>Ga0209571_1000190_pt1 | contig 117308 bp, 99 predicted proteins | sample EBPBio102011_DNA_FD_185866 | JGI IMG/M metagenome (GOLD analysis project Ga0209571, IMG submission 185866) | Wastewater treatment Type I Accumulibacter community from EBPR Bioreactor in Madison, WI, USA - Reactor 1_1/10/2011_ DNA (SPAdes)... | ecosystem: Engineered > Bioreactor > EBPR >...
CGCAACAGGCCGACCCGCTGCGCAGGATGAAAGCTGCGCGGCCCGGCCTGTTGCTCACCCCACGCTGCGAGGCGTAACTAACCCAAGGACTCTGGTCGCCGCTGGATGAAAACTCAGGGGCACGTCAAGCGCGCCGACGTAGAAAAAACCTGGCCCAGGATGAACCCGATTCATCGGGCTATGCAGCGTCGTCGCGAACGCCAGCTGGACGCCAAGCTGCGGCAGCTGGCCAGTCAACCAGCGAGCGATGATTAGGGCAGGCAGTCGCCCTCGGTATCGCAAGCCTCTCGCCTCAGATGATCTGGCATTACAGATTCGATGTAGGCGGCGCTCAGATTTCTCGGCTCTGGTGGGAAATCGTAGTCGTCGTAAATGTCGGGCCGCTCTTCAGGTGGTGAGATGGGAACGGTCGCCTCCTCTAGGGTTGAGATTCCGACGCCGTCATGCGGGCGGCCAGTATGCATGTGCCCTCTCCCAGAGCGAAAGCGATAAACTTGCTGCCGAGACCGTCACCCTGACGGACCAAAACAAGTTCACCGTTGTCGGCAACAACATTGAGCGGCCGCCCACTTGAGGCGGAGGCGCTGACCAGTTCAGCGGGCGTATCGACAGAAAAAAGTAGCCTGATCGGAGCGCAATTTCGACCGTCCGGAAGGATCACAAACCACTCAGCCTCCTCGACAGGCTCGGCCACCTCTGACGCTGTATCAGCGACCGCAGGGCCAGCCGATCCCACCGTCACCTCCGGGTAGTCGCCATGCATCATCGGGCCGTCGTCGGGAGCTGGCGGCGGCGGCGGAGGCTGGACCGCAGGCTCTGGACCACAAGCCGACAGGACAACCGCTATTGCGGTCGCCGCGTAGAATTTAGACATGGCTTCCCCCGTGCCCATGCCCGGCTGGAGCCGGGTGGTTGAACACGCGCACACAGGGAACGCGCCCCCCGTATTTCCTACGAGAGGTGTTTTATTCCGGGAGCCGCCCGACAGAGCGGTCCTGTGTTCACGTCTGCGCGTGGTCGCGGGCGGTGTTCAAGCCGGGCCGCGACGACCGGACTATCTCACGGCTGACGAACGACGGCTAGGCGTCGTGACGGCATGATCGAGGGATGAGAAAATTCATCGGACAGATCATCGCGTGGTTCCTCGCCCCAATGGAGCAGGAGAAGAGCGAGAAGCCTCTAGCGGTCAGGACCGCATTCGACTCCGCCCTGACCGGCGGCCACGATCATTGGGCTGACATAGACCCAAGGTCGCCGCTCATTGTCGGGAACGGCGGTATAGGCCTCACCGACCTTTGATCGCTTTGATCGTTTCATGTTGGAGCGCGAGTGGGTCAAGCTCGACGCTCAAGACCGTGCTGCAAGAGGTGCAGCAATAGGCCACGCCCCTTAGCCTTTTGGGACCGACATCAAGGGTCTCAATCTTCACCGACGACAGGATCGCCTCGCACTTCGGGCATTTGGCAGACATGATTCACCTCCCTCGACGTGCTATCCTACGCCGATGCATCGGGACGAGACCATGACCGAACGCCAGATCGTTGACCGCTTCGACGCCCTGCTGGAGGCGATGGCCACCAAGCCTGCGCCAGCACTACCGGAACCGGAAGAAGACCTTCGCGAGGACGACGCGGACTAAGCCCCGCGCGGGAAGGACATCAACAGCCGGTCGAACATCGTGTGCGGCTGGTGGCGCAGGTTGTAGCGGAATTCGAACTCGTTGAGGTAGGTCTGCAAGTGCTGCTGGGAGACGCTGATGTACGTCCCGTTGATGCCGCGCTTGAGCATTCCCCAGAAGCCTTCGATGACCGACGTGCCGCCCTTCTCCCCTCTGAGGCTGTTGTAGGGGTGGTGGACGTAGCCGTGGATCTCCAGCGACTCGAAGGCCCGCGCCGCATCGCTGTTGATCGCAGCGCCCCGGCGGACGTTCTTCAGGATGGTCGGAATGACGAACAGACCCGACCGGCCCGGGATGTGACGGGCCACCACATTCCCATCCCGTTCGACCATGCCAAGGACCACCTTCTTGTCGCCCTGGCCCTGCTTGTCGTAGCCGCCGATGAAGGTCTTGTCCGTCTCAACGATGATGCCCCCGCCGCCCAGCAACGGGTCGCCATCGACATAGCCCATGTAGGCGCGGATCAGTTTGCACATCCGCCAAGCCGTCTTGTAGGTCACGCCGATCTCGCGCTGGACCCGCTTCGCAGCCACCCCGTTCCGGGTGCTGGTGAACAGGAACATCACGTAAAACCAGTCACGCAGACTCGTCCGCGTGCCGTGGAAGGGCGTCCCGGCGGTCGGATAGACCTGATGTCCGCAATGCTCGCACTCGTAGGAGCGGCGGGCCTTCACGCGGTAATATTTGGCCTCCCGCTCGCATTTGGCGCAGGTGTGTTTCGCCCCGTAGCGAACCATTTTCAGGTGCTCAAGGCAGCTATCCTCGGTCGGAAACCGTGCCTGAAACTGGCGAAGCGTCGGGCCTTTTGGGGTAGGTGTCTTTTCCATGCCCAGACTATCCCATACCCGGGCCTACATGTCTATAGGGGATACGTGCCAAGTATTCACAACCTGTGGACCGACCATGCGCGTCCACGCGGTCCAGGGGGTTAACGTAATCCAGGCTGTGGACCGATGGGGAGAAACGCCAGACGGCCTGTAAGCCGGGTTCTGTTCCGCACCGAAGCGCGGCGACGATCATTCCTCTGGGCCGGTCATTGCTGACCGGCTCTCGCGACCAACCCGGGCGTCTCGGGCGGTGAACCCTGCGAGCCGAAACCCGCGCGACGCCCCTATTCGGTCTTGCTCCAAGCGGGGCTTGCCATGCCGGTCCCGTCGCCGGTCCCGCGGTAGGCTCTTACCCTACCCTTTCACCCTTACCCTGCTTCGCTCGAAGAGCTTTGCGGGCGGTTTGCTTTCTGTGGCGCTATCCCTCGGGTCGCCCCGGGCGGAGGTTATCCGCCGCCTTTTCACCGTGGAGCCCGGACTTTCCTCGACGGGCGCGAAGCCCGCCGCGACCGCCCGGCCGTCTGGCGGGGCGACAGATGGACCTTGTGGGCGGTCGCGTCAACGCGCGGTCGTCAGGCGACGTCAGTCGACCCGTACCGCCGTTCGACTAGTCTGACGGCATGATCACCCTGTTCGCCGCCCTGATGCTCTTTGTCCAAAGCCCGCCGGATGAGGCGCGGATGCAGCGGATCGGCCCGCACGTTCCCGCCTGCATCCGGGGCGAGGCCGCGCCGAATGAGCTGATCGAAACCTGCGCCGAACGTCTGGCCGTCCGGGCCGAAACCGCCGCCGCCCGCCGCGCTGTCGATGAGGCCGAGGCCCTGCGTCTATGGGCGAACCCTGCGACGCCATGGACGAGATGACCGGCGTCTGCCCCGCCGATCGCCGCATGGCCAGCCACGCCAGGGCCTGTATCGACGCCCGCCCCGAAACCCAGAGCCTGCGGGACTGCGTCGCCGCAAGGGAAGCCGCCGGAACGCGCTACGACACATGGGCGCGGCGGACCGAGGAGGCGAACGCCAGAGCCGCGGTGCCGGAACCGGCAGCCGAACCCGTCCGACCGCGCCAACCGCCCCAACCACGGTGTCGTCGCGAGACCACGCGCAGTCAGGATGGAACCTCGATCTCGACCACCCTGATCTGCGGTGACGGCGGAGAAACGGAACGAAACGCGCGCGAAGCGTTGGATCGGCTGATGCAGCCGCAACGTTAAAGGACGCCGGTCACGCTCTCGGCGCTGGCCAGTTGCAACAGGCCCACCAGACGGGCGCGGGTCTCGCCGTCGGCGATGCCGTCGATGTTCGCGGGTCGCCAGTGGCGCTGGAAGGCGGTGACCGTCAGGCGCGTCTCCTCGTCATAGTCGCCGCCGGGCTTCAGGCCGTAGCCCAGCCGGTGCAGGCCCGCGCGAAGCACGATCACCCCAAGGCCCTCGCCTCCCGGCCCCAAGGGCGCGCCCAAGGCCGCGACCCGCTCGGACGCCGGGTCGAACCACAGGCCGTGTCCCGCACCCGCCAGTCGCTTCCACGGAAACAGTTCGCCGGGGTCCTCCTTGCGATCGGGGGCCAGGTCGGAATGGCCGATGATCCGGCCGTCGGGAATGGTCCAGCGGCCGCGAATGTCCGCGATCAGGTCGATGACCGCCCCGATCTGGGCGTCGGGAAAGGCGCGATACCCGAAGGCATGGCCCGGATTGACGATCTCTATGCCGATGGAGGCGGCGTTGCAGTCGGTCTCGCCCTGCCAGACGCCTCGGCCGGCGTGCCAGGCGCGCCGTTCCTCGGCCACCAGGCGCAGGATGGAGCCGTCCTCGTTGACGACATAGTGGGCCGAGACCTTGGCCTCGGGATCGCGCAGCCGAGCGACGGCCTCGTGCCCGGTCTTCATGCCGGTGTAGTGCAGCACCAGCATATCCGGCGGCGCACGCCGCTGGTCGAAATTGGGCGACGGGGCGTCGAGGATGTTCGGAGCCATCGGCTCAGCGGGCCGAGCGGTCCCAGCCGTAGGCGACCCAGGTGCCGCCGACCTTGTGCGCTTCGATCACCTCAGGATCGTCGGCGCGACGGCGCGGCTGACCGTTGCGGCGCGCCCGCATGGCCAGGCCCGCGAAGAAGACGACCACGCCCGCGCACAGGGCGAATATCGCCACGGCGGCGGCCGTGAAGATCGCCAGAACAGCCCCGAACACCAGGGCCGCGGCCGAGGCGATCAATCCGGCCAGCCACACCACCGGAGCCAGAAGGCCGGAAGGCCGACGACGGGCGGCGATGCCGATCCGGGCGAAACCGTCAGACTGGGTCATCGAACATCCTCAAACCGGCGTCGGGAAGGACGCCGCACATTCAATGTCGGTCCTTCCACCTGAACGGTCAATGGACGCCCCCTTCACAGGCGAGTGTGTCGCAGGGGGCGGCCGCCCCGCCCGCTTTCGACGCGCGGGGACCCGAGCCTTAGAACGGCTGATCCGCCAGCACGGTCGCCCCCCGCCCCCGCGCACGATCGGCCTGGATGCGGCGCATCGTCGCCGAGGCCGCGGGGTCGTTCATGACGCCGCCCAGCATGACCAGGGCGTGCGCCGCCTCGGACTGGACGCCGAAGGCGTCCGACAGGGCCTCCCACGGCGACAGGGCCTTGGGATAGCGTTTGAAGCGAACCGACTCGGCCTCGGGAATACGGGCCAGGGCGCGGGCGCGGGCGACAGCCTCGGTCAGACCGCCCAGATGATCGACCAGGCCCAGGGCCTTGGCCTGGGCGCCGGTCCAGACACGGCCGCGCGCGATCTCGCGCACGCGGGCGGCGGGGATGCGGCGCCCCGTGGAGACGCGTGTGACGAACTCGTCATAGGTGCGATCCATCGCCGCCGAGAAGGCGCGACGCTGTTCGGGCGTCCAGCTCTCGGCGGGTGAAAAGGCGTCGGCGTATGGACCGCCGATCGACAGGTCGCGCATATCGACGCCGAACCGCCCCAGCGCATCGGCCAGCACGAATTTGCCGCCGAACACGCCGATCGAGCCGGTCAGGGTCGAGGGCTGGGCCACGATCTCGTCGGCTTCGGAGCTGATCCAATAGCCGCCCGAGGCCGCATAGGCCCCCATGGACACCACCACCGGTTTGCCTGCCGCCTTGGCCGCGCGCACAGCGGCCAGGATCTGTTCGGACGCCTCGGGCGAGCCGCCGGGCGAGGAGACGCGGAAGACGATAGCCTTCACGTCCTTGTCCTCGACGGCCTCGTAGATGGCCGCGGCCGTGTCGTCCGAGCGGATGGACGAGCCGGAACCGAACGGGTCGGCATCGACGCCCCGGCCGGTCATGATGGCTCCCTCGCCCCCCACGATGGCGATAGCGCTGCGCCCCGAACCGGCGCGCTCGCCCTTGGCCGCGGCGTAGTCGTCGAACTCCACGATGTCGGCGTTGCGGCCGGCGCGGCGCTTGGCTTCGGCCTCGGCTTCCTCGACCTGGCCGACCTTGTCGATCAGCTTGCGCTGCAACGCCTGGGCGGCGCTGTAGGGTCCGGCCTCGATCACCGCCTTCAGGGCGGCCGGGGTCGTCTTGCGGTCCTGGGCGACATTGGCCAGGGCGCTGTCGTAGATGGAGGTCATCCAGGCCGTCATCGCCTCGCGATGCGGCTCGGTGAAATCGCTGTGGGTATAGACGTTGACGGCGTTCTTGTACTCGTAGCGCTGCTCGAACTCGGCGCGCACGCCATAGCGCTCGAAGGCCCGCCCCAGGAACACCTCGTCGGCGGCGAAGCCGGTGGCCTGGAAATTGGCCGTGTTCTGCATCCACAGTTCGGAGGCCGAGGCCCCGACCATATAGCTGGACATCACTGCGCCCACGGGCTGGAAGCCCTGCGAATGGGCGATGACCGGCTTGCCCGAGGCGCGGAAACGGCGAATGGCCTGGCGCACTTCGTCGGCGGCGGCCGGGGTCATGCCGGCTTCCGGCAGGCGGACCAGCAGCACCTTGACGTGATTGTCCTGTTCCGCCTGGGCCAGGGTGTCCACGATCTGGACCACCGACAGGCCCGAACCGCCGAAGCCGGCGAAGGGATTCTGGGCGGGCTGATCGCTCAAACCGTCGCGCAGGTCCAACTCCAGCACCGCGTTGGCAGGCGTCGAGGGTTTCGACGAAGCCCCGGCCGCCGCCATGATCAGCACGAAGGGCACCACGATCACGAACAGAATCAGGCCGGCGAACACGCCCAACAACGTCAGGAAAAACTGTTTCATCTGAGGAGGATTAGGTCCAGGCGACGGCCGAAGGCGGCCAAGCCCGACCCTATAGGCCCAGGCGTAACCGTCAAATGAAGGTCGCGTCATGCGCGAGCCCCCGCGCCGCACCTGCGTCGTTGCAGCGCAGCATGGCGATTGATGCGCCGCTCTGAAATCCCTATATCCCGCCCGCGAGCGAGGCGCGTTTTGGCCTCGCGTCAAGGAAATGGACCGCACCGTTCATGCTGGTCACCCTGATGAAGGCCAAGCTGCACCGCGCGACGGTGACCCAGGCCGATCTCGACTACGAAGGCTCGATCGCCATCGATTCCGAGTTGCTGGACGCCGCCGGCATCTATCCGCACGAACAGGTCGATGTGCTGAACATCACCACCGGCGCGCGCTTCACCACCTACGCCATCGAGGCGCCGCGCGGCAGCCGCGTGATCGGCGTCAACGGCGCCGCCGCCCGTCTGGTGCAGAAGAACGACAAGGTGATCATCGTCACCTACGCCCAGATGGAGAACGAGACGGCGCGTCAGTGGTCGCCCTCGGTCGTGCTGCTGGACGACGACAACCGGGTCAAGCGCGAAGCCTGACCGCCACGCGATCTCACATCTTTCGACGGCGGCGCCCGACACGAGCGCCGCCGTTCTCAATTCGACCTCAGGGAATCCAGACGTGTCCGTCGCCCTGACCCGGCGGAGGCGGAGGCGGAGGCGGCGGTGGCGGAGGCGGCGGAGCCGGGGGCGCGGGCGGTGCGGGCGGCGGACCTGGCGGAGGCGGCGGTGCAGGCGGAGCCGGGGGCGAGGGCGGCGCTGGACAGACCCCATCGGAGCCGGGCGAGCAGGTGTAGCGATAGGCCGAGACCGTGCGGTCCCGCCCGGCGGCGGGCGACGCCGTCTGGGCGGCGGATGTGTCGGCGGTCAGCAGAAATGCGGCCGCCAGGAAGAGAGCGTTGAACATGGTTCCTGTCCGAGTGTTCGCGTCCGCCCGGTTGCGGACCTGACCATCTGCGGACCCCGAAATCCGGCGTTCAAGTGATGGGCGCCGCCATCATGAAACGATCATCAGCGGCGGCGGCGGAGCGGGTGGCGCTGGCGGAGGAGGCGGAGGCGGCGGCGCGGGCGGTGCGACGGAGCGATAGACATTGGCCGCGTCCCATGTCGCGGCGGCGGGCGGCGGCGTCGCCGGGCGGGGTTTCCCGGGCGCGCCCGTGACCCGAGCCGCAACGGTCTCGGGTGCGGCCAAGGGCGCAGCCAGGGTCGTGGCGGGGGCCACGGCGGCTGGGGAAGCCTCCACCCTGACGAAGCGAACGACCGGCTCGGCGTTGGGCGGATTGAGCGCCAGGATCAGAGCGACGGAGGCGGCCAGCGCCGTTCCGCTCCAAGCCAGGGCCGGATGGGTGACGGCGCTTCTCCAACGCCGGACGGCGGCCGCCGCCACGGGTTCGGGGCGGACCAGCCGATAGCCGACCTGGCGGACGGTCTGCACATCGGCGCCGCAGCCGTCGCACTCGGCCAGGCGACGGCGCAATTGATAGACGGCACGGGCCATGACGCCGTCGACGACATTCAACCCGCTCCACACTTCAGCCAGCAGGGTCTCGCGCGTCGTCACCTCTCCCGGCCGCCGCATCAGACAGACCAACAGGCGCATGACCTTCGGCTCCAGCGCCACGATCCGGTCGCCCCTGGCCAGACGATTGAACAGCGGCTCGACCGTCCAGGCGCCCAGTCGGAAGGGCGCCGTCTCGTCTTCCTGCGTCGGGTTGAGAGCCATGCCTGTCCTCCCTGGCGAGACGACAGGGGACCGCCGGATCAGGGCATTAAGGTGGCGTCAGGTCTCGGTTGTTTCCAGCAATGCCCGGATCGGCGCCCAGGTGCGGCGGTGCGCCGGACATGGACCGAGGGTCTGGAGCGCCTTCTGGTGGACGGGGGCGTTGTAGCCCTTGTGCCCGGCGAAGCCGTAGCCGGGATAGACGGCGTCCAGTTCGATCATCAACCGGTCCCGCGCCGTCTTGGCCAGGATGGACGCCGCCGCGATCGACAGCGACAGGCCGTCGCCGCCGACCACCGGGCGCACTTCGCACGGCAGGTTGAAGCGGTAGTTGCCATCGACCAGGGCCGTGGCGGGCGACGTCCCCAACGCCTCGACCGCCCGGCGCATGGCCAGGCCGGTGGCGTGCAGGATGTTCATCTGGTCGATCTCCTCGACCGAGGCGAAGCCGACGCCCCAGGCGACGGCGCGGGCCTTGATCTCGATCTCCAGGGCCTCGCGCCGGGCGGCGGTCAGGGCCTTGGAGTCGTTCAGGCCCGCCGGGATGTCGTCGGGGTTCAGGATCACCGCCGCCGCCGAGACCGGCCCCGCCCAAGGCCCCCTGCCCGCCTCGTCCACGCCGCACACGGGACCGCCGTCCGCGTCCAGCGCCGCCTGTTCCAGGGCGAAGGTCGGGGACAGCCTGGACGACCTGGCGCGCCCGGCCGTCATTCGGCGCCCATGGCGCGAACCGGTTCATGACGCAAACAGGTCTGGACATGGTCGTTGACCATGCCGGTCGCCTGCATGAAGGCATAGACGATCACCGGGCCGCAGAAGTTGAAGCCGCGCGCCTTCAGCGCCTTGGCCATGGCGACCGATTCCGGCGTCTGGCTCGGCACGTCAGCCAGGGTCGGCCGCGCGCCCTGGATCGGCTTTCCATCGACGAACGACCACAGCCAGGCCGAGAAGTCCTCGCCGTTCTCCTGCATCTCCAGGAAGATCTGCGCGCCCCGGATCGCGCTGTCGATCTTGGCGCGCGAGCGGATGACGCCGGGGTCGGCCAGCAGCCGTGCGCGGTCGGCGTCGCCATAGGCCGCCACCTTGATCGGATCGAAGCCATCGAAGGCGGCGCGCAGACTGTCACGTTTACGCAATATGGTGATCCAGGCCAGACCGGCCTGGAAGCCGTCCAGCACCAGCTTCTCCCATAGGGCGCGCGCGTCGTATTCGGGCACGCCCCATTCCGTGTCGTGATAGGCGACATACAGCGGGTCGGTCCCGCACCAGGCGCAACGGCGGATCGATCCCGATTCGGTCATGGGACCACCTTCGCCTCCTCCCACCCCGGCCGACAAGCCGCACCGTCGTCATGTCTCGAAAGTCATGGCCGACCGGCGGTTTATGGCACTAGAGTCGACATCGAGGCTGGATGGGAGACGACGATGCGCCGCGCGACCTGGGTATTGATCGCCCTTTTGAGCCTGGGGTCTCCCGCGATGGCTCAGGTCTCATCACCGCCGGGCGTCTCATTGGAGACCGTCGCCGTCGCGGTTGACGCCGGCGACCTGGCGGTTTTGCGCGCCGCCTCGGCCGACCGCGCCCTGATCGACAGCCTGCGCGAAAGCGACCCCGAGACCCTGATCGCGTTTCAACTGGCCCTGGCCCAGGCCTATGCCGAGGCGGGCCTGAAGGACGAGGCGGTCGCCGCCTATGAACAGGCCTTGATGTCGATCATGATGTTCCGGGGCCAGGGCGACATCTCGATGATCGAACCGCTGGAAGCTGTCGCCGCCCTCCAGAGCGATCCCGCCAAACAGGCGCGCTGGCTTCAGGCCGCCTTCGACATCCGCGAGCGGGTGTGGGGCCAGAACAACCCCAACCTGGGTCCCTACCGCGATCGGCTGAACACGGCTCGAAGCGCCGCCGGACTGGAGATTTCCGCCCCGAGCGGCGGTGTTCGCGCGGGAGACCCGAATTTCGATCTGGTCGACGTCTATTACGCCACCCACCGCGAGGCGACGGGCCGAAGCGAACCGTCCGAAGCTTACGGCGGTCGACGCGGCGCCCTCAGCTTCGGCGTCGCCGAGGTCAGCGTGCCGCGCGACCGCGCGCCGGGGTCCATCCCGCGCCCCTCGGTCTGGACCTTCGAGTTCCGGCCCGATCCCAACAAGCACATGATCCTGAATACGATCACGCCGATCGCCGATCGCGACAGCTTCTTCAGGCGCATCACGCAGGTCGTGGCCGACAGCGGGCGCAAGGAGGCTTTCGTCTTCGTGCACGGCTACAACACCAGCTTCGAGGGCGCCGCCATCCGCGCGGCGCAACTGGCCGTCGACATGAACCTGGACGGAGCGGCCATCCTCTATTCCTGGCCGTCGCGCGCATCCCTGCTGGGGTATGCCGCCGATACCCGCACCGTGGCCGACGAGGCCCTGCTGGACGACGTCGCGGCCTTCCTGACCCAGGTCGCCAATGAGACCGGCGCCGAGCGGGTGCATCTAGTGGCGCATTCCATGGGCAATCGGGTGCTGATGCGTGCGCTGGACCGGATCGCGGCGCGCGACGCCGAAAGCGAGCCGCTGTTCAATGAAGTGGTTCTGGCCGCCGCCGACGTGGGGGTGGACGAGTTCCAGGCCACTCTGCCCCGCATTCTGTCCGTCGGCGAACGCTACACCCTGTATGCTTCGGGCCGCGACCGGGCCTTGCAGATCTCGGAACAGGTCAACGCCATGCGCCGCGCCGGCGACGCGCGAACCATCATGGTCCAGCCGGGATTGCAGACGGTGGACACCACCGCGGCCTCGGGCGGCTTGCTGGGCCATGACGATTTCGCCGGCAGCGCTCTGGCCGATTTCCGCGCCGTGATGTGGCTGTCGCTGGCGCCGGAGCGGCGCTGCGTGCTGGAGACGGCCCAGGCCGACGGCGGCCGTTATTGGGCCTTCGGCGGCGGCGACTGCCCGGAGCAGGAGTTCGAAGAGGCGACCGAACTGGTGCGCGCCACCGGCGCCATCGACCGCGCCTTGGCCAAGCTGGACGACGACATCTCCAAGGCGGCCATAGCGACCCGCGCCTCGCTGATCCGCAAACGCGACCGATTGCAGTCGATCTTCGGCGCGGCGGCTACGCCAGCCAGTCCGGGCGCCGCACGCTGACGGGACGACCATCCGCCGTCAGGTCGCCGTCGATCCGGTCCAGGCGCAGCAGGGCCATAGCCGCGCCGTCCCGGCCGGTCAGCACCTCCCCGGCGCGCAATTCGCCGTTCAGCACCTCGGTCCCCGGCGCGGGTGGCGGACCGTCGAAGGCGATGGGCAGCATCCGGTTCTTGATCACGCCGCGCCGCTTCATGCGCGAGGTCGTCTCCTGGCCGACGAAACAGCCCTTGTGGAAGTCGACGCCGTTCAGAAGGTCGAAATCCGCCTCGATCGGATAGTGGCGATCATGGCCGCCGTCCGCCGCCGGGTCGGGAACGCCGACGGCTAGGCGATGCGCCTGATAGTCAGCTTCGGTCGCGTCTTCATCGGGACCTTCGCCGAGGTGGCGGCCCCCGAGGTCGGCCTGGCGCGGATCGGGCGCGAAGCCGTCCGCAACATTCGGCCATGACGCCAGGACCGGTCGATCATCCGCGCTGATCTCGATCTGCGCGCGCAGGCGATAGAGCGTCAGACGCTTGATCAGGTCGGCGCGCCGATCCGCGGCGACATCCAGCATCACGGCATCGCCCTCGCCCCACAGAAACAGGTCGAACAGCAACCGCCCCGGCGGCGACAACAGGGCGCCGAATCGCGCCTCGCCCTCGCCCAGAGTCTCGACATCCTGGGTCAGCAGGTTGTGCAGGAAGCTTCGTGCGTCGGGTCCGGCGACGCGGACCAGGGCGCGCGAGGAAAGACGGGCGACGGGCATGGCCGCAACATAGGGCGCTTCGTCCACGCCGCCAGTGCGACGATCTCTAGCCGCCCAGATAGGCCCGCAACGGCGTCAGGTCATAACCGGCGGCCGAGGCGGCGGCGACGATCTCGTCCGCAGGGCGGCTTCCGGCGACGGCCAAGGCCCACAGATAGGTGGTGCGCGTACCGGTGCGGCAGAAACCCAGGATCGGACCTGGCAACTCCTCCAGGGCCGTGCGCATGGCGTCCGCCTCGACTTCGCTCAGGGCGCCCGGCCGCACGGGGATGTGGCGAAAGACCAGGCCCGCCGCCTCGGCGGCTTGCCGCATCTGATCGGCTGAAGGCTGGCCCGGCTCCTCGTCGTCGGGACGATTGGAGACGATGGCGCCATAGCCGCGCGCCGCCGCCTCGGCGACCTCGGTCAGGGCGATCTGGGGGGCGGCGTGCAGGCGGTCGTCCAGGATGCGGATATCCATGCGAGGTCTCCTTTTGCGGGTTCGGGCTTAGTCGCCACCGGCCGCCGCCTCAAGAGAGGCTCAAGGCATCAAGGCCCAGGGCGACCGCGCCCAGAGGCCCGGCGCGGGCGCCCAGGGCCGGGTGAACCAGATAGGCGTCGATGTTCCGCTCGATCCGTGCGGCGACAGCGTATCCGCCCAGGCTTTCCATCACCGCGCGACGCAGCCGAGGCAACAGGTGCGGCTGTCCCATGCCCAAGCCGCCGCCCAGCAGGATGCGCTGGGGCGACATGGTGCAGATCAGGTTGTGGCATAGCCCGGCCAGCGCCTGGACCGCATCGTCCCAGGCCGGATGATCGACGGCCAGGGCTTCGGCGGGCGCCCCCGCACGGGCCGCCACGGCGGGACCCGAGGCCAACCCCTCGACACAGTCGCCGTGAAACGGACAGACGCCGGGAAACCGATCATCGGCCCGTCTGGGAACACGCAGATGACCGGCCTCGCAATGGCCCAGACCCCGGAGCGGGCGTCCGGCCGTGATCGCGCCGACCCCGACGCCCGTGCCGACGGTGATGTAGGCGAAGTTCGACAGGTCCCGCGCCGCACCCCAACGGCCCTCGGCCAGGGCCGCGCCGTTGACGTCGGTGTCCAGGCCGACCGGAACATCGAACACGCGCGCCATGGCCAGAAGGTCCGCCCCCTCCCATCCCGGCTTGGGCGTGGCGAGGACACGGCCGTGGGCCGGCGAGGCGGGATCAAGCTCCAACGGGCCGAAACCGCCCAGACCGATGGCCGCGAAACCATGACGGCGTCGCATATCGGCCAGAACGTCGGCGACGGCGGCCAGGGTCGCATCGGCGGTCGTGGTGTCGATGCGCGTCTGTTCCACCACCTCGTCAGGCCCGCGCGCCAGCAGGCAGACGACCTTGGTCCCGCCCAATTCGACGCCCGCGACCAGAGGTGATTCCGCCATGTCCGTTTCCATCGACCGCGCGGGCCGCCAGCCGCCCGACACCCTTAAACACCCTCTGCTTCCGGCCAAGGGGATGAAAATCCATGCCCCGCCTCACCCCCGCCAAGATTGGGAATATACGGGCGAAATCAGGCAGGGCCGAGTGTTGGCCGATCAGTAAGCGTCAGTTGCTTTGAGTATGAACGGCGGACAACCGGCCCGTCAGCTTGGGTTCGCCAGGCCCCTGCCATTTCCCCCCTCGACGCCGAATAGCGGCGGTCTTGAGGGGGCGTGGCCATGAAGGTCGCAATCATCGCGGGCACCCGGCCCGAGGTCATCAAACTGGCGCCCGTGCAGGCGGCGCTGAAGAACCACAAACGTTTTCAACCGATCTGGATATCGACCGAACAGCAGGGGGAACTGAATCGTCAGGCCCTGGCCGATCTGGGCGTCATGCCCGACGTCCGCCTGGCCCCGCCGTCGCCCGACCGATCCGTCGGGGGCCGTTTCGCCCAGATCATGGACCGGCTGGACCAAGCCTTCGCCCGCATCGAGCCGGACATGGTTCTGGTCCAGGGCGACACCTCCAGCACCGGCGCGGGGGCCATGGCCGCCTTCGGACGCCGCATCCCGGTCGGCCACGTCGAGGCGGGTCTCAGAACGTTCGACCTCGACCGCCCCTTCCCCGAAGAGGCCTGGCGCTGCGTCGTCGGTCAATTGGCCACAGTCCATTTCGCCCCCACCCTGGCGGCGGCCGACAATCTGCGGCGCGCGGGCGTGGCTTCCGACCGCATCCACGTCACCGGCAACACCGGCATCGACACAGTCCGCCTGATCGGCGACCGGGTCGCGCCCGAGCCTCTGACCAACGGCCTGCGCCGCATCCTGGTCACCCTGCACCGCCGCGAGAACTGGGAGAGCGGGCTGGAAGACGTGCTGCGCGCGCTGCTCGATCTGCGCGACCGCCTGACGGATATCGAGATCGTCTTCGTGGCCCACGCGAATCCCATGCTGCGCGAACGGGTTTTCACCTACCTTGGCGATCAGCCCCGCATTCGGATCATCGGCCCATTGGACTACCCCGCCTTCATCGCCCAATTGAGAAGCGCCAGCCTGGTGCTGTCGGACTCCGGCGGCGTTCAGGAAGAGGCGCCCGTGTTCGGCGCCCCGGTCCTGGTGTTGCGCGAATCCACCGAACGCATGGAGGCCGTCGAAGCTGGCGTCGCTCGGCTGGTCGGGGTCGACCCCCAAGCCATTGTGAACGAGACCGTTCGACTGATGACCGACGAGGCCCGGCGAATGGAGATGGTGCGCGCCGTCAGCCCCTTCGGCGACGGCCAGGCTTCGGGCCGGATCGCCCATATTCTCGAAACCGTGCTGATCCCGGCCCGCGACGACCTGCTGATACAGGCGGCGGTCTGATCTCATGATCCCGGGGGCGACAATTCGGATGCAGGCGGCGGCGGTCGACGCCTCCGCCTGGCTGGCCGCCCATCCGGTGACCGGCGACGAAGTCCACGCCTGGGTCCTGAGCTACTGGGGCTTCTTGCAGGTCGCGGTCATGGTGTCGGCGGTGCTGATCCTGATCTCGTCGATGGACGATATGATCATCGACCTGGCCTATTGGTACCGCCAGATCGTGGGCTTCTTCACCTTCTGGAAGCGGCCGCCGAAACAGGCGTGGCTGGAGAAATGCCCCCAGAAGCGGATCGCCATCATGGTGCCCGCCTGGCAGGAATCCGACGTCATCGCCAATATGGTGGCCAACACCTTCAAGACCTTCGACTACGACCGCTTTCACCTGTTCGTCGGGGTCTATGCCAACGACCCGGACACCCGGCGCGAGGTGGAGAAGGTGCGCCGTCTGTTTCCCAACGTGCATCGCGCCGAGGTGCCGCATGACGGGCCGACATCCAAGGCCGACTGTCTGAACTGGATCGTGCAGAACATCCTGCTGCACGAAAAGCGCACGGGCGAGACCTTCGACGTCTTCCTGATGCATGACGCCGAGGACGTGGTGCATCCGTTCGGCCTGAAGACGGTCAACTGGTTCATCGACGACGCGGCCATGATCCAGATGCCGGTGCTGTCGATGGACCGCAAATGGACCAAGCTGGTCGCCTGTCACTACATGGACGAGTTCGCCGAGTTCCACACCAAGGACCTGCCGGTGCGTTCGGCCCTGTCGCGCATGACCCCCTCGGCCGGGGTGGCCACGGCCTTTCACCGCCTGGCGATGCTGGCCCTGGTCGAGGAGAAGAACGGCCAGCCCTTCAACACCGACAGCCTGACCGAGGACTATGATGTCGCTCACCGGCTGAACGCCCTGGGCTATCCGTCGCAGTTCGTGCGTTATCACGCGCGCGTGCCGCGCCAGCGCAAGGCCTGGTTCAGGAAGGGCGAGGTGACCTATCGCCGCCGCGAACTGGTCGCGACCAAGGAGTTCTTCCCCGACAAATTCTCGACCAGCGTGCGTCAGAAGGCGCGCTGGATGCTGGGCATCTCGCTGATGGGTTGGCAGCAGTTGGGCTGGTTCGGCAGCGCGGTGAACCGCTACTATCTGTTTCGCGATCGAAAGGCCCTGTTCACCGCCCCGACCGGCATGTTCGGCTATGTCATCGTGGCCCAGGTGCTGGGGATGTGGGGCATATCCCTGATCTGGCCCCAGGCGCTGAACCTGCCGCCCATCATCGAGAAGCAATGGGTCTGGGTCGTGGTCGGCATCAACTTCCTGTTCCTGGTCAACCGCATCCTGCATCGGGCCTGGTTCACCCTGATCAATCACGGGCTGAAGCACGTCTGGCTGACCCCGGTCAGGATCGTGACCTCGAACCTGATCTCGTTCGGCGCCTTCTGGCGGGCCATGCGGCAGTATCTGACTCATCTGATCACCGGCAAACCCATCGCCTGGGACAAGACCCAGCACGCCTATCCGTCGCTGCAAGAGCTGCAACAGGGCGGCGGTCGACTGGGCGACACCCTGCGGTTCTGGAACCATGTGTCCGAGGCCGACCTGGCCCGCGCCCTGAGCGAACAGAAGAACCATTATCGGCCGCTGGGTCTGATGTTGCTGGACCTGGGCGCGATCGAGGACGAATTCCTGGCCGAGGCCTTCGCCGAGCGGGGTGAGACCTACGCCTCGATGTTCGACCCCTTCCAGATCGACCGTTCGGTGCTGAACCTGTTGACCCCGCAAGAGGCCGCAACCTTCGGCGCCGTGCCGTTGCGGCGGACCAACGGTTCGGTCGACGTGGCCCTGGCCGAACCTCTGCCGCCCGCCAGACGCGGCGAGTTGGAGCGAATCCTGGGCCGCCAGGGCGTGAAGAACGTGCGTTTCCTGTTCGCGCCGCTCAGCGACATCGCCTTCGCCATCCGTTTCGCCTGGTCGCCCGACCCCTTCGACGACGTGCGTCGACAGGTGGCGCGGCTGCGCGCCTCGGGCGGAATGGACGCCTCGCAGGAAGCGATGCTGTGGCGTTCGGTTCGGGCGGGTTATGCGCGGCTGGGCGACCTGTTGGTGCGCCAGGGCGTGTTGGGCCACGCCGATCTGCAATCGGCCCTGGCCGCCGCGCGTGCAACCGGAAAGTCCCTGGGCGAGGCTCTGATCGCCTCACAATCCGTCAGTCGCGATCAGATCGAGGCGGCCCTGGCCGAACAGAAGAACGCCCAGTGGGTCAATGACGCCCTGCTGGCCGCCCTGAAATCTCCCGTTGGCGATCGCGAACCGGCGCCGCACGATTGAGACCATGTCCATGACCCCTCGCCCCACCCGCCTGATCCTCGCCGCCGTCGCGGCCATGGCCCTGCCCGCCCTGACGCCCGCCGTCGCCGCGGCCCAGGACCCCGCCGCCGTCCAGGCCGCCCAGGACGGTTATGACCGGCTGGGACGCGGCGACGCCGTCGGCGCCGCCCAGTCGGCCCAGCGCGCCGTCAGCCTGTCGCCGGACCATCTCGACTATCGTCTGCTGTGGGCCGACGCCCTGCTGCGCGCCGCGCGCCCCGCCGAAGCCCTGGCGGCCTTGGCGCCGGTGCGGACCCTGCGCGACTATCGCGTCCAGAGCCGGATCGCCGAAGCCGCCACCCGCGCCCAGCGACCGGACGAGGCCGCCGAGGCCTTCGCCCTGTCGTCCGAACTGGCGCCGGACGCCGCCGCTCGCGCCTATGCCGCCCGCGCCCAGATCCAGACCTTGGTGACCGCCGGGCGTCGGGAAGAGGCCGCCCGCGCCCTGGACGCCGCCTGGACATCGGGTCTCCTGCCGGGCGACGACCCGTTGAACACGGCCATGGCCGCCGTCGCCGCCGGCGACGATGAACGCGCGCTGCAGGCCTTCGCCCAGGCCGAGACCCGGACGCCTCTGACCGGCGCCGACGCCCTGAACGCCGGCTACGCCGCCAAGCGCGCCGGACACGACGCCGACGCCGTGCGCTGGTTCCGCCAGGGCCTGGTCAGCCTGCCCCGCGACGAAGACCTCAGCCCGCAACGGCGCCACGAGATCGGCCGCGAGATCGAGACCCTGGAACGGCGCGGCGGCGTCAACGCCAGCCTCGAATACGGCCCGGCCTCGACCGTCACGGCCGCCAGCCCTGGCGGCGAAGAGGTGCTGCAAGCCGGAGCCGAAGCCTATTGGCGGCTGGGCGGCTATCGCAACGGGCGGCCGCTGGACGCCTTCGTGCGCGCCTATGGAACCCTGGACGCCCCGGCGGGCCAGGCGACCGGCGGCGACAGCGTCCAGGGCTGGGCGGGCCTGCGCTGGAAGCCCTTCGGAGCGACCAATCTTGTGTTCGAAGCCAGCCGGATGTTCGCCATCGGCGACGCCGCGCGCGACGACACCATGCTGCGCGCCGCCTGGTCGGACGAGGCGGGCGGCGATCTGCGCCTAGACCGGGACAGTTGGACCTCGTGGCGACTGTACGCCGACGTGGCGCACCTGCTTGAGGCCGAACAGACCCTGGCCGTGGCCGAGGCTCAGGCCGGGCGGACCTGGCGGGTCGGACAACGCGATCTGGTCACCCTGGGCGTCGGCGTCGCCGCCTGGCATGACAGTACGCTGAACCATGACACGGCCGCCGGGGCCGGGCCGCGCCTCGGCTGGCGCCGCTGGTTCAACGCCCGCGAAGGGGCCGCGCCCGGCTCCTATGTCGACTTCAGCCTGGGCTATGATTTCGACCTTTCCGGCGACCGGAGCGGATTGAGGGCGCGGCTGGCGGTGGTTTACTGATCCCCGATCTGGGTCGGGGATGCCGACCTGAACCCAGACGTCCGTTAGGGAAGGTCGCGGCTTGAACAAACGCATCCTGCACATCGTCACCAACGTCGCCCACTACGCCGACCCGTCCGAACCGACCGGTCTATGGCTGTCGGAACTGACACACGCCTATGACCTGTTCGCCGCCAGAGGGTTCACGCAGGACATCGTCAGCCCCAAGGGCGGCTTGTCCCCGCTGGAGCCGCGCGCCCTGAAACGGCCGCTGCTGGACGCCTCGGCTCAGGCATGGCTGGACGACGCGAGCCGCATGGCCCTGCTGTCCCATACCCTCCGACCGGACCAGATCGATCCGGCCGTCTATGACGCGATCTATTTCACCGGCGGCCATGCGGTGATGTGGGATTTTCCCGATGACGAAGGTCTGCAACGGATCACTCGCGCCGTCTGGGAGCGAGGCGGAATCGTCTCAGCCGTCTGTCACGGCTATTGCGGCCTGCTGAACACCCGGTTGTCGGACGGAACCCTGTTGGTCGCCGGCAGGCTGATCACCGGCTTTTCCTGGACGGAAGAGGTGCTGGCGGGCGTCGCCTCGCGGGCGCCCTACAACGCCGAAGCTGAAATGAAGGCGCGCGGCGCGCGCTATCGCAAAGCGTTCTTGCCGTTCGTCTCTTATGTCGTCGCCGATGGCCGTCTGGTGACAGGCCAGAATCCTGGCTCGGCCAAAGCGACGGCGGCGGCGGTGGCGGCGCGGCTCTGACCCCATCGGCGATCGTCATGGCGGCGCGACTGCGATGTGCGCCTCAGCCGCCATCCAGATTTCAGCCTGGGCGAAATCATCGGGCGTATTGATATTGAAGAAGGGGTCGGGGACAGCGTCCGGCCAGCACACGACGGCCGCGCCGACCTCGTCGGCCAGGCCGTGCAGCGACAAGCGGCCCTCGGCCGCCCGGCGCTCAAGATCCCCCAGGACCGTCGGACGCCACAGGGCGCAGATCGGATGGCGCCGCCCCTCGCTGGCCGCCATGACCGCCGCGACGCCGGGGACCAGGGCCGCGCCCAGGCGGTGCGGCAAATCCTCGGGTAGGAACGGCATATCGCACGGCAGGGTCAGGATCGCCTTCGCCCCCAGCTCCCGTCCCCAGGCCAGGGCCGCCGCCAGGCCGCCCAGGGGGCCGGGAATGCCGGGATGGTCATGGATTGCGGGCATGCCGGTCGAGACGGCCTGATCCGGCGACCGGACAACCAGAACGGCCGGGGCGGCCCAGGACCTGGCCCGGCTCGCGGCATGATCGAGCAGGGTCGCCCCGCCAAGGTTCCGCATCGGCTTGCCGCCGCCCAGACGCACGCCCCGGCCCCCGGCCAGAACAGCCGTCGCGAACGGCGTCACGGCCGTCGCCCGCCGCCCCGACGCGACGTCGTCGGAGGCGAGAAGAACAGCCGCCTGGCGTCCGCGCGCGACTCGACCGTGGCTTCCAGGTCCCGCAACAGACCATCGCGGTTGAAATAGATCCAACCGTGCAAGGCCAACGGCTGGCGGCGCCTCCACACGTCGAGCACCAGGGGATTGTCGGCCAGGGCGCGCACCTGATCCACCACGTTCAGTTCGGCCAGGACGTCGGCCTGGCTCTCCACGTCGCGCATGGCGCGCAGGGTCGGCGCCGCCTCCTCGCCCAGTCGACGCAGGCCATGCAGCCAGTGGTCGAGCGTTCCGTGCCGACCGCCATCCAGCGCCGCGCGCACGCCGCCGCAGCCGGTGTGGCCGCACACGATGATATGGCGAACCTTCACGATCTCCAGGGCGAAATGGAGCGTCGCCATCAGGCTGAGATCATCATTCGGCGCCAGGTTGGCGACATTGCGATGGACCAGAATCTCGTCCGGCTCCAAGCCGACGATTTCATGGGCGGGCACGCGGCTGTCCGTGCATCCGATCCACAGATATCCCGGCGTCGCGGCGACCTGGCGATGCTGGAACCGACCGGCGTCGGCCCTGGCGCGTGCGGCGGCCCAGTTCAGATTGTTGTCGAACAGCGTCTGGATCACGACGCTGCGTCCGGCGCCGAGGCGGGACGGTCCGACAGGCCGCGACGCGCGGCCATGCGACGCGAGAAGACCTCAAGGTCCTCCTGCGTCAGCCTCAGCCGCGCGATGGGCAGGACCACCGCATTCTCCAGGGCGATATGGGCGCGTTCGCGCGCGATGAAGGCGCGGAGTTGACGCTGGGCGCGCGCGTTCGCGGCGATCGGACGATCCAGGCGCAGCGCGGCCTCCAACAGGCGGGCCAATTGCGCGACAATCTCGATATCATCTCTGTGATCCGCCGACAGGCTGCCCAGGGCGCGGTCTAGTTCGTCCGCCGGTTCGCAGCGTCGCCGCAGCAGGGGGAACAGGTCGTCCTCTTCGTCGACGATGTGCAGCGGCAGGTCATGACGCAGGAAGGCCAGCGCCTCTCGGATTTCCGCGCCCATCAGCGTCGGGCTGGCCGCGACCCGTTCGATCAGGCCGCAGAACTGCCGATGGCGATAGTGTTCGGCGAACAGCCAGTTCAACGGCTCGGCCAGCAGGGCCGTCGGAATCGGCTCGATGACGGGCGCATCCTTCATCTCGACGTCTCCCACGGGAACGACCTCCGATCAGAATTTGTACTCCAGCGCCATCCAGATCTTGTCGCGATCCGCATAGGGACCGGCGCCGTCAAACAGAGCCGCCTTGGTCTCGACCGCCCAGCGGGCGTTCAGGATCAAGCGGCCCGACACGTCGAATTCTCGACCGAAGTCGACATCGCCGCGGCTGTCGGAAAAGTCGTGCCAGGCGCCGACGAACACCACCTGCCGTCCAATCGGCGGCGATGTCCAGGCATAGGTCGCCGTGATCGAATCGTCAGTCAGGCCGCGCGCCGGCGTGCTCAGAAACACGTCGGCCCAGCCCTGAAAGGCGTGCAGCGTCGCCAACGGCGTTTGGAACCCCCGAACCCCGTTTCCGTCCAGCCGTTCGCGCGCCAGGGTCACGGTGACCGGGCCGTGCGCCAGCCCCGCCCCCAGTTGGCCATAGTCCAGATCGAACTGGGCGGGGTTATCGCCGTATTCGGTCTGATGCGCGTATTCGAGCACCCAGTTGACCGACCAGCCGTTCCCGACCGGCCGCCCGCCCGCCAGGCGCGCACCCAGGGTGGCCGACGACTGGCCGGGCGCGTTCTTGAAATCCAGCCATTGGCCGTCGAACGACACCTGCCCCGCCGGGGTCGCGGTTTCGGCGTGCACGATGTGGCTGTCCGACCGCCATTCCCCGACCGGGCTGTCGTCGCCGAACACCCGATGCACGCGATCGATATAGGCATAGGTGAGGGTCAGCGGCTTGAACGCCGTCGTCGTCACCCGCACGGCGTCGAAGGTCTGCTCATTCTGGCGGAAGCCGACATTGCCGACATAGCGCGCATTGCCCAGCACGATGCGCTGGCGTCCCACGGTCACCTCGGTGTCGGGAAGGCCCGTCCATGAGACCTGAAGGCGGTTCAGCTCCAACGTATCGGGGTCGGCCACCACGGCGCGGCTCGGCGGGCCATGGATGGTGTCGTTGAAATCGTCGACCAGCCCCTGAACCGCCTCGCCCTCGACCAGGAAGGTGAAGTTCGAGACGGTCGGGCTGCGCCAGCCCAGCCGCAGACGCGCGGTCAGGGCGTCGGCGTCGTCCAGCCCGTCCTGATGCACCGCCTCATAGCGGGTGCGGCTGTCGAACAGGATCGTTCCCGGCATGGCCGCGGCGGCGGGCGCCGATGTCGAGGACGCCGTCTGCGCCAGCGCCGCGCCTGGAACCAGAACAACAGTGGCGAGGGCGGGGATGATGAACCGCATATCAGGCTCTCCTGATCAGGGTATAGGCATGGGCCTTCGGTTGGACCTTGCTCTTCAGAATGGCGCGCACGCAGCCCAGGGCCGGGTCCTCGGCGCCCTGGGCGGCCGAGATCAATCGGGTCCAGCGTTCGTCGTCGGCGTCCTTGACGAAGTCGGCGATCTGGTCGCGCACGAAGTCCGCGAAGACGGCCTGTTCCGCCCCAGCCGCCGTCCTGACCTGCTCGGCCAGTTCGGGATCGGCCTCATCGAGCCAGGTCTCGACCCGGTCGGCCACGCCCTCGCGGTCCTGAAGCAGGTCGCCCAGGGACAGGACCCCGTCGCCGACGCGCCCGTCTTCGCTCAACACCAAGGCCACCCCCTGCCCGCGCGCCTCGGAGGCCAGACCCGCGACATAGCGCGTGGCCGCCGCCGTCCAGGCCCGGCTCTCCAGGTGCAGGGCGATCTGCTCGCGGACGTGTTCGAACGGCAGGTCGCGGCCCTCGATGCGACGATCCAGGCGCAGCACGTGCCAGCCGAACCGCGAGCGCACCGGTTCGGCGCCGACTTCGCCCGGCGCCAGCCGCGCCAGGCCGACCTCGACCGACGCGGTCAGGTCGCCGGGGCTGAGTTGCCCCAGCGAACCGCCGATCCCGGCCGAAGAACAGGCCGAATGGGCCTTGGCCAGATCGGCGAAGCGAATGGTCGGATCGGTCAGGGTCTCAATCAGGGCCTGGGCGCGGACCCGCGCCGCGTCCCACTCGGCGGGCGTGTCTTCATCCGGCGCGATCAGGATGTGCGAGGCCTCGGTCAGGGTCGTGGTGCGAAAGGCTTCTCGGCGAGCATCATAGACCCGGCGGCACTCGATCTCGTCCGGCGTCTCGACCGTGACCTCCACATCCAGTACGGCGCGGATCAGGGCTTCTTCGGGCGTTTCCTCACGACCGTCGTCCTCGATCACCGGCTCCGCCTCAAGACCCAAGGCGTGGGCGCGGTCCAGCAGCAGCGCCCGGATCGCCAGGGCGTGTCCGGCGGCGCGACGCGCCTCCTCGGCGGTTTCGGCCGGATGGTTCTGGGCCTCTTCGGCGATCAGTCGTTCGGGAATCTGAACCCCGTCGACGACCTGGCTGCGGGCGGCGCTCATCGACGGACTCCGACCCGGCGGCGATCGATCGGCATGGCGCGCTTGGTCCGCACCAACTGCCAGCCTCGCCGGTTCAGGTACCAGATCGGCGCCGACAACACATGGACCAGGCGGGTGAAGGGGAAGATCAGCAATATGGTCATGCCCAGCGTCAGATGCGCCTTGAAGACCCAGTTCACGTCCGCGACATAGGTCCAGGCCAGCGGGTTGAAGGTGAAGATGCCCTGCGCCCAGTTCATGAATTTGATCATCTCCGAACCGTCGCGGTGACCCAGGGACAGCGGGATGGTCGCCAGGCCCAGGCACAACTGGATCATCAGAATGATCAGAATGGCGGTGTCGCCGAAGCTGGAGGTGGCGCGGATGCGGGGATCGAACAGCCGTCGATGCAGCAGCAGCAGTCCGCCGATCAGACAGCAGGCGCCGGCCGCCCCGCCGACGACGATGGCCAGCATCTGTTTGAACCCGTGGCTGACGCCCAGCGCGTCCCACACCGCCACCGGCGTCAGCAGGCCGACGAAATGGCCCGCGAAAATGGCCAGTATGCCCAGGTGGAACAGCACCGAGCCGGTCACGAGCTGACGTCGGCGCAGCAACTGCGACGAGCCGCTGCGCCAGGTGTATTGCTCGCGGTCGAACCGCAGGACCGAGCCGATCGTCAGCACCGCCAGGGCGATGTAGGGATAGACCCCGAAGGCCAGGAAGTTGATGTCCATCACCGTGCTCCTCTAGGCGGCCTGACCGCCGGGGCGGTCGGCTCGGGGTTCGCCGTTCATGGCCTTCAGCATCGCCTCGGCCTTGGGGCAGCCGTCGTCCGCTGACGGGCCGAAGGTGACCGCGGTCTCCTCCCAGGCCTTGTCCAGCGCGGCCAGGTCGTCGGGATCTTCCTCGGGTTCGCTCATCAGGGCCGCGACCGCCTGGGAATCCGGCGCCGCACCCGACAGAGCGACCAGGGCGCCGAACACCGCCCGATAGGGGCTGGCCTTCTTGTGCAGCCGTTCGGCCAGGGCCTCCAGCACATGAGCCGCCTCGCCCAGCAGCGAAGCCGCCTGGTCGTCGGGCAGCACCGACAGGAAATCCAGGAACACCGGCAGATGATCCGGCAGTTCCCTGGCCGCCAGCTCCAGGCCATGCTGGCGATACAGCTCGACCAGATTGGCCATGGCCTGGCCGCGATCGCGGCTTTCGCCATGGACGTGCTCATACAGGTTCAGCGACAGGGTGCGGGTCCGGTCGAACACCTGCACATAGTCTTCTTGCAGGTCGTAGATGTCCGCCTGGGCCAGCCGTTCGCCCAGACGCGCCAGAGCGCGCGTCACCGGCGGCGGGATGCGCCGCTCTTCGGAGATCGCCTCGAGGATCGCCGGCATCGTCAGCCGCTGCTCCTCGTCGGGATAGCCCAGCATCAGGCCCAGGGCGCGATAGATCAGAGCCATCTCAGGACACCTTCGCGATGGGCTTGGCGCGCGACCGCTTGTCCATGCCGAACAGGCCGATCTCGGTGCGCCCCCCCGAACAGCCGTTGCCGAAGGTGAAGCCGCAGTCGGAGCGAAGCTCATAGGCGTCTTCGGCCCATTCGCGGTGCGTCGTGGGTATGACGAAGCGATCCTCGAAATTGGCGATCGCCATGATGTGGTACATCTCGTCGATCTGGGCTGCGGTCAGGCCGACGCGCTCGGCGATGTTGTGGTCGATGCGGCCGTCGATCGAGCGCGCGCGCATATAGGCGCGCATCGCCATCATCCGCTCCAACGCCTGGACCACAGGCTCCTCGACCCCTGCGGTCAGCAGGTTGGCCAGGTATTTGACCGGGATGCGCAGCGAGCGGACGTCGGGCATTTCGCCATCCATCTCCAACGCACCGGCGGCGGCGGCGTTCTGGATCGGCGACAGCGGCGGCACATACCAGACCATCGGCAGGGTCCGGTATTCGGGATGCAGCGGGAAGGCCACCTTCCACTCCATCGCCATCTTCCAGATCGGACTGCGCCGGGCGCCCTCGATCCACGCCTCGGGCACGCCGTCGGCGCGGGCCTGGGCGATCACGGCCGGATCGTTGGGGTCCAGGAAGACATCAAGCTGGGCCTGATACAGATCGCCCTCGTCCGGCGTCGCGGCGGCGGCTTCGATGCGGTCGGCGTCATACAGCAGCACGCCCAGATAGCGGATACGACCCACGCAGGTCTCGGAGCAGACCGTCGGCAGCCCGGCCTCGATGCGCGGATAGCAGAAGACGCACTTCTCGGATTTGCCGGATTCCCAGTTGTAATAGATCTTCTTGTAGGGGCAGGCCGACACGCACATGCGCCAACCGCGGCACTTGTCCTGGTCGATCAGGACGATGCCGTCCTCCTCGCGCTTATAGATCGCGCCCGACGGACAGGCGGCCACGCAGGTCGGGTTCAGGCAGTGTTCGCACAGCCGGGGCAGATACATCATGAAGGTGTTTTCGAAGGCCCCGTAGATCTCCTTCTGGACGCCCTCGAAATTATAGTCCTGCGCCCGTTTGGCGAACTCGCCACCCAGGATTTCCTCCCAGTTCGGACCCCATTCGATCTTCTCCATCCGCTCGCCGGTGATGGCCGACCGCGGCCGGGCGGTGGGGAAATGCTTCATCTCCGGCGCGGTCTGGAGATGGGCGTAGTCGAAGGTGAACGGCTCGTAGTAGTCGTCGATCTCGGGCAGGTCGGGGTTGGCGAAGATCTTGGCCAGGATGCGCCATTTGGCGCCCATGCGCGGTTCGATCCGGCCGTTCTTCTTGCGCCGCCAGCCGCCGTTCCAGCGCTTCTGGTTCTCCCAGTCCTTGGGATAGCCGACGCCGGGCTTGGTCTCGACATTGTTGAACCAGGCGTATTCGACGCCTTCGCGATTGGTCCAGACGTGTTTGCAGGTGACGGAGCAGGTGTGGCACCCGATGCATTTATCGAGGTTCAGCACCATGCCGATCTGGGCGCGGACCTTCATTGGGCGGCCTCCTGGGCGTCGAGGGGTTGGTCCAGCCAGTCGACCGTCTTCATCTTGCGGACGACCACGAATTCATCGCGGTTAGAGCCGACCGTGCCGTAGTAGTTGAAGCCGTAGGCGAGCTGGACATAGCCGCCGATCATGTGGGTCGGCTTCAGAACGATCCGGGTGACCGAGTTATGGATGCCGCCGCGCTGGCCGGTGATCTCGGACCCCGGCGTGTTCACGATCTTCTCCTGGGCGTGGTACATGAAGGTCGTGCCTTCACGGATGCGCTGAGACACCACCGCCCGCGCCGCGATGGCGCCGTTGGTGTTGAACAGCTCGACCCAGTCGTTGTCGATGATGCCGGCGCGCTTGGCGTCGATTTCCGAAATCCAGATGACCGGCCCGCCGCGGTTCAGCGTCAGCATCATCAGGTTGTCGGAATAGGTCGAGTGGATGCCCCACTTCTGGTGCGGGGTGATGAAGTTCAGCTCGATCTCGGTTTCGCCGTTGGGCTTGCGGCCCTTGATGGAGAGCGTCTTCAGGTCCAGCGGCGGACGATAGACGCACAGCGCCTCGCCGAAAGCGCGCATCCACGGGTGGTCCTGATACAGCTCCTGTCGGCCCGATAGGGTGCGCCAGGGTATCCGCTCATGGACATTGGTGTAGTTGGCGGCATAGCAGACGTGCTCGGATTCCAGTCCTGACCAGATCGGCGAGGAAATGATCTTGCGCGGCTGGGCCACGACGTCGGCGAAGCGGATCTTTTCATCTTCCTTGGGTTCGGCCAGATGGCCGTGGTCGCGCCCGGTATGCTTGGACAGCGCCTTCCAGGCCTTGACCGCGACCTCGCCATTGGTCTCGGGCGCCAGCATCAGAACCGCCTCGCAGGCCTGGACCGCGGTCTCCATGCGCGGCAGACCTTCGGACACGCCCTCGCCCAGAACCGCACCGTTCAGGTCGGCCAACAGCTTGACCTCGTGTTCGGTGTTCCAGGTCAGACCCTTGCCGCCGTTGCCGACCCTGGTCATCAACGGTCCCAGCGAGGTGAACTTCTTGTACAGGTTCGGATAGTCGCGCTCGACCACGGTGATCTGCGGCATGGTCTGGTTGGGGATCGGTTCGCACTCGCCCTTCCACCAGTCCTTGACGTCATAGGCTTGAGCCAGTTCGGCGGGGCTGTCGTGCTGGATCGGGGTCAGGACCACGTCCGTCTCGACGCCCAGCACCTCGGGACAGATCTCCGAGAAGGTCTTGGCCAGGCCGCGGAAGATGTCCCAGTCGCTGCGCGATTCCCACGAGGGGTCCACCGCCGCCGTCAGCGGGTGGATGAAGGGGTGCATATCCGAAGTGTTGAGGTCGTTCTTCTCGTACCAGGTGGCCGTCGGCAGAACGATGTCGGAATAGACCGCCGTGGTGGACATACGGAAGTCCAGCGTCACCAGCAGGTCCAGCTTGCCCTCCGGCGCCGTGTCGCGACAGGCGACCTCGGTCGGCCTGGCCGCGCCGTCCTCGCCCAGGTCCTTGCCCTGAACCCCGTGCGAGGCCCCCAACAGGTGTTTGAGGAAATATTCGTGGCCCTTGCCCGATGAACCGAGCAGGTTCGAGCGCCAGACGAACATATTGCGCGGCCAGTTGTGCGGATCGTCGGGGTCCATGCAGGACATCTCCAGCGACCGATCCTTCAGCGCCTGGACCGTATAGCTCTTCGGGTCGACGCCCGCCGCCGCCGCCGCGCGGGCGACCTCCAGAGGATTGGTCTTCAAGGCCGGGGCCGACGGCAGCCAGCCCATGCGCTCGGCGCGGGCGTTGTAGTCGATCATCGACCCGCCCCAGTCGCCATCGGGCGCCGTCGGCGACAGGATTTCCGACATCGCCACCGTCTCGTAACGCCATTGATCGGTGTGGGCGTAGAAGAAGGAGGTCGAGTTCTGCTGACGCGGCGGCCGGTTCCAGTCCAGGCCGAAGGCGACCGGCGCCCAGCCGGACTGAGGCCGCAGCTTCTCCTGGCCGACATAGTGACACCAGCCGCCGCCCGACTGGCCGACGCAGCCGCACATCACCAGCATATTGATGACCGCGCGGTAGTTCATGTCCATGTGGAACCAATGGTTCATGGCCGCGCCGATGATCACCATCGAACGCCCATTGGTCTTTTCGGCATTGGTCGCGAAGCCGCGCGCCACGGCGATGATCTGGTCGCGCGGCACCATGGTGATGGCCTCGGCCCAGGCCGGTGAATAGGGTTCGGGATCGTCGAAGCCGGTCGGCATATGCTCGCCGCCGAAACCCTGGTCGACGCCATAGTTGGCCAAGAAAAGGTCGTAGGCCGTGGTCACGAAGGCCTCACCGTCCTTCAGCTTCATGCGCTTGACCGGCACGTTGCGGACCAGGACGTCGGGATGGTCGGTCGTGGCGAAGCCGTTTCCGGCGGTGTTGCCGAAATAGGGGAAACGCACTCCTTGCACGGAATCGTGGACGCCCTTCAGGCCCAGGCGCAGCCTGACCTCGGCGCCGTCGGCCTTTTCCTCCAGGTTCCACTGACCGTCCTCGCCCCAGCGGAAGCCCGCCGAGCCGTTGGGCGCGACCACCTTGCCGGAGATCTCGTCGATGGCGACGGTCTTCCAGTCGGGGTTGTTCTTCTGGCCCAGGGCGCGCGGAAAGTCGGCGGCGCGCAGCATCCGTTCGGGGACCAGCGCCCCGTCCTGGGGAACCAGACGCACCAGCATCGGCAGGTCGGAATACTGACGCAGATAGTCGCGGAAGTAGGGAACCTCGCGATCGACGTGGAACTCCTTCAGGATGACGTGGCCGAACGCCATGCCCAGGGCCGCGTCGGTCCCCTGTTTCACCGCCAGCCAGATGTCCGAGAATTTGGACGCCTCGGAATAGTCGGGACAGATCACCGCCGACTTGGCCCCGCGATAGCGGGCCTCGGTATAGAAGTGGGCGTCAGGCGTGCGCGTCTGGGGCACGTTCGAACCCCACAGCAGCAGGAAGCCCGAGTTGTACCAGTCGGCCGATTCCGAAACGTCGGTCTGCTCGCCCCAGGTCTGGGGCGAGGCGGGCGGCAGGTCGCAGTACCAGTCATAGAACGAGCCGCAGACCCCGCCCATCAGTTGCAGGTACCGGGCGCCGGCCGCATAGGACAGCATCGACATGGCCGGGATCGGCGAGAAGCCGAACACCCGGTCCGGTCCCCATGCCTTGACGGTATAGGCGTTGGCCGCCGCGATCAGCTCATTGACCTCGTCCCAGGTCACCCGGACGAAGCCGCCCCGGCCGCGCATCTTGACGTAGTCCTGACGCTGGGCGGCGTCGGCCTGGATCGCCGCCCAGGCGGCCACCGGCGTCATCGTCGCCCGCGCCGCCCGCCAGTGTTTGAGCAGGCGCGATCGGATCAGCGGGTATTTCACTCGATTGGCCGAATACAGATACCAACTGTAGCTGGCGCCCCGCGCGCAGCCGCGCGGTTCGTGATTGGGCAGTTCGGGCCGCGTGCGCGGATAGTCGGTCTGTTGCGTCTCCCAGGTGACGATCCCGCCCTTGACGTAGATCTTCCAGGAGCACGAGCCGGTGCAGTTCACCCCGTGGGTCGAGCGCACGATCTTGTCGTGCTGCCAACGGCTTCGATAGGCATGCTCCCAGACGCGGTCGTCGTCGTTCATGACGCCGTACCCGTCCGAGAACAGCTCGGTCTTGCGGGTGAAGAAGGCGAGACGGTCGAGGGTATGGCTCATGATCAGGCCGCCTTTTTGGAGGTCGAGTTCAGGATGGAGTTTCCGCGGGCGTAGAAGGCCCAGTTCACCGCCGCGCAGGTCAGGTAGAAGCCGAGGAAGACGTACAGGGCCGTGGCCGGACCGCCGGTCGCCGCCATCGAACTGGCGAAGGCCAGCGGGATGAAGAAGCCGCCATAGGCGCCGATGGCCGACGAGAAGCCGACGATGGCGGCCGATTCCAGTTCAGAGGACTTCAGCCGCTCATCCGGCGAGGCGTTCGGCATCAGGCGCGGCATGTCGGCGCGCACCAGGGCCGGGATCATCTGGAAGGTCGAGGCGTTGCCGACCCCCGTCCAGAAGAACAGCCACAGGAAGCTGGCGAAGAACAGCGGGAACGAAGGCTCGACGCCGCCCAAGGCTCCGGTCGAATAGAGCGCGCCGCCGACGCCAAGCATCAGGGCCACGAACACCCACTGAGTGACGTTCTGACCGCCCCAACGATCGGACACCCAGCCGGTCATGGCCCGCGACGCCGCGCCGACCAACGGTCCCAGGAAGGCGATTTGCAGGATGTTGATGTCGGGGAACAGCGTGCGGCCCAGAAGCGGGAAGGCCGCCGAGAAGCCGATGAACGAGCCGAAGGTGCCGATGTAGAGGTAGCACATCAGCCAGTTGTGCTTGCGCTTGAACACCACGGCCTGGTCCTTGAACGAGGCGCGGGCCGAGGCGACGTCGTTCATGCCGAACCAGGCGGCGATCGCGGCCAGCACGATCAACGGCGCCCACATGAAGCCGGCGTTCTGAAGCCAGATCTGGTGCTGGGCGCCCTCGACCACGGCGGTCTGGGGGGCGCCGCCCAGCGGGCCGAACAGGGCGAAGCCGGCCGCGATCGGCGCCAGCAATTGCAGGGCGCTGACGCCCAGATTGCCGAAGCCGGCGTTCATAGCCAGGGCATTGCCCTTCTCCCGCTTGGGAAAGAAGAAGCCGATGTTGGACATCGACGAGGCGAAGGCGCCGCCGCCCAGGCCGCAGGACAGGGCCAGCAGCACGAACACCCAATAGGGCGTGTCGAGATCCTGTACCGCCAGGCCCATGCCGACCGCCGGGATCAGCAGCGACAGCGTGGTCAGCACCGTCCACAGCCGGCCGCCGACGATCGGCACCATGAAGCTGTAGAAGATGCGCAGGGTCGCGCCCGACAGGGCCGGCAGGGCCGTCAGCCAGAACAGTTCGGCCGTCGAGAACTTGAACCCGACCGAGTTCAGCCGCGTGGCCACCGTCGACCACAGCATCCAGACCGCGAAGGCCAGCAGCAGGTTCGGGATCGAGATCGCCAGGTTGCGCAGGGCGATCTTGCGCCCGGTTTTGGCCCAGAAAGACTCGTCCTCGGGCCGCCAGTCGTTGAGCACATGGGCGGATTCCGGCTCGCCCAGTTCCGGGAACTCGGGCAGACGCGCCAGGGTCGGCTCGCGGGCCACCTCCATGCGGCGGACCGAGAAATGCATCCAGATCAGCGCCGTGCCGACCAGCACGAACAGCAGCATGAAACAGCTCGTCCACACGCCGGTGAAGTCGGCCAGCACCCCGAACAGGATCGGCAGGACGAACCCGCCCAAGCCGCCGATCATGCCGACCAGGCCGCCGACCGCGCCGACGTGGTTCGGGTAGTAGACCGGGATGTGCTTGAACACCGCCGCCTTGCCCAGACTCATGGCGAAGCCGAGCACCGAGATCAGCACCACGAAGGCGGCCAGGCCGATTTCGGTGTGAAAGGTGATCGGGCCGCGGATGCCTTCCACGACATAGGTCGTCGCCGGATAGGACAGCAGGAAGGTGCAGGCCACGCTGAGGGTGAAGGTGATGTACATCACCTTGCGCGCGCCGATCCGGTCCGACAGCCAGCCGCCGAAGATGCGGAACAACGAGCCGGGAATGGAATAGGCCGCGGCCAGCATGCCGGCCGCGGCGATGCCCAGGCCGTACACGCCCGTCAGATAGTGCGGCAGCCACAGCGCCAGGGCCACGAAGGCGCCGAAGACGAAGAAGTAATAGAGCGAAAAGCGCCAGACGCGGATGTCCCGCAGGGGCGCAAGCTGCATCCAGGTCGGTTGAGCCTTCTGGCCCGTGCGGCGGCGCTCCACCGTTTGCGGATCGTCGGAGGTGAACAGAAAGAACACCACCGCCAGGCCCGCCAGCACCACGGCCCAGATCTGCGCCACGGCTTCCCAACCGAACGCCAGCATGACGAAGGGCGCCGCGAATTTGGTGACGGCCGCGCCGACGTTTCCGGCCCCGAAGATGCCCAGGGCCGTGCCCTGACGCTCGACCGAGAAGAATTTCGAGACATAGGCCACGCCGACCGCGAAGGCGCCGCCGGCGATGCCGACGCCGAGCGCCGCGGCCAGAAACTGCGGATAGGTGTGGGCGTAGGACAGCAGGAAGGTCGCCGCCGCGGCCAGCAGCATCACGATCACATTGATGATGCGTCCGCCCAGTTGATCGGACCACACGCCCAGGAAGACCCGGATCAGCGATCCCGTCAGGATCGGCGTGCCGACGAGCAGACCGAACTGGGCCTCGTTCAGCCCAAGCTCGGCTTTGATCTGGACCCCGATGATCGAAAAGATGGTCCAGACCGCGAAACAGGCCGTGAAGGCCAGGGTGCTGAGCCACAGCGCCCTGTCGGCGCCCGGCGCCTGAAGTTGTGTATCGACCATGATCAGAACCCGAATTCGCCCCGAATTGAGCGGTCAAGGCAGCTTCTAATCAGAAGATCGCAAATGACATTTGATCAAGGTCAATTGATAATTGTTCTCAATGAAAGAGAATCAGTATTGATGTCAGTTTATACGTAACTTATCCAAACTCATAGCTGCTCGTGATCAACAACCGGCTTTCGGTTGATTAAAATCAAACGCACTGCACACGTCGTGCGACCAGTTGATATTCGTCAATTGTGATGCGATTGTGAGCCGACGCCCCGGAGACTCCCATGACGATGCGCCCATCCGATCTCGACCGCGTAAAGGCGCTGCCCCTGTTCCAGGGCACGTCAGCCGAGACGTTTCGCGATGTCACCGCCGGGGCTTTTCTTCAACGTTTTCCGGCGGGCACGACCCTGCTGCTGGAGGGCGACACGGTCGATTTCCTCTATGTCCTGCTGGATGGAATCGTCGAACTTCAGGGGTCCTGGAAGGAAAAGGACACCACACTGACGGTGCTGCGGCCGGTCTCGACCTTCATTCTGGCCGCCGTGGTTCTGGACGCCGATTCCCTGATGTCGGCGCGCACCTTGGAACGTTCCGAAATTCTGATGCTGTCGGGCCAGGCCCTTAGGCGCACCATGCGCCAGGACGCCGATTTCGGCTTCGCCGTGGCGCGGGAGTTGTCGGGTTGTTATCGCGGCCTGGTTCGGGCGGTGAAGAACCACAAGCTGCGCGGCGGCACCGAACGCCTGGCCAACTATCTGATCACCCAGAGGGTTCGTCAGGGCCTGAAGGACACCATCACCCTGCCGCATGAAAAGCGGATCCTGGCCTCGCTGCTGGGCATGACGCCGGAAAACCTGTCTCGCGCCTTCGCCAGCCTGTCGGCCCAGGGCGTGGTGGTTCACGGACCCGAGGTCACATTGACGCGGCCCGAGGCGCTGGAGCGGCTGGCGCGCCCGACGCCGCTGATCGACAACCATATGCCGCCCCAGTCGCGCGTTCTGGGCAAGGGCGAAGTCGAGAGCTGGTCCGAAGCGACCGGCTATGCCTGACGATCAACCGCCGAGCTGGGCCAGGTTGGACAGATCGCCGGGATTGCTCTGGGCCAGCAGGTGTCCGGCCCGTTTTCCCGACATGGCCCCGACGATACGCTCCGTCAGCGCCTGACGATCCGCATCGTCGGCGAGAAGGTCGCGCAGATCGACACCGCCTTCGCCGAACAGGCAAAGCCTCAGCTTGCCGCGCGCGGTGACCCGCAGGCGGTTGCAACTGTCGCAGAAGCCGGGCGCATAGGGGGCGATCAGACCCAGGGCGCCCGCATGATCGGGATGCCGATATTCCTGGGCCGGGCCGCCGTCGGCCGGCCTGGCGACCGGCATCCAGCCGCGCGTCTCCAGCCAGGTTCGCAAGGCCGCGCCGCCGACATGGTGCGCGGCGAAGAAGTCCGCGTTATCGGCCGTCCGCATCAGCTCGATGAACCGCACCGACACCGGCCGGTCCCGAACGAAATCGGCCCAGGCGTCAAAGCCGACCTCGGCGGTTTCCCGCAACAGGACGGCGTTGACCTTCACCGCCTGGAGGTCCAGCGCCAGCGCCCGATCCAGCCCGGCCAGCACTTCGCCCAACCGATCATGGCCGGTGATGCGGTGAAAGGCGTCCGCATCCAGGGCGTCCAGGCTGACGTTCAGATGGGTCAAGCCGACGGATCGCCATGTCTCGACGCCGCGCGACAGGTTCCAGCCGTTGGTGGTGACCGCGACCTTCTCGACGCCCGGCGTGGCGGCCGTGCGCGCCACGATGTCGGTGAAGTCCTTGCGCACCGTCGGCTCGCCGCCGGTCAGACGCACCTTGGTCAGGCCCAGGTCCGAAAAGGCGGCGGCCAGCCGTCCGATCTCGTCGGGCGTCAGAAACGAGAGAGGGCCGCTGCGTTTCCAGCCGTCCGGCAGGCAATAGGTGCAGCGGAAATTGCACACCTCCGTCACCGACAGGCGCAAGTAACGGAATCGACGGCCGAAACCATCGGTCAGGCGACCGGCGTCGAACGCCATGGAAGCTCCTTTCCAAACACGGGAGGCGACGGAGTTTCCTCCGGCGCCCTCGGCCCTTGACGGGACCCGGCCCGCCGACCGTGGCGCGATGCGCTTTAGGCCGTCAGGCTCGGAGCGAGATGGACGTTGAATACGCGAACCCTAGACATGGAGCTTTGACTCCACGCGCATCGACGCTTGACCTTGATCAATCGTCAAGACGCCAGATGACCTCAGACTTCCATCAGGGTCGTGATACGGCGATGCCGCCATTGGGAGAGATCGCCATGCCCGCGTCATCAAGACCGTTCGCCTGGTCGCGCCGATCGCTGTTGGCCTTCACCGGCGTCGCCCTGGCGGCCGCATCCTGTTCGCGCAGCCCGAGCGCGCCTGAACGCTCGCTTACCGTCTTCGCGGCCGCCAGCCTGAAAGAGGCCCTGGACGCCGTCATCGCCGCCCATGTCCGCGCCGGAAAGGGTCAGGCGCGCGCCGTTTACGCCGGAAGTTCGCAACTGGCGCGACAGATCGAACAGGGCGCTCCGGCGGATCTTTTCATCTCCGCCGATCTTGAATGGATGGACCGGTTGCAAGAGCGGGGCCTGATCGACGTCGCGGCCCGGCGCGACATCGCCGGAAACCGCCTGGTCCTGATCGCCCCGGTCCAGGGCGACGCAGCCCCGCTGGACCTGACGCCGGGACCGGGCCTGGCCGGTCGCGTCCTGGCGCGCCTGGGCGACGACGGTCGGCTGGCGACGGCCGAGCCGGACGTGCCTGCGGGCCGCTATGGTCGCGAGGCGCTGACCGCCTTGGGCCTTTGGGCGACTCTGGCGCCGCGCCTGGCCCCGGCCGAGAACGTGCGCGCCGCCCTGGCCCTGGTGGCGCGCGGCGAGGCGCCGCTGGGGATCGTCTACGCCACCGACGCCCGCGCCGAACCCAATGTGGCCGTCATCGCCGAATTCGCCGCCAACCTGCACAGCCCGATCGTCTATCCCGCCGCGCCGGTCGTCGGACCGAACGCCCAGGTCCGGGCGGCCAAGGCGTTTCTGGATCTCTTGTCGGGCGCACAGGGCCAGGCGATCCTGCGCCAGTACGGATTTGCCCCGCCTCCATGATGCTGACCGCCGCCGAGATCGAGATCATCGCCCTGTCGCTCAAGGTGGCGGTGACGGCGGTGGCGTTCAGCCTGCCGCTGGGCGTCGGCGCGGCCTGGCTGTTGGCGCGACGACGGTTTCCGGGGCGGGCCTTGCTGTCGGGACTGATCCACCTGCCGCTGGTTTTGCCGCCAGTGGTGACCGGCTATGTCCTGCTGGCGCTGTTCGGTCGCAACGGCCCGATCGGCGCCTGGCTGGAGCCGCTGGGGGTGGTCTTCGCCTTTGACTGGACCGGCGCCGCCCTGGCCGCCGGGGTCATGGGCTTTCCATTGATGGTGCGCTCGGTGCATTTGGCGTTCGACATGGCCGACCCGGGACTGGAGCGGGCGGCGGCGACCCTGGGCGCCTCGCCCCTGATGCGGTTCGTCACCATCACCCTGCCCCTGGCCCTGCCCGGCGTGATCGCGGGCGCCGTCCTGGCCTTCGCCAAGGCGTTGGGCGAGTTCGGCGCGACCATCACCTTCGTCTCCAGCATCCCCGGTGAGACCCGCACCCTGCCGCTGGCCATCTATGGCTTGACCCAGGTTCCGGGCGGCGAGGCGGCGGCGTTTCGACTGGTGCTGATCTCCACGGCCGTGTCGATTTCCGCCCTGATCGCCTCCGAGATCCTGACGCGCAGGGCGCTTCTGCGACGGGGTCGCCCATGATCGAGGTCCAGGCCGAACTGAGGCGCGACGACTTCCTTTTCCAGGCCGACTTCAGCGCCGGAGGCGGGGTCAGCGTGCTGTTCGGCCGCTCCGGCTCGGGCAAGACCACGGCCGCCGACCTGGTGGCCGGACTGTTGCGTCCGACCATGGGCCGGATCGTCCTGAACGGCGAGGTGGCGTGCGACACCGGGACCCGGCTGGATCTTCCCGCCTGGCGACGTCGGATCGGCTATGTCTTCCAGGACGTCCGCCTGTTTCCGCACCTGAACGTGCGCGACAACCTGCTGTACGGCGCCCGTCGGCGCGGCGTGCCGGCGCCGCCCATCGACGAAGTGGTCGGCTTGTTGGGCCTGGACGGTCGGCTGACGCAACGGCCGGACGCCCTGTCCGGCGGGGAGGCCCGGCGCGTCGCCATCGGCCGCGCCCTGTTGGCGGACCCCGCCCTGTTGATCCTGGACGAGCCGTTGTCGGGGCTGGACGGCGCGCGGCGGGCCGAGATTCTGCCCTATCTGGATCGGTTGGCGCGGTCGGGACCGCCGATCCTCTATATCACCCACGCGGTCGATGAGGCCGCGCGCCTGGCCGACGAAGTGCTGCTGGCCGTCGACGGTCGGGTCTTCAACGCCGGACGCCCGGAGCAGGCCTTCGCCCGCCCCGAGGCGGCGGAGGCGGCGGGTCTGGGCGCGCCGATCTCGGTCATCGAGGGGCGGGCCGTGGCGGACGACGCAGGGCCGGTCGCCGCCGTCGACCTGGGTGGAACGGTGTTTCACACACCCCGGCTGGATGTCGCCGCCGGGGATCGGGTGCGGATCGTGGTCGATGCGCGAGATGTCGCCCTGGCCCTGAAAGCCCCGACAGACGCCAGTTTCCAGAACCGTCTGGCCGTGCGCGTCCAGGCGATCGAACCCTGGGGCGACGGGCGGCTCGTCCGCCTCCGGGGCGAAGGCTTCGCCCTGACCTCCCTGGTCACGGCCCAGGCGGCGGAGACCCTGCGTCTGGGGCCGGGGCGCGAGGTCGTCGCCCTGGTCAAGGCGACGGCGACGGCGCGCTACGCCTGAACACGCGGGCGCGGCAGGGCCAACATCGGGCCATAGACCACGGCGAAGGTCAGGAACGCCGAACACCACAGCGCCGCCGAGATGATCAGCAGCGGCTGATACAGCGTCGGGATCAGGCCGCCCGCGACCCGCGTCAACGCCGCTGCGTTGATCAGGATGTAGATCAACGCCCCGGACCAGCCCGCCGTCAGCGGTCGGCCCGTATGGCCCCTCCCCGCCCGCGTCATGACCGCCAGGGTCATCACCCCGATGGCGCCCGCCGTCAGGGCGTGGATTCCAGCAGAGCGCGCGACGACGGTCGGCCAGATCACCGAGGCCCCGATCAGGCCCAACCCGACCGCCAGCCACAGGTAGCCGAGGTGCAGGATCAGCACGAGCGGCTCCGCGCCCGTGGCCTCGCCCCGCCAGCGCGCCAGTCGGACCAGGTTCAAGGCCCCCGCCGCCGCCAAGGCCCAGCCGACCACGGCCTGGTTCGGCGCCGCCGTCCAGCCGGCCAGGGCCAGACCAGTCACGACCAGGGTCAAAGCGTCGAACCGCCCCGTCGTCGCCGGCAGCGGTCCCTGGCGTTTCAGTTGCCAATTGCGGGTGAAGCTGGGCGTGATCCGCCCGCCGATCAGAGCGATCAGCATGGCGATCAGGGCCAGGGCCGCGCGCGTGGCGACCGGCGCCAGTCCGTCCGACAGATGCGCCTCGATGTGGAAGGCGACGTTGGACAGGGCCAACAGAGTGATGATCACGGCGACCGGCAGGTTGCGCCAGTTCCTGCCTGCCAGGATCTCTCGCCAGATCAGTCCGGCCATGGCCAGCAGGAACAGGCTGTCGATCACCGACGGCCAGATCGCCGCCTCCAACTCCGGGTTGAACGCCGTCGCCAGCATCGCCGCCCGTCCGGCCAGCCACAGCCCGACCATCGCCATAAGGGGTCCGCCGACCACCGGCATCCTGCCGGTCCAGTTCGGCACGGCGGTCATCAGGAAGCCGACGATGACGCCGCTCGCATAGCCGAACAGCATCTCATGGACGTGCCAGGTCAGCCCCACCGGACCGCCCGCCTCATAGGCATGGACCCACAAGGGAACCGCTACGGCGGCCCAGATCGCCGAGAACAGGAAGAAGGGTCTCAGGCCGATGCTGAACAGGGCGGGTCCCTGATAGGCCCGCATCGCGGCGGCGGTGTTCATGAGAGGCGTCCCTTCATGGCGGGTCCTCAGCCTAGAGGACAGGCTCGCGGTCGTACTTGACCGTCGCGAACCGGCTCCTTGTCGTCGATCAAGGCCAGTGGTTTCCCCACCGCCCCCCTAGCCGCAGCGGGAATAGCCGCACGACAGGCAGGTGTCGCAGCCTTCCTTGCGCAACAGGCCAGGCGCGCCGCAGTGCGGACAGGCGAGACGCGATGTCGTCGACGACGTCTCGACGGCGGCGGGCGGCGCCTCTGCGGCCTGACTGTCGATTCCCATGTGACGAGCTATGACGTCGCCGATGGCCGCCGGGATCGACGGAACATAGGTGCCCTCCATCCAGGCCCCGCCAGCGGGGTCGAACACCGCCTTCAACTCCTCGGCCACGAAGCCGACATCGCCGCCGCGACGGAACACCGCCGAAATCATCCGCGTCAGGGCCACGGTCCAGGCGTAGTGGGCCATGTTCTTGGAGTTGACGAAGATTTCAAACGGGCGCGGCCCGTTCCGGTCGTCCTGAATGTCGTTGATGGTGACATAGACGGCGTGCGCATCCAGCGGCCAACGCACCTTGTAGGTCGATCCGGTCAGGCGTCGCGGACGCGGCTCCAACGGCGGGGGTTCCACGGCGGCGGCGGCGGCCGGTTCGGCGACGCTGAGCACCGAGCCGGTAATGGCGTTGGGCCGATAGGTCGTCAGGCCCTTGCACCCCATGTTGAAGCCCTGGACATAGACATCGCCGAAGGCTTCGAAACTGATGTCCTCAGGGCAGTTGATGGTCTTGGAGATCGAACTGTCGACCAGGCCCTGGGCGGCGGCCTGCATCCGCAGATGGTCCATGGGCGTCAGGGTCTGGGCGCTGACGAAGGCGGGATCCAGCGGCGCCGCATCGCCCTTCAGCCGTTTCCAGACCGACAGGGCGTAGTCCTGAACCGCCTCTTCGCGCCGCGAACCGTCGGGTTGCAGCACCTTGCGCACATAGTCGAAGGCGAACACCGGCTCGATCCCGGACGAGACGTTGCCGGCCAGCAGCGACGTGGTTCCCGTCGGGGCGATCGAGGTCAGGCAGCCGTTCCTGAGGCCGTTGCGACGGATCAGTTCGCGGGTTTCTTCATCCAGCCGGGTCAGGTTGGGCTGGTCCAGCATCACGGGATCATAATCGGGAAAGGCTCCCTTCTCGCCCGCCAGTTCTGCCGAGGCGCGATAGGCTTCGCGCTGGATCACGCCCAGCCAGCGTTCGGTCAGGGCGATCGCCGCGTCCGACCCGTAACGCGCGCCGCAGAAGATCAGAGCATCCGCCAGGCCGGTGACGCCCAGTCCGATCCGCCGCTTGGCCTTGGCTTCCGCCTCCTGGGCCGGCAGCGGAAAACGGGAGACGTCGATGACGTCGTCCAGCATCCGCACCGCCGTGCGCGTCAGATCGGCCAATGCGGTCTCGTCCAGCGCGGCCCCTTCCTCGAACGGCGACGGGACCAGACGCGCCAGATTGATCGAACCCAACAGACAGGCGCCATAGGGGGGCAGCATCTGCTCGCCACACGGGTTGGAGGCCGCGATCGTTTCGCAGTGCGCCAGGTTGTTGGCGGCGTTGACCCGGTCGATGAAGATCACCCCCGGTTCGGCGGCGTCATAGGTGGCGCGCATCAGCCGCGTCCACAGATCGGCGGCGCGCACGGTGCGGAAGACCTGCCCCTTGAAGGTCAGCGGCCAGTCGGCGTCCGCCGCCAGCGCCGCCATGAAGGCGTCCGTGACCAGCACCGAGACGTTGAAATTGCGCAGCCGCGCCGGATCGCGCTTGGCGTCGATGAAGGCTTCGATGTCGGGGTGGTCGATGCGCAGGCAGCCCATCATGGCCCCGCGCCGCTGGCCCGCAGACATGATGGTGCGGCACATCGAATCCCACACGTCCATGAAGCTGAGCGGACCGGACGCCTCGGCCCCGACGCCCTTCACCGCCGCGCCCGCTGGCCGCACGGTCGAGAAGTCCATGCCGACCCCGCCGCCCTGCTGCATGGTGACGGCGGCTTCGCGCAGATGTTCGAAGATGCCGTTCAGGTCGTCGGGCACGGTCCCCATGACGAAACAGTTGAACAGGGTGACGGACCGCCCCGTTCCCGCCCCGGCGATGATCCGCCCGGCCGGCAGGAAGCGATAGCCGTCCAGCGCCTCGCGGAACCGCGCCCGCCAACGCGCCCGCGTCTTGGTCGGTTCGGCCTCGGCCAGGGCTGCGGCGATGCGGTCCCAGGTCGCCGAAACCGTGTCGTCCCCGCCGCCTTCACGCGGATTGAAGCGATATTTCCCGTTCCAGATTTCACCGGCCAGGGGGTTGTCGAACGCCATGTGTCGCTCCCGTCGAAAGAGACAGAAGGCTTTCTGATTCTCTGCGGCGCCGTGAAGGTGCGCACCGCGGACAAGACCGCGACATTGATCAAGCCAAGGCTTGATAAACCTCAGCCCTAGGCATGCGCTTCGGGCCTATCTCGGTGCGAAAGGAGCCGCCCGATGGACTTCCAGGTCCCGATCCAGACTGAGATTCCGTCGCCGACCGAGGATCTGATCGCGGATATCCTGATGCGACGTCACGCCGCCAATCGGCGGCTTCTGGCCAAGGCGATCCGACTGGCGACGCGGGTGGAGCGCGCCCATGCCGTTCACGACGCCTGCCCGCACGGTCTGGCCGACCTGTTGCTGCTGATCAGCGACGATCTGGAGGACCATCAGCAGAGGGAAGAGGCCGTGCTGTTCCCCCTGATGTTGTCGGATACGACGCGATCGCTGGCCGGTCCGCTGTCGCGGATGCGGCGGGATCACGACGGCCTGGTCGGCCTGACCGAAGGGTTGAGCGCCCTGACCGACGGCTTCACCCCGCCGCCTGACGCCTGCACGACCTGGCGCGCCCTCTACGCCGTCTGCGCCCAGCTCGACACCGGACTGAACGCCGACATCGCCCTGGAGAACGATGTGCTGTTTCCACGTTTCAGCCGACGGCCGTCGGTCTAGAAATCCAGCACGGAGACGGTCTCGCCGACCTCGGCGGCCGGCGAGGACGGATAGCGGCGGATCAGCACGTCGGCCGCCGCCAGGGCGCGCTGGGCGCCAGAGCCCTGATCGCTCAGCGCCTGGATGCGCCCGTTCAGAATGCGGCCGCGCTCCAGGGTCTCGCGATCCCCGGCAGGCTTGAGCGGCGCGCCCAGGACTGCTTCGCGCCAGGCCAGGGCCTCGGCGGGATCGCGTCCCGAAAGCCCGGCCAGCAGCGGCGCCAGGAACAGGCGTCCCGTGACCATGGCCGAGGTCGGATTGCCCGGCAGGCCCAGCACCAGCCGGGCGCCCGCGCGGGCGAACCAGACCGGCTTGCCCGGCTTGATCGCCACCTTGGCGAAGATCAGGTCCAGCGCGCCGTCGGGGAACATGGATTTGGCGAAATCGCGCTCGCCGACCGAGGCCCCGCCGGTGACCACCACCACATCGGCGTCGTCCAGGGCCTGGCGCGCCGCGACTTCCAGGGCCGCGGGTTCATCGGGTAGTCGACGACGGCCGACCACCTGACCGCCCCAGGCCCAAGCCAGGCCCATGACGCCGAACGAGACGCTCTCGGGAACGGCGCCGGGCGTCTCCAAGGCCCGCCCCGGCTCGGCCAGTTCGTCGCCGGTGCCCAGAATGACCACTCGCGGCCGACGATACGCCGAAAGGTGATCCCGGTCGGCGGCGGCGGCGGCGACCAGCGCTCGCGCGTCCAGCCGCCGTCCCGGCTCCAAGAGAACATCCCCGACCTTGAAGTCCGATCCGGCCGCACGGATGTGCCGCGCCGCGCCGGGCGCCATGTCGAACACGGCTATGTCGCCGTCCGGCCGGACCTGCTCCTGGATCACCACCCGATCCGCGCCGGGCGGGACCGGGGCGCCGGTGAAGATGCGCGCGCAGGTTCCAGGCTCCAGCGGAGCCGGATCGGCCGCCCCGGCGAAAATCCGTGCGGCGATCGGCAGGCGCGCGGGCGTCGTCGCCAGGTCCGCGTCGAACACGGCATAGCCGTCCATGGCCGACACCGCCGCCCGCGGCGCATCGCCGCGCGCCGAGAGCGGCGCGGCCAACACACGCCCATAGGCGGCGTCCAACCCGACCGGCTCATCGCCCAGCGGACGGGCCTGCGCCACCAGCCGGGACAACCCTTCGTCCAGAGAGATCATGTGTCGTCCTTCAGAAATGTCGCACCTCATAGGTCGCTGGGACCGCATTGGCGCTTGCTTTATGTCAAGTGAGGACCACACCTTCATCACGACGATGTCCGCCCGCGGCGGCTAGGGTCTCGCCCATCGTCGAGTGCTCGATTCCATCCCCGGTCCGAGCCTGGACGACCGGTTGGATCGGGTCCTGCTCCCGCGCCAGCCACGGTGGGGCGGTGATGACGGTAGTTTGAGTTCCTCGTCGCCGCCTCATTCCCATTCTCCCGATCCCCGCGCCCAGGTCGCGTCGCCATCCGCGCCGCGCCCTGACGCGCCAAAGGTCTAGATCAGCGCGGTCCAGTCGCCAGACTTGCCGCCGGTCTTGGAGATCAGGCGGATGTCGCGGATGACCATGCCCTTATCCGCCGCCTTGAGCATGTCGTAGAGCGTCAGACAGGCGACCGACACGGCGGTCAGGGCCTCCATCTCCACCCCGGTGACGCCGGTCAAGCGTACCTCGGCGCGGACCTGAAAGCCGGGCGGCTCGGCCACGGGCGTGACCACGACCGTCGCCTTCTCAAGCATCAGGGGATGACACAGCGGAATCAGATCCGACGTCCGTTTAGCGGCCATGACGCCGGCGATCTCGGCCGCGGCGATCACCGCGCCCTTGGGCGCCGCGTCGTCGATGACCAGGGCCAGGGTTTCGGGCGCGCATTCGACCCGTCCTTCGGCCACGGCGACGCGGCGGGTGGCGGCCTTGGCGCCGACATCGACCATCCGCACGCGGCCGTCCTTGTCCAGATGCGTCAGACTCATGGGCAGATGCCTCGATAGCGTGGGATCTGACCGACCAGGGAACAGGGCCTGAAGCGGCTGTCCAACTCCTCGGCCAGCACCATGTCCCAGGCGTCGCGGCAGGCCCCGGTCGATCCCGGCACGCAAAACACGAAGGTGTCCTCAGCCTGACCGGCGAAGGCGCGCGACTGCAAGGTCGCGACCCCGACCGTCTTCAGACTGGCCATGTGGAAGACCACCGCAAACCCGTCCAGCTCGCGCCGGAACATGGGTTTGAGCGCCTCGGGCGTGACGTCGCGCGGCGAAAAGCCGGTGCCGCCGGTGGTGATCACCACATCGACATGCTCATTGTCGACCCACAGCCTGACCTGATCGCGGATCGCCTCGACCTCGTCCTTGACGATGGCCTTGCCCGCCAGGACATGACCGGCGCTCTGAAGTCGTTCAGCCAGCAGGGCGCCAGAGGTGTCTGTGGTTTCGTCGCGCGTGTCCGACACCGTCAGCACCGCAATGTTCAGGGGGTAGAAGGGCAGGTCCGCCTGTATTCCAGCCATCAGTCGCTCCAACGCGCGCGGTCGGCGCGATCCCGTTCGGTGGGTTCGATCCAGCGGCCGCCGCCGGGACCGCTCTCATGTTTCCAGAACACGGCCTCGGTCTTCAACCGATCCATCAGATAATCCGCAGCGAAAAAGGCCTGGCGTCGATGCGGCGAGGCGACAGCCACGAAGACGATGGTCTCGCCCGGCGCGATCTCGCCGCCGCGATGCACGACCAGCACGTCGCTGACGTCGAAACGCGCCGCCGTCGCCTCGGCCAGGACCGACAACGACCGCGCGGTCATCACCGGATGCCAGTCCAGCCGCAACCGCTCCACCGCCGCGCCGTCGGCGCCCCGGCTCCGCGCCAGGCCGGTGAAGGACACCACCGCGCCGTCGGCGTCTCGCCCCGACAGGAACGCCGCCAGTTCCGCGCCCGCGTCCAGTCCGCCCGTCTCCAGCCGCGCCTCGACCGCCACCGATCAGCCCCCCGACACGATCGAGAAGAAGACGACGTCCTGGCCCGACCTGACGCCGGCATCGTCGTCGACGATGACGGAGTCCACGGCCGCCCGGATCTGGGGATTGAGCAGGATCGTCGCGGCCTCGTCCTGGCGGGCCAGTTCGGCGCGGATCTCGCCCACGGTGATGTCGTCGACAGCGAAGACCATGGCCCGTTCGCGCCCCAGCCGGTCGGCGATCTCGCCATAGAAGGAAACCGAGAGCCGGATCATGTCGATCAGTCCTCCACCGATGCGGTTTCGACCGCTTGCAGGGCCGAAGCCACTTCCGCGACGAACAGCGTCGTCATTTCGTCGCGCACCACAGGATCGCACCAGTAGGGACTCATCACCACCAGGCGGATGACCGACAATTCCTCGCTGTCGTCGACGCCGTCGTAACCGGCCAGATGGGCGGCCTTCAGCGCCGCGCAGTCGCGGCCCAGGGTGGTGCGCGACACGGCGAAGGCCGGAGATTCCTGGAAATAGGCGAAGACCGCCCCGGTCCGGGCGTTGGAAACGCTGAGCCGCTCTCCATCCTCAGCCAGGGTGAAACAGGCGATGTTGGCGTCGGCGGGCAGGAATCGCGCCTGGGGCACGGCCCGCGTCACCGCTTCCTCCAGCGCGCGGCGCGCCTGGATCGTGCCGGCCAGGACCGCGCCCAGGCCGTCGGGTCCCAGCCCCAGGGTCTCAGCCGTCAGCCAGGTCGCCGCCGCGCCCGCCGCCGAACGCGACCCCTCCAGCGTCGAGGCCCACTTTCCCGCGCCCAGTTCGGGTCGATGCAGATAGGGCGCATCGAAGGCCGAGACGGCGTAGCTCTGGGCGTCGGACGTCAGAAACGCGCCGCACGCATAGGGGATGTAGCCCAGCTTGTGCGGGTCGATGGTGATGGAATCGGCGCGCGGCAGCGCCCGCAAGGCGGCGCTTACGTCAGGTCTCAACACCGTCTCGGACGCGCCATCCAGCAAGGCGCGGAAAAACCCGCCATAGGCGGCGTCCACGTGCCGCCAGATGCGCCAACCGTGCTCCCGCTCCCATTCGTCCAGGCGGTCGAATAGGCCGTCGATCGGATCGACCGCCGACATCTCGGTCGTGCCTGCGACGCCGACCGTCATCAGCACCGGACGGCCCTGGTCGCGCGCCTGAAACACCAGACGCTCGAAATCCTCCAGGTCCATTCGGCCGCGCGCATCCAGCCGCACGCTCCAAAGAGCCTCGGCGCCCAGGCCGAACAGATTGACCCCCTTGTTCCAGGAATAGTGGCGGTTGCCCGGCGCGATCACCACCGGTCCCAGATAGTCGATCCCCGAAGCCCGACTGATGCGGCGGCCGACATCCAGCGGATTGCTCGCCATGGCGCTGGCCTGTTTCAGCGCGGCTTCGGTAACGCCGTGCGTTCGCCAGAGGTCGCGGAACCGGTCCCAGCCCATGTGCGCGGCCGCGAACGGATCGAGCCGTTCGCCGCGCGTCTCGCTGAGGTGCAGCGCCATCGCCAGCCAGTGGTCCAGTCGATAGCGCGCGCGCCACATGGCCTCGAAATTGGCCACCGTCCCGCCCGAGGTGAAATGCCCCTGGGCCTGGCCGGGGTCATAGCCCAGCATCCTCGCCAGATGGGCGACGGCCTCGGTCTCTATCACGCTGCCGACCCGACTGGCCTCGCGCGAGGTGTTGTTGGGATTGTGCAGCATGGCCGCGAACCAACCCAGGATGGCCGGCAGCGACAGGTCCGACTTCATGTGGGCGATGTAGCGTGGCGTGAAGGTCGGGGTCTCTTCAGTCAGGGCCTCGCGCAGGACCGCCAGACGTTCAGAGAGACGCTCATGCCCGTCCCCCGTCGCAACCGAGCCGACAGTGTCGCCGGACGACTGGAATCGGCGTCTTCGCCAGTCGAACCAGTGATCCAGCATCGCCAGCATCTCGTCGCGCAGCCAGGGCGCGTGCTCGGAGCGCGCGCCGGGAAAATGCTGCTGGGCGAAGGCCGTCGCGATCTCAGGGGCGGCCATCGGGTTCATCGTCGAAGACATCATGGCCCGCCCATAACGGGTCAGAGCGGGATCCCCCTTGTCATGTGTCAAACCTGGCCTTCACCGCCATCAATGCGACCACGTCTGAGGCCCGCGAGGCCGCAAGACGGGGTTCCGCCTTCGACGCGAGGCCGCGTCTAATCCCGCAGACCGCCGATGACGCCCTTTTCCGAGATCACCAGCAGGCCGTCGCTGAAGCGGCCCAGACCCGCGCGTTCCAGCTTGGGATTGCGGCTCCCGTCGGCCTGGAAGTGGAAGGCGCGCCGCACGTCCTCGGGCATGGAGCGTTCGGCGTCGTACATGTTGGAATAGTTCGAGGTGAGTTCAGGTCCCGGAACGATGGCGAAGTCGTCGCCGCCCAGCGGCAGGGCGATCAGCATGGCGCTGGAGGCGTCCTCGACCAGGCGATTGTCAGCGACATAGCGCGCCTCACGCTCCTCGGCGAAACGGACCAGGCTCTTACGCGACCGCACCGCGGCGGCGTAATGCGGCATCAGCGCCTGCAGAGCCCCGGCGTGTTGTGACGGCGCGCTGGAGGTGAAGATGTCGGGCGCATCGTCATGGACGTGGGCGCGGCGAGGTTGAATGATGGGTTCGCTCGGCGCGTCCCGTTCCGCTCGCGATAGGTCGCCGCCGAATGTTCGATCCCCGCGCGCCTCATCGTAAAAGGCGTCGGGCTGCGGGGCGAAGGCCGCGCCGCCATTGGGCGCGCCGCCCTGCAACTGGCGGACTTCCGACTTCAACTCCTCCACCTGGCGATAGAGCGCGACCAAGACATCGACCAGGGTCGTGGCCGATCCCCGCGAAAGGGCCTGGGCCTGGTTGATGAAGCCCGTGCGCTGCTGCGTCAGCATATCGGCATGCCGACCGTCGGCGAACGCCTCGATCAGGGTCTGCGGGGATCCGACCATGGCCAGCCTTCGTCTCTGCGAGAACATGAGGAAGATCACGACGGCCTGGAGCAGCAGGATGAGGGCGCTCAGAAGATAGAAAACCCCGTCAGCGCCTAGCCAGGCCGTGATCGGAGACTGGACCTCGACCGTTTCGGATGAGTTAACTTCTGGATTGTCTTGATATCCGAAAGAAACTTCAGGTGGAATTTGACGGTCGACCGGATCCGTCCCCAGCGTCTCCGGGTCGGCCGCCGCGCTCGGTCCCGAAGGCGGGGCCTTCTCCGGCGTGGACGTGACGGCGGACGGGCGCGCCGCCGGGCGGGTCGCCGCCGCGGTCTCCGCTTCCATGAACGAAGCGGCCTGGGCGGGGTTGGCGATGATGCTCACCAGCGCCCAGGCGGCAAGGCCCGCACCCTTCATTGGGTGGCGCCTTGCGTTCGACGCTCTCGCCGACTGAGACCCGAACTGGGCGCGCCGACGGACAGGCGGTTGTTGTAGCCCGGCGTCGTCAGGTCGCCGAGCAGATGCCGCAGGGCGCTGACGAACAGGGGTTCCAACGGGACCTCGCCACGGGCCTGCGCCTTCTGCACCGAGGCCAAAAGCTTGTTGCGGATATTGGCCGCCGCACTCTGATCGCCCCGGCCCTGGATATCCAGAGCAAAGGTGCTGTGCTCGGCCAGGGCCTTCAGGAAGGTGTCGAACTCCGCCAGATCCGGGCGGGACACCGAACCCTGATGCGGGAAATCGATGATGTCCGTCTCGGTCCCCATGACGACCGAGCCGATCTGCACCGCCAGGCCCGAGGGTTCGAAATCCTGAGCCGCGCGTTCATTGTCCTCCAGCACGATGGCGGCGTCCCGGATCACCATGCCGTTCGCCACCTCCAGCTTCGGGATCGGCGACATGAAGACGGACGGACGCCGGGATTGGCCGTCCGCCGCCAGGCTGAACAGCGTCAGAAGTCGGCTGACCTGCGTGTCCGCGCGCGCATCGGTGTGATCGCCGTGCATCCGCTTGAACAGGCCCGCGCCGCGACCGCACAGGGCGAAGCCGCACGAGGTCAGCAATTCCGGCCGCAGGTCGCCCTGGGCGATCAGGCCGCGCGCGACCAGGCCCAGATACCAGGCGACCCCGCCCAGGAAGGTGAAGGCCGACCGGGTCAGCGCCTGGCATTCCTCGGTGCCCGAATTGTGCAGCCAATGATCGTCCAGCGCCCGTTCCAACACCGGGCCGCTGAACAGCAGTTCGCCGACATGGGGCAGACGATCTCGGCCGATGCCCTCGGACTCGTCGCCCGCCAGAATCTTGGCCCAGGCCCCCAGGTTGAGGCGGTCGCGCAGCAGGGCCGGGTTCTTGATGACGTGGGCGGTGAAGAAGTCCTGGCCCGCGAGACGCAGCGAACCGCGCCACAGCGGCCGATTGTCGGCCCAGATCGCCACGTCCGTCGTGCCGCCGCCGATGTCCAGGACGATGTTCAGATCGCTGGCGACAAAGCTGTGATCGCCCAGACCGCCGCTGAGCACATAGTTGGCCGCGGCCCGCCCCTCGGAATACAGGCCGCGGATCGGCTGGGTCTTGAGTTCGGCCAGGCGAGCCTCGGCGGCGGGTCGAATGATCCGCAACTCGCGCCTCAGCAGTTCCAGGAACTCGCCGCCGTCGCTCCTTTGCGCGTCGGGCCGCGAGAAGCGCCACTCCAGCAGATCGGGGTCCTTGTTGCGGGCCAGGGCCTCCACCCCGATCATCATCATCATCTGGCGAAGGAACCGACCCGCCAGGATGCGAGACCGCGGCGACGGGTCCGCCTTCAGACCAAAGTCCGCGGTCGATCCCGTCTCGGAACCATGGTGCCATTTCAGGTTGAAGCTGGCGCGGGTCAGGACGCCCCGGAACTTCTTCTCGTCGTCGTTGTCTTCCTTCAGTTCGAGGTCGGGCTGGAAATAGATCAGCGACGAGAACAGGGTGCGATGGTCATCCTCGCTGACGCCCGCGCGCTGGACGACGACGGTCGGCGTCGGCGTGCGTTTTTCCACCAGCGGAAAGAAGATCTCGGCGAACGGCCATCGCAAGCCCCGCTCCGCCGCCGCATTCCGCGCCGGTTCGCTGGATGTGATCGCCTCCAGCGTGCGCTTTGCGAACACCACCGGCAGCCCGTCCTCGAAACAGGCGACGGTGTTGGTCGTGCCGAAGTCGACGGCCGCGATGCCCGCCTCATTCGCCGTCTCGATGACCGTGGGCCGCAACAGGGTCATGCCCGCCGGTTCAGCCGAGGCGCCCTGACTTTCCGCATAGGCGAAGAAGATGGCCTCGAAGGCGAAGGGCGAGGATTGAAGCTCCTCGACCACCGCATCGTTGTCGGGACGCACCCGATTGTTCCAGGCGGAGGCGAAGCCCTTGCCCGCATAGGGTTCGGCCTCGCTGACGATATCGTCGTCGGCGCACAGGGGGCGGAAGGCCGCCTCCCTCTGAAGGGGCGCCAGCGGCTTCAGCATTTCCGCGAGCGCCCGCCCCGAGACGGCGAAACGCGCGCGAATGTTGTTCTCCATCTTGGTGGAGTAGTTGAGGCGCGCGAAATACCAATTCCATTTGGAGCTGGCGATGTCGGGCCACACCGCGGCTCCGCCATAGTTCCATTCCGCCTCGTCGACGCGCTCGCCCTGGCCCGGTTCGGGCTGATCGGCGTAGACGCGCCGCATGGTGAACTCGGCGGGCTTGACCACCCATCCGTCCGCATGGCCCGGCGCCTGGGAGCGGTGCCCTTCCAGCTTCAGCTTCAACGAGACCGACTCGCCGGCCCCCCCCTCGGATTGGACCTCTATCGCCTCGGCCAGTTCGGCCGGCTTCATCAAGAGCAGGGCGAGCGGGGTGAGCGGCAACAGGGCGTCGCGCAAACCGGCGGGATGCCCCGGAACGACAGCCTTCAAGGCCAGCCGAAGGAATTTGCGGGTGAACAGGGCCGATGGACGCGCGACCAGATAGTTGGCCTCGGCCGCCGCCGCCTGAACCTTCAGCAGCGCGGCCTCGCTGTCCAGAACCTCGGCTAGGGTGGTGGCGCCCCAGACCACGACATCGCGCGCGGGCTTGCCGCGCGCCTCGGCGATGGCGGGATCGACCAGGATGACGCCCTTGAACGGCGCCGTCTCCGCGTCGAGATCGGCGCGCAGGGCCACACGGCATTCGGACAGCTCGGCCGGGGCGCCCAGGTCGTCCTGCTCACCCAGTTCGACGCTGGTGCGAACCAGTTCATAAAGGGTCGGCGCCCCGTCGCGCGGCCCCGCACGCACCTTCAACCTGTAAGGCGTGTCCGCCTCGCCGCAAGCGTCGGCGAAATCGGTGACCCGATCCCGCAGGCTGACATAGACGGGATCGTTGTGATCCGCGGTCAGGGTCTCCAGACCGGCCGCCAGATTGTCGAGATAGATCTGCAAGGCGCGTCTCTGCACCGCCGACAGGGCGCGGTCGCCCTTCAGCTTCAGCGGGTCGACCCAGTGCGAGCCCGACATCCAGGGCACGGCCGGGATCGGCGTCCGATCACAGGCCCGGCCCGGCGACACCAGGCTGGCGGGGCTAAGCGCGCCGATCAGCCGGGGCCGGTCATAGTTGCGACGATCCTGGCTGTTGCGACCCTTCACCGTCTCGATGTGGATCAGCCAGGGGGTCCGCCAGTCGGCCTGGGCGGCCGCCGCCTCCTGGGGCAGCGTCTGGGTGGGCAGAAGCGCCAATAGAATCCGATCCAGACGCGGCCCGTCCGCCTTCAGCCGAACCGGCCGCGCCGACAGCTTGTAGAAGTCGGCCATCAGGTGTTCGAGCGCGAACAACGCCAGCAGGGCGCGCCACTTTTCGACCGTGTCCGTCTCCAGCGGATGATCGGCGGTGATCAGGGCGTCGGCGAAGGTTCGCGGCTGCGCCCAGGCGTCCGGCACGGACTTGACGTCCTGAACGCCGCCGCCCGTCTTGACGTCCAGTCGCGCGCCCATCTCGGCCAGGGTGCCCGGAGACGGCACCCATTCGCCGGCGCGGTCGGGATCGGGAAACGATCCTCGGGCCTTCAACGGAGGGAGGTTGTAGGTCCGGCTCATTCGGCCCTCTCCTTGGTCGGCACGCGCGCAGCGTGATGCACCATGGCGGCAAGCCGACCGAAGCCCCTGTGCCCGGCGGCGGCATGGGTGTCGCGCAGGGCGCGGCTGGTCAGTTCGTCATGCAGGGCGGCGGCGCTGCGCGGGGGTTCGTTGTGGTCCAGGGGCGACAGTGCGGCATTGTACGCCTCGTTCGCACGTTGATCCGTCAGGCCGTCGGCGATCTTGATGGGGCGCCTGGGCTGGCGGACATCGGCCTGTTCCTGAACGGCCTCGGTGTTCCAGAGCTGGAATTTCAGGCCTGAATCCTCGGCGTACAGGCGCATGGCGCCGCACCACGTCAACAGGCTGTCGAACAGCAGGATCAGGCGTTTCCTCGCGTCATCGGTTTCCGTGACCTGGAAGTCGACGTCTCGGGTCAGATCCTGGAGCCAGCCCGCCTTCAGCCGACCCAGGAGATTGCGGCGACCCAGTTCCGGCTCGACCTGGAACCGCCACCACACCGCCGTACGCAGCAATTGGCCCAACCGATCATAGGTGTCCTGATGCCGTGCATGAGCCGCCCCCGGCAGGTCGCCCCAGCCCACGACCCCCGGCGTGGCGCGGGCGCAGACCTTCACGGCGGTTCCGACCTCTTCGGCGGCTTCAATCGCGGGGGCGTTGAAGAAGTCGATGGCGGCCTGGGCGCCCAGAAGCTCTGACGGCAGGGGCGGATTGATCTGGTCGTTGTCGCCGGGCGAGTGGTGCGGAAGCTTGAAGATCTTATCGCTGCCCGCGAGGTAGATGTGGTCGAAGACCGGCTCGCTCTTGAACAACTGGTTGTAGTACTGGAGCGCGGCCTGCGCCTGGGGCATCAGATTGGCGGCCAGCACGACGTTGTCGGTTTCGTCTTCGGGGTCCGCGAAGCTGAAATAGGGCAGCATCAACGCCCCGCCCAGCTTCACCTTGTCGCCGTTTCGGGCCTCCTTGCGCAGCGCGTTGATCCGACGCGCCAGGATCGGGAAGCCAGCGGCGCCGGTGCCCCCGAAGGCCGAGCCGACCAGGAAGATGCGCACATCGCCGTCGATGGTGGCGTTCTTCATCAGTTCGATCATGCGCTTCTTGAACTGGCCGTCGCCCAGTTCAAGGCTGGCCAGCATGGCCGCGGCGCCGACGTGGGCGCGGCCGCGATAGCCCTGGCCCAGCCCCATGTCCTGCTCCTCCTGGCCCTCCAGGAACAGCAGATCCATCAAGGCTTGCCGGTCGGCGTCCAGGCCCCCGCGGTCCAGAATCTGCGCCAGACTGCCCTGCCCGTCGGCCGAGGGCCGCCAATAGGGATCGTCGCCGAACAACGGCTCGATCTGCACGCGGCCGAGCGTGGTGCGGGTCCAGTCCAACCGATTGTCGGCGCTGAAATCCCTCCTGAATTTCATCAGATCATGGAGAAGTTCGCGCGTGCGCGTCAGATTGCCGTTCGCCTTGTCCTGGTCGACCAGGCCGACGATGACCTTGCTGGGTCCCAGTCCCGCGAAAAAGAGATAGAGCGCGGCCTCGACGACCTTGGCGCCGGTTCCCCCGACGCCGATGAGGACGTTGGTGGTCATCAGCGCCTCCCCAGGCGATGCAGCACGGCCGCGCCGGGCACGGCCGCCGCCATGGCCGGGCGGGTCGAGAAGACCGTGCCCAGATAATAGGCCAGGGCGACCCCGGTCATCGTCACGCCGACCGACAGGGCCAGGGTCGCGGGGTTCTGAAGCGCGAGTTGAAGCGGGCGGCTCCAGAGCATGAACCAGGCCTCGCCGCCGACGGCCGCAAGCACCGTAACGAACAGACCGGCCCAGGCGCCGCGATAGGCCTCGGCCTGGCGATCATTGATCGGATCGGCCCGCAGGGTGATCCACACCCAGACCAGGGACATCAACGCGCTGAGCGTGAAGGCGATCGACGCCAGGGGCAGCAGCAGTTGTCGCAGATCCCCGAGCGCCAGCTCGATCTGCAATCGACTGGACGCTGTCTCCATGAAACCCGGGTTCAGCGACTCTTCCCGGCCGCCGATCAGCCACAGGGTGATCGCCACGACGCCCCAGAACAGAAGATGCACCAGCACCGTTCGCAAGAAACGCATACGCCACCCCCTCTCAAAATGATCAAATCCCGGTCGCCGCCCCTAGCCATGCGTGCGTACGATGAAGGCGAAGCCTGCCCCCGCGCCCGGTTCCCCGTGCGCCGACAAGGCCCGGGCGTGGGCGCTTTCCAGAGCCTCGGCGAAGCGGGCCAGCCCCAGGGTCGGCGTCAGGCCGTCGTCGCGATCCAGGGCGGCGCGTTCGGACTCGACCGACCAGTCGAAGGTCCAGTCTGCGCTGCGCATCCAGGCCGCGGCGGACCCCGTCCCTCGGCCCGGCGCCAGCGGAACCTGACCCACGATCAGCAGCGGCTCGCTCGGAAGGCTGCGGGACTCCGCCCTGGGATCGAAGCGGAAGACCACGTCGCCCGCCTCGTCCTGGCTCCAGTCGCCATTCAGCCGACCGAGCGGGCGCCAGGCGCCCGGCGCACAGGCCCGTCCCCCGGTCTTGACCCAGATCGAAGCCGTCGCAGCGCGCACATCCAGCGGTCGCGCGACCTCGGCGTCCCTGCCCTCCTCGCGCCAGGCCAGACGAACGGCGGGGGCGCGGGCGCCAGAGCCGCCATCACGCTTCAGCTCATATTGCGCGATCGGCCCGACATCGACGCGCGGCAGGATCGCGGCCTCTTCCATGCCGACGCGAAACAGCGGGCCGTCCAGGTTCGCCGGTCGAGGCGTGACCGCCTGCCTCGGGTCGAGACTGAACAGGGTGCGGCGAACGCGGCCCTCGCTGAAAGCGGTTTTCAGATAGTTGGCCGACCTCAGTTCGCGATCCAGCGCGGCGAGGCGATCGGGCGGCCCGGCGGCGACGAGATAGAGCGGACGACGCCGCGCCTCGACATTCCTGCGGCCGCTGGGAAGGCTGTCCAGGATTCGCCCCTGATAGGGCAGGTTGAACCCATAGACGGCGACGCTTCGGCCCGAGGCCATGATCCGACGCAACGGCTCGCCCAGGGCGGCGGCGTCGCTGACGGCCTTCTGCCGATTGTCCATCCACAGGTCGCTGATCAGGATGGCGAGCCGGTTCGGCGCCTCGTCCGCCATGCCTTCTAGCGCCGCGTCGATGTGGCTGGCCTTGGCGTCATAGGCCTGCGCCCTCATGAGGCGATCCAGATCGGCGGCGGGCGCCTCCGTCATCGCCTCGCCCTCGCCGAACAGTTTGTATCCGGCCTGATCCGCGCCCCATGGCGGGTATCTCAACAGGTCGGGTATGAAGCTTTCCCGCGCCCCGCCCGCGCGCAGATAGCCCTGCATGCTGGCCGACCGGTCGAGATAGACGACCGCCCCGCCGCCGCCCGTCGTGACGGCGGGGGCGTCGGAGGAGGAGTCGACCGGGATCCACGGCCTGGCCGCTTCGGGGAAACACCCCCGGACGCCCTGAACACCGTTCGCGACCGGCGGCGACCCGTCATCGGCCGTCTTAGCCGTCTTAAAGGGCCAACGGTCGCAGCCGGCGACACCCGGAATGACGCCGAGACAGACGGTTCCCACGACCAATTTTTTCAGCGAGCTTGCCCTCATAGGTTAAACTATGGAACATGGTTCAACCCGATGTAAAGGTGAAGGCTGGGTTAATTCAGTCGGGTTGAGGGACCGGGGTTTGGCGGCGTTCGAGACCATCATGTTTGATGACGGCGGGACCGTGGTCGAACTCCAGACCGCTCGCTCGGTGCGGCGCGCGGTGGAGAACGGCGTCCTCAAGATCGACACCCTGGTCACGCTCATCGCCCTGGACGGATCGACGCGCCGACTACGCGCCGCCGAGATCGAGGCGCTTCGTCCATTGTTCGGCCGGACTGAAGTCATTGACGAACCGGTCGCGCTCGTCGCCGAGCCGTCGGTCGTCGAGGCCGCAAATGAAGAGATCTCGGCCGCAATCGCCCCCTTCTCCGCGCCCCCCGAGACGGAGACCACGGTCAGCCAGACCGCCTTCCGATCGACGGCGGCCGAGACGGGCGCCCCCCCCGCCCTCCCCTCGCCGTATCCAATCGCAACCTCGGCGAAACCGGGGGGCTGCGGGCTGGTCGCCTGGGGTTGGACCCTTCTGATCGGCGGGCTTCTTCTCAGCGGCGCCTATCCGCCCGCGAGCCTGGCCTTCGTCGTCGGCCTGGCGCTTCTGCTGTTCACCGTCGTGCGGGGCATGGCCCGCCGTATAGGCGGAGGCGCGTGACGGCGATGAGCGGTCTCGATTTCAGCCTGCTGTTCTCCGAGGGCGGCGGCGCCCATCAGTTGAGTTCCGCCCGGTCGCTTCGCCGCGCCATCGAGAACGGACTGTTGACCCGCGAGACCCTGGTCACCCTGATCCGGGGCGAAGAAAGCCAGACCCTGCGCGCGGGCGCCGCGCCCGAACTCGCGCCCCTGTTCGACGAGATCATCGGCGCTCTCTCGGTCCCGGGGCCTGAGACGGACACGCAGACGCAGGCGACTGACACCGAAATCTCCGAGACGCCGCACGCCGAAACCGCCGCCGTTGAGACCGCTTCTGACGCAATGAATGCGCCTGGGCTAGAGGCGGTCGCGGCGACGCCCCCGCCCGCCCCAAGGGACGCGGAAAACGACGCCCACATCGAGCCGAAAATGGTCGACCGCGCCGTATCGAGCGGGGACCCCGAGTTTTTCGACCTGGATCGACCGCCGGCGCCGGTGATCTGGGGCGGCGTCGCGGCCGTCCTGCTGGCGATCCTCTTTCTGCTCGTGAAATGCGCGGGCGCCGGACCCGCGCCTTCTCCTGTGAAACCGCCAGCCCCGGTGGTCGTGACCCTTTATGTCACGCGCCAGACCAATGTCCGCCCCGATATTCAGGCGCGCGAGATCGGGACCGTGGAGCGCGGCGAGGTCCTTCGTGGCGTGATCCAGGGCGGCGGCGACGGGGACCGATGGCTGCGGGTGTCCGAAGGCCCGCATCAGGGCCGATGGGTCTGGGCGGGAAATCTGTCGCCCAATCCGCGCCCCGCATTGATCGAATGGCTCGACGGCGCCCATCAGGTCTTGAGGCCGGGCGTGCTGCGACGGGAAGGCCAGGACGGGCAGTTCGTCGAGCAGGACGTTCAGATCGGCGACCGGCTGACCCTGCTGGCCTATGTCGCCGACGATCAGGTCGAGGTTCAGATGGAAGGCGGCGGCGTCGGCTATCTTCCGGCCCAGGTCTTCCGCCCCGACGAACAGGCCGAGGCCCAGCGCCAGGCCGAACTGGAGGCGGCCCGCCAGGCCCAAGACGCCGCCAGGGCCGAGGCGGAGGAAGACCGTCGGCGCGCCAGCGAGGCGGCCAATGCGGCGGCGGCGGCGATCGACAGTCCGCGCACGATCTCGCAGTCCGACGCCAACTGGCGGCTGCGGCTCACCCCGCGGTTGCCGAGCCGATTGAACCTGTCCGACGGCTCCACGCTGCGCGCGAGCGTCGCCTGCATCGTCAGAGACGACGGCGCCATGAGCGATTGCCGCCTGGTGTCCGAACAGCCGCGCAATTCGGGCTACGGCGCCGCCGCACTGGAGGCGGCCCGTTCCAGCCGCCACTACCCCGAGGATCGAAGCCGCCGTCCCGTCGGAGGCCGCCAGGTCACCCTGAATTACGAAGCCGACGTCGGCGGGCTGATCAGCCCCTGAATGCTGTCGGCACTGACAGTCACTCACTCAGTATACATTTGTTTTGCAATGATTATCTGAAAGGAAAAGGAAATGACGAAGATGGTGGGCCTAGTCCTGGCGATGACCGGGACGTTGACGATGTCGGCGTGCGCGACCACGGGTCAGGGCGGCGGCGGCGGCGGCAGTTCCCTGGATCGCGCCGTGGCCCGATGCGCCGGCACGGTGCTGCTGACCGCCGCTCTCGGCGCCGTCATCGGCAACAATACGGGCAGCGGCTCCGCCGGCAGGGGCGCAGCCATCGGCGCCGCGGGCGGCGTCGCCCTGTGCGCCATCCTGCAACAGGCCCAGCGCGATCAGGCCGTCATCCTGGAAAGCGAACAGATCGCCGCGACGCGGGGCGAGAACCTGGAAAGCAAGGTGCGGGGCGAAAGCGGCAAGGAGGCCACGCTCAGACATGTCGTCGAACCCGCCCCGGAACAGGCCGCGCAGCGACGCTGTCGCTATGTCTCCACCGTGGTGTCCTATGGCCAGGGCGAAGCCCCCACCGGCAAGCAGCTCTATTGCGAAAGCCTTACAGGCGCCTGGGAACGCATCGACGCCTAGCGGGCAGGCGCCGCAGCCTTTCGACCAGGCAGCGGGCAAGGGACCGGGCCGTCGCCGCGCAGGCGGACCGGACGATTGATCGCGGCGATCCCATCCTGACGCCCGGCCTCGCAAATGACGCTGGACAGGCGCCCGTTCCGGGTGTGTCCTGAACGGTCCGGCGCAAATCACAAGAACAGCCGGGCTTGAGGCAGGAAACGCATGTCGTCCAACCGTCCCAGCCACATCCGGCTGAACTCTCACCCTGGCGCGGGGGCCGCGTCGCGCTTTCCGATCCGCTGGGGCGCCCCGACCGCACGTGAGCGGGGCCCCATCGTCGGCTCATCCACTTCGGGCGGCGACCGCAACGCCATCGGCGCCCATGGCGGCGCCTATTCCCTGTATCGCGCGCTGGCCGTGGCCTCGGGCGCCATGAACGCGAACAATCGCCCCGACCTGACCAACACCGCCCCCACCAACCCCATGGGACCGTTCCCGCAATGGACCGATCCGGCCAAGATCGTCTCGCTGGACCCCTGGGGCGCGCGGGTGGCCGAGGACTTCGCGCCGGAACTGGCCGAGGGCGTCGACATCCGCCCGACCATCGCCGTCACCAAGGCCCGCCTGACCCTGCCCGAGATCGCCGAGGCCATCGCCGCCGGTCGGCTGAAGGTCGATGGAACCGTGGTGCATGAGACCGGCGACGTCTCGGTCACCAAGGCGGCCATCGATCCGGTCTGGTACCTGCCCGGCATCGCCGAACGCTTCGGCGTCACCGAGACGGCGCTGCGTCGCACCCTGTTCGAACAGACCGGCGGCATGTACGCCGACCTCGTCACCCGGCCCGACATCAAGGTCTTCCTGCCCCCCATCGGCGGCATCACCCTGTATGCGTTTGGCGATGTGGATGCGATCGCCGATCCGAAACGCCGCCTGACCTGCCGAGTGCATGACGAGTGCAACGGATCAGACGTGTTCGGCTCGGACATTTGCACCTGCCGTCCCTACCTGACCCACGGCATCGAGGAGTGCGTCAAGGAGGCCCAGGACGGCGGCGCCGGGCTGATCGTCTATAACCGCAAGGAAGGACGGGCGCTGGGCGAGGTGACCAAATTCCTAGTCTACAACGCCAGGAAGCGTCAGCCCGGCGGCGACCAGGCGGCCACCTATTTCGAGCGCACCGAATGTGTCGCCGGAGTCCAGGACGCCCGCTTCCAGCAGTTGATGCCCGACGTTCTGCACTGGCTGGGGATCACCCGCATCGACCGCTTCGTCTCCATGTCGAACATGAAGCACGACGCCCTGACCGGTTCGGGGATCGAGATCGTCGAACGGGTGCCGATCCCGGACTATCTGATCCCGCCGGACGCCTCCGTCGAGATGGAAGCCAAGAAGGCGGCCGGCTATTTCGCCCCCGAGGGCGCCGCATCGGCCGAGGAACTGACCCGCGTGGTGGGCCGCGACCTTGGCAAGTTCTGAGACCGAGCAGGCCCAAAGCCTGCAAGCCGAGAGCCTGCTGACCCCCGCCGCCGTTCGCGCGCGCGCGCAAGAGATGTTGCGCATCGGCGTCGAGGGCGGGCTGACGCACTGGCGCGTCGACCTGGACCGCCTGCCCGAGGTCGCCCGCTATGTCGCCGAACTGACGCGCGAACGCTATCCAACCCTGGATGTGCCTTTCCACGCCCGCTGGCGGCATTTCGAACTGGATGGCGTCGACCTGTGGGGTCCCGACGCGGACGCCGAGGACTGGCCGGATGCGGCCACGCGCGCGCGCGCCGAATTCGATCTGGCCGTCGTTTCCGTGCTGCTTGACGCCGGGGCCGGACCGGATTGGTCCTATGCCGACGCCTCCACCGGCCGCACCTACACCCGCTCCGAGGGGTTGGCCGTCGCCTCGCTGCGGATGTTCCAGTCCGGCGCCTTCTCGGCCGATCCCGACGATCCGTGGCGCGCCGACGCCGTCAGCCTGACCCTGCTGTCCGCCGACGACCTGGCCAGGGGGTTTCAGGTCAGCGCCGACAATCCCCTGGTGGGGCTGGAGGGCCGCGCCGCCCTGCTGCGCCGCCTCGGTCGTCAGTGCCTGAGCCGCCCCGATCTGTTCGAGCTGGAAGACGGCCCGCGCCCCGGCGGCCTGGCCGACGTGCTGTTCGCGCGCGCCGACGCCGACGACCGCCTGCCCGCCAGCGCCATTCTGGAACTGCTGCTGGAAGCCTTTGGTCCCATCTGGCAGGACCGGCTGACCCTGGGCGGCGTCGATCTGGGCGACTGCTGGCGCCACCCGGCGATGACGCGCGACGACGCCACCGACGGCCTGGTCCCGATCCACAAACTGTCGCAATGGCTCAGCTATTCCCTGGTCGAGCCGCTGCAACGCGCGGGCGTGACCGTGACCGACCTCGACGGCCTGACGGGCCTGGCGGAATACCGCAACGGCGGCCTGTTCATGGACATGGGCGTGCTGACGCTGAAGGACCCGACCGACATCGACAAGGCCTGGCCGGTCTCCGATCCTCTGGTCGTCGGTTGGCGATCCATGACGGTGGCCCTGCTGGACCGGATCGCGCCATTGGTGCGCGCCGAGCTGTGCGTCGACGCCGATCGCCTGCCGCTGGCCAGCGTGCTGGAGGCCGGAACCTGGGCCGCCGGACGCCGCATCGCCGCCGAACGCCGGGCCGGAGGCGGCCCGCCCCTCACCATTCTTTCGGACGGAACCGTATTCTGATGGACAGGACGATCCTGGACGGCGTGACCGTCATCGACCACCCGCTGGTTCGCCACAAGCTGACGATCATGCGCAAGAAGGAGACCTCGACGGCCCAGTTCCGCCGCCTCCTGCGCGAGATCTCGACCCTGCTCTGCTACGAGGTCACCCGCGACCTGCCTCTGGAATCCGTGCCCATAGAGACTCCGGTCGGACCGATGCAGGGCCAGGCCATCGAGGGCAAGAAGCTGGTCTTCGTGCCCATCCTGCGCGCCGGGCTGGGCCTGGTCGAGGGTATGCTGGACCTGGTTCCGTCCGCCCGCGTCGGCCATGTGGGCCTGTATCGCGACCCCGAAACGCTTCAGGCGTTCGAATACTATTTCCGCGCGCCCGAGGACGTGGCCGATCGTCTGTGCGTGGTCATCGACCCCATGCTGGCCACCGCCAACACCGCCGTCGCCGCGCTGGACCGGCTCAAGGAGCGGGGCGTGGACCGCCTGCGGTTCGTCTGTCTGGTCGCCTCGCCAGAGGGGATCGAACGATTGCGCGCCTTCCACCCCGACGTGCCGATCTGGACTGCGGCGATCGACGACGGCCTGAACGACCACGGCTATATCGTGCCAGGCCTGGGCGACGCGGGCGATCGACTGTTCGGAACGCGCTAGGCGGCCCTTCTCCCGTGAAGGGGGAGAAGGGCTTTTCTCTCACTGCACCGCCGTGACGTTGTCGTCCGAGTCCCGATCGATCCAGCGATTGTACGGATCGGCCCCGGCGAAGGTCGGCTTGCGCGCCGTGATGAAGCGGAAGGTCTGGACCCCGCTGCGCAGCGGCCGCCGCTCCATCAACACCACATTCTTCTGGTCGAAGCCCTTGTCGCCCGGCTTGGCGGTGAACAGGCCGATGTCGAAGGTCTCCTCCAGCGGCGCCTCGGTCTCGACGCCCTGGCCGTTTGCATAAAGTTTTCGGGCGCTGACGGTGACCGTCACGTCCCAGCGGCCGTCGCCGCGACGGCGCGCGATCGCGCCCGTCGTCTCGACGTCGTACAGGGTGATCTTCTCGAACAGATCGGTGATCAGGTCCTGCTTGTCCGCCGGGGCTTCGGCCCGGATGGCCTGAACCAGATCGATCGAGCGCGCATAGGGCGCCGACTTGAAGGCGTATTGCGCCAGAACCCGGCGCAAGGCGCGGTTCACGGCCTGCTCGCCGATCTGATCGCGCAGCAGATACAGCACCAGGCCGCCCTTCTGGTAATGGATGTACTGCTGGTTCTCGACCCGCATCAGGGGCAATTCCTCCAGTCGTTCCGATCCGCGCGCGCGCAGATAGCCGTCCAGTTCCTGCTTCAGGAAGCGGCGGATCTGGTCACGGCCGTATTTGCGCTCCATCACCATCAGGGCCGTGTACTGGGCCAGGGATTCCGACAGCAGGGTCGACCCCTGCTGGTCCGCGCCGACCACCTGATGCGCCCACCACTGGTGTGCGAACTCATGGGCGGCGATGTAGGTGACGAAGTCGATCTTGTCCGGCTTGGACAGGTCGGTGATGAAGCCCAGCCCCTCGGACCAGGCGAAGGTGTTCGGCATCGACTGGGCGTAACCGGCATAGGCCGGGAACTCCACGATCCGGGCCTGACGGAACTGATAGGGGCTGAACTCGGTCCCGGCGTAGTCCAGGGTCGCCGCCAGCGCGTCCAGCATGGTCGGCACGTTCCGCTCGTGGCCGGGGTGATGATAGACCACCATCTCCACTCCGTCGTGCATCCGCCGCGCCTCGACATAGCGGCCCGACTGCACCGACAGGAAGTTCAGCACGGGGCTTTCGGTCACGAACCGCACCGTGCGACGGCCGTTTCGAGTGACATCCGAGACCCTGTAGCCCGGTGCGACCGGCGTCTGATCGGCGTCGGTGGTCACGGTGATGTCGGCGGTCACCCAGTCGGCGCCGACATAGTTCTTGCCGCGCGCGCTCTCGTCTTCCAGCTTGGCCATGCGCAACTCGGCGGGCAGACCCGCCTTGCGGCGCTTGGTGCGGTCGCCCAGCAGGCCGTCGCGGTTCATGCCGATCATCGGCGCGAACTCGGCGTTGCTGACGAAGGTTCCGTTATCGACCAGCCGCGTGGTGTTGCCGCTGTTCCTGAAGCCGCGTTGTTCGCGGTACGAGGCGAAGCGCACCGTGCGCCGCTCGCCCGGCTGCATCGGCGTGTCGAAGCGGTAGATGCGATATTCGAACTCGGGCCATTCCCGCACGACGCGCGCGCCCTGAACCGACAGTTCGCGCATCTGGAGATCGTGATCCCAGCGCAGGTGGATTTCATTCAGGGGCGCGGCCGTCTTGTTCTCGACGACGATCTCGCCCTCGGTCTTCAGGCTGGGTGTATGCGGATGCAGGTCCAGGCTCACCTTGACGCTGACCGCCGACGGCTGCGGCGTGTTCTCATAACGCAGCAACGTCTTCTCATAGCGGGCCTGCAAGGCCTCGCGGTCGTTGCGGCTGACGTATTCGTTCCAGATGTTGGTGTTCACATAGACAAAGACGCCCAGACCCACGAAGGCAGCCAAGGCTCCGATACCGATGATCCCCGCCAGGCCCCGCATCCGTCGCGGAAACCGACGCAGACGCGGCATGAGGCGGACCTCGGTCCCACGCCGCCACAGGCCATAGGCGATGACCAGCAGCACCAAGGCGAAGGCGCTCCAATAGGCGTTCAACCATGCCTGGAAGGTGGCGAAGTCGCCCCGCGCGTTCATGTCCGACAGCGGTACGCCGGGGGCCGCGCCATAGTGGTACAGCCGGTGGTCGAAACCCAGGTTGCTCAGCACCAGGGTCGAGATCAGGTACAGCACCATGATCGCCCAGCCGACGAATTTGTTCGGCGACAGCGCCTGAACGAAGATCGCCAGCACGGCCATCAGAATGAAGGTGATCGACTGCGGCGCCAGATACCAGGCCAGGTATTTCCCGAATTCGAAGTCGGTCACGCCCTTGAGCGCCTGCACCAGAATCCCGGCGCCCATCGACACCAACAGGGTCGAGATCAGCACCAGCGACAGGGCCAGGGTCTTGGGAACCAGGAAGGTCCAGTCCGGCGTGGCGGTGGCGTCGACGATCTCGTGCATTCGCCGCTCGCGGTCGCGCCAGACCAATTCGCCCGAATAGTAGATGGCGATGATCATCGAGATCAGGCCGAAACCGCCGATCAGACCCTCGATGATCACCCGCGTGACCATGATGATCGGCGTCTGATAGATTTCGCCCGAGAACCAGAGCGTCATCACCGCGAAACCGAAGCCCAGCAGCAGCAGCACCGCATAGGCCGGACTGCGGAAGATCATTCCCATCTCGAACCGGGTGCGCGACAACAGTTGCGTCACGCCCGACGCCCAGCCGTAGCGCGGCGCGGGCAATACGCCGACCGGCCGCGTCGGTTCTGCTTCTTGTTCGCTCAGGGCGCGCAGCTTCTCCTGCTTCTTCAACTTGGCCCCGCGCGCGGCCGGGCGGTGCAGCACATAGGCCAGCGCCAGAAAGCCCAGGCTGACGCCGATCCACAGCAGCCGGTTGTAAAGCAACACCCCCGCCAGATCGGGCAGACGGGTGTTGCGCTCCGAGGGGGTCCAGTATTCCGTGATCAGCGAAAAGGCGGCCATGCCGAACGGATCCGACCAGGCCATCGGGATCTCGAACTCTGGCTTGTCGCCGAGCGCCGAGGAGCCTGCCAGATAGATCATGAACATGGCGACGACGCCGACATAGGTCGCCATCATCGACCGCGTCACGGTCGCCAGGGTGAAGAAGATGGCCGAACTGACCAGCAGTCCCGTCAAGCCGAAGACGGTGTAGGCATAGAGATAGTCCAGCGGCCGGAACGGTCCCAGGGTCTCGGAATCGACCCATGGCATCAGCGTGCCGACGATCATGCCGACCGCGATGCTCAGAAAGCTGACAGCGACCGCGCCGAACGCGCCCAGAAACCGGCCGTAGAGGTAGTCGAACTTGCCGATCCGCGTCGCCTGGATCATCGGCCCGAAGCCGGACTGGACGTCGCGCACAACGACGTTGGCGACGATGGCCGTCGTCGCCAGCATATAGAAGACGGCGAACAGGCCGTGCGCCACCACCACATTGAACGGCGAGTTGACGTGAACCGCCGCACCGCCCGAGATGCTGATGTTCTCGCTGGCCGCCACCAGGGCGAAGCTCAGCAGAGCGAACAGGATGGAAATGACCCAAAAGGCCGGCTGCTTGATCTGATAGCGGAACTCAAAGCCCGCGACGTTCCAGAACATGGCGGCCTCAGGCGGCTTTCTTCGACGCGGCCAGCGTCGAGAAATAGACGTCTTCCAGTCCGCCCGGCGCCGGATCAAAACCTTCCGGGTGCTGATCCGCCAGCACATGGATCACGGTGCGGCCGGCGAACAGGCGCGTGGAGATGACCTGATGTCGGGCCTCGTACTCGGGCAGTTCCTCCTTGCCGATGGTCTTTTGCCAGACCCGACCCTTCATCTGGTCCATCAGGTCGCCCGGCGCGCCTTCCAGGCGAATCTTGCCGTCGGCCAGCACCGCCATGCGGGGGCACAGATCGGCCACGTCCTCGACGATGTGGGTCGACAGGATGACCACCACATTCTCGCCGATCTCGGCCAGCAGGTTCAGGAACCGATTGCGCTCCTGCGGGTCCAGGCCCGCGGTCGGTTCGTCGACGATGATCAGCCGGGGGTTGCCGATCAGGGCCTGAGCGATGCCGAACCGCTGGCGCATACCGCCCGAAAAGCCCGCCAGGGCCTTCTTGCGCACGCTCCACAGATTGACCTGGTTCAGCAGGTTCTCGACGGTCTCCTTGCGCTCCTTGCCGCCGGCGATCCCCTTCAGAACCGCCATATGGTCCAGCATGTCGTAGGCCGAGACGCGTGGATAAACCCCGAAGTCCTGGGGCAGGTAGCCCAGGGTGCGGCGCAGGGCTTCCGGGTCCTTGATCACGTCGATCTCGCCGAACTGGATCGAACCCGAGGTCGGGGTCTGAAGCGTCGCGATCGAACGCATCAGCGTGGACTTGCCCGCCCCGTTCGGTCCCAACAGGCCGAACATCCCCGTCGGCGCCTCCAGGTTCACGTCGTCCAGGGCGCGGGTGCCGTTCGGATAAACGTGAACGAGGTTGTTGATCGAAAGCATACGGAATCCCCCTGGCGCGCAGCCACGCCAGACTGGCCGCGCGCTCGATCCGTATCAAGTTACCCTTCGGTCAGAATGACGCCCAGGCTCGCCAACCGGGATCATGCCTCCGGCGCGCGGGTCAACCTCAAGCCGTCGCCGGTCAGAACATCGGGTCCCTGGTGTCGGACCCGCGCCAGAACCTGTCCGCGCTCGTCGACGATCTCGATGACGCCGGAAACCACGCGCCAGCGTCGGGCGGTCTCCAGCCGCTGCCCATGGCAACCTTCCGCCAGCACCATCAGGGCGCCCGGTCCCGCCGACGTCTTGGACAGAGAGATCAGGCACCGGCCCGGCGCCCCCTCGACCCGCCACAGACCGAACCCGATCTCTCCGATGTCCACTTGCGCGGGGTCATCGGCTGGATTCTTGGTCATGACGGCGTCTCCGGCGCGGCAGGCGCCGCTCAAGCTCAAGGACAAAAGGGCGGCGGCGATCAGGGCGGCTTTGGTCATGCGGTCATCCTCAGGCTTCCCTCGGCCCCTTATCAGACCGGCCCGACCCTGAACGCAACCTGTACGGCCGCCAGGCCCCGTTTGCGCCGTGCGAGCGCGACGACTATCTCAAGCGGAACCCCCGCTGTATTCTGTCGGACCGCAATCCCGCGGCGCCGCCTGGTTCGCCTTTGTTCAAGTCGCTGATTCCGACCCAGCCCGGAACCGAGCCTCTGGCCGAGGCCTTCCGCGCCTGCCGGACGCATTTCGTCTGGGCCATGGTGTTCAGCGCCCTGGTCAATCTGCTGTATCTGACGCCGACCCTCTACATGATGCAGGTCTATGACCGCGTCGTGCCGACCGGCGGGATCACCACCCTGATCGCCGTCAGCGCCGTCGCCGTCTTCGCCTTGGCCAGCCTGGCCCTGCTGGACTGGGTGCGCGCGCGCCTGTTGCTGCGCGCCGGTCTGCGTCTGGACCGCCTGTTGGCGGGCCGCGTGCTGGGCCGGGTCATGGACATCCAGGCCAAGGCTCCCAACACCCAGGCGCTGCGAGAGTTCGACAACGTCCGCACCGCTGTCTCCGGCGCGGGCGCCCTGGCCCTGTTCGACGCGCCGTGGACTCCGATCTATCTGGTCTTCTGCTTTCTGCTGAATCCGCTGATCGGCCTGCTGACGGTCGTCGGCGGGCTGATCCTGTTCACCCTGGCCTTGCTGAACGAACGTGACAGCCGCCAGCGGCTGAAACGCTCCATCGACGCCTCCAACGCCGCCTATGCCGCCCAGGAGCAGGTCGCGGGCCAGGCCGAGGTCATCCGCGCCCTGGGCATGCGCCGAGCCAGCGTCGCCAAGCAATTGACCCAACGCCGCGCCGCCACCGCGCAACAGGCCGACGCCCAACTGACCGGCGGAAAATACACCGGCGCGATCAAATTCGTGCGCATGACCCTGCAATCGGCGGCCTTGGGCCTGGCCGCCTGGCTGGCGGTCAAGGGCCAGATTTCGCCCGGCGCCATCATCGCCTCCTCAGTGCTGCTCAGCCGCGCCGTCGCCCCGATCGAACTGCTGGTCGGGGCCTGGCCCACCCTGGTTCAGGGCCGCACCAGTTGGCGCGCCCTGATCGACCTGTTCGCCTCGACCGCCGGGAACGAGCGCCCCCGCACCCAACTGCCCGATCCGGCCGGACGGCTGAAGGTCGAGACCGTCACCGTCCGCTATCCCGACACCGAGACGGCCCAGTTGCGCGGCGTGGCCTTCGCGCTGGAGCCGGGCCAGACTCTGGGCGTGATCGGGACCTCGGGTTCGGGCAAGACCACCCTGGCCAAGGTGCTGGCCGGAGCCCTGAAGCCGACCCTGGGCCTGGTCCGCCTGGACGGGGCCGATTACGACGCGCGCGAGGGCGACGACCTGGCCCGCCATATCGGCTATCTGCCACAGAACCCCAGCCTGTTCGCCGGTTCGATCAAGGACAACATCGCCCGTTTCGCCTCGGCCCTGGGCGTCGATCCGGCCGAGATCGACCGCGGCGCGGTCAAGGCCGCCCAGGCGGCCGGGGCGCATGAGATGATCCTGCGACTGCCGCACGGCTACGACACCGTTCTGGGACCCTATGGCTCGGGCGTCTCGGCCGGTCAGGCCCAGCGCATCGCCCTGGCCCGCGCCCTGTATGGCGATCCGGCCCTGCTGGTGCTGGATGAACCCAACTCCAACCTCGACCAGGAGGGCGAAAGCGCCCTGATGGCCGCCGTCATCGCCGCCACCCAGCGGGGCGCCGCCGTGGTCATCGTCGCCCACCGCGCCGGGGTTCTGGCCCGCGTCGACCGTCTGCTGATGCTCAGAGACGGCGTGGTCCAGATCGAAGGGCCGCGAGAGGACGTGCTGGCGAAACTGCGCGAGGCGCAGCCGGAAGGCGCGAGCGTCCGATGACGGCCGTCCCCTCTCCCGCCCCGGCCGAAACCACCGATTCCCCGCGTCGCGAACTGATCGTCGGCGCCGTGGTTGCGGGCCTGTTCTTCATCCTGTTCCTGGGTTTCGCCGCCTTCTACCGAATGGACGCCGCCGCCTTCGCGCCCGGCCAGGTGATGGTCTCGGGCAACCGTCAGGCGGTCCAGCACCGCGAGGGCGGCACGGTCAGCGCCATGCACGTGGCCGAGGGCGACCGCGTCACGCGCGGCCAGATCCTGATCGAACTGGCCTCGGGCGAGCTGCAAGCCGAAGAACGAGGTCTGACCGGCCAAGTGTACGCCCTGCTGGCTCAGCGCGCTCGGATGATCGCCGAGCGCGACCGTCTGGGCGCCGTGCCGACCCCGCCCGAGTTCGCCTCTCTGACCGGTCCCGACCTGGCCCTGGCGAACGAGGCCCTGCGTCTGCAACGGCTGCAATACGCCGCTCGCCGCACCGGCCGCTCGACCGAACAGGGCGTGCTGGGTCAGCGCGTCCAGCAGCTTCAGCAGCAGAAAGAGGGTCTGGCTCGCCAGATCGAGGCCAATATCGAACAGCGTCGCCTGATCGTCGAGGAGTTGGACGGCATCCGCTCCCTGGCCGAAAAGGGCTACGCCCCCCTGACCCGCGTCCGCGCCCTGGAACGCGAGGCCGCACGCATCGACGGCGAATTGGGATCTCTGCGCGCCCAGTCGGCCCGCACCGACGAACAGATCGGCGAGACCCGGCTGCAATCCTCGGGCGTCGTCACCAAGCTGAACGAGGACGTGGCCGAGCAACTGCGTCTGGTCGAGGTGCAGTTGAACGAGCTGCGGCCCCGCCTGGCCGAGGCGCGCGCCCAGTTGGCCCGCACGCGCATCGCCGCCCCAGCCACCGGCCAGGTCGTCGGCTTGACCGTCTTCAGCCCCGGCGCCGTGGTTCAGCCCGGCCAACTGTTGATGGAGGTCGTGCCGACCGACGCCAGCCAGGTCATCGTCGCCCGCATCAATCCCGCCGATGTCGACAACGTGCGCGTCGGCATGGCGTCAGAGGTCAAATTCCCCGGTCTGCGCGAACGCGCGCCGCCGATCCTGCACGGCCGCGTCACCCGCGTCTCGGCCGACGCCTTCACCGACGAACGCACCGGCGCCAGCCACTATCGCGCCGAGGTGGTGGTGCCGGAAGCCGAGCTGGCCCGCTTGGGCGCCGCCTCACGCGACATCCGCCCCGGCATGCCGGTTGAGGTCCAGGTGCAACTGCGCAAACGCACCGCCCTGTCCTATCTGTTCGAACCGCTGGGCCAGAGCCTGTGGCGGTCGGGCGGAGAGCAATGAGACCTCCGCTCATTCCGGCTATTGGGACTTCGCCCTTCGCCTGAACGCGTGGAGCAGCGGCTCGGTATAGCCGTTCGGCTGGTCCGCGCCATCGAACACCAACGCCCGCGCCGCCTGAAAGGCCAGGCCGTCGAAGCCGGGCGCCATCGGACGATAGGCCGGGTCATCCGCGTTCTGGGCGTCGACCTTGATCGCCATCCGCCGCAGCGCCGCCTCGACCTGATCGGGCGTGCACACCCCGTGCATCAGCCAGTTGGCCATGTGTTGCGAGCTGATCCTCAGCGTCGCCCGATCCTCCATCAGCCCGATGTCGTGAATGTCGGGCACCTTGGAGCACCCGACCCCCTGGTCGATCCAGCGCACGACATAGCCCAGCAAGCCTTGGGCGTTATTGTCCAGTTCGGTCTCGATCTCGGCCGCGCTCCAGGTCCGCCCGGTCGCCAGCGGCGGCGTCAGCAACGGCTCCAGCCCCGGCGTCTCGATCTTCGCGATTTCGGCCTGACGCGCGAAGACGTCGACTGCGTGATAATGCAGCGCGTGCAGGGTCGCCGCCGTCGGACTGGGCACCCAGGCGGTGTTCGCCCCGGTCATCGGGTGGGCGATCTTCTGCTCCAGCATCTCGGCCATGCGGTCGGGCGCCGCCCACATCCCCTTGCCGATCTGCGCCCGCCCCGACAGGCCGCAGTTCAGACCGATGGCGACGTTGCGCGGCTCATAGGCGGCGATCCAGTCAGTGGACTTGATCTCGGCCTTCCGCACCACCGGCCCGGCCTTAATGGCCGTGTGAATCTCATCGCCGGTGCGGTCCAGAAAGCCGGTGTTGATGAAGACGATCCGGTCCTTCACCGACCGGATGCAGGCCGCCAGATTGGCGCTGGTGCGCCGTTCCTCGTCCATCACCCCGACCTTGATCGTGTGACGCGGCAGGTCCAGAAGGTCCTCGACGGCGTCGAACAGCCGGTCGGTGAAGGCGCACTCCTCCGGCCCGTGCATCTTGGGTTTGACGATATAGATCGAACCCGCCGCGCTGTTCCCGAACCGACCCAGGCCGCGCAGATCGTATAGGCCGATCAGACTGGTGACGATCGCGTCCAGCACCCCTTCGGGCGCCTCGGACCCGTCCGCCAGCAGAACCGCAGGCGTGGTCATCAGATGGCCGACGTTCCTGACGAACAGCAGGCTGCGCCCCTTCAGAACCCTCTCGGTCCCATCCGGCGCCATGACCCGCCGGTCGTCGGCCAGGGTCCGCGTCATTGCCCGACCGCCCTTGACGAAGATCTCGCTGAGGTCGCCGCGCATCAGGCCCAGCCAGTTGCGCCATCCCGCCGCCTTGTCTTCGGCGTCCACGGCCGCGACCGAGTCTTCCAGATCGACGATGGTCGACAGGGCCGCTTCCAGCACCACATCGGAAATCCCCGCCGGATCGGTCGTTCCGATCGGATGGTCCGGGTCGAACACCACCTCGATGTGCAGACCGTGATGGCGGAACACCCGCCCCTTGTCGGTCGCGCCGACATACTGGGCCGGGTCCTTCAGGGCGATGCCGTTCAGATTCGGGTCCCTTAGGTCCGCCCACGATCCGTCCGCCAACGGCGCGGCCTGGTCCAGAAACGCCTTGGCCCGCGCCACCACCCGCGCCCCGCGCGCGGCGTCATAGGATCCTGGCGGCGGCGGCTCACCCAAGGCGTCGGTCCCGTACAAGGCGTCGTACAAACTGCCCCAGCGTGCATTGGCGGCGTTCAGCACGAACCGGGCGTTCAGCGCCGGAACCACCAGTTGCGGTCCCGCCATGCGCGCCACCTCGTCATCGACATTTTCCGTGGCGATGGTGAAGGGTTGGGGCGTCTCGATCAGATAGCCGATCTCTCTCAGGAAACGCTCGGTCGTCGCCGCATCGTGCGGCAGACCCTGGCGCGCTTCATGCCAGGCGTCGATCCGCGCCTGCATCTGATCGCGCACGGCCAGCAGCCGCCGGTTCTCAGGCGCGAACCGCGCCAGGATCTCGGCCACGCCGCGCCAGAAAGGCGCGGCCTCCAGGTTCAGACCCGGCAACACTTCGCCTTCGATCAGGTCGATCACCGGCCGGGCTACGCTCAATCCGGCGCGGGCTTGATAGGTCATGGCGACTCCCCGGCGCGCGGCTGGGGAGGGCGCGCCTGTAACATTGCGTGATCACAACACCACCGCAAGGCAAGGGCTGCAAGGGCGCTTACGCAATCCTTCTCCCGCTTGCGGGGGGAGTGTCGTGTCGCCGAGCACAGCGAGACGCATGACGATGGAGGAATTCTTCTGACGACAGAAGACTCCCCCCGCCGACCCCAGGTCGCTGCGCGACGGACGGGCCGCCTCTCCCGCAAACGGGAGCGGGCTTTGCCTCCGCCCATGACACCGGTGACAGGGCCGGATAGGCTGGCGTCATGAACCGCCGCTCGCTGCTGATCGCCGCCCCCGCCCTGGCCCTGACGCCGCGTTCAGCGGCGGCCGGCGATCATCCTGTCGCGTCCACCGTCAACGGACCCGTGCGCGGCTTGCGGGACGGCGGCGTGATCGTCTTCAGGGGAATACGTTACGGCGCCGACACCGGGCCGCGTCGGTTCCAGCCGCCGATCCGCCCCGCGCCGTGGACCCGGCCGTCCGACGCCTTCGCCCACGGTTGCGCCAGTCCCCAACGGGGCGACGAGCCGAACCAGGGCGAGGACTGTCTGTTCCTGAACGTCTGGACGCCCGGCTTGGACGCCGCCCGGCGGCCGGTCATGGTCTATATCCACGGCGGCGCCTATTCGACCGGCTCCGGCTCCAGCCCGCTCACCGACGGCGCGCGCCTGGCCCGTCGTCGCGACGTGGTGGTGGTGACCCTGAACCACCGGCTGAACCTGTTCGGCTACGCCTCGCTCGGCCGGTTCGGCGTCTTTCCCGACAGCGGCAACGCCGGACAGTTGGACCTGATCCTGGCGCTGGAATGGGTCCGCGACAGCATCGCGGCCTTCGGCGGCGATCCCGACCGCATCATGGTCTTCGGCCAGTCGGGCGGCGGCGCCAAGATCGCCACCCTGATGGCCGCACCCGCCGCCCAGGGCCTGTTCCATCGCGCCGCAACCATGAGCGGCCAGCAGGTCACCGCCTCCGGCCCGATGAACGCCGCGATCCGCGCCCGCGCCTGGCTGGACGCCTTGAACCTGCCGCCTGAGCGTGCGCACGAAGCCGCCAGCCTGCCCGTCGAGACCCTGCTGAAAGCCGTCGAGATCCGCGATCCGATCCTGCCCTACGGCGGTCTCTATTTCGGGCCGGTGCTGGACGACCGGACCCTGGTCCGCCACCCTTTCTATCCCGACGCCCCGGCCCAGTCGGCGGCCGTGCCGATGATGATCGGCAACACCCGCGACGAGACCCTGGCCTTTCTGGGCAACGACCCGACCAATTTCGCCCTGAACTGGGACGACCTTCCAGCCCGGCTGACCCCGGCCAATCTGCGCGTCGACATCGCGCCCGAGGCCGTCGTCGCCGAGTATCGCCGTCTCCATCCCGACTGGTCGCCCAGCCGGGTCTTCTTCGCGGCCACCACCGCCGCCCGATCCTGGCGCGCCGCGGTCATCGAGGCGGAGTTGCGCGCCCAGCAGGGGTCGCCCGCCTTCGTCTATCAGTTGGACTGGCCCTCGACCCTGGCGAACGGCTATCGCGGCGCCCCGCATATGTCGGACATCCCCCTGGCCTTCGACACGGTTCAGGCGCCCGGCTCCCTCGCCATCGGCCCGACGGCGCAAGCCATGGCCGATCGCGTCAGCACAGCCTTCGCCGCCTTCGCCGCCACCGGCGACCCGAACCACTCCGGCCTGCCCGCGTGGGAGTCTTACGCCCTGCCCCGCCGTCAGACGATGATCCTGGACGACGTCTGTCGGATGGAAGACGATCCGCGCGGCGGAGAACGGCGGCTCTTCGCCAGGGTCCCCTATGTGCAGCCAGGCACGTGATGTCCTTCCCCCTTGCGGGAGAAGGTCTCATCGCACCGTCCGCGCCCCGGCCCCGGCCAACAGCGCCTCGACCTCGGTCTTCGAGACCATGGAGCCGTCCCCCGGCGTGGTCATCGCCAGGGCGCCGTGCGCGGCGCCCCAGTCGACCGCCGACTGAAGGTCGCGCCCGTCCATCAGCGCCCAGGCCAGACCCGAGACGAAACCGTCCCCGCCGCCGACCCGGTCGAGGATTTCCAGATCGCGCCGCACCTGGGCCTGAACCACCTGGCCGTCCGCCCAGGCCGCGGCGCCCCAGTCGTTGCGGCCCGCCGTCGTCGGCTCGCGCAGGGTGGCGGCGATGATCCTCACGTTCGGGAACGCCCTGGCGAAGGCCGGGGCCGCCGCCCGGAACGGCCCGGCGTCCAGGCCCGACGCCCGCGACCCGACGTCGAGGTCCAGCCCCAGACAGGTCTGGAACCCGTGCTCGTCGCCGATCATCACATCGACGCTCTCCGCAATGGTGCGGTTCACCCGCCGGGCCGCACCGGGGTCGGGGTGGGCGTTCCACAGGCTGGCGCGATAGTTCAGGTCATAGGACACGATCACGCCGTGACGTCGGGCCGCCTGGACGGCCTCGATCGCCGTCTCGGCCGTCGAGGTCGACAGGGCCGCGAAGATGCCGCCGGTGTGCAGCCAGCGCACTCCCTCCTGGCCGAACAACCGGTCCCAGTCGATTTCGCCCGGCCGCATCTGGCTGGCCGCCGAATTGGCGCGATCCGACACCCCCAAGGCGGGTCTCAAGCCGAAGCCCCGCTCGGTGAAATTCAGGCCCAGACGGGTGTTGCGCCCGATCCCGTCATAGTCCCGCCAGATGACGTGTTCCCGGCTCACGCCCCCCTGGGCGATCAGGTCGTCGCACAGCAGGCCCAGGTCATTCTTCGGCAGGGCCGTCGCCGCCGCCGCGCGCATTCCGAACCCCTTGGCCAGGGCGCGGGCCACATTGTATTCGCCGCCGCCCTCCCAGACATCGAACGACCGCGCATTGCGCACCCGCCGCTCGCCCGGATCGAAACGCAGCATCACCTCGCCCAGGGCGACAATGTCCCAACGGCGGCCTTCGGCGGACGGAATGGTCAGCGGTCGGGTCATGCGGAAGTCTTGCGGCCTCGCGTCATCAAAGAAAAGAGGCCGGAGCGGCTTGCCGCTCCGGCCGCGAGCCTGATCGGTTGAGCAGGAGGCGCTTCGCGTTTCCGCCGAGGCCGTGAATCAGGCTCTCGAATAAAAGTGGGGCGAAATCTGAGTCCTCACGGGCTGCGCCCGTTCGAACCGATTTCGCCCCAGTCGGCGTTCAGGAGAGAACGTTCCGTCAGAACCTGTAGCGGGCGCCGAAATAGAACTGGCGACCGGTGTGGTGATAGACCGAGGTCGACTGACGGGTGTCGTCGCCGACCCACTGGTGGTTCTCCTCGTCGGTCAGGTTCAGCCCCTCGAACGTCAGGGTGACCTCGTCGGTCAGCTTGAAGGTCGCCGAGGCGTCGATGTTCATCGTGTCCATCTTGCCCTCGACCAGGTTGTTGTTCCGGCCGGGGACGTTTTGCAGATACTCCTCGCGGAAGGCGGCCGAGACGCGGGCCGAGAACCGGTCATCCTCATAGTACAGGGTGCCGTTGTACGAGGTCGGCGACAGGTTGATCAGGTCGTTGGTCACATAGGTCGCGCACAGGGCGTCGTTGCAGTAGTCGATCTCGGACTCGACCTTCGTATAGTTGGCCTGGATGCCGAAATTGCTCAGGAAGCCCGGCAGGAAGGTGAAGGGCTGCTGATAACCGATCTCGAACCCTTTCAGAGGCCCGCCCTCGGTGTTCACTGCGCTGGTCAACTGGAAGATGGTGGTCGAGGAGCAAACCCCGGTGCAATAGCTGGCCGCGAAGGCCGAGGGGTTCAGCGCCGTCAGTTGCTGATACTCCAGATCCTGGCGGATGATCTGAATGTAGGTGTCGATGTCCTTGTAGAAATAAGCGAAGGACAACAGACCGCCGTCGCCAAAATACCATTCCACGCCCAGGTCATAGGTGGTGGCGCGGAACGGCTCCAGATTCACATTGCCGATGCTGGCGGTGAAGTTCGGTCCCGTCGTCGACAGAGAGGTGGTCGGCACCAGATAGTTGGTGCCCGCCAGGGTGTTGCCGATCTGCGGGCGCGCCATCACCTTGGCCGCGCCGAAGCGGACGATGACGTCCTCCATCGGCTCGATGGCGACATTCAACGACGGCAGGGTGTCGTCATATTCGTTGTTGCCGAACACCAGGGTGCCGCCGCCGGTCGAGCTGTAGCCCTCGGCGTAAAGACGGGTGTTCACCTGGCGCACGCCGAAATTGCCGCGCACCGGCATATCGCCCCACATCAGATCGAAATCGGCCTGGAGGTAATAGGCCAGGTCAGTCTCTTCGATGGTGCGGTTGCCGCCGCGGGCGTTGCCGTTGGTGATGCTGGTCAGGGTGAAATCCCCGCCCGCCACGCCGGTGTTGCAGTTGCAGTAGATGTTGAACAGATCGGCGATGGCGCCCAGATCGGGCCGCACCCAGCTCGTGTCGCCGCCATAGCTCAGACCCGAACCGAAGCCGGTCAGAAGGTTGGAAATGTTCGCCACCGTCATGCCGCCCGGCAGGGCCGGCACCACCGTCTCGTCGGTGCGGCGGAACTCGTAGGATTCGGACAGATAGGTCTTGTAGTTGACCCCGCCCTTCAGGGTCCAACCCTCGGCCAGATCGAACTCCAGATCGCCTTGCAGGCCGGTGAATTTGGTGTCCACGCCATTGGGGCGGATGCGGATCTCCGAACGCGGCACCGAGGTGATGCCGGTGCCCAGGCTGGCGTCACGCCAGGCCCAGTTGGCCGGATTGGCCACATCGAAGCCGTAGTTGATGACCGGGGTGTTGAGATTGCCCCGGAAGTCGAACGAATACCCCTGCACGTTCTGACGATCCAGGGTGACCGTCGTCTGGACCGGGTTGCTGTAATCCGACGTGGCCTGACCCGCATAGAAGCGGCCGCGCAGGCGATCCGTGAACTGATGATCAGCGCTCAGGCTGACCTGGGTGAATTTGGTGCTCAACTGGTCGAAGCGGCTCTCGGAACGCACATCGACGTTGTTGAAAAGGCCGTACACCAGCATATTGTTGTCGACGGCGGCGTCCAGAACATGAATCTGGGTCTGCCCGCCGGCGGCCGCGTTGCGGCTGAACGACAGGGCCTCCAGGAAGTCTTCCTGACGGGTCGAGTTCAGCTTGGAGTACAGCACATCCAGGCTGATGGTCGTGGCGTCCGACGGGCGGAACTGGAAGGCGCCAGTGACGCCCGTGCGCTCTTGATGATGGGTCAGACGGCCGTAGCGCGGCAGGCGCGGGATATAGACGTTGGCCTGGTTGGCGATGTTGTAGGCGTTGACGTTCGAGGCCGTATTGGCCGGGCGCGCCACGCCGGTGGCGCAGTTGGTCGCCGACGAACCGGTCGAGGAGCTGTTCGACGGATTCTGGGGCGCCACGCCCAGGGGGCTGCAGAAGCCGCCCGAGCCGCCCGTCCCCATGGCGTTGACCCAACGCACCGACGAGAAGCCCTCTTCGATCAGATCGCGCTCGCTATAGGCGATCGACATCAAGGCGCCGAACAGGCCGTCGTTGAAGGTATTGGAGATCAGCAAGGCGCCGCGCGGGTTCCATTGCTCCGACAGGTCGTTGTAGCCGCCCTGGATCGAGGCGGCGGCGGCGAAGCCGCGATAGTCGAACGGACGCGCTGCTTGCAGATCGACGGTGGCGCCCAGGGACCCCTCTTCCGTCTCGGCCGCGGCCGTCTTGCGCACCTTGATCGAGTTGAACAGCTCCGAAGCGAAGACGTTGAAGTCAAAGCCCCGGCCGCGGTTGGCGCCGCCCGAGCTGTCGGTCGCGCCCGTGGTGGCCTGGGCCTCCATGCCGTTGATGCGGGTGCGGGTGAAGTCCGACGACAGGCCGCGCACGGTGATCGAACGGCCTTCGCCGGCGTCGCGGTCGATGGCCACGCCCGGCACGCGCTGGATGGCCTCGGCCAGGTTCAGATCAGGGAAGTCGGCGATGTCCTCGGCCACGATGGCGTCGACGAAGCCGGTCTCATTGCGCTTGATGTCCAGCGCGGCGTTCAGGCTGGCCCGGAAGCCGGTGACCACGACCTCGTCGACCGTGGTCGAGGGTTCCTGCGGCGCCGTCTGCGCGGACGCGGCGGCGGCCCCGACCGACAGGGCGATGGCGAGACCCGAGGTCCCGACGATCAGCGAGCGGCGCAACGCGCGGCTCCGCGAGCGAGTGACGTTCATCAATGCCTCCTCCCATAGGGCACAGGACGCCGGGATTCGCCCCGGTCTGTCATTTTTTGGAAGCGTCCCCCTCGGCGGCCGCCCCGACTTGACACCGGTGTCATCATCAAGCGGAATGCCTTCTGACACCGGTATCAATCGAGAGCCTAACCCGATGACAGCCGATCTGGCAACCCTCGCTATCCGAGGTCTCGCCGCGAGCCTGGCGGCCTTGACGCTCGCTGCGGCGGCGCCGTCGGCCAAGGCCGCGCAGACGCTGGCCTTTCCGGGCGCCGAGGGCGCGGGGCGGTTCGCGCTCGGCGGACGCGGCGGCGCCGTATTGCGGGTGACCAACCTCAATGATTCCGGTCCCGGCAGTCTGCGGGCCGCCGTCGAATCGCGTGGTCCCCGGACGATCGTTTTCGACATCGGCGGAACCCTGACGCTCCAATCGCCCCTGACCATTCGCCAGGGGCGCGTCACCCTGGCGGGCCAGACGGCGCCGGGCGGCGGGATCACCCTGCGCGGCCAGCCGCTGGTCGTGGCCGCCGACGATGTGATCGTGCGTCATCTGCGCGTCCGCCTGGGCGACGAGACGGGGGTTCAGGAAGACGCCGTCTCTATCACGCGCGGGAACCGCATCATCCTGGACCACATCTCGGCTTCCTGGTCGGTGGACGAGACCCTGTCGGCCGGAAGCCGCTACGACCCGCCCGAGCGCGGCATCTACGACGTCACTGTCCAGTGGAGCCTGATCGCCGAGTCCCTGAACGCCTCCAACCACGCCAAGGGCGAACACGGCTATGGCTCTCTGGTGCGCGGCGGCCACGGCGCGCGCTTGACCTTCCACCACAATCTCTGGGCCAGCCACCACGCGCGGATGCCGCGCCCCGGCAACTACAATCCGCCCGCCGTCGATCCCCTGGGACCGCGCTTCGAGTTCCGCAACAACCTGTTCTACGACTGGGGCGGCGCCCACTCCGGCTACAACGCCGACACCGACAGCCTGTCGACCTATACCTTCATCGCCAATGCCTACATCCCCGGCCCGGATTCGACCGGCCGCTGGGCCTTCGAGGAATCGGACCCCCTGGCCCGCGCCTGGTTCGAGGCCAACAGCATGGACGGCGTCGTGCCCGCCGATCCGTGGAGCCTGGTCAAGGACAGCGACCGGCCTGGTTATCGACTGTCCGCCCGCCCCGACTGGGCCGACCCCGCAACCGAAACGGCGTTCGAAGCCGAAGCCTCGGTCCTGTCAGGCGTCGGCGCCGGGAACCGCGACAGCGTCGATCAGCGCATTCTGGACGGCGTCCGCGCCCGCACCGGCCGCATCATCGACAGCCAGACCGACGTCGGCGGCTGGCCCGACCTGGCGCCCGGCCGGCCCTGGGTCGACGCCGACCGCGACGGAATGCCCGACGCCTGGGAGAGCGCCCATGGCCTGAACCCCGCCGACCCCGCCGACGGTCCCTCGGACCCCGACGGCGACGGCTTCACCAACCTTGAGGACTGGTTGAACAGTCTCGCATAGGCGCCCCTGGGGTGAGGGATCGTGAACTCACCGCGCCAGCCAACCCCCATCCACCGGCAGGATGGTCCCGTGTACATAGGCCGCCGCATCACTGGCCAGGAACACCGCCGCCCCCGCCAGATCCGACGGATCGCCCCACCGTCCGGCCGGAATTCGGGCCAGGATGTCGCGGTTGCGGGTCTCGTCGGCGCGCAGGGCCTCGGTGTTGTTGGTGGCGAAATAGCCCGGCGCGATGCCGTTGACGTTGATCCCCCTGGCCGCCCATTCGCAGGCCAGAAGGCGCGTGATCCCCGCCAGGCCGCTTTTCGACGCCGTATAGGACGGCACCCGTATGCCGCCCTGGAAGGACAGCATCGAGCAGATATTGATGATCTTGCCGCCGCGCCCGGCCGCGACCCAGGTCCGCGCCACGGCCTGCGACAGGAAGAAGGCCGACTTCAGATTGGTGTCGATCACCGCGTCCCAGTCGACCTCGGAAAAGTCCAGGCTGTCGGCGCGGCGGATGATGCCGGCATTGTTGACCAGCACATCGACCGGCCCGGCCCGGGCCACGACATCGGCGATCGGGGCGATCGATGACAGGTCGGCGCTGATGGCCTTGAAGCCTCGGCCCAGCGCCTTCACGGCGGCCTCGGTCTCGGTCGGCGCCGAACGGCCCACCGCCACGATGTCTGCCCCGGCTCCGGCCAGCCCAACGGCGATCGCCTGGCCCAGCCCGGTGTTGGCGCCGGTCACAAGAGCCGTACGGCCCGTCAGGTCAAAGGAGATGCTCATATCGGGGCCGTCCGGGTCCGCTGCGAATTGCGCCCATAGGTAACCGGTGTCATATACCCATGCAAACGAGGAGCGGCTCGCCCCCTCGATCCGCTCCGAGACATCGCCATGAAAATCGCCCTCATCACTGAAAACAGCCAGGCCGCCAAGAACGGGATCATCCACGACGCCCTGACGGCGGTCGCCGAGCCGCTCGGCCATCAGGTCTTCAACTACGGCATGTACACGCCCGAGGACAAAGCCTCGCTGACCTATGTCATGAACGGTCTGCTGGCGGGCATACTGATCAATTCCAAGGCGGCCGATTTCGTGGTCACGGGCTGCGGCACCGGCATGGGGTCCATGCTGGCCTGCAATTCGATGCCAGGCGTCTTCTGCGGCCTGATCATCGACCCCACCGACGCCTTCCTGTTCGGCCAGATCAATGACGGCAACGCCATCTCCATGCCCTACGCCAAGGGGTTCGGCTGGGCCGCCGAATTGAATCTTCAGGACGTCTATCGGAAGCTGTTCGAGGGCGAGCGCGGTCTGGGCTATCCCAAGGAGCGGGCCGAGATCATGGCGCGCAACCGGGGCATCCTGAAATCGCTGAAGGCCGTGACCTGCCATGATATGCTGACGGTGCTGAAGTCGGTCGATCAGGACCTGCTGAGGGCCGCCGTGGCTGGCGAGCGATTCCAGGAGTATTTCTTCGCCAACGCCCAGGACGAGGGCATCCGCGAGTACCTCAAGACCTTGGCCGCGGGCGCCTAGAACGGAGAGGGACCGGCTCTACTCGCATAGATTGACCCGATTCAAATTCTGCCGGATCGTCGATCCCTCCTTGGGAGGGACAATGCCAGATATTACTAGCGACGAATTCATCGTCACCGCCCACGTCCGCAACAACTTCACCGGCGACGCTTATCAGACGTATGTCGATCCCATCACGGGTCGGGAATACTGGACTTTCACCACTGCTCCGAATGAACGCTGGGTCGATGTCGATCGCGCTGGCTGATGGGACTACGGCCTTCGGGACGAAGTTTTGGTCACTGGAGTCGCTTTGACGGCTTTGAATGGAAACGAATCAATCCTGGAAATGAACCCGACGAAGAGATGGACCCCAAGAGCAACTCCATGACCCCTGACACGCAACCAATGGAGACTGACGGATGGTTCATCTGAGATCGTTGGCCATCTTGGCTGGGGCCGTCGGTCTGGCGGTTCTGACAGCGGCTATCGCGCCGTCGAATGCACAAAGAGACCGGTCTCGGGAAGCTATCCCGTATTTGCCGGTCATCACCGCCAGCCAGCATGTCGGCGAGACGTTGACGGTCTGCATGTATCATGGCGCCCGCCCAGAACCCTTCCGCGTCGTTGGAGCATCCTGCCAGCATGGAGCGGACTATTGTACGGCTTTTGTCGCCCTGCGTAGCCGCGGGGATCAGACTCTCGTCGCCGGGTTCGACTTATTAAATCCTCCTGTAGAAGCCACGGGCCCGACCTGCGAACGCCCCCTCCGTCGGACGTCTGGAACGCTTGGCGCGTCAGGAGACGGCGGAGCTTCTCGCTAAACGGACGACCGACGCTTACGTCCTCGGCGGCGCCGCCGAATCCCGCACTACCAGCGAGGGGATGATCTCCGGCTGGTCCAGCGCGGCGGGGTCCAGACCCCGGCTGCGGGCGGTCAGCTTCTCGGCGGCCATCCGGCCCATGTCGCGCACCGGCAGACGCACGGTCGTCAGGTTCGGCCAGACGCGCGAGGCCATCGGCAGGTCGTCGAAGCCGACGATCGACAGGTCGAACGGCACGTCCAGGCCCCGGTCGCGCGCCGCCTTCATCACCCCGATGGCCATCTCGTCATTGCCGGCGAAGATGGCGGTCGGCGGGTTCGGCGCCGACAACAGGTCCGCCGCCGCCTCGACCCCGGATTCGAAGGTATAGGCCCCGCGCCGCACACAGGCGGGGTCCAGCGTAAGCCCGTGCTCGGCCAGTCCCGCCTCGAACCCCCGGCCCCGCTCATGCGACGAACGGAAGCTGTCGGGGCCAGAGATGAAAGCCACGCGCGTGTGGCCCAGTTCGGCCAAGTGCCGCGCGGCCTCGGCGGCGCCGCGACTGTCGTTGGTGACCACCATCCGCGCCGGTTCGTCCAGCGACACCGAGGCGATCCGCACATAGGGACAGTCGGCCGCGCGCAGCAGGGCCACCACCCGCTCGTCCTCGGACACCGAGGGCGGCATGACCACGCCGAACAGCTTCTGGCGCACCACGAAACCCTCGACATCGGCCAGGAAATTCTCCGAGGCCCGGTTGCACGGGTGCACCACCAGCTCCAGTCCCGAGCCGCGCACCGCGTCCAGCACCCCCTGCTGCATGTTCACGACGTAGTTCGGGCTGGGATTGTCGTAGATCATCCCGACCAGGAACGACCGGCGAAAAGCCAGGCCCCGCGCCTGGGGGTCGGGGGTGAAGCCCGCCGCGGCGATCACCGCCTCGACCTTGGCGCGGGTCTCCTCGCGCACGAAGGGCGAGTTGTTGATGACCCGGCTGACCGTCTTCTTGGACACGCCCGCCAGGCGCGCCACGTCGTTGATGGTTGCGGGCTTGCCGCTGCGTTTCGGGTCGTTCAAGCCGTCCGCCCTTTCGTCGAACGTCCTGTCTAGCCGCGCCGCCGAGTCGTGTCAGGTCCCCCGGCGCTGGACCGGGCGGTCCAGCACCTCGTCGCGCAGCGGCATCATGAAGCGCAGGTCCCAATCCTCGGGATTGAAGGGCTTGCGCGTCGGCTCCGCGACTGCCGGATAGCCGCCGACCTGGCGCTCATTGTCGATGATCTCGCCGCGCCCCTCGGCCACCTCGGCGATCAGCAGCACGTCGCGCATGTCGCGGTCCCAGGGCCGCGCGCCCGCCTGGCTCAGCACCGCGACCTGCACCTGTTGCGCGGGCATGGGGTTCAGTCCGTCCCACCACACGGGCGGCCGTCGCATCTCGATGATCCGCGCGCCCGTGGTCGTATAGCTGCCCAACATCCGCATCGGCTGGCCCACGGCGTCCACCGCGATGTTGTCGCGGCCATAGTATTCCAGATCCCCGGCCCCGCCGATCATCAGGAAGGCGACGCGGTCCAACGGCGTCGACGGCCCGGCGCGCAGCACATTGCCGACCGCCGTCATCTTGCCGACCTCATAGGGATGGGCCAGCCATTCCTCGGGCGCCAGGTTGTAGTGGATGGCGCGCGGGCCGGGGTCATAGATCAGATTGTTGACGATCACCCCATGCACCCCGCCCTTGAACAGCGGGTTCCGCTCGTAGTTGTGAGCATACAGATTGCCCACGATCAGCAGTCCGGTGACGTTGTCGTGGATCAGCGACCCCTTGGAATGCTCGCCCTTGGAATGGGTCGCATAGGCCAGGCTCTCGCCGATCAGATTGTTCGAGAAGGTGATGTCGTGGCTGGTGCCCTGGCGCCATTCCTCGGGCGTCGCGCCGGTGAAGCGCGGGCCGGAGGCCGACAGGTTCTCGTCGGTCGCCCAGGTCAGGCTGCAATGGTCGATGATGACGTTGTGGGCCGCGACGGTGGAGATGCCGTCCTCGTCCCAGCCGCTCATCCATTCGCCGCCCGCCGAGCCGGGGCGGATGCGGATATGCTGCACGATCACATCGTGGCTGGCGATGTCCATGCCGCCCCGGATCAGGGTGATCCCCGGCGACGGAGCCGTCTGTCCGGCGATGGTGATATAGGGGTTTTGCAGTTTCAGCGTCTTCTTGCCCAGGTCGATGACCCCGCCGACCTCGAACACCACGATGCGCGGCCCCTCGGCCTCGATGGCGGCGCGCAGGCTGCCTTCGCCCTCGCTGTTCAGATTGGTGACGCGAATAATGCGGCCGCCGCGTCCGCCGGGCGTCTGCGCCGCCCAGCCCAGGGCGCCGGGAAAGGCCGGCAGGGCCGCCTCGGCCACAGGCGCCGCATCCTGCGCCCCAGCGCGATCCAAGGGGACCAGAGTCAGTCCGAAGACGGCGGCGGCGGTCGCCACGGCGGCGAGAAGACGGGATCGAGTCATGGCGTCCTTCCTATCGCACCGTCGCCGTTCACCGCGACGTCTGCCTGTATGTCGATGGATCATGCCTCGACGGAAATGAAATTGACACCGGTTTCCTTCCTGCGCAATCTCCCCGCCAACGGGAGGAAGCGTGAAACACGCCATCGTCAGAATTCAGGCGTCGGCTTCGGCCGGGCGAGACGTGTCGGCATGAGCCTGACCGTCGCCGATCCCCGCGCGTCCGCCGCCCAGATCGCCGCCGCCCTGGTGGCCGCACGACGCGGCGCCTGGGCCATCGAACCCTATCCCGGCGTCATGCCCGCCGACCTGGTCTCGGCCTATGCCGTGCAGGACGAGGCCATCGCCGCCTGGCCGGATCGCGTCTCCGGCTGGAAGCTGGGCCGCATCCCGCCGCCGCATGACGCCGTCTTCGGAGCAGGCCGCCTGGCCGGGCCGATCTTCGCCCGCAACATCTGGCGCGCGGGGACGGTCCCGACGATCTTCGGCGTGATCGAGAACGGCTTCGCGGCGGTCGAGGCGGAATATGTCTTCGAGATCGGCGAGACCGCGCCCGACCGTGACGGCTGGACGGTCGATACGGCCCGATCCCTGGTCGCCCGTGTCCTGACGGGGGTCGAGATCGCCGGCAGCCCCTTCGCCGGCATCAACGACAACGGCCCGGCGGTCACGGCCTCGGACTTCGGCAACAATGCGGGTCTGATCCTGGGCGAGGCGATCCCTGACGGCCTGGACCGATTGATGGATCTGCGCTGCCGAATGCGCATCGACGGCCGCGTCGTCGGTGCGGGCGGAGCCGAGGTCATCCCGGGCGGACCGCTCGATTCCCTGGCCTTCCTGCTGAACCTGCTGCACGCACGCGGGCGGCGGCTGGAGGCGGGCCAACTGGTGTCCACCGGCGCGGCGACCGGTGTACATCGCATCCACGCCGGTCAGTCCGCCGAGGCGGACTTCGGGCCTGATGGAACCATCGCGTGTCGGGCCGTCAGGGCGGAGCCTGTGACATGATGCTGAACCGTCGCCTTCTTACCCTGGGCGGCCTGTCGCTATTGGGCGGTTGCGCCCCGCGCCCCGCGCCCAGCGACGGCAAGACCATCTTCAGCGCCGTCGACGTCCATCCCGCCGACTATCCCACCGTCAAGGCGGTCAAATGGATGGGCGAGGAGTTGAGCCGCCTGACCGACGGCCGCCTGGGCGTGCGCCAGTTCCCGGCCGGGCAGTTGGGTAACGAGGACGACTCGATCGGCCTGACCCGGTTTCGCGCCGTGGACATCTGCCGCGTCGCTGTCGCGGCCCTGAACAACGCCTTTCCCGAGACGCAGCTTCTGGCCCTGCCCTATGTCTTCCGCTCGGTCGCCCATATGCGCGCGGTCGTCGACGGCGCGATCGGAACCGAACTGCTGAACGTCTTCGAGCCGCGCGGCCTGGTCGGTCTGGCCTATTATGACGCCGCGCCGCGATGCATCTACAACGTCCGCCATCCGGTGACCGAGCCGGGTCAGTTGCGCGGGCTGAAGCTGCGGGCGCCGATGTCGGACATCTTCATCGACACCCTGACGGCCATGGGCGCCAACGCCACGCCCCTGACCTTCGGCGCGGTCTTTTCATCGCTTCAGACCCATCTGATCGACGGGGCCGAGAACAACTGGCCCAGCTATCAGTCCAGCCGTCAGTATGAGGTCGCCCGCTATTGGAGCCAGACCGACCATTCCTTCGCGCCGGACGCCCTTTTGATGTCGAAGGCCAGCTTCGACGCCCTGACCCCCGCCGATCGTGATCTGGTGCGCGACGTCGCCCGCCGCTCGGTCCAGGTCATGCGCGCCGATTGGGATCGGCGCGAGGCCGAGGCCCAGGCCACGGTGCTGGCCGCCGGAACCCAGGTGGCCCAGGTCGACAAGGCCGCCTTCGCCGCAACGGTCCAGCCGGTGCTGGACAAATATCTGAAACCGCCCCGCCTGAGGGCCTTGTACGAACGCATCGTGGCGGTGGCCTGATGCCCCGCATGGTCCCCGCAGGGAGGGCGAAGACATGACTGACGCACCCGCCGCTCCGACGGCGCGAACCCGGCGTCCGCTCGACGGCCTGGCGACGCTGGTCCTGGCCCTGGCGGGCCTGGCCCTGGTGGCGATGGCCCTGATCCAGGCCTGGCAGGTCTTCGCCCGCTATGTGCTGAACGCCAGCCCCGGCTGGACCGAACCGGTGGCCCTGGTGCTGATGAGTTTCGCCGTCATGTTCGGCGCCGCGATCGGCGTGCGGCGCGAAACCCATTTCGCCTTCCTGAACCTGCGCGAGGCCCTTCCCGGCCCGATGCAGACGCTGCTGAAGACGATCAGCCGCCTGATCGCCGCCGCCGCCGGGGCCGGATTGATGGTGTTCGGCGCCCTGCTGACGGCCGACGACTGGTCCGTGCCCATGGCGGGGGCGCCTGCGCCGTCGGGTCTGCGCTTCGCGGCCCTGGCGGTGGGCGGCCTGCTGATCCTGATCTTCGCACTGGAGCGGCTGCTCACCGGCGATATGCCGTCCGAGCCGAAAGAGGACTGAAGATGGAATATGTCGTTCTCTTCGGACTTCTGGCCGTGCTTCTGGCCATCGGCGTGCCGGTGGCCTTCTCGCTGCTGGCCGCGACCATGGCCACGGTGTTGTACCTGGCCATTCCGCCGATCGTAGTGTTCCAGCAGATGGGTTCGGACATCACCTCGGTCGCCCTATTGGCCATACCCCTGTTCATCTTCACCGGCGAGCTGATGATGAAGGGCGGGCTGTCGGATCGGATGATCGCCCTGGCCTCATCCCTGGTCGGCCATGTGCGCGGCGGCCTGGGCCAGGTGACGGTGGTCGGCTCGACCCTGTTCGGCGGCGTGTCCGGGTCCGCCATCGCCGATGTCTCGGCCATCGGCGGCACCATGATCCCGCAGATGCAGAAGCGCGGCTATGACAGCGACTATGCGGTCAACGTCACCATATCGGCGGCCCTGGTGGCGCTGCTGGTGCCGCCGTCGCACAACATGATCCTTTATTCGGCCTCGGCCGGAGGCGGGGTCTCGATCTCGGACCTGTTCGCCGCCGGGGTTGTTCCGGCGGGCATCCTGGCCCTGGCCCTGATGGTCACGGCCTATGCGGTGGCGCGCAAGCGCGGCTATGTCTCCGAACCCTTCCCCGGTTTCGGCGCGGTGGCGACGCGGCTGGTCGCGGCCATCCCCGGCCTGCTGCTGGTCGGAATCATCTTCGGCGGCATCCGCGCCGGCATCTTCACCGCCGTCGAAAGCGCCTCGATCGCGGTGGTCTATGCGGCCGTCATCACCGGCATCGTCTATCGTCACCTGAGCTGGAGCGCCTTCAAGGCCGCCTGCGCGGGCGCGGCGCGCACGGCCGGGGCGGTGCTGTTCATCATCGGCTGCGCCGGGGCCTTCGGCTGGCTGATGGCCTATCTGCAAATCCCGTCGGCCATGGTCGGCCTGTTGCAGACCCTGACGGACAATCCGATCCTGGTGCTGCTGCTGATCAATCTGATCCTGCTGGTCCTGGGCACCTTCATGGACATGGCGCCGCTGATCATCATCTGCACGCCGATCTTCCTGCCGGTGGCCAAGGCCTTCGGCGTGGACCCGGTGCAGTTCGGGGTCATCCTGCTGCTGAACTGCGGCATCGGCCTGATCACGCCGCCGGTCGGCTCGGTCCTGTTCGTCGGCTCGGGCATCGCCCGCATTCCGATGACCGCCGCGCTGAAGAGCATCTGGCCCTTCTACATCGCCTGCGTGGCGGTGCTGATGCTGGTGACCTTCGTGCCCCAGTTGTCGCTGTGGCTGCCCAACCTGCTCAAATAGGCCGGGCCGCGACGGCGGCGTAGGCCCCCAGGCCGGTGTCGCCGCCATTGACCGCCTCGACGGCGCGCCAGTCGCCCGGCAGGCGCCAGTCCGCCGCCGCGCCCGTCGGGTTGAACACGCACAGCAACACGTCGTTCCCCTCGCCCCGTTCGAAGGCGATCAGCGGTTCCGGCGCCTCGACCGGCCGATAGGCGCCGGTCTTCAATGCTCCATGCGCCTTGCGCAAGGCCGTCAGCCGCCGGGTCAGGTTCAGCAGCGAGGCGGCGTCGCCATCCTGCGCCGCCACGCTCAGCGGCGGATAGCGCGGGTCGACCGGCAACCACGGCTCCACCGTCGAGAAGCCCGCCCACGGCCGCTCCGGGGTCCACGGCATCGGCGCGCGCGCGCCGTCCCGGCCCAGGGTTCGCGGCCAGTTGGCCAGGGCCTCGGGATCGACCAGCCGATCGAACGGCACTTCGCCCTGGGGCAGGCCCAGCTCCTCGCCCTGATACAGAAAGACCACGCCGCGCAGACACATCAGCAGCAGGGTCAACATCCGTTGCGCGGCCGCGCGGTCCGCCTCGGGCGCCCAGCGCGACACCGCGCGCGGCGCGTCGTGGTTGGAAAAGGCCCAGGCCGGCCAGCCCTCGCCCTTCGCGCCCGGCCATTCGGCCATCGCCGCGTGCACCCGCGCCGCCGTCAACTCGGGCGCATAGAGGAAGTCGAAGCCATAGGCCGTATTCAGCCGCCCCGGCGCCGTATAGGCCCGCCGCTCGGCGGCCGAATCCTGACCCGGCACCTCGGCCACCGTGAACCGTCCGCCATAGTCGTCGGTCAGGGCGCGCAGCCGCTCCAGAAAGGCCAGGATGCCAGGCTGAGACTGATTGTGGATGTGTTGCTGGAAGTCGAACGGCCGCGTCCTGGGCCAAACCCCCTGTCCTTCCGGCTCAGGCGGATTGTCGGTCAGGGCCGGGTCGTGCATGGCGAAGTTCAGCGCGTCCAACCGAAAGCCGTCGACGCCTCGATCCAGCCAGAACCGCGCCACGTCCAAAAGCGCGTCCTGAACCGGCCGGTGATGCAGGTTCAACTGCGGTTGTTCCTTCAGGAAATTGTGCATGTAGTACTGACCGCGCCGCGCGTCCCAGGTCCAGGCCGGGCCGCCGAACACGGACTGCCAGTTGGACGGCGGCGATCCGTCCGGCTTGGCGTCGGCCCAGACGTACCAGTCGGCGTAGTCGCCAGTTCGGCTCTCGCGGCCGGCCAGGAACCACGGATGCCGGTCCGAGGTGTGGCAATAGACCTGATCGATGACGACCTTCAGCCCCAGGCCGTGCGCCCGTTCGACCAGTCGGTCGAAATCCTCCAGCGTCCCGAACAGAGGGTCGACGCCGCGATAGTCGGCCACGTCATAGCCGAAGTCGGCCATCGGCGACGGAAAGAAGGGCGACAGCCAGATCCCGTCCACGCCCAGCGAGGCGACATGTCCCAGCCGCCGCGTGATCCCCTCCAGGTCGCCGACGCCGTCGGGACCGAGGCCGCTGCCTGAATCCTGATAGCTGCGCGGATAGATCTGATACAGAACCCAGCCGCGCCAGTCGTCGCTCGCCATCCGTCATCTCCCACGGGGCGGACACTGGACCGCGTCGCGGGCTTTCGCCAGTCCCATCCCTTCGGCCTGATGAACGGCCCGGCGGCACGGTGAAGAAGGCTTAACCGCGTTCGTGAACGGGACCGCAAGCGCGTCGGGCCTAGGGTCTGATCACGGACGAAGAAACGTCCGCGCAAGTCGGGTCCGCTTCATGCTGTTTCTTCTCAACGACGTCGTGTTCGATCTGGACGAGGCCTGCCCGGTCACGCCCGCCGACGCGCGCCGGTTCGAGAAACTGGGCTTTGATTATGTGCTGGAGCTGGGCTGCGAACTGTTCGCCGAAGATCCCATGCTGCACGTCAACGATCCGGGCCGCGCGCGTCGTCTGGCCTGGCTGATCGCCGACCGCGCGCCCGAGATCAATGCGGCCCTGTTCGCCGCCGACGCGCCCGGCTGCGCGCCCGAACTGGTCGAGCCGCGCTTCTGCGCCCTGCCCGAGGGCGTCATCCGCCAACTGTCGACCAAGGCCCGCCGCGGCAAGCTCGACGCCGCCGCCGCCGACAAGGCCGTCTGGAACCGCCTGGCCGCCTGACCCGCGCAAGTCGCGCTTGTCTCGGGCCGCGACCTCCCGTTAACCTGGCGCAAAGCCAGCCAGGGATCAGGGTTCATCGTGTTCAAGCGTTCACAGGGCGTCGCCGCCGTCGCGGCCGCCGCCGCCCTTGGTCTGGCGGCCTGGACCGCACCCGCCCATGCCGAATGGAAGCGGGCGGAAAGCCCGAATTTCGTCGTCTATTATCAGGGGTCCGAAAACGCGCTGCGGCGCTATGTGCGCGACCTGGAAGTCTATGATTTCGTGTTGCGACGCCGGATGGGGTTGCCGGTGGACCGCCCTGCCGCGCGCAAGCTGCCGATCTATCTGGTGAACAACCACCGCGGTCTGGCCGAAATCAATCCCGGCGTGGACCAGGCGGTCGCCGGGATCTATTTCCCACGCCAGGAAGGCATTTTCGCCACTGCCATCCATGACCGCGAGCAGGACTACCTGCTGCATGAATATTTCCACCACTTCAGCATGCAGATGGACGTGGTCTCGAACTATCCCGGCTGGCTCATCGAAGGGCTGGCGGAATATTTCATGACCGCCGAGATCGGCGAGGACACGGTCGTCATCGGCCATGTCAACGAGAACCGCGCCTCTTGGATCATGGGGTCTTCCTGGATCGACCTGCGCGACCTGCTGACCAAGAGACCTGGAGACCTGCGCAACGAGACGGATCAGGCGACCTACTATCCGATCGCCTGGCTTCTGACCCACTGGTTCATGAGCGACGAGACGCGCCGGGGGCAGTTGCTGGCCTATACCCAGGCCGTCAGTCGGGGCGAAGAGTCCGTCGCCGCCATGGAGGCCGCCACCGGCATGAACCTGGCCGACATCCGCCAGGCCCTGCGTCGCTATACGCGCCAGAGGCTGGTGGGCGCCGGCGTCCGGGGCGATCTGCCGAACCCGGAGATCACGGTCACCACCCTGCCCGCTTCAGCCGATGACCTGTTGCTGATCGGCCAGCGCCTGAAGGTCGGGGTAGCGCAGAAGCGGCGGGAAGCGACGGCCGCCCGGGTCCGTCGTCTGGCCGCCCGCCATCCGAACGACCCCTTCGCCCAACTCCAGCTTGGACACGCCGAACTGCATTTCGGGGACCGCTCGGCCGGGGTCGCGGTCTTGACCCGTTTGCTGGAAACGCAGCCGAACGAGGTCGAGGCCCTGCAACTGCTGGCATCCCATCACATTTACATGGCTGACAAGACCCCCGAGGGCGCCCCGGGTCACATCGGCGAGGCGCGGCGGCTGTTGGCGCGCGCCTATCAGATCGATCCCGGCCACTATTATACCTTGCAGATGCTGGCCGAGACCCGCGTCGGAGCCGCCGGTTATCCGACCGAGAACGACCTGACGACCTGGGACCTGGCTTTCGGGGGCGCGCCCCAGTTGCCGGGGATCCGTCTGGGTTACGCCCGCGCGCTGATGCTGGCGGGCGAACACCAGGAGGCGGTCCTGTTGCTCGAACCCCTGGCCAATGCGCCGCACGGCGGCCAGGCCGCCCGCACGGCCAGCGTCCTGCTCGATCGCGCCCGCGCGGGCCAACCGCCTCTGAGCGACGCCGAAATCCGCGCCGCAGCCGAGGCCGAGGAGGCCCAGCCCGACCAGCCCCGGGAACAGGGCGAAGACGAGGATGACGTCTAGGGTCCGTCCATGGCGGAATCGCCTCAACCGGCCACGCCCCTGTCCCATGAACCGAGCGACGCCTCAGGGCGCGACGAGGCTGCGCGCAGGTTTCATCGTCGCCGTCCGTGACTTTCGCGCCGTCCCGCGCTAGGTCCGCGCGCCTCAAGGACGCCGCATGAAACAGACCCTCGCCGAAGAAGCGCTCCGCCGCAGGACCTTCGCCATCATCGCCCACCCCGACGCGGGCAAAACCACCCTGACCGAGCACATCCTCTTGGCCGGCGGAGCCATCCGCGCGGCCGGCGCCGTGCGGGCGCGCGGCGAGAACCGGCGCACCCGGTCGGACTGGATGAAGATCGAGAAGGAGCGCGGCATCTCGGTCAGCGCCTCGGTCATGACGTTCGAGCACGACGGCAAGATGTTCAACCTCCTGGACACGCCGGGCCACGAGGACTTTTCGGAAGACACCTACCGCACCCTGACCGCCGCCGACTGCGCCATCATGGTGCTGGACGCCGCCAAGGGCATCGAGCCACAGACGCTGAAGCTGTTCGAGGTCTGCCGTCTGCGCGACATCCCGATCATCACCTTCATCAACAAGCTGGACCGCGAAGCCCAGGACCCCATGGCCCTGCTGGACGAGATCGCCAGCCGCCTGCAACTGGACCCGGCCCCGATCTGGTGGCCGGCCGAGAGCGGCAACCGTCTGCGCGGCATGGTCGAGGTCGGTACGGGAACCTTCCAGCCCTATACTCGCAAGGCCGCCGGTTCGGATGAGGACCCGGATCACCCCGCCCCCCTGCCCCTGGCCGACGCCGGTCAGTATTTCGAGGCGGGTGAACAGGCGAACCTGGCCGAGGCCCTGGAGCTGGTCGAGGCGGGCTATCCGGCCTTCAACCTGCAAGCCTTCCGCGAGGGGCATCTGACCCCTGTGCTGTGGGGTTCGGCGTTGCGCCATTTCGGCATCGAGGCCCTGCTCAAGGCCATCGGCGACTGGGCGCCGCCGCCCAAGGCCATGCCCGCCCGGAAGGAGGCCCCGCCCGAGACCCGCAACGCCCCAGCGCCCGAGGCGATCATCGTCGAGCCAGGCCAGGCCGAGGTCACCGGCTTCGTCTTCAAGGTGCAGGCCAATATGGACCCCAACCACCGCGACCGCATCGCCATGTTCCGCATGGCCTCGGGCCGGTTCCAGCGCGGCATGAAGCTGAAGGTTCAGAACACCGGCAAATCCCTGTCGGTGAACGCCCCCATCATGTTCTTCGCCTCGGACCGCGAACTGGCCGAGGACGCCTATGCCGGCGACGTCATCGGCATTCCCAACCACGGGGTGCTGCGCGTCGGCGACAGCCTGTCCGAGACCGGTCTGGTCCGCTTCGCCGGCCTGCCCAATTTCGCGCCGGAAATCCTGCAACGCGTGCGGGTCAAGGACCCGCTCAAGGCCAAGCACCTGAAGAAGGCGCTGGAAGGGCTGGCCGAGGAGGGCGTGACTCAATTGTTCCGTCCCGAGTTGGGGTCCGACTTCATCGTCGGCGCCGTGGGCCAGCTTCAGTTCGAGGTCATGGCCGACCGCCTGGGCGAGGAATACGGACTGGACGTCATCTTCGAGCCCAGCCCCTACGCCGAGGCCCGCTGGATCGGCGGAGACAAGGCCGACCTCGACGACTTCGCTGGCAAATATCGCCCCCAGATGGCCGTCGACATCGACCAGGCCCCGGTCTTCCTGGCCAAGTCGAGTTGGGAGACCGGCTACGTCATGGAACGCTTCCCGAAGATCGCCTTCACCAAGACGAAGGAACGGGGGTGATCAAAGATCGCGGAAAAGCGCGATATAATCGTCGTAGACAAAGATGCGGTTTCGCTGTTGTCCTGTGGCCTCTCGAAGGATGCCCATCGCTTGCAGGTCCAGAACGATATTGTTGGCGTTGGCGAAGCTGACATTCAAAAACCGTGATGCGTCGTTCACCTCGAGATAGGGGTCACGATACAGTCGCTCCAGCAGTCGAATGGCCTTACCCGCGCGTGCGCCCATTTCGTTGACGATCTGATCCCGGTGGCCTTCTCGCAAGGTGAGTATCTTTTTCACCAGGGCAGCAGCGTCCAAGGCTGCGTCCGCGACGCAGTCCAAAAAGAACACCAGCCATGCTTCCCATTGGCCTCTGTCGCGAATGGCTTGCAGGCGTTCGTAGTATTCTAGGCGTCGCTTTTTGAGGGTTAGCGACACGTAAAGCACCGGCTTCGTTAGAACCTTCCGTTCGCAAAGCAGGAAGGTGATCAAGAGGCGGCCGAGCCGCCCGTTTCCGTCCACGAACGGGTGAATCGTCTCGAACTGTGCGTGCGCCAAGCCGATCTGGACCAAGGGCGGCAAATCCGTTGGGCGATGAAGGAAGGTTTCCAAGTCGCCGATCTGCTCGGCGACGCGATCTGGTGGAGGCGGAATGAACACCGCTTCGCCCAAACCTCGACCTGCCGCTCCGATCCAATTCTGTGTTGTCCGAAAATCACCGGGGGATGCGTGACCGCCTCTGACCTCATGCATCAGGATTTGGTGAATCTCGCGCAGCAAACGGGCCGAGAGCGGCAACTCGCCCAGCCGTGCCAGTCCAAAATTCAATGCGGAGGTATAGTTGATGACTTCGTTCACATCGCCGACGGGTCTCTGCCCAGATAGTCTGGCCTCCGCCGCGACCAAGTCATCTAGAGAGGCCTGCGTACCTTCAATCTGGCTTGAAAGCACGGCCTCATGACGGACATACATGGCCGTGAATAGTTCGGGATGCGGCAGGGTTTCTACCGCTCCATCCAATCGTCCCAGGGCCAGATCAGCCCGGCTCAGGGAAACGCGAACGACGCCTCCGAGATCCAGATTCCTTGGCGGCAACGGCTCGGGGATAAAGGCCTTATAACCGTTTATTTGGCGGATATATCGCCCGGCCCGCTCGTTATCGGAATTTGACATACGAGATTCATTCCACATCCATATTATCCGATCTAGATAATATAAAGCGCATCTCCGAGCTATATTTCAATTTTGATCACCGACCGTCTCCTTCCCAAGGCGGCGCGATGGTCTTTTGGCAACGCCGTGCAGAAACTCGATGAACTGAACCCGTTTCATCGCACGGCGTTGACCTTGCAATGCGGGCCTGGAGTGCGATGAAACGGTCCCGTTCCGGGACGAAGGGTCTGGGCGTTCGATGTTCGAGTTCGGCAAGGATCTGCGGAAAATCTTCGCCCAGGCGCGTGAGAGCGACGACCTGAGCTGGCTGGAGTTGATCGGCGTCAACCTGGTCGAGGTCGAGGCCCGGCAACAGTCGGTCGACGCCGGGCGCGTGTCCTGCAAACATCCGGTGGAGGCGTCTTTGCGCGCCTCGGCCTTGTGGCGCGAACACGCCCGTCGTTGCGGCCACCCGGCCAGTCTGGACCGCGCCGCCGCCGCCGTGGCCGACGCCCGTCGTCGCGCCGCCGGCGACCAGGTCGCCGAGACCGCGCTGGAGACCGTCCGCGTCGACATGCTGCGCTTCGACCTGTGCGGCGACATCGCCGTGCTGGATCGCGCCTGCGAAACCGTCGCGGACATCGGAACGCCCAGGAAGACCGAGATCGCCACGACCGCCGCCGGCCTGCACGCCCGGCTCAGCGCCCGCCGCGCCCGGCTGTCGGGCGATCCGGCCGCCCTGTTGGACGCCGCCGCCCTGTTGGACGCCGCCCTGCATGACCTGCGCTCCGCGCCCGCCGATCATGTCGAGGACGTGCGCATGGACCGCGCCGCCCTGGCGCTGGAGGCCGGGGTCGCCCGCCGCGATCCGCGTCTGCTGGACCAGGCGGGCCGCGATCTTCTGGCCCTGGTCGAGAGCGCCTCGCCCGATTATCGGCCCCTGACCCGCGCGCGCGCCCTGGCCTTGTGCGGCGCGGGCCTGGCCGCCCTGGCCGCCGTCGCCGGGGACGACGCGGCCCGACTTCAGGGTCAGGCCCTGTTCGACGCCGCCGTCGACCAGTTCACGCCCGATCACAGTCCCCTGGACTGGGCCGCCATCCAGATCCTGCGCGCCGACGATCCGACGACCCCGACCAAGGCCCTGATCGAAGCCGAGGCCCTGACCGCCCACGGCGGACTGATCCTGGGCGCCCTGGCGCGCGAGGCCCGCACCGCCCGCGCGGTTCAAGAGGCAGAGGATCAAGGCGATCTGACCGGTCTGGCCGCCGTCGCCGCCCGTCTGCGTGTCCGACTGCAAAGCGAGGACGCGGGCGCCGCGCCCCTGGATTGGGCCGCCGACCAGATCGGCCTGGCCCGTGTCGGTCTGGCGGTGGAACGCCTGTGCGGCCAGACGCCGCCCGGCGTCGCCCTGGCCCTGTCGGAAGCCGCCGAGGTCGCCCGCCATCACGGCGTTCCGGCCCTGGTGCAAAAGGCCGAGGACTTGATCAAGGGTCGCGCATAACGTCCATCTCCCCATGGGGAAGATGGAAAAGCCCTATCCCCCGATGGCCACGAACGGACCGTTCAGCAGGCCGGGCTTGCCATAGCGCAGCCGGCCCCCGTCGTCGGCCAGCACCCGCCCGCCTGCGGCTTCCAGCACTGCCTGGCCCGCCGCCGTATCCCATTCCGAGGTCGGGCCGCTTCGCGGATAGACGTCGAACCGACCCTCGGCGATCAGGCAGAATTTCAGCGAGGAATCCGTGCCCTGCCACCGGGTGCAGCCGTGCCGCGCCGCCAGGCGGGCCGCCTCTTCGTCGGTCAGGCTATGGCTCATTAGGGCGGACCCCTGGGCCGGGCGGTCGCGCACCTTGATCGGCCGCCACGCCTCGCCGAAGCGACGCATGGCCGCGCCTCGCCCCGGCGCCGTCGATCGCCAGGTCAGACCGCTGGCGGGCGCCGTCACCACCCCGGCCACGGGCGCATCGCCCTGAATCAGGGCGATGTTGACAGTGAAGGCCTCGCGCCCCTCCACGAAGCCGCGCGTGCCGTCCAGCGGATCGATCAGCCAGAAGACCTCATCCAGGACGGCGGGCTTGCCGTCCGCCTCGGCCTGTTCCTCGCCCACCGCCTGGACGCCCGGCCAGCGTTCGGCCAGCGCCGCCAGGATCAGGGCCTCAGCCTCGTGGTCCGCCTGGGTCACCGGGCTGTCGTCGGCCTTGGACCGATGGGCCACGCCGGTGCGCCAATAGGGCAGGATCACCGCCGCCGCCGCCTCGGCGATGTCGGCGATGGCTTCGGCCAGGGCGCCGTTTTCGAGGTCGCGGATCAATTCGGTCGTCATTGGCGCGTGGTTAGCCCATTCCCCCGGTTTCAAGAACCGGCAAATCACGTCAGCTTCCAGCCCATGACCGAGACCGCTTCTTCGACCGACCTCGCCGCCCTGGTGGCGGCCAAGCTGTGCCATGATTTCATCAGCCCGGCCGGGGCCATCGTCTCGGGCCTGGACCTGCTGAACGACCCGTCGGCCCAGGATATGCGCGACGACGCCATCGGCCTGATCGATCAGAGCGCGCGCAAGATGGTGGCCCTGGTCCATTTCGCCCGCGTCGCCTTCGGCGCAGCCACGACCAGCGAGAGATTCGACGGGCGTGAACTGCAGACCCTGGTCGCGGGCATGACCGACGGAAGCCGCGCCGTCGTGGACTGGCGGATCGAAGATCGCGCCTTCAGCAAGCCCCAGGCCCGCGCCCTGGTGAATCTGGGCTATCTGACCGCCGCCGCCCTGCCCGCGGGCGGAACCGCCGTCATTTCCAATCGCATCGACGGCGACAGCCTGGTCCTGGAGGGCGTGGCCGAGGGCGCACGCGCGCGTCTCAAGCCGGAAGCCGCCGTCGGTCTGAGCGGCCGGCCCTTGACCGAGGGGCTGCAAGGCCAGTGGATCCAGCCCTATTGGCTGTGGCTGACCGTCCATGAGGCCGGTGGAAGCCTGGACGTGACGGCCGACGAGGGCCGGGTTGTCCTGACCGCGCGGATGCCGCTTTAGGTCGCGTCACCAACGGCTCGTTAACCGACCGGCTGCGATCATGGCGCGCAGATCCATGTCGATCGCATTGCTTCGAATCCTCGCCGGGCGCCGCCTTGACCGTCAGAACCTGCCTCATCGTCGATGACAGCCGGATCATCCGCAAGGTCGCGCGCCGCATCGTCGAGGCGCTGGCCTTCGAAGTGGATGAGGCGGCCGACGGCTCCGAGGCCCTGGCCTATTGCGCCTCGACCCTGCCGGATGTGATCCTGCTGGACTGGAACATGCCGGTCATGGACGGCCTGACCTTTCTGCGCCGTCTGCGCGTCCTACCGGGCGGCGAACGGCCAAAGGTGTTGTTCTGCACCATAGAAACCCGCGCCGATCGCATCGCCGAAGCCCTGTCGGCGGGGGCCGACGACTATGTGATGAAGCCGTTCGACGGCCAGATTCTGGAATCCAAACTGACCGAGGCGGGGGTGCTGTGAGCGCCATGACGCCCGAGGATTTCGAAAAGCTCCAGGCCCTGCTGGCCTCACGCGCCGGGTACAGGCTCTCGCGCGAACGGCTGTCCCTGGCCGAGCACCGCCTGGGTCCGGTGGCGCGACGCGAGGGGTTCGAGACCGTTTCGGCCATGCTGCACGCCCTGTGGTCACGGCCCGTCGCCTCGCTCGGCTGGGCGGTGATCGAAAGCCTGCTGAACCCCGAGACCTGGTTCAACCGCGACCGCGCGCCGTTCCAGACCCTGGCCCAGGACCTGCTGCCCGCCCTGGTCAAGGCGCGGGGCGGCCGCAAGATCCACATCTGGTCGGCGGGCTGCTCGATGGGACAGGAAGCCTATTCCATCGCCATGGCGGCGGCCGAGACCGGGGCCGATTTCGACCTGCACGCCACCGACCTGAACCAGCGGGCGGTCGAAAAGGCCCGCAGCGGCCTGTACACCACCTTCGAAATTCAGCGCGGCCTGTCGGCGGCCGCCATGCTGCGATGGTTCGAGCAGACGGAGGATCAGTGGCGCGCCCGGCCCGAACTGCGTCAGACGATGAGCTTCGCCGCCGCCAACCTGCTGGACGAACCGGCCGATGATCGCCGCTTCGACATCGTCTTCTGCCGCAATGTCCTGGGCGAAATGGCCCCGGCCCAACGCGCCCGCGCCCTGGACGTGCTGGAGCAACGCCTGGTCGATGACGGCTGTCTGTTCCTGGGCCAGGACGAACGGGTCGAGAGCGACACTGTCGCCTTCCGCGCCGTGACAGGGCGGCCGGGCCTGTATGTGAAGACCCGCTCCACCCTCAGCCGCGCGGCCTGATCGAAATCCCTGCCCGCTTGCGCGGGATGGATGATCACTTGCCGACCCCCTCCCCCGACAGCCTATAGTCGCACGCGGTTCGGAGGGATCTTTCATGCGGCTCGGCCTGCTGTTCGGCGCCCTGCTGGTCGCCCTGTCCCTGGCGTCCCTGTCGTTGCGCACGCCCGCCCCCGCGGCCGCGACGGTTCCCGCCGCCGACTTCTCCGCCGAGCGCGCCATGGCCGACGTGCGCCAGATCGCCCGTGCCCCCCATCCCCTTGGTTCGGCCGAACACGCGCGCATTCTGCGTTACCTCAGCATCCGCATGACCCAGTTGGGCCTGTCGCCTCAGGTCCAGACCGGCGCCTTGTCACCCGACGCCTTGAAACGTCTGGCGCGCTGGAACATCGACCCGACGGCGGCGAACCATCAGGTCGCCAACCTGGTCGGCGTCCTGCCCGGATGGGATCGATCCCTGCCGCCCATCCTGCTGATGGCCCATTACGACAGCGTGCCCGGATCGCCCGGCGCCGCCGACGACGCGACGGGAGTCGCCGCCATCCTGGAATCCGTGCGCGCCATCCAGGCGCGCGGCCCCGCCCCGCGCGATCTGGTCGTGCTGTTCACCGACGGGGAAGAGCTGAACCTGGACGGCGCTCGCGTCTTCTTCAGCGAACACCCCTTGCGCGACCGCATCGGCGCCGTGATCAATCTGGAGGCCCGCGGCGGCGGCGGCCGCGCCGTCATGTTCGAGACCGGGCGCGACAACGCCGAGACCATCGCTCGCTTCGCCGCCACCGCCGCCCGCGCGCCCGGCGGCCCGACCTCCAGCTCTCTGGCCGTCTTCGTCTATGAGCAGATGCCCAACGGCACGGATTTCACCATCGCCAAGGACCGCGGCGTCGGCGGACTGAACCTGGCCTTCATCGGCCGTCCGGCCCAGTATCACGCCCCGACCTCCACCCCCGCCGCGCTGGAGCCGGGCAGTCTGCAACACATCGGCGGCCTGGCGCTGGAATCCGCCGACGCCTGGCTGCGCGCGCCCGACCTGCCGCACGCGACCCAGGATGCGGTCTATTCCGACATCCTGGGGCGGCTGACCATCCGTCATGCCCCGGCCGCCGGCTGGGTCCTACTGGCGCTGACCGCCGTGCTGGGCGGTTTCGCCGCCTGGGCTGCGCGACGACGGGCGGGCCTGACCCTGGCCGATGTCGGGCGCGGAATGCTGGACGGTCTGTGGCTGGTCGCTTCCGGGATCGTGCTGGCCAACGGTGTGCGCGTGCTGGGCGGCCCGATGACGGCGCGGGTCGACAGCGCCGAAACCTATTATACCCTGCTGCGCCGCCTGCCGTGGATGGAGACGGGCGTGGCCCTGGCCCTGCTGGCCGCCTGCCTGACCCTGATGGCGGGGCGCGACCGGGCGGGGCGGCGCGTGGTGACCGGCGTTCTGGGCGTCGCGCTTCTGGTCTCGATCCTGCTGGGCGGTTTCGATCCGGTGGTGTTGGGCGCCGCCGTCGTCGCTGTCGGTCTCAGTTGGATCATCCGGCGAGAGCCGAGTTCCATCTGGGGCGGCTGGCTGGGTCTGATCGCCCTGGTCTTCATTCTGGGCTGCGCGCTTCAGGCTGCGGCGCCGACGGCCGCCTATGTGCTGATCTGGCCGGCGCTGGCCGCCGCCATGGCCGCCGCCCTGTCGGCCACCCTGGGCGCCGGATTGATCTCGGCCCGCGCCCTGACTCCGCCCGCCGTGACCACCGCCCTGGTCGGCGGATGGTTGATGGCCATGGCGCATCAGATCTGGTTGGGCGTGGGCATGGACATGCCCGGCGTCCTGGCCCTGATGGCGCTGCTGATCCTGATGCTGGCCCGACCGCTGGCCCCCAGGCTCAGCCTGACCCGCCCCCTGCTGATCGCCGCCGCCGTGGCCCTGGCGCTGGGCTGCGCCGTCTCGGGCTGGGCGCGCCTGATCGAACCCGCTGCGCCGACATCATCGGCCGCGCCCGCCGCGGCGACTTAACCGGATCGGAACCGCCGTCGTTTAGGGATCGCTTCCATGAAGCTGATCCACGCCCTTCAAGACAACAGCGACCCCAATTCTCTGGTCTCGCGTTTCCGCCGAGCGCGCAGCCGCCGCGTCGTCGAACTGATCGAGACCATCCATGCCGAAAAGGGCGCCGTGCGCATCATCGACCTGGGCGGGGAGGCTGAATACTGGCGCCTGTTCGATCTCGACCTGCTGAAGTCGAAGACCGTCCACATCACCCTGATCAATCCGGGCGGTACCGGCGACGTCTGGGATACGGCCCTGTTCGACGAGATCGACGCCGACGCCTGTTCCCTGCCGCAATACGCCGACGACAGTTTCGATCTGGTCCATTCCAACTCGGTCATCGAGCACGTCGGCGACTGGCCGCGCATGGAGGCCTTCGCCGCCCAGTGTCGCCGCCTGGCCCCGCGCTACTATGTCCAGACGCCCTATTTCTGGTTCCCGATCGAACCGCATTTCTCGGCGCCCTTCTTCCATTGGCGCAGCGAGCAGAGCCGCGCCCGCGCCCTGATGCGGCGCGCCCACGGCTTCTCGCAAAAAGCGCCGGACGTCGGCGCGGCCATGCGCGACGTCCAGCACGCGCGGCTGCTGGACAAGACCCAGTTCCGCTTCCTCTATCCCGATGCGGCCCACTACGACGAAACCGTCGGTCCCCTGACCAAATCCCTGATCGCCGTGCGCGCCTAGGCGTTTCGCGTCGACGTCGACGTCGGCGCTCGGCGAGCGCGCGAGCGACCCGAACCCAGGCGACGCGACGGATCAGCTCCCGCCCGCGAAGCCCCAGGCCAGATCCGCCAGCGGCGCGACCTGACCCGCCATGATGCGGGCGTGGGCGCTGACCGCCGTGCCGTCGCGCACCCGTCCGGCGATGCCCTGACAGATCGCCGCCAGACGGAACAGGCTATAGGCGTAAAGCCAGTCCAGGCTGGCCGGTCTCAGACCCGTGCGCGCGGCATAGCGTTCGATCATGGCCTGCGCCGACGGTATGCCCAGGGTCTGGACGTCCATCCCGCTCAGTCCGTTGCGCAAGGTCTGCGGCAGAACCCAGGCGGTCAACAGGCCCGCCAGATCCGCCATCGGATCGCCCAGGGTCGACAACTCCCAGTCCAGCACCGCCGCGACCTCGGCCCGATCGGCGTGCAGGACCATATTGTCCAGCCGGAAGTCGCCATGGATCACGCAAACCCGCCCCGGCGTCGGCGTGGTGCGCGGCAAATGGCCGATCAGCCGGTCCATGGCGGGGATCGAGCGGGTCTCCGATGCGCGATACTGGCGGCTCCAGCGATCGACCTGTCGCTGAAAATAGTCGCCCGGCCGCCCGAAGTCCGAAAGGCCGATGGCGGCGGGATCGAAGGCGTGCAGCGCCGCCAGGGCGTCCACCTGGGCCTCATAGATCGCGCGGCGCTGATCCGGGGCCACGCCGGGCAGCTTCAAGTCCCACAGGATGCGCCCCTCGACCTTGTGCATCACATAGAAGATCGTGCCGATCACCCCCTCGTCCAGGCACAGGGCGTAGGGGCGCGGAACCGGATAACCCTGGGCGTACAGGGCCGCGATCACGCGGTGTTCGCGGTCCACCGCATGCGCGCTCGGCAATAATACGCCCGGCGGCTTGCGCCGCAAAACATAGGCGCGCGTCGGCGTGGTCAGGGCGTAGGTCGGATTCGACTGCCCGCCGTTGAACTGATGCACCGCCAACGGCCCGACATAACCTTCAACCGCGCCGGCCATCCAGGCCTCCAGAGCCGTCAGGTCCAGCTCCATTCCGGGATCGACGGGGCGCACCCCGGAAAAGGCGGACTGGGCGTCCAGAGCGACTGCGTCGCTCATGTCGCGGAGACGACCTGCATGCCCAGCCATTCCGCGATCAGGGCGGGCTTGTCGGAACCTTGGATTTCGACCGTCATCTCATATTTCAGCAACCAACGGCGGCCTTCGGCGTCAGCGCCCTTGTCGTCGGCCGACAGCAGTTTGAAACGGCCCCGAATGTACGCCCCCGCCCGCACGGGAGCGATGAACCGCAGCCGATCGAAGCCGTAGTTGAAGCCCATGACGAAGCCTTCCAGCGGCTCAAGCGCGTCATAGTTCATGGCCGAACACAGGCTCAGGGTCAGGAAGCCGTGCGCGATGGTCCCGCCCAGGTCCGTTCGGCGCGCCCGTTCAGGATCGACATGGATGAACTGGTGGTCCTCGGTGACGTCGGCGAAGGCGTCGATCCTGGCCTGGTCGACGAGAATCCAGCGCGACACGCCGACCTCCTGGCCGATCAGTCCGGGCAGGTCGGACGCCCTGGTCATTCGCCGTCTCCCGAAACCACGACGATCACCTTGCCGCGCGCCCGGCGCTCGGCCAGGGCGCGGATCGCCTCGGGAGCGTCCTCAAAGGCGTGACGCGCCGAGATCAGCGGTTTCAACGCGCCCTGGGCATAGAGGTCGAACAGGGCCTGCATCGACGCCTGATGCCGCTCGGCCTCGCGCTCGACATGGGCGCCCCACCAGACGCCCACGATGTCGCACTGTTTCAACAGGGCCAGGTTCAACGGCGGGTGGGGCACGCCGCCGGCGAAACCGATCACCAGATAGCGTCCGCGCCAGGCGATGGCCCGCAGAGCCGGCTCGGTCAGGGTTCCGCCGATCGGATCATAGATCACGTCGGCGCCGCCCGGTCCCAGCGCCGCCTTCAGGGCCGCCCCGAAAGCCTTGGCTGCGTCCTTGTCCAGATCCCCGACGGGGTAAAGGACCCCCGCCTCGGCCCCGGCGTCACGAGCCGCCGCCAACTTCTCCTCGCTGGACGCGGCGGCCACGACACGCGCGCCCATGGCCTTGCCGATCTGCACGGCGGCCAGACCCACCCCCCCGGCGGCCCCCAACACCAGCAAGGTCTGGCCCGCCTTCAATCCTCCCCGGTCGTCCAGGGCGAAGAAGGCGGTGCCGTAGGTCATCATGAAGGCCCCGGCCTGATCCATCGGCATGGCGTCCGGCGCGCGGACGCAGAACCGTTCGGAAACGGCCGCCTTTTCAGCCAGGCCGCCGAAGGCCATGGCCGCCATCACCCGGTCGCCGACCCTCAGAGACTTCACGTCCGGCCCCACGGCCGAGACGACCCCCGACACCTCCGACCCCGGTGCAAAGGGGCGCGGCGGTCTGACTTGATAGCGATCCTCGATCGTCAGCACGTCGGGATAGTTGATCCCGCAAACCGCCACGTCGATCACCACCTCGTCGCCTCGGGCCTGGGGTGCGGGGGCCTCGGCCATGACCAGGGTGTCCGGGCCGCCCGGCGCGCGGCTCTCGATGCGGCGCACGGCTCAGCGCTCCATCGTATATTCGACGCCCGCCACATTGACCTCGCCCGACCCGCCGGTGCGCGACCCGTCATGCGCGGCGTGACGCGCCAGTTCGAACCGCGCCAACTGGGCGCAATGCACCTCGTCGGGACCGTCGGCCAGGCGGAGGGTCCGAGCATAGGCGTGAGCCGACGTCAGCACCGAATCCGCCACGCCGCCGCCGCCGAAACCCTGGATGGTCAGGTCGATCACCTGGTCGGCCAGGCGCGCGGCCACGATCTTGATCATGGCGATCTCCGCCTGGGCGGCCTTGTTGCCGACCGTGTCCATCATCCAGGCCGCGTTCAGCGTCAGCAGGCGCGCCTGATCGATGGCGCAGCGCATCTCGGCGATCCGTTGACGCCAGACCGACTGTTGCGCCACGGGCTTGTGGAAGGCCCACCGCTGAGACAGGCGACGGCACAGGCGCTCCAACGCCCGCTCCGACAGGCCGATCATCCGCATGCAGTGGTGGATGCGGCCCGGTCCCAGCCGACCCTGGGCGATCTCGAAGCCTCGGCCTTCGCCCAGCAGCATATTCGACGCCGGCACCCGCACATCGGTGAAGGTCACCTCCATATGGCCGTGCGGCGCGTCCGGGTCGCCGAAGATCGGCATGGCGTGCGGGATGTCCACACCGGGCGTGTCGGTCGGCACCAGGATCATCGACTGGCGGAGATGCTTCTCCTCGCGGTCCGGGTCGGTCTGGCCCATGACGATCATGATGGCGCAGCGCGGATCGCCCGCGCCGGAAATCCACCATTTGCGCCCGTTGATCACATAGTCGTCGCCGTCGCGCACGATGCGGGTGCGAATGTTGGTGGCGTCCGAGCTGGCCACAGCCGGCTCGGTCATGGCGAAGGCCGAACGGATCTCCCCGGCCAGCAACGGCTTCAGCCAACGTTCCTTCTGGGCATCGTCGCCATAGCGGTCCAGCGTTTCCATGTTGCCGCTGTCGGGCGCGTTGCAGTTGAAGATCTCGGGCGCGAAATGGCTGCGCCCGGTGATCTCGGCTAAGGGCGCATATTCCAGATTCGACAGTCCCGCGCCGTTCTCGCTGTGCGGCAGAAACATGTTCCAAAGCCCCTGGGCCTTGGCCTTCTGCTTCAGGCCGTCCAGCGTGGGCAGCGGGGTCCATCGGCGATGATCACGTGGCTGGGCGGCGACTTCTCGATACAGTTGGGTCTCGGCCGGATAGACATGGTCGCCCATGAAGGCTTCCAGACGTTCGCGGAATTCAAGTGCGCGAGGGGTCGGTTCAAGGTTCATCAGACTTGGCCCTCCTGGGCCGACTCGTGGAAACGATGTGCGAAGTCGCGACGCGCCAGGAACAGGACGACCAGGGCCACGGGTCCGGCCGTCGCGGCCATGGCCGCCAGCCCCAGGCCGATGTCGGACGGACCGTCAAACAGCCACTCCGACAGGAAGACGGTGAGCGTCGGTCCCAGGCCCAGGCCGATGATGTTGGCCAGCATCAGATAGACGCTCTGGATCTGGGCGCGCGCGCGAGGCGGGGCGATCATATGCACCGCCACCGTGGCCATGGTCGGCGACCCCGCCAGGAAGAAGACCGCCGGCGCCACCAGCAGCACCGCCGTCCGGGCGTCGGCCGCCAGCGGCGCGAAGAAGGCGAACGGCGCGCCCAGCACCAGGGCCAGCACCGCCATCGACGGCAGGGCGTCGCCGCGCCCGCGCTTCGCCAGCCGATCGGCGATCCACGGCAGGATCAGCGAGCCGGACACCGCACACAGGGCAAAGACGCCGCCGAAGCTGTAGCCCGCCTCCTGGGCGGTCAGATCGAACCGGCGGATGAGGAAGGTCGGGAACCAGGCGCTGAGGCTGAAGGGGATCAGGGTCAGAAGCGCAACGCCCCCCAGCATGCCGAAATAGGCCCAACCGCTGTCCACCATGTGCCGCCAGCTCTGCTTCAGGCTGACCTCCTCGGGCCGGGCCTCGGTGCGCGGCGGCTCCTTGACCGTGGCGGCGAACAGCAGACCCAGCAGCAATCCCGGCAGCCCGATCACGATCAGCGTCAGCCGCCACGGCGCCAAGGTGGTCGTCAGGTGTCCGGCCGCCGTCAGGCCGACGATCAGGTCGATAATGATCGCCCCCATCAGGAAGGAGGCCGACGCGCCCACCATGCCGGAGGTCATGACCATGCTGACGGGCAGAGAGCGGCGTTCGCGTGGAAACAGGTCGCTGATGATCGACAGGGCCGCGGGCAACAGGGCCGCCTCTCCCGCGGCCACGCCGATGCGGCAGGCCAGAAGGGTCGGGAAATCCTGCGCGAACCCCGACGCCGCGGTCAGCACGCACCACACCGCCACGCCGATGACGATCAGCCGCTTGCGGTTGCTCGTGTCGGCGATCCGCGCGAGCGGCAGACCGGCCACGGCGAAAACCCCGGCGAAGGCCATGCCGAACAGAAGGCTCATCTGGGTGTCGCTGACCGAGATCTCGGCTTGGATCGGTTGGACCAGCAGGCCCAGGATCAACCGGTCCAGATACGATAGGACATAGAGCGCGCAGACCAGGCCGACGACGTACCAGCCATATCGACGGGGCGCATCCGCCACTGGCGGGCCGTCCGATTCAATTGCCGCCGTCACGCGCATTCTCCTGTGCTTGGGCCGTGCGCCAGTCGACCTTGCCCGACGCCAGACGAGGCAGGGCGTCCACGAAGACCACCTCGCGCGGGTATTTGTAGGCGGACATCCGCTCGCGGGACCAAGCGATGAGGTCCTCAGGCGTGACGCGCCCGCGGAAATCCGGCTTCAGGATGATCAGCGCCCGAGTGGTCTCGCCGCGTTTGGGATCGCCGACGCCGACGACGCAGGCCTCCGACACCGCCGGATGGTCATACAACCGGGCCTCGACCTCGGCCGGCCAGACCTTGAAACCGGCCGCGTTGATCATCCGCTTCAGACGGTCGACGATGTAGAAATAGCCGTCCGCATCGTAGTAGCCTAGGTCGCCGGTGCGGAAGTAACGCAAGCCCCCGATGTCGATGAACGCCTCGGCCGTCTCTTCGGGCCGGTTCCAATATTCGTTCAGAATCTGCGGCCCATGGATGGCGATCTCGCCCACCTCTCCGGCCGGCAGGGCGCGCTGATCGTCCTTGTCCAGCACCACGCAACGGACGTTGAAGGTGGGAATGCCGACACAGCGTTCGCGAGCCGCGTCGGGCGGGTTCAGATGGGTCTGGCTGATGGTTTCGGTCAGGCCGTAGCCTTCGACCAGCGGAACGCCGAACGTCTCACGCACGCGGCGGTGCACGTCCTCGGGAATGGCCGCCCCGCCCCCGGCGACGAAGCGGATGGCCGACAGGTCGCGCGGCCTTTCGTCGAGATGGTTCAGCAGGTCGACGATCATGGCGGTGATGCTGACCCAGGTGGTCACCCCCCGCTCTTCCATGATGCGGGCCGCTTCCTCGCGATCCCACCGCTCCATGATGATCATCTCGCCGCCGGTCGCCAGGGCGACCTGCATCGACTGCTGAAAGCCGGTGACGTGAAAGAAGGGAAGCGTGGCGAAATGGATGCTGGCGGGCGTATGCTGGCACCAATAGGCGGCGCCCATCAGGGTCGTCTGCAAGGCGGCATGGGTCAGGACGCACCCCTTGGGCCGCCCCGTGGTGCCCGACGTATAGGGCAACAGCGCGATGTCAGAGGCCGCGACGTTCGCGGCCGCCCCCGGCGCCGCCGACAGGGTCGCCGCCCACGGCACGGCCTGGCTGTCGACCTCGGGCTGGTCGCCGACCAGGACGACCAGGGCGGGCGTCGCCGGATGGTCCGCCACCTTCCGATACAGCGCGGGCGCCGTGACCAGGATCGAAGGCCCGGAATCCTCGAAATAGAAGGGCGCCTCGTCGCCTGTCAGCATCGGGCTGAGCGGCGAGACGATCGCTCCGACGCGCCAGGCGCCATAGACGGCCGTCACATACTCCGGTCTATTCTGCAGCCAGACCGCCACCCGATCGCCCGCCCTCACGCCGTTGGCCGTCAGGAAGCCGGCGAACCGCTCCACGTCGTCCTGGAGCTGGGCGTAGGTCCAGACCCGGTCGCCCGCGGTGATCGCCACCTTGGTCGGATACAGCCGCGCCGAGGCGGCCAGGTTGGCGTGCACCGGCGCGTCGGGAAAAGTCATCTCACGCGGCAGGCGACGCGGCCAGACCGGATCGCTCAGACGGTGGGCGTTCAGCACATCGGGCGCATCGGGGGGCGCGGTCGGGGACGTCACCATGTGATCTGTCCGGCGCTGATGTTGATGTCCTGACCGGTCATCTTGTCGGCCTTCTCGGACGCCAGAAAGAGGATCAGCTCGGCCACGTCATCTGCGGTTACGAAGGTCTTCAGCGGCGACAAGCCTCGGGCGAAGGCGGTGATGGCCTCCAGCGTCACGCCCCGCTTGTCGGCCTGCTCGACCAGCACCTCCTCCAGCCGCTCGCCCTCGACGGTGCCTGGACAGACGGTGTTCACGCGGATGCCGTGCGGTCCCAGCTCCTCGGCCAGGGTCCGGGTCAGGCCGATCAGCCCCATCTTGGCCGCCGCATAGGGCGCGCGGAACACCAGGGCCTTCTTGCCGGTCATCGAGCCGACGTTGACCACGGCGCCGCCCCCTCGGGCCTTCATCACCGGAACCGCCTCACGCACGAACAGGAAGGCGCTGGTCAGGTTGGACGCCACGGTCTCGTTCCAGTCGGCCAGCGACAGGCTCTCGACAGGCGTGGTCGGTCCGGCCGCCCCGGCGTTGTTGACCACCACGTCCAGCCCGCCGAACGCCTCACCGGCCCGACGCACCACGGCGGCCACGGCCTCGGGGTCGGCCGCGTCGGCGACGACGATCTCCAGCGGCGCGTCGCCGACCGACTGTTTCAGCGCCTCCAGCCGGTCGCCCGACCGCGCGCAGGCAACGACCGAAGCGCCTTCGGCTAGGAACCGCTCGACCAGCCGCCACCCGATGCCGCGGCTGGCGCCGGTGATGATCGCGATCTTGTTCCGCATCATCGTCCCGGCTCCGCTAGAGGTTCGTCCATGTCGATCCAAACGTCGCCGCGCCGCAGCCTGTGCCGCGGCGGCTGGGCCAGCAGCGCCTCGACATAACAGGCGCGCGAGGCGACCCCGACCAGGACCTTCAGCGCCTCCAGATCGGCCGGACTGTCCAGATCGATGTCCAGCATGATGGCCCGGCCATGGGCCGTATAGGGACCTCGCCCCTCCAGATGCGCCTCCCACTCGACGCGCGCCTTGACCGAAATCCGTTCAAGACTGACGCCGACCGACGGCGCGAAGGCGCGCATCTGGGTCAGGAAACAGGTCGCCAGACCGGTGATGAAATAGGCCAGCGGCGGCGGGGCGGAACGGAGGCCGCCATGAAACGGCCCCTCGTCCGTCGCCATGCTGAAGGGCAGGAACTCGCCGGCCGGGGCCAGACAACGGCCCTCGACCTCGTTGCGCATGCCCTCGCCCGCATGGGCGTCGGCCTCGAAGATCAGCGGAACGACACGCATGGCGCGCCCTCAACCCGGCTCGTTCAGATAGACCAGCGGCATGCCCGGTACCGGCCAGTCCATCGCCACCAGCCGTCCGGTGCCCGCCAGGGTCAGATAGGCCGTCCTCAGATCCGGCCCGCCGAAGGCGATGTTGGTGACCAGGGGGTCGCCCGTTTCGATCACATCGACCTCGCGGCCATCGGGATCATAGACGACGATCAGCCCCTCGCCTGGCGCGGCGACGCAGACGTTGCCAGCCGAGTCGACCGCCAGACTGTCGAAGAAGCGGAAGCCCGGCGCCCCAGCCATGAAGCGGCCGCCGTGGCCGAACAGGGCCTTGGGGTCGCGCCCAAGCACGCCCGGCGCCTCGATCGGGAAGGCCCAGAGCTGACGCGACCAGGTCTCGGCGACATACAGGGTCCTGTGGTCCGGCGACAGGCCGACGCCGTTCGGCCCGTGCATATGGTTGGCCAGTTCGACCACGCCCGACCCATCGGCCTTGGCGTAAAAGACGCCGCCCAGGTCATGATCCCGCTGCCGCATCTTGCCGTGGTCCGAGAAGTAGAAGCCGCCGTGACGATCGAACACCAGGTCGTTGGGACTCTTCAGCGGCAGGTCGTCGCCGAAGTGAGTGTAGATATCCTCGAAGGCCCCGGTGGCCGGGTCGACCGCCTTGATTGAACCGATCTCGTAGTCCGCCGACTGGCCGCCCGGGAAGGTGACGCCCTGGACCTGCGAAAAGTCCTGGCCGCCGTTGTCGCAGATATACAGCAGACCGTTCGGTCCCAGCGCCGCGCCGTTCGGGCCGCCGCCGGTTTCGGCCACCGTCTCGACCGCGCCCGACGACGTGACGCGGGTGACCCGGCGGGCGCCGATCTCGGTCAAGATGATCGAGCCGTCAGGCATGACCACCGGACCCTCGGGAAAATAGAATCCGCCTGCGATATCTTGGAATTTCGTCATCTTCTGTTTCCTCCGTCCGGTCTGACGCCGTGTTCAGGGACGACAGGCTAACGCCTCCTAGCCATGCAACAATCTTCGTTTTAGAGATGGCAGGTATAACCCGGAGGTAATGATATGATCCTGCGCGGCTGGCGTTATTTCCTGAAGGTGGCTGAAACCGGCAACCTGACCCGCGCGGCGGCCCAGTTGCACATGACCCAGCCGGCGCTGAGCCGTCACCTGAAGCATCTGGAAGAGGAGATGGGGGTGGCGCTCTTGATGCGGCATGGTCGGGGCGTGCGCCTGACCGAGGCCGGCGCCCTGTTCGTCGAACAGGCGCGCGAGATTCTGGCGCGCGCCGACACCCTGTCCGAAGTGCTGCACGCGCGCGCGGCGCGGCCCAGCGGCCAATTGGCCATCGGCATGCCCCTGTCGTGGACCGGTCTGGTGACCACGCCTCTGGTGACCGCCTTCCGCGAGAGATACCCGTCCGTGACGCTGCGGCTGGTCGAGGGCACCACCGACGCCCTGCGCCAGGCCCTGAAGAGGCACGAAATTCAGGCCGCCGTGGTCACCATGGTGGAGCGCGACCCGGAGATCGAGACCCGTCACGTCATCTCGGACGGCGCCTATCTGATCGGGCCGCCGGGGTCCAGCGTGGTGCGCGACGGCAAGTTGGACCTGAAGGCCCTGACGGGCCAGCCGCTGGTCCTGTTGACCCACACCACCAATGTGCGACGCGAACTGGAGCGGGCGCTGGCTCAGGCGCGGCTGCGCTCGGACATGGTCCTAGAGGTCAACACCCTGTCGCTGCTGGACTATGTCGAGCGGGGTGTGGGGTATTCCGTCGTTCCGGCCTGCGCGGTGGCGGGTTTTGACCGACGCAACCGGCTGAAGGTCGGCCTGATCGACGGCTTCCGCAGCGATTGGGCCGTGGCCAGTCTGCGCGGTCATCCCGGAACAGCGGCGCTCAGGGCTTTCGAGAACCTGCTGGACGATATGCTGGCCGATCTGGTGACGCGCGGCGCCTGGCCCTCCGCCCGCCTGGTCTCGCCGACTGAAGAGGCGCGGCAAAGACCCCACATCGCTTCGGAATGAGCACCGGAAGGGCAACGGACTGAAGCCGACCATCACGGCTCGACACGATGACAGCCAAGGAAAAAGCCCCTTCCGCCTGAGACGAAAGGGGCCAGTGTGGACGAGGATCAGGTTCGTCCCGGCGGAGCGCCGTTTTCAGAAGCGGTAGCCTACCGTCAGGCCCCAGGTGCGCGGGGGACCGGCCACACCGACCACGGTATCGGCCAACAGGCTGGTGCCGACGAAGGCGTTGGCGATGTATTCCTTGTCCGCCAGGTTGCGCACGAAGACCGAGCCGGTCCAGGCGCCCGACGGGCTTTCCCAGTTCACCAGCAGGTTCACCAGCTCATAGGCGGGCTGCGAAGCCACATCGCGGTTGAAGGCGTTGAAATAGACCTTGTCGGTCGCATACAGCTCGACCCGCGGGCTGAAGGTTCCCGAGGACGCCGTATGGACGTCGTACTGCCCCGCGACCGAAACGGTGTAACGCGGCGACTGTGACAGGCGGTTTCCCGACAGGTCGATGACCCCCAGCGACGGCCGCGCCGGATCTGAAGTGGCGAAGTCCTCATATTCGGAATCCGTCATCGAGAATGTGGCGTCGAAGCGCAGGGCGTCCGTCGCCAGCCAGTTGATCTCGCCCTCGAGGCCTTGGATCACCGCGGCCGCGGCGTTGACCGTGGTGATGACGTTGCTGACCACCTTCGTGACTTGCAGGTCGCTGTAGTCATAGTGGAAGGCCGTCAGGTTGGTGCGCAGGGTGCGGTCGAACCAATCGGCCTTCAGACCGACTTCATAGTTCCAGATCAGCTCCGGCTCGAAGGGCCGTTGCATGCCGCCGACGTTGAACCCGCCGCTCTTGAACCCGCGCGAGACGGTTCCGTACAGGAAGACATTGCTCCGCGGCTGGTATTCCAGCGTCACCTTGGGCGTCCAGGCGCTCCAGGAGCCGTCGATGGACTGGGTTCGGTTCGGAATGATCGGATTGGTCGGGCTGTAGGTCCGCACCAGGTCGAACTGGGCGTATTCGTCCAGATGCTTGTCCTCCTCGCTGTAGCGAAGACCCAGGACCAGCTTCAGATCGGGCGTCAGCATATAGCCGACCTGGCCGAACAGCGCCCAGGCCTCGGTCTCGGTTTCACCGCCGATGGCTTGACCCATGATGACCCGGTCGGCGCCGGCCAGAACGCGCAGGTTGAACGGCACCGTCAGGCCGGAATCAATGGTCTCGCGGAAGAAATAGGCGCCGGCGATGAAGTTGAAGTCGCCGTAGTCGCCCAGCAGTTGGAACTCCTGGGTGAACTGGTCGGCGTTCTCATGCTGGCCGTAATAGGTCAGCGGCGCGTCGGTGGCGTCCAGGTCAGTCTGGGTTCGGTATTCCGTCTCGCGATAGGCCGTCAGCGAGGTCAGGTTCAAGGTGTCCGTCAGGTCATAGCGGATCTGGCCCTGAACGCCCCAGTTCTCGCGCACGTTGCTGGAGGCCACGTCGCTGTAGATGTCGTGATAGTTGGGACCCGTCCGCCCGCCCAGCGCCACACCCACCGGCGTGCGGTTGGGGTTGCCCGCGCCGAAGTAATGCAGGGCGTTGGAGCTGTCGTCCTCCTGATGGAAGTCGGCGATCAGATCGAACTGAAGCCGGTCGTTGGGCTGGGCGCGCACCCGCAGACGCGCCGATTGGGTGTCGCGATTGTCGGCGTCCTCGCCCGTGGCCAGATTCTCGCCATAGCCGTCGCGGCGCTCGGTGCGGAAGGCGAAACGCGCCGCCACGCCGTCGGCGATGCCGCCGCCGATCGCGCCCTCGGTCTCGATGCGTCCATGGCTGCCCAGGGTCGCACGGCCATAGCCGCCGAAGTCCTCGCTGGGCGCCCGCGACAGGATATTGACCGAACCCGCCGTGGCGTTGCGGCCATACAGTGTGCCCTGCGGCCCGCGCAGAACCTCGATCCGCTCGACGTCATAGAAGCCGGCCAGGCCCGCCGAAGGACGACTGATGTAGACTCCGTCCAGATGATAGGCGACGCGCGCCTCGGATCCCGGAGCGATGGTGTCGAAGCCGATGCCGCGAATGGCGATGCGGGCGTTGCCGAACTGCTGTCCGAAATTCACGTTCGGGACCATTTGCGACAGGTCTTCGATATCGTTGACCTGGCTGCGTTCCAGCACCTCGGCCGAGAAGGCGCTGACCGCCATGGCCGTGGTCTGCACATTGGCGGCGCGCCGTTCGGCCGTCACCACGATTTCATCCAGGGTGGCGGCTGTCTGAAGGGGGTCGGCCTGATCCTGAGCGGCGGCGGTCTGACGGGCGGCGGCGTCCTGCGCATGGGCCGCGCCGCACAGGCCGACGGTCGTCAGCGCCGTGGCGCACATGAGGTTCAGATGTCTGCGACGCCGGGTCATGGCGCGTCCCTCCCTGGATATGCTGCGCACCGTCGCCGGTCTGGGCCGGTCCTGCCGGTGCATGGCTAGACGTTTCCTCGGATGATCTTCGCCATCCCGAGAGCCATGCTAGGGTCGGGGCGCGACGACGGACAACGCTCGTAATTCGCATTCGATCAATGCGGTTTTCGTTATGACTTTCGCATAAGGGATATGCTTATCATTAGGCTTTCGTCGCGATCGTCTTGGCGGCGCCGACAAGCTGGCGCTATTGCGTCACCGGGCGGCTGTAGCGGTCATAGGCGTAGCTGTGGCCCCCCGCCCCGTCCGAGGTCAGGTCCCCCTCGGCGTTGTACGTCAGCGTCGCGCCCCCCGCCGCCGTCGCCTGGTTCAGCGCGGTGTTCACATAGCTGGCCGTCCCCGCCACACGCGCCGTGAAGCTGTACAGGCTGTTCGACTGGCCCTGCGACACCACCTGACCCGCCGGGTTGTAGCCATAGGTCCAGGTCACGTCATACGTCGACGTCGGATGCTCGATCGACAACCCCGTCAGGCGCGAGACGTCGTCGTAGCTGTAGCTGCTGCTGACCCCGTTCGGGCGCTGCACCAGCGTGCGGCGGCCCAGGTTGTCATAGGCGTATTGCGACACCGCCGAGCCGCCGCCGGGCGGATAGATGCCCGTGACGTTGTTCGACCGGTCATAGACATATTCCACCTTGATCGAGTCCGGCCAGATCAGCCCCGTGCGACGCCCCGCCAGATCGTATTCGAACGTCATTGGCCATAGATGGCGCTATTTTTTATAATTTAGAGCGATTAAGGAGGCTCCACACAGCATAGATATTAATCCAAACATTAGAGCTGACGATCTATTTGTAACAATCTCCAACCTCCACAAATAAAAAGTGGTCATTGTAGCTATAAAAAACGCCGCCGCGGCGCAAATTTGGATATATTTTTTTATCTTACTGCTCATTACATCCCGGCGGAGGCGGCGATAAACTCAATATGGAAGTTGTAAGACTTAGAATTTCCATTACAATTCCAAATGATCCAGAGACATTCGCCAACGTACGAACTCTAGAAATTCCAGCGCCGACAAGACCAACCCCTAAGAAACTCTAATCATCTTGCATCTGACAATATCGCCCTGGATGATCAGCCATCAAATAATTGGTCCGCGCAATTAGGTAAATCAAATGGAACATCAGAACGTCTGCTCCAAATTTTAAGCTCGCATAAAAGATAATCATATTGATTGGCATTCGCTCCATTGATTCTCATTACCGGAGAAGAATTTTTAAGGTATTTTTCTGCCGTGATTGTGTCGTCAAATTGGGCAAATTTTATCACACGAGAAAAATATTTGCCCTTAGAGCTATACGTATCAACGGCAGCCCAGTCTCCACTATCGGCATTCCACGCCACGATTAATTCTGCCCAGCCTCTACCGCATACAATCTTTGCTGATGAATTATAATAATCAAGATTATTCAAATTAACTCTACTCCAATTCTTGGTATCAATTTGTGCAAACCCGTATGATCGCACGCCATGCGACGCCGCACCGCACCCTTGCGCCAGAATTGTAGAGAAAAAAGAAATAATAATGTAGTTTATTAGCTTGTTCATTATCCATTCTCCGCTTCACAGATGTTCGCTTGCGCCCTATCCGCCCTAGTTCCCGCTGGTGGAAGCTGAAAATGAGGAGGATCCTTAGAGCGGAAATTCCCCCCCAAGTTAGCCCCTCGGACGTTAGGACTGTCCGTATCGTCGGGAAATCGGACGTCCTCGTGTTAACATCGATGGAAAGTCCAAGTTGATGATTTGAAACACTTGCGGCGGGATTGCTGCCAGATGCCCCTCCCCTCATTCTAGCCTGATCAGCAGATGTCCTGAATCCACTCGTGATGTGTGGAGTAATGCCTCTTGAATTCAATTCAGCAAACGCGCGGCTGAGGACAGTTGCGAACTCCGGCGCAAAACGCGGGTCGGCGTTTTGTCCTAGCGTGAAGGCGCCTGATGGTGTCCTTAGAGGGCACTGCTGCCTCTGCTGCGCTCCACCAATTCCGCCACTGCCGCCGGCGTCGCGTCCTCCACTACCACCAAAGCCATAAAAGCCGGTCGCAGTATCGGTTACACAGAGGTTGTGATCAACGCCTCCACCCACCGTGACAATGACTGATCCGCCGAGCAGGGAACACTGGCCGGGGGTGATGTGCTTGCCGTCAAGCCCCCACGGATCCACCAAGTTCACCGGATCGCCTGACACATAGGCGTACAGATTGGCTCCGCCCGCATAGCCGATCGGGTCGGTCTGCAGGAACCGGCCCAGGTCCGGGCGGTACTGGCGGCCCTTGTAGTGGTACATCCCCC
>Ga0209571_1000196_pt1 | contig 115267 bp, 122 predicted proteins | sample EBPBio102011_DNA_FD_185866 | JGI IMG/M metagenome (GOLD analysis project Ga0209571, IMG submission 185866) | Wastewater treatment Type I Accumulibacter community from EBPR Bioreactor in Madison, WI, USA - Reactor 1_1/10/2011_ DNA (SPAdes)... | ecosystem: Engineered > Bioreactor > EBPR >...
CTTCTTCCGTCACCCTGAACTTGTTTCAGGGTCCATGGCCCGACGATGCTTCCAGCGCAGCGTCAGATTAAAGGTCCGTCCATGGATGCTGAAACGAGTTCAGCATGACGAGCGTTGGATGGCCGCTACCCACCCCAAAGCCGCCGGATCGTCCGCTGCCCGTCGCGCCCCTTCGTGATCCCCGGCGAAGGCCGGGGTCCAGGGCGTTAGGAAGCCGGCGCTGGGTGGTTGCGCTCTGGACCCCGGCCTTCGCCGGGGATCGCATCGAACGCTGCGGATTGGGGCTAGCCGTCCTTCCTCGTCACCCCGGACTTGATCCGGGGTCCATACTTCGGCCGCTGTTATGGATCCCGGATCAAGTCCGGGATGACGAAGGCGTAGGAAGCTAGGTCAGTTTTCGACCGATTGCGGCCATTTAATCCTCCCTGTCCCGTAGGCATGGGGAAAGGCCTTTCCTACAATATCCGGCTATGTCAGCGTCGATCCCGGCTCTTTCATTCAGTGAACAAACGCGATCCGCCGGTCTTCTCTCGACCGTGCGCCCACCATAGCGTGGTCCAGAACGGGGAGCCCACAAGGCTGAACTTCCCTGAACTTTGGAATGGAGTGAAGTCCGCTCCCCACCCCAAACACAGAAAAACCTAACGCCGCCGGATTCCATAATCGATGCGGATCCGTACCCAGGCCCCGACCATCTGTTTTCCGCCGAGGCGCGGGGGACGTACCCTGAATTGCCACGCGGCGGCCAGGACGGCGCGCATGATCTGCGATCCGTTCGGATATTCGTCGAGCCCGACGCAATCTTCGACCCGGTAATCGGGCGCGGTGCGGCAGGCGATCAGGCCCCAGCCGGGTCCGTCGGCGGTGGACAGATAGCCGCGCAGTTCGTCGTCGCTCGGTTCGCGATACCAGGCAGCGGCATATAGGGGCTCGCCATTGGGAGCCGTCCCCACCCGCTCGGTATCGCGATAGGCCGAGGAGGAGCCGCCTGTGTCGGGCGGTCCATAGACCTGTCCGCCCGGCGGACGCGCACCGATCCGCGGGACCGTCGTCGGCGGTAATGGCGGCAGCGGTGGAGCCGGCGGTGCCGGGGCGGCTACCGGGTCGGCGGCCTTCGGCTGCACCGGCTTGTCGGGCGCGGGCGGCTCCGGCAAGGGCTTCGTTTCGGCGCGCTTGCTCTCGCGAGGGCTGGGTTCGGCCGCCTCTTCCGCCGCCTCCGGCGCATCGATGCTCACCACGGTAACGGGCACATCCTTGAAGCGCGGCGGCTTTTTCGGGCCGAAGGTCAGCAGCATCAGCAACAACAGCAGCGGGATCAGAACCGCCAGGCCGATGGCGAACGCACGCCGCCCTGCCCCGATGCTGAGCTGATCGACGTAGGGAGTGGCTGGAACAGAACTCAGCGGACGCAATCTTTGGTGGCGGCACCCGCCGATCGAGATACCCGAAGGCGCGGTTTGCGCGGGATAGTGGGGCGCCGGACCTTTGGCAAGTATGTGCGCGCGTGGCTGCGGCAATCGACGATGATACGCGCCCAGCGAAAGCCGGGACGCGCATCCGGCCCGGAACGACGAACGGCCGCGCACTGGCCGCCGGAAGCCGAGAAACATTTTTGGGAATGGTCGGGGAGACAGGATTCGAACCTGCGACATCTTGCTCCCAAAGCAAGCGCGCTACCGGGCTGCGCCACTCCCCGACTGCAGGCGCCTTAGACAGGCTTGGCCGCCGAGTCTATCCCGCAGACGTCGCAATCAGCCGCGCATAGAAATCGATCATCCGTTTGAAGCTGTCGATCTTCATATGTTCGTTGGTGCCGTGGATCATCGCCGATTCCTTCAGCGAGAAATGCATCGGCATGAAACGGTACACATCCTGCGACACCGGCTCCATGCTGCGGCTGTCGGTTCCCGCGACGACGAGCGTCGGGGTCAGCACCGCGCCCGGCGCATCGGCGCGCGCGGCGGCGGCGATCCATTTCCAACCCTGCGAACTGGTCGAGGAAACGCGCGACGGCTCGCGCGGCGGCTTCACCCATGCAAGCTCGACCTTGGTGCTGCCGACCGCGGCCTTGGCCCGCGCCATGATGTCGGCCGACGTGTTCCACGGTGCGATGCGATAGTTGATCAGCGCGTTCGCCGACTGCGGCAGGACATTCTCCTTGGGGCTGCCCTGCAGCATCGTCGGCGCGATCGTGGTGTGGAAAGCGGCGGCGGTCGTCGGTGCGGCGCCGAGCTGCTGCCGCAGCTTGCCGCCGAACAGCCACTGGTTCGCGACCGCCATCTTGGTCGTCCCGCCCTTCTTGGCCGCCAGCGCCTCGATCATCGAGGCGCCGGGTCCGCGCACCTCCAGCGGGAAAGGCTTGCCGGTAATGGCGAGCACCGCCTTGGCCAGCGTTTCGACGCCGGTCTCCGCCGGAGGCATCGAACTGTGCCCGCCGGGCGCGTTGGCGGTCACCTTCAGCGTGCCATAACCCTTTTCGGCGATGCCGATCATGATCGCGGGGCCGTCGATGACCGGCGTGTCGGTCAGCACGATGCTACCCTCGTCCAGCGTATAGATCGCCTTGACGCCCTCTGCCTTCAGCTTCTCCGCTGCCGCGATCGCGCCGGTGCCGCCCGCTTCCTCGTCGTGGCCCGAGACAAGGTAGATGCCGCGCTTCGGCTTGAACCCCGCTTTCGCCAACGCGTCGAGCGCCTCGAACAGGCCGACGAGCGAGCCCTTGTCGTCGACGGTTCCGCGACCCCAGACCGCATTCTCCGCGATCGTCCCGGCAAAGGGCGGATATTTCCAGTCGCCCTCGGTCCCCGGGGTCACCGGCACCACGTCCTGGTGCGCCATCACGATGATCGGCGCGAGCGACGAGTCGCTGCCCGCCCAATGATAGAGCAATGTGCGATTGGGAAGGATCGTGCGCGTCATCGCGCCATGTGCAGCCGGATAGGTGGCCGCGAGCCATGCGTGGAGCTTGTCCCATTCGGCGACGTCGTTTTCGGCCGGATCCTGGTTCGACACGGTGCGAAGCTGGGCTGCAGCGCTGAGGTGCCGGACTGCGGCATCGAGGTCGTAGGGCGGCGCGGCGGCAAGGCGCACGTCGCTGCCGTCGGCGATATCCTTTGGCGCGAAGCCCGCGGTGCGTACCGCGACGCTCGCTCCGACGACGGCCACGACCGCCAAACCGCCCAGCAGGATTATACGCCCCTTGCCCATGTCCCTCTCCTCTTCTTGTCGGCCGTAATGGACCGCGACGAGTTGCATTTTGCAAGGGAAATGGTGGGCCCGGCAGGACTCGAACCCGCAACCTAGCCGTTATGAGCGGCCAGCTCTAACCATTGAGCTACAGGCCCCCGAAGGGATGAGCGGGCGATAGCGGAGCGAGTCGCCGATTGGCAAGCGGCTTACGCGCTGTTCCCCGGCGCCTTGCGCGCGGCGAGCGCCAATATTCCCGCTGTGTCGGTCGGCACGACCCCGCGACGCGCGAGATGATCGAGAACCGCGTCCCACCAGCGATAGAAACGATCGAGGTCGCTGTCGCTGCGCACATAGGGCGTGTTGCCAGGCTGCAGCGACGGAGAATGAAAGGAAAAGTTGAGGATCGGTAGCCGCTGATCGAGCGCGATGTCGATCGCACGGCATGCCCGGTCGGCCGGGATGCCTTCGGGCGTCAACGCGATGCGTTCGACGAGGCCGAGCCGCGCGAGCGCCGCGCCGGCGTGCATGCCGCCGCGCGCGATGCGGTGATAGACGCCCTCCCCGCCCGCGCCGAGCAAGCCGCCGAACACGGTCGTCACCGGCACCTCCAGCACCGCGCCCTTGCCGGTCGCCACCCACCACGGATGCAGCGGCGCGCCGCGATAGTCGGGCCCGTCGCCCTTGCGATAGTCGAAGCCCGACCGCACCGACGTGTCGCAGCGGAACCCGAGCTCGGCCAGCATCGTCGCCGTATCGGCGCCAAGACCATAGCGGCCGGCACGATAAACCACGGGCGCCGCGCCGAAGCGGCGGGTGATCGCATCGCGCAGCATCGTCATCTTCGCGCGCTGAAGATCGGGGGGCAAATTTCCGGTGTAGCTGTTGCGTTCGCTGACGACCTCGTCATGCGGCGGCGTCACCCAGGGGTGAAGCTGCGCCCCGACGTCGCAACGCCCGGCCCGCAGCGCCTTGGCCAAAATGTCCACCGCGCGGTCGTCCTGCACGATCGGCCAGTCGACCAGATAGATCGGCACGATTCCCGCGCGCTCGAAAAAGCCCTGGCATTCGGCGAGCGCCGGAACCGAGTCGAGCCGGAAGCCGGTACGCGCGAACGGCGCGGCCCAATCGAAATCCTCTTCGGTGTCGATGGTGACCCAGAAACGCGGACGCTCGTCGTCCTGGAGCGCGATCAGCTCGGACGCGGCCGGATATGCCTGGAAATCGCCCGCAGGCTCCACCTTGAACCCCTTTGCCTTCGCCTGCCCCGGCGCGACTATTCGCTCTGCTGGATGCCGAGCTCCGTGTCGGCCCTTGGGTTGGCCGAGGGCAAGTGCAAGGTCAAGGCGTTATGCCCGATGTCGAGGCGGCCGCCAGCCCCGCGCGCCAGGCTGTCGACCAGGCGAAGCGAGAAACCCAGGCTGAGGATCGCGGCGCCGGGCGCCTCCCCTTCGGGGCTGTATCCGGGGTCGAGCAGGTCCGCCGCGGTCGCGAAGCGGATCGCGAGCGGGCGTACGACACGAAGCTGGAGCATGTCGTCATGCCCCGGTTCGGTGACGAGCTGACCGACAAGCGTCGCGCCGGGCTCCGAAATGTCGACCAGCGCGGTCAGCAGGCGGCCGATCATGCGCCGAGAGTTGGCGTCGTTCGCCCGCGCCAGGAACGGACCGCCGACGCGCGAAATGCTCATGTCGACGTGCTGTTCGGCGAGCAGCGAGGACAGATCGCCCTGAACCTGCGCCATGACCGCGTCGATATCGGCGATTTCGCTCGGTCCGGGTTCGGGCGGCGGTGCGCTGACGGCGCGGGCCGCGGTCTCGAGATCGTCGATGATAGCCTGCACCGCCGCGGCGTCGGCGACGATCGTTTCGGCCATCGCGCGATAGGTCGCGCTTACCGGCCCGAACATCTGACCCGAGATGATCTGCGAAAAGCCCGAAATCGCGTTGAGCGGACTGCGCAGTTCGTGGATCAGCTGGCGGATCGAATCGCCCGATTCCACGGCCGCGGGTCGGCCATAGGGTATTTCGCTCTGCTGCGGGCGCCTGGCGCTGCCGCGATAGCCACGAAACTGTCCGGTTGCCGGATCGAACCAGGGCAAGGCCGAGAAGCGCCATTCGCCCGACTCGCTGGCCGCACCCTCCAGGATCATGCGCGCGTTGATGATTTCGGCGCGCTGGCGGAACGCCCCCGCCGCGGCACCGTCGGCGCCCGGCTCGCCGCCCAGTGCCGATTCGGCGATCGACAGGCCGATCGCGGCACCGCGCGTGATTCCGTCGACCCAGCAGATGAGCCCGTCCGCGCCGGTTTCGAAGAGGAAATCGGTCCGCGGCGCTCGCGCGGCGGGCTGCGCGCGCGCGGACTGATATTTGTCGATGCGGCGGACAAGCTCGCTGATCTGGCTGGGTATGGCGTCGGCGACCGCGGCCGGCTGTTCGACCACGATCTCGACCGGCGGCGGCGCCTCCTCGACGGCGATCTCGGGTTGGGGCAACGCGACCGATCCCGCCCCCAGACTCGCGAGCGCGCGCCGGACGCTGACCGGCAGATCGTCGCGCCCGGCGAGAATCGAGCGCGCGGTGGCTGCGGTCGCGGGCAACATCGCCAGCCAGTCCACCTCCGACAGCCGCGCGCGGCGCAGCATCGCCGTCGACACAGCCGGCACGTCGTTCGCGTAAAACGCCACAAGCGGCGCGAAACGGCCATGCCGGGCGATCGCCTGGGCGCATTCGCGCCTTACTTTTTCGGGCACTTCGGGGCGCAGGACGGCCAGCGCGTGGAACGACCGGCGAATATCGTCATCGCCCAGTTGATTACCGCGCTGCGCAAGAATATCGGAGATTTGCCGCCACGCCGCGACGGTCCCGCGCCGATCCTTCGGCGCTTGACGCAAGATGGTCGCGATCATCGAGTCAGCAGTCACGCGAAGCCCGCCCCACCTACTTTGTTGGTTAGCATATGCTTAGCGGCTAGCGTGAATCACCCGGTCATGAAAGTGCCTTCACCAGCTACGTCACATTGTGGGACAATTGCATTCGTCTGAAATAATATTATGGTCGAGAGAGTTTTGGAAAGCGGATGTTTCAATGATGGCCAGCCAGAAGTTTGATCAGATCGACCTGCAAATCCTCAGCGAGCTGCAGAAAAACGGGCGGATGACCAATGTAGAGCTGGCGCAAATGGTGGGACTCACGGCACCTCCGTGCCTGCGCCGAGTCCGCGCCCTGGAAGAGGCGGGCGTGATCCGTTCCTATCATGCCGACCTCGATGCGGCCAAGCTGGGCTATGGAATCACCGTGTTCGCGATGGTCAGCCTGCGCAGCCAGGCCGAATCCGATCTCAAATCCTTTGAGGATTACGTCGGCCAGCTTCCCGAAGTCCGCGAATGCTATATGCTCAACGGCGAAATCGACTTCCTGCTGAAGGTCGTCGCGCGCGATCTGCAGAGCTTCCAGTCGTTCCTGACGGCGCACCTGACGTCGGCGCCGAATGTGACGAGCGTGAAGACCTCGCTGACGATTCGCACCGCGAAGCAACTCGCGGGAATTCCCGTCGAGCCCTGACCCTCTGCACATGACGCAATAAAAAAGGGCGCCATCCGCTGTGGATGGCGCCCTTTTTTTGTGGCCGTGACCCGTAATCAGCCGCCGGTTGCCGGAGCAGCAGCGGGAGCGGGAGCGGGCGTAGCGGGCGCCTGGACATGCACGGTCCAAAGCTTCGCGAGTCGGGCACGGCTGCCCGTCACCTTTGCGAAGCTGGCGACGGCTGCATCCTTCTGGCCAGCCAGTGCCTGCGCGACGCCCAGACGATATTGCGCGACCGGATCGGTGGCGGCCACGCCCTCGTAAAGCGGGATCGCCTTGGCATATTCGCCGATGCCGACGAGTGCGTCGGCCGTCGCACGCGCGGCCTTCGGAGTAGCCGGCTTCTTCGACGCATCGGCGAGAAGCGCCGCATGGTCCGCATTGGCGCGGTCGGTCTGCGAGCTCAGGATCGGGCCAAAGCGCTCATCCTTTTCGGTGAACACCTTGTTCGCGATGCCCTGCTTGACCACCGAGACGACTTCGCCCGGATAGCCGGCTTCGGTCGCGAGCGCCGCATATTCCAGATATTCGCCGCGCTCGGTCATCGCGTTCGTCGCGCGCATCAGGCGCAGGACGTCGATATTGAGATCCTTGTCGCCTCCCGCCTGCTGCAGCAGGATGTACAGCGTGTTGCGCCACACCACCGGTTGCGGCCAGTCGCGAACGCGCAGCGTCAGGATGTCGAGCAGATCGTCGGTGCGCTTGGCGGCCTGCAATGCGCGCGCGGGGCGGACATACAGTTCTTCCGACGGACGCTGGCCGGCAGCGCGGCTCGCCTCGATCGACGCCTTCGCCATCGCGACGCCCTTGTCGATCTGGTTGCTGCTGAGATAGCTGTCCATCAGCAGCAGCGGCAGGTTCGGTTCGTTCGAACCGGCGGCCTGCGCGGCCTCCAGACGCTGCACCGCCTTGGCGTAATTCTTGTCGCCATAGGCGAAGTTGCCCGAATAGAAATTATAGGCGGCAACGCTGTCGGCGGGCGAAACGCCCGAATCGAGCATCGCGTCGAGGCCGCGATCCTGAGTCGCCTTGTCCTTGTTCAGCAAGCCAAGCTGCAGCGTGTAATAGCCATGCCAGTAACGGTCGCCGGGCTCGGTCGCGGCGCCCTGGCTTTCGGTAAGCGCAGCCTGCAAGGCAGCGGGATCCTTCGCCGTGTTGGCGTCGATCATCTTCTTGACCGCAGGCGTAAAGCCCTTGCTGACGGGAACCTCGGCTCCCTTCTTGCTTTCTTCCTTCTTCGGCTTTTCCTTGGCGACGGCCGGCGCCGCGGTGGCGATCAGCGCGCAACCCAATACGGCAGCCATCGCCGTCGCGGGCATCTGGCGGAAACGGGTGAACATCGAAATCTCTCCTCACAAACGGCCGCCTTGCCAAGATGCAAGCGGGGGGGCTCAGCCGCGGTCAAAACGCGGCTAAACCCGTCGCGTTGCCAAGGCAAGACGGCCGGGATCGAATTTATATATGAGAGGCGCCGGCTGAACGACGATTGAACCCGAAAACCGGGTCAGGCGAGGCCTTCGATTGCCCCGTTTATTTCACGCAGCACCGCCGGGTCGCCGGGTGCGCCCGCCATTGCATCTTCCGCAAGCTGGATCAGCGGAATGATGCCGAAGGTGGCGGAAAGGCTCTTGAGCCGTTCGGCGGCGACATGCCAGTTGGCGTCGCAGCGTGCGCGCCGCATCAGATCCGACAACTCGCGCGCGCCCTCGACGAAGCTCGCCCGCAATTCCATCGCCATTGCAGGATCGTCGCCGACCGCGGCGCTGATATACCGGTCCAGGGGGCCACTATCGAACGACATTCCACAGCCTTGGCAGATCGTAGTTAAGTTTCCGTTTCATGGCGGCCATTTGCTGCTAAGATAGCGCGATGACGGGGGAAAAGAAGATCGTCGGATTGTGGCGGGATTCCGCGGCAAAGCCGGAAACCGAGACCGAAGCGGAAGCACTGGCCGCGGCGCCCGAAGTCGTGTCCCCGCCGGAGGCGGCCGCGACCGCGGAGCGCGACTGGCTCGACACCTCCTCGCTGACCTACGCGCCGCAGGATTGGTCGGCAGAAGAGTTCGAATCCGCGCAGTCGCCTTGGCGCGACCGGATCGCGCCGATTCTGCTCGTCCTGCTCGCTCTCGGCTGGACCGCATTCGCCATGGCCATGGCGACCACCCAGTTCACGCGCAGCCCCGCCCCTTCCGAATGGCCCGGCGTCCTGGCAACGATCGCGATGCCGCTGACCCTGCTTGCTGTCCTGTGGATGGCCCTGCTGCGTTCGAGCAAATCCGAACAGGCACGGTTCGCACGCCTTGCCGGCGCCCTCCGCGACGAAAATATGGCGCTTGGCCAGTCGATGCATTCGCTGGGGCTGCATCTTGCCGACGCGCAAAAACAGCTTTCGGATCAGGCGAAGACGATTCAGCAGCTCGGCCTCGATACCGTGCTGCGACTCAATGAGAGTAGCGACAGGCTGGCGACCAACGCCTCGGTGATCGCAAACGCCCACGACCAGCTTGCGCGATCGGGTGATGTCGCGATGCAACGCATGGATGGCCTGCTTGCGGGCCTGCCGCGGATCGACGACGTCGCGCAGCGGCTCGCGGTGAATTTCCGCGAAGCCGGCCTCGTCGCGCACCAGCAGGGTGCGAATCTGGAAGCGAAACTCGCCGCACTGGGTGAAGAAGCCACGAAGGTCGCGCAGACGGGCAGCGAATCCGCCGCAAGCCTGCACGAAGCGATCGGCGCGCTTCAGCAACAGGCGAAGGAAACCGAGGAAGGCCTGCTCGCCACCGCCTCGCAGGCGACCGATGCCCATGCGATCGCGCTGGCGCAAATGACACAGGCGTCGGCAACGGCGCGCGACGACCTGAAAGCGACGATTGCCACCGTCACGGGCCAGATGGACGGAAGCTGGAAGCAGTTCCGCGACGGCGTAGACGCGGCCGCGGCCCAGCTCGACACCCGGCTTGCAGCGGCGCGTGACGCCGGCGATGCCATGGCGACGCAGCTCGCGGCGCACGGCGAGGCGAGCGAAGCGCTGGCCACCCGCCTGACCAGCCATGTCGCCGACGTGACGCAGCAACTGGAGGCCCTCGACGCCAGCGTGTCGACGAGCACGGGCGTCATCGGCCGCGCCATCGACGATACCAAGGGCCAGCTGGCGGCCTTCATGGCAGAGGTGCAGACGGGCAACGGGTCGGCGCATCAACTGATCTCGCAAGCCGAATCGCTGCTGCTCGCGCTCGATGCGGTGACACGCGAGCTTGACGAGACATTGCCCCATGCGCTCGACCGCATGACTTCGCACGGCAAGACCACGCAGACGGCGCTGTCGCAGCTCAAGCCGATGCTCGAGGCGTCGGAGCTGGTCGCACAGTCGACGCTGTCGCACGTCAATGCGGTCAAATCGACGATCGAGGCCGGCGAAAGCAAGATGGCGGAGCATGGCGCAGGCCAGCAGGCGCTGATCGACCGAATCAACGGATCGCTCGCCGAGGCCGACGCCGCGCTCGCGAAGTTGCGCAGTGGCGCCGACGAATTCGCCGAGCAAGGCGGCGCGCGGATGATCGCGACGCTGGGCGAGGTTCGCATCACCGCCGATGCGGCCGCCGATGAAGCGCGCCAGACACTCGACAGGCTGGTAGCGGGCGCGCGCGAGGCGATGCAGGCAACCGCCAGCGAAGCGATCGACGCCGCCTTCAAGACCGAGATCATGGGACAGCTCACGGCGATCGAGGAAGCCTCGCAGCGCGCCGTCGAGGCGGCGAACGGTGCGGCCGACAGGCTGATGCGCCAGCTCATCACGATCATGGATACCAGCGCCAATGTCGAACAGCGCGCGCTGGAAGCCGAACAGGCGATCGCCGCGTCGGACCGCGATTCGCTGGCGAAGCAGGTCGGCGTGCTTACCGAAGCGCTGAAATCAACGGCGATCGATGTGACCAAGATCCTGTCGAGCGAAGTCAGCGACACCGCGTGGGACGCCTATCTGAAGGGCGATCGCGGCGTCTTCGCGCGCCGTGCGGTCAAGCTGATCGAGAATAGCGAGGCGAAGGAAATCCTGCGCCTCTATCAAAATGACGACGGCTTCCACGCTTCGGTGAACCAGTTCATCCACGATTTCGAGGCGATGCTGCGCCTGCTGATCGGCGCGCGCGACGGGTCGGCGATCAGCGTCACCCTGCTGTCGTCGGATATCGGCAAGCTCTATGTTGCGCTCGCGCAGGCGATCGACCGCCTGCGGAACTGATCAGGCGCGCCCGGTCAGGACGTCGGGATCGGCCCAGCCGCTGACATAGGCGGCGTAATAGAGAACGAAGCCGACCGTCGCGAGGATCGTCATCTGCAGCAGGATGCGTCCGGGCCGAAAGGTCGCGGGCGCGCCGGGGTCCTGCCCCTTCACCTGCGGCGTCGCGTCGTCCTCCGCACGGCGGCCGTGAAAGGGCAGCACGAAGAAGGCGCTGAAGGCCCAGAACAGCGAATAAATCGCGAGCATCGATGTCCATTTCATCGATCAGATATCCACAATCAGAACGTCGGTTACGGGCTTTTTTCCGGTCCAGTCGGTCGCGACGCGGCGCACACCGAGGCGGATCGATTCCTTCAGTGCATCGCGGTCGCGCGCGGGCCCGGTCGCGGCCTGCTCGGCCGCTTCGTTCATTTCCTCGACGAACGCCTCGCGATCATCCTCGACCGGCACGCCGCGATACTGGATCGCGCTGCCCTGAAACTTGCCGTCGGACAGCACGACCGCAACCGAAATCTGGCCATGCAGCGCCAGCTTGCGGCGCTCGTTGATCGTCTCGCCGTCCGCGGGAAGGATCACGTCGCCATCAAGGAGCAGTCGGCCCGAGCGCACGCGCTCGACGATGCGGGCGCCACCGGGCGCCAGGCGCACCAGATCGCCATTTTCCTGCACCAGCGTGTCGGGAACACCCTTTTCGAGCGCGAAGCGGGCCTGTTCGTGCATGTGGCGGATCTCGCCATGCACCGGCACGACCAGCTTGGGCCGCAGCCAGCCATAAAGCGCGGCAAGCTCGGGCTGGCCCGGATGGCCGCTGACGTGGATATGCGCCTGCTTCTCGGTCACGGTCAGCACGTCCTTCGCGGCGAGCTGATTCATGATCCGTCCGATCGCGACCTCGTTGCCCGGGATCTGCTTGGACGAGAAGACGACGGTATCCCCGGCCTCCAGCTTGATCTGATGGACGTCAGCCGCCATGCGCGCCAGCGCCGCACGCGGCTCGCCCTGCCCGCCGGTCGCGACCACCATCACCTTGTTGCGCGGCAGGCGCATCGCCTCGTCGAAATCGACGGTCGGCGGGAAATCCCTTAGATAGCCGACGCTCCGCGCGACGCCCAGAATGCGGTCGAGCGAGCGGCCGGCGACGCAAAGCGTGCGCCCCGTCGCCGTGGCAACAGCGCCCAAGGTCGCGAGCCGGGCCGCGTTGGACGCAAAAGTGGTCACGACCACCCGGCCCTTTGCCGCGCCCACTGCCTGCATCAACCCGTCGCGTACGCTACCTTCGCTGCCCGAGGCATCGGCGTTGAACGCATTGGTCGAATCGCAGACGAGAACGTCGACGCCCTCGTCGCCGATCGCGGTCAGCGCCGCCGCGCTCGCAGGAACGCCCAGGATCGGGTCCGGATCGAGTTTCCAGTCGCCGGTGTGGAACACGCGGCCATAAGGCGTGTCGATGACCGCGGCGCTCATCTCCAGGATCGAGTGCGCCAAGGGGACGAGGCGGATGCCGAAGGGACCGATCTGAAAGCTGTCGTCGATGTCGACGACATTGATCCGGACTTCCTTCTCCAGCCCCTCCTCGGCGAGCTTGTGCGCGATGAGGCCGGCGGTGAAGCGGTTCGCATAGAGCGGCACGCCCAGATCGGCGGCGAGATAGGGGATCGCGCCGATATGGTCCTCGTGCCCGTGCGTCAGGACGATGCCCAGCAAATCCTTCTTGCGATCCTCGATGAACTCGAGGTCGGGCATCACGATTTCGATGCCGGGATAATCCTGGCTGCCGAAGGTCACGCCCAGATCGAGCATGATCCATTTGCCGTCACAGCCATAGAGATTGGCGTTCATGCCGATCTCGCCCGATCCTCCCAATGCGAGGAAAAGCAGCTCCTTGCCCGGAGTCGTCATCTTGTCTGGTTCCGTTGGTTATAGAGGTGCATCAGGCCGTTGAGCGTAAGATCGGGCTCGATACGGTCGAAGAGATGCGCCTGCTTGTCGAATAGCGTTGCGAGTCCGCCGGTGGCGATGACCGTCAGCGGCTTGCCGATTTCGGCCTTCATTCGCGCGATCAGCCCCTCCATCATCGAGACATAGCCCCAATAGACGCCGATCAGCATCTGGCTTTCGGTCGTTCGGCCGATGACGCTGGACGATGCGGGCGCCTCGATGGCGATGCGCGGCAGCTTTGCGGCGGCCGCGACCAGCGCCTCCAGCGACAGGTTGACGCCCGGCGCGATGATGCCGCCGAGATAGGCGCCCTCGGGACCGATATGGTCGAGCGTCGTCGCAGTGCCGAAGCTGATGACGAGCTTGTCCTTGCCCGGCTCGACGGCCTGCGCCGAAATCGCGTTCACCGCGCGGTCCGCGCCAACCGACTGCGGCTCGTCGACCTTGAGCGCGATGCCCCAGCTCACCGGCTCGCGGCCCGCGACCAAAGCGTCGACGCCGAAATATTTATGCGCGAGCAGCTGAAGATTGTGGAGCGCCCGCGGCACGACGGTGGAGATGATCACCGCGTCGACATCGGCACGATCATGCCCCTCGATGCGCAGAAGCTGGTCGAGCCACACCATATATTCGTCGGCGGTCCGGCGATCGTCGGTGGCGATCCGCCAGCGCGCCAGCAGCTCGGCCCCGCGGAACAGCGCAAATTTTGCGTTGGTATTGCCGACATCGATCGCGAGCAGCACGCTATTTCCCCTCCTCGGGCGGTCGGTTCAGTTCGACGTCACCCGCATGGACCAGCATGACCTCGCCATCGACGCGGCGCAAGCGGAGTGCGCCGTCGGGTGCCAGGCCGTCGAAGGTTCCGTCGACCTGCTGTTCCGACACCCGCAGCGGCGTCCCGACCGGATGGCCCAGCGGTAACCAGGCACGGACGATGCTTTGCACGCCCTCCTGCCGCCAGGTCCATAGCGTATCGAGCATCGCAACCGCCATCGCCTCGGCAAAGCGGTCACGGTCGACCTGCACGCCCTGCTCGGCAAAGCACATGGTCCGGCGATCGGGGAGCTCCGGCGCGGACACCAGATTGACGCCGATGCCGATCACGACCGAATTTCCCGAGCGCTCCAGCAGGATGCCGGCGCATTTCGCGCCGTCGACGAGCAGGTCGTTGGGCCATTTGAGCGTCGCGGCGACACCCGGCGCCAAGGCCGCGACCGCCTTTGCCAGCGCCACCCCGGCGACCAGCGCCAGCGTGGCCGGCGACGGATCGCCGGAACTCAGGTGAACGACGGTCGAGCCCATGAAATTGCCCTGCCCGTCACCCCAGGCCCGGCCCAGTCGTCCGCGCCCGGCGGTCTGCCGGTCGGCGACGAGCCAATGCCCCTCGCCTACATGCTCGCCGCTCGCCAGCCTTGCCAGCAGGTCGGCGTTGGTCGAACCGGTCTGCTGCGTCCGCTCGATCGGCGGGATCAGAACAGCACCGACGCCGCGCTTGCGGAAAGAACCCCCAGCACGCCGATGAAGAGATAGCCGATGACCGACAGCCACAAAGCGCTGGCGGTGATCACCGCATCCTCGACCACCGTGCCGGTGCCCTTTGGAAATTCGGTGTCCGACTTGTCGTCGAAGTACATCGTCTTGATGATGGCGATATAGTAATAAGCACCGATCACCGAGGCGACGATACCCGCGACCGCCAGCGGCACGAGGTTCGCGTTCACCGCGGCCTCGAACACCAGATACTTCGGCCAGAAGCCGAACAGCGGCGGAATGCCGGCAAGGCTGAACAGGAAGACCGCAAGCGCCGCCGCGATGCCCGGACGCCGCTGCGACAGGCCCGCGAGCGCCGGAATGCTTTCGACCTGGTTGCCCTGATCGTCGCGCAGCTGCAGCACGACCAGGAAGGCGCCAAGCGTCGTCACCATATAGACGAGCAGATAGGTCAGCACGCCCTCGACCCCCTGCTGCGTTCCGGCGGCAAGGCCGACGAGCATGAAGCCGACGTTGTTGATCGACGAATAGGCCAGCAGGCGCTTGATATTCTTCTGTCCGATCGCACCGACCGCGCCGAGGATGATCGAGGCGAGCGCGAGGAAGATGATGATCTGCTGCCACGCGCCGACCGCGGGTCCCATCGCATCGATGACGACGCGCGTCAGCAGCGCCATGGCCGCAACCTTGGGCGCGGTGGCGAAGAAGGTCGTCACCGGCGTCGGTGCGCCTTCGTAAACGTCAGGCGTCCACATGTGGAACGGCACGGCGCTGACTTTGAAAGCAAGGCCCGCGATCACGAACACGACGCCGAACAGCAGGCCGATGTTCATCTCGCCGCCGATGACCTTCGCGATCCCGGCGAAATCGGTCGTGCCGGTGAAGCCATAGAGCAGCGAAATGCCATAGAGCAGCATGCCCGACGCAAGCGCACCGAGGACGAAATATTTGAGACCCGCTTCGCTCGACCGGTCGTCGGTGCGCATGAAGCTGGCGAGCACATAGGCGGCAAGGCTGTTGAGCTCGAGCCCGATATAGAGCGTCATCAGGTCACGCGACGAAGCCATGATCCCCATGCCGAGCGCGGCAAAGAGAATGAGCGTCGGATATTCGGCGCGCATGCTGTCCTTGAAGAAGCGCGGCGCGACGAGGATGCACATGAAGCTGGCGGCGTAGATCAGAAGCTTGGCGAAACCGCCGAAGCTGTCGACCGACAACGTACCTGAAAAGACCGTCGTATCGGTGCCGAAAAACGTAACGACCGCCGCCGCAGCGGCAGCCAGCGTCACCATCGCGGCGAGCTGATAAAGCCCGACCTGGCGATCACCCGCGAAGGTGCCGAGCATCAGGGTGATCAGTCCGCCGATCGTCAGGATCAGTTCGGGCCAGATAAGCGCGAGATCGGCGGTCATTGGACGCCTCCCGCATGATGGGCTTCGCCCTGAGCAGCACCATGGTCAACGGCCTTCGCCGCCTTGGGCTTGCCCGCGGCAAGATGCGCGTCGCCCGCAGGCTTGGCCGGCGCAAGACGCGCGACAACAGTGGTCACGTCACCGCGCATCGGTGCCAGGAAGCTTTCGGGATAGACGCCCATCCACAGTGCCACGGCGGCGAGCGGCGCGAGGATCGCCCATTCGCGCGGGTTGAGGTCGGGCATGGCCTTCACATCGTCCTTGGTCAGTTCGCCGAAAACGACGCGGCGATAGAGATAGAGCATATAGGCCGCGCCCAGAATGATGCCCGTCGTACATACGAACGCGACGGTGCTCGACGCTTCATAGATACCGGCGAGGCTCAGGAACTCACCGACGAAGCCGCTGGTCCCGGGCAGGCCGATCGACGCCATGGTGAACAGCATGAAGAACAGGGCATAGGCCGGCATGTTCACTGCAAGGCCGCCGTAACGGTCGATCTCGCGCGTGTGGAGCCGGTCATAGATCACGCCGACGCAGAAGAAGAGCGCGGCGGAAACGACACCGTGGCTGAGCATGATGATCAGCGCGCCCTCGATCCCCTGCTGGTTCAGGGCATAGAGGCCGGCGGTGACGATCGCCATATGCGCGACCGACGAATAGGCGATCAGCTTCTTCATGTCGCTCTGCACCAGGGCGACGAGGCTGGTGTAAACCACCGCCACCATCGACAGGGCGAAGACGAGCCACATGAGCTGCGCCGAGGCCTCGGGGAACATCGGCATCATGAAGCGGATGAAGCCATAGCTGCCCATCTTCAGCAGCACGCCCGCCAGGATCATCGAACCCGCAGTCGGCGCCTGGACGTGCGCATCGGGAAGCCAGGTGTGGACCGGCCACATCGGCATCTTGACCGCCAGGCTGGCGAAGAAGGCAAGCCACAGCCAGGTCTGCATTTCCGGCGGGAAATTATAGACCAGCAGCGTCGGGATATCGGTCGTGCCCGCTTCGCGGATCATCGCGATCATCGCAATGAGCATCAGCACCGAACCGAGCAGCGTGTAGAGGAAGAATTTGAACGCGGCGTAGATGCGGTTCGCCCCGCCCCAGATGCCGATGATGAAGTACATCGGGATCAGACCGGCCTCGAAGAAGACATAGAACAGCAGCAGGTCCTGCGCGGCGAAGACGCCGATCATGACGACTTCCATGATCAGGAACATTGCCATGTACAGGCCGACGCGCTTCGTGATCGCTTCCCAGCTCGCAAGGATGCAGAGCGGCATCAGGAACACGCTGAGCACGATGAGCATCAGCGCGATGCCGTCGATACCGAGCGCATAGTTGAAGCGGCCGAAGAGCCCTTCATGCAGTTCCTGGAACTGCCACTGCGCGCCGCCGACATCGAACTGCGCCCACATCAGGATACCAAGCGCCAAGTTCACGAGCGTCGCGCCCAGCGCGATCAGGCGCGCGTTGCGGTCACCCGCGAAGGCGCAGGCGATGGCACCGACAGCCGGAACCGCCAGCATCAGCGAAAGAATGGGAAGCCCGCTCACAGGAAATTCACCATGGCCCAGCTGGCGAGGCCGACAAGACCAAGCAGCATCACGAACGCATATCCATAAACATAACCCGATTGCAGCCGGACCGCGAGCCGGGTCCCCCCTTGAACGAGCGCCGCCGCACCATCGGGACCGAAGCGGTCGATGGTGCCTTCATCCCCGCGCTTCCAGAAGAAGCGTCCGATCGCGAAGGCCGGCTTCACGAAGAGGAAGTTGTAGAGCTCGTCGAAATACCATTTGTTGTACAGGAACTGGTGCAGCAGCTTGAACTGCGCCACGAACCGCGCCGGCAGGCTGGTGTTGCGAATATAGCTGTTCCAGGCAAGGAACAGGCCGATCGCCATCACCGTGAACGGCAGCCACTTGACCCACCACGGAACCAGATGCGCCTCGTGCATCAGATGCTCGTTGAACGCCAGGCTGCCCTTCCAGAACGCCGCCCCTTCCTCGGGATAGATGAACTGGCGGTGGAAGACGATGCCGGCAAAAACCGCACCGATCGACAGGACGACCAGCGGGATCAGCATGCTGATCGGGCTTTCGTGCGGGTGATAGCCCGCCGTGCCGTCGCTGCGCGCGTCATGGTGATGGTCGTCATGGGCAGCTTCGGCGCCGGCATGAGCGTGGGCGTGGGCATGGTCGTCATGGCCGTGGCCGTGATCGTCGTGAACGGCGTGCTGGATATGCTCGCTCTGTTCCCAGCGCGGCTTGCCGAAGAAGGTCAGGAAGACCAGGCGCCACGAGTAGAAGCTGGTGAGCAAGGCCGCGAAGATACCGACCCAGAAGGCGATGCGTCCACCGCCGCCGGCAGCGAAAGCCGCCTCGAGGATGCCGTCCTTCGAATAGAAGCCGGCAAAGCCCACGACCCCGGCGATACCAACGCCGGTGATCGCCAGCGTGCCCATCATCATCGCCCAATAGGTGAGCGGGATGTGCTTACGCAGGCCGCCGTAATAGCGCATGTCCTGCTCATGGTGCATCGAGTGGATGACCGAGCCCGCGCCGAGGAACAGCAGCGCCTTGAAGAAGGCGTGCGTGAACAGGTGGAACATCGCCGCGCCATAGGCGCCGACGCCCGCGGCGAAGAACATGTAGCCGAGCTGCGAACAGGTCGAATAGGCGATGACCCGCTTGATGTCCCACTGCGTCGTGCCGACCGTGGCTGCGAAAAGACAGGTCGCCGCGCCAACGAAGGTGACGACGCCCAGCGCGATCGGCGCGGTTTCGAACATCGGCGACAGGCGGCAGACCATGAATACGCCCGCGGTAACCATCGTCGCGGCGTGGATCAGCGCCGACACCGGGGTCGGGCCCTCCATCGCGTCGGGAAGCCAGGTGTGCAGACCGAGCTGCGCCGACTTGCCCATCGCGCCGATGAACAGCAGCAGGCAGATGATCGTCATCGTGTCGAGACGCATCCCCATGAAGGTGATGCTGCTGCCCGCCATGCCCGGCGCGGCGGCCAGGATTTCCGGGATCGAGACGGTACCGAACACCAGGAAGGTGCCAAAGATGCCGAGCATGAAGCCAAGGTCGCCGACGCGATTGACGACGAACGCCTTGATCGCCGCGGCGTTGGCGCTGGGCTTTTTGTACCAGAAACCGATCAGCAGATAGGACGCCAGGCCGACGCCTTCCCAACCGAAGAACATCTGGACGAGGTTGTTCGCGGTCACGAGCATCAGCATCGCGAAGGTGAAGAGCGACAGATAGGCGAAGAAACGCGGCTGGTCCGGATCCTCCTCCATATAGCCCCAGCTATACAGGTGGACGAGCGCCGAAACCGTCGTGATCACCACGAGCATCACCGACGTCAGCGTGTCGACGCGCAGTTCCCAGTTGAACTGGAGCGCGCCCGACGAGACCCAGTGCAGCACCGGCGTCACGCCGGCTTCGCCCGTGCCCGCCACGAACGACAGGAAGATCGGCCAGCTCAGGGCGCAGCTGGTGAACAGCGCGCCGGTCGTCACGATCTTCGACGGCACATTGCCGATCACGCGCTGACCGAGGCCTGCAACAAGTGCCGCCAGCAGCGGCAGGAAAACGATCGCCTGGATCACCGGCTTACCCCTTCATCCGGTTGGCATCGTCGACGGCAATGGTGCCGCGGCCGCGGAAATAGATAACGAGAATTGCAAGACCGATCGCCGCCTCGCCGGCGGCCACGGTCAGCACGAACATCGAAAAGACCTGGCCGACGAGATCGTTCAGCGCCGCGCTGAACGCGACGAGATTGATATTCACCGCCAGCAGGATCAGTTCGATCGCCATCAGGATGACGATGATATTCTTGCGATTGATGAAAATGCCGAGCACGCCGAGCGTGAAGAGCACCGCCGAAACGGCAAGATAATGGCCGACCGAAATCACAGTTCCATCCCCTGCCCGACGCCCGGATCGACCAGGCGCGTCGCGTCCTCGGGACGGCGGCGGTTCTGGGCCGAAATATTCTGGATGCGCACGCCGCCGCGCTGGCGGTGGGTGAGCACGATCGCGCCGATCATCGCGACGAGAAGGACGATGCCCGCCGCCTCGAACAGGAAGATATAGCGCGTGTAGAGCAGCTCGCCGATCTGCTGGATATTGCTCTTGTCCGTGACCGCCGGGGCTGCACGCGCCGCGAGGTCGACGCCGCCGGCCTGCCATGCGCCGACCGCGAAGATCAGCTCGGCGGCCAGGATGATCGCGACGAGCGCACCCAGCGGCAGATAACGGACGAAACCGGCACGCAACTCGGCGAAATCGATATCGAGCATCATGACGACGAACAGGAACAGCACCGCGACCGCGCCGACATAGACGATGACGAGCAGCATCGCGATGAATTCGGCGCCGGCAAGCAGCATCAGACCCGCCGCGTTGAAGAAGGCGAGGATCAGCCACATGACGCTGTGGACGGGATTGCGCGCGAAAATGACCATCGCCGCGGAGGCGATGACGATCGTCGCGAAGAGGTAGAAGGCAATGAGCTGAATCATGTGCGCGCGCCCTTATCGATAGGGCGCGTCGGCGGCAAGATTCGCCGCAATCGCGCGTTCCCATTTGTCGCCGTTGGCGAGCAGCTTGGCCTTGTCATACAGCAGCTCCTCGCGCGTTTCGGTCGCGAATTCGAAGTTCGGTCCCTCGACCACCGCATCGACCGGACAGGCTTCCTGGCAGAAGCCGCAATAGATGCACTTGGTCATGTCGATGTCATAGCGCGTCGTGCGGCGCGAACCGTCGTCGCGCGGCTCGGCCTCGATCGTGATCGCCTGCGCCGGACAAATCGCCTCGCAAAGCTTGCACGCGATGCAGCGTTCCTCACCGTTCGGATAGCGACGCAGCGCATGCTCGCCGCGGAAACGCGGCGACAGCGGGTTCTTCTCGAACGGATAGTTGATCGTCGCCTTCGGCTTGAAGAAATATTTGAGCGTGAGGGCGTGCGCCTTCACGAATTCCCACAAGGTGAAGCTTTTGACGAGATGGGCAACGTAACTCATGAATACCTCGTCAGCATCAGATAGCCGGAGATCAGGAAGACCCAGAAGAGCGAGATCGGCAGGAAGACCTTCCAACCCAGCCGCATCAGCTGGTCATAGCGATAGCGCGGAACTGTTGCCTTCACCCAGCTGAAGACGAAGAAGAAGAACAGGATCTTCGCAAACAGCCAGATGATGCCCGGAACGGCATAGAGCGGCGCCCAGTCGACCGGGGGCAGCCAGCCGCCCCAGAAGAGGATCGCGTTGAGCGCGCACATCAACAGGACGTTGGCATATTCGCCAAGCCAGAACAGCGCGAAGCTCATCGACGAATATTCGGTCTGGTAACCGGCAACGAGTTCGCTTTCGGCCTCGGTCAGGTCGAACGGCGCGCGCGCGGTCTCGGCGAGCGCCGAAATCAGGAACATCACCGCCAGCGGAAAGAGCAGCAGGTTGAAGCCGAAGGCGTTGACGAAGCCCAGCCCGTGTCCCTGCTGTGCCTTGACGATCTCGTTCATGTTGAAGCTGTCGGCGAAAAGCACGACGCCGATCAGGATGAAACCGATCGACACTTCATAGGAGATCATCTGCGCCGAAGCGCGCATCGCGGAAAAGAAGGGATATTTGGAGTTCGACGACCAGCCCGACAGGATAACGCCGTAAACGCCAAGCGACGAGATCGCGAGGATGTAGAGCAAGCCGACATTGATATCGGCAAGCACCGCGCCCGAATTGAACGGGATCACCGCCCACGCCATCAACGCCACCGTGAAGGTGATGATCGGCGCGATCAGGAACAGCCCGCGGTTCGCCGAGCTGGGGATGATGGTTTCCTGCAGGAACACCTTCAGGCCGTCGGCAAAGCTTTGAAGCAGGCCGAAGGGACCGACGACGTTCGGACCGCGACGCAGCGCGATCGCCGCCCAGATCTTGCGGTCGGCATAGATGATCATCGCGACAGCGAGCATCAGCGGCAGCGCTATGAGCAGGATACCCGCGACGGTCGCGAGGCCCCACGCCCATTCGTAGGACATGCCCAGACCCTGGAAGAACTCGGTCATCGGCCGGCTCCGTCCTGGTTGCGCCAGCCGTTATGCGGCCCCGGCTTTTCCGACTTGGCGCGCGGATTGAAGCCGCGCCACACGGCGTAGCCCATGCCGACGAAGATCGCGCCAGCAACGATAGGTGCGTGGATCATTCCGCGGCCTCCGCAAAGTCTGCGCCATGGATCAGCTCTTCCGAGCAACGCTGCATCGTCGGCGACGCGCGGCAGATGGCGTTGGTGAGATAGAAATCCTTGATCGGCGACGGGATCGCGCGCGCCTCTGGCTTCGCGGGAAGCTTCGGAACCGACCAGCCGTAATCCGCCAGGCCCTCGCTGCCGAGCGTCGGCACCGCCGCGATCATCGCCGCGCGGCATTCGGCGAAGCTGTCGAAGCCGACCGACACGCCAAGCGCATCGGCGAGCGCGCGGAAGATGCTCCAGTCCTCGCGCGCGTCACCGGGCGCAAACACCGCCTTTTCGCTACGCTGGACGCGGCCCTCGGTGTTGACCGTCGTGAAATCCTTCTCCGTCCAGGCGGTTGCCGGAAGAATGACGTCGGCAGCATGCGCGCCCTTGTCACCATGATGCCCGACATAGACCTTGAGCGTATCGGCGAAGTTGGTGAAATCGACTTCGTCCGCACCCAGGAAGAAGGCCAGTTTCGGCTTTGCGGCGATCACGTCCTTGATCCCGCCCGGCAGGCCATAGCCCAGCATCAGCGCGCCCATGCGAGCGGCCGAGAAATGCACGACGTTGAAGCCGTTCCAGCCATCCTTGACGGCATTGACGCTCTTCGCGAGCGCAAGGCCCGCACCGTGGACGCCGGGAACCGACAGCGCGCCGCCGCCGAAGATCAGCATCGGACGCTCCGCGCCCTTCAGCGCGTCGAGCACCGCAGCGGGCAGCTTTGCGACGAGCGAGGCGTCATCGCCCAGCCACTCGACCTTGTAGGTAAGATCGGTCTCGGGACCGATGCCGAACACCTTTGCGCCCTTCTTCCACACAGCCTTGCGGATGCGGGTGTTGATGAGCGGCGCTTCCCAGCGCAGGTTCGTCCCGACGAGCAGGATCACGTCGGCATTTTCGGCCTCGGCAATCCCGGTGTTGAAATTGACCGCCGACAGGCTGGTGACGTCATAGTCGAGCCCGGTCTGGCGTCCTTCCAGCAGGTTTCCGCCCAGCGCGTTCACCAGCGCCTTCGCGGCGAACATCGTTTCGCAATCGGCCAGGTCGCCGGCGATCGCTGCAACCGATGCCCCTGCCTTCGCGGCCTTGATCGCATCGAACGCCTCGGCCCATGTCGCTTCGACAAGCTGGCCGCCCTTACGCACATAAGGCCGATCGAGGCGTCGGCGGATCAGGCCGTCGACATGGTGCCGCGTCTTGTCGCTCGCCCACTCCTCGTTCACGTCGTCGTTGACGCGCGGCAGGACGCGCAGGACCTGGCGACCACGCGCGTCGATACGCACGTTGGTGCCGACCGCATCCATCATGTCGATGCCAAGCGTCTTGGTCAGCTCCCACGGACGTGCTTCGAAGGCATAGGGCTTCGACGTCAACGCACCGACCGGGCAAAGGTCGACGACATTGCCGCTGAGCTCGCTGGCGACGGCGCGTTCCAGATACGACGTGATCTGCATATTCTCGCCGCGATAGATCGCGCCGATATCCTCCACGCCCGCAACTTCCTCCGCAAAACGGACGCAGCGCGTGCACTGGATGCAGCGGGTCATCACCGTCTTGACGATCGGACCCATATATTTCTCGGTCACCGCGCGCTTGTTCTCGTCATAGCGCGTGGCGCCGCGGCCATAAGCCACCGACTGGTCCTGCAAGTCGCATTCGCCGCCCTGATCGCAGATCGGACAGTCGAGCGGGTGGTTGATGAGCAGGAACTCCATCACCCCTTCGCGCGCCTTCTTCACCATCGGGCTATCGGTCTTGATGATCTGACCTTCCGCAGCCGGCAGCGCGCACGACGCCTGCGGCTTCGGCGGTCCCGGCGCGACTTCGACCAGGCACATGCGGCAATTGCCGGCGATCGACAGGCGTTCGTGATAACAGAAGCGCGGAATTTCCTTCCCCGCCAGCTCACACGCCTGCAGAACGGTCGCGCCCTGCGGGACTTCTAGTTCTACGCCATCTACGGTAACTTTAGGCATCTTCAGTCCTTAGCTGCCACCGTCGGCTGGCTCTCGCCGACCGATAGCCGATAAAGCGCTTCTCCGATCACGCCGCGAAGGACGGATTTGGAAAAGGTCAATTTGGATCCTTCGAACACGCAACCACCCATCGACGGAACGATCTGGGTAAAAGCCGCGCCTTCGGCATTGCTGGCCACCATGCTCAGAATGAGCGTCCGCGACTCCTGTGGCGCCTTGCGAACCGTGCAATCGGCTATCTGCCGAAGCGCGATACGCGACTGGGTGTCGCCATAGGCCTTGACGTCGCTGCCCAGCGTATAGTCGATGGCCGGAACGGCACTGAAATCGACCGGTCCGTCTTTCTGGAATTTCCTCCGGTAGAGAACATCATAGACGCCGCTGCGGAACAGCGTTTCGCTGAACCGCATCTCGCCAACCGACAGGCAGTCGTCGACGGCCAGCTTGTTGGCGCTCTTGTGAGCAGCCTCCGAACCCGGAAACGTCTGAAGATACAGCTCGACCCGCGCGCGGCTGTTGTCCACGGCGCATTCCGCATAGCGATACATCGCCACGCGTGAGCGATCTTCCTTGCTGGCGCCCGCACCCTCGGGAATTTGCGCGGGCGAAGGGCCAACGCGCGTCCCCGTTCTTTGGGCATACGCCACCGGCGCGCAAAGAAGCGCGCTCGAAAGGACGGCAACCAGGATTGCCGGTCGGCCCATCACTCGGCTGCCTCCAGCGCGCCGCCATTGTCACGGATGCGGCGTTCGAGTTCGGGGCGGAAATGCTTGATCAGGCCCTGGATCGGCCAGGCAGCGGCGTCGCCGAGCGCGCAGATGGTGTGGCCTTCGACCTGCTTGGTCACGTCGAACAGCGTGTCGATCTCGCTGATGTCGGCGTCGCCGGTGCGCAGCCGCTCCATCACGCGCCACATCCAGCCGGTGCCTTCACGGCACGGCGTGCACTGGCCGCAGCTTTCATGCTTGTAGAAATAGCTGATGCGGCTGATCGCCTGAACGACGTCGGTCGACTTGTCCATGACGATCGCGGCGGCGGTGCCCAGGCCCGACCCGACGGCCTTCAGCCCGTCGAAATCCATCGGCGCATCCATGATTTCGGCTGCCGGTACCAGGGGGACCGACGAACCGCCGGGGATCACCGCAAGCAGATTGTCCCAGCCGCCGCGAATGCCGCCGCAATGCTTTTCGATCAACTCGCGGAAGGTGATGCCCATCTCTTCCTCGACGACGCACGGGCGCTCGACATGGCCCGAAATCTGGAAGAGCTTGGTGCCCTTGTTGTTCTCGCGTCCGAAAGACGAAAACCAGGCCGCGCCGCGCCGCAGGATCGTCGGGACGACCGCGATCGATTCGACATTGTTGACCGTCGTCGGGCAGCCATAGAGGCCCGCGCCCGCCGGGAACGGCGGCTTCAGGCGCGGCTGGCCCTTCTTGCCTTCAAGGCTTTCGATCATCGCGGTTTCTTCGCCGCAGATATAGGCGCCGGCGCCGCGGTGGACGAAGACGTCGAAGTCGTAACCCGACTTGGCCGCATTCTTGCCGAGCAGGCCGGCATCATATGCCTCCTGCACCGCCGCGAACAGCGTTTCTGCCTCGCGGATGAACTCGCCGCGAATATAGATGTACGCAGCGCGCGCGCGCATCGCATAGCCCGCGATCAGCGCGCCCTCGATCAGCTTGTGCGGATCGTGACGGATGATTTCGCGGTCCTTGCACGACCCGGGTTCGGATTCGTCGGCGTTGATGACGAGGAAGCTCGGGCGGTCGGCGCGCGGCTCCTTCGGCATGAAGGACCATTTCAGGCCCGTCGGAAAACCCGCGCCGCCACGGCCGCGCAGGCCCGACGCCTTGACCTCCTCGATGATCGCGTCCTGGCCGCGCTTCATCAGGTCCTTGGTCTTGTCCCAATCGCCGCGCGCCTGCGCGGACTTGAGGTTCCACGGCTGGAAACCGTAGAGATTGGTGAAAATGCGATCCTTATCGGCGAGCATGGCTTACCACTCCTTCCGATAGTCGTGGTTGGCCTTGACCATCTCCTTCAGCGTCGTCGGGCCGCCTTCGGGCTCGCTCGTGTGACGCTTCGGGTTCTGGGTTCCCGCCTTCGGCTGCTTGCCCGCGGCAAGATCGTCGAGCAGGCGGACCGTGCTGTCGTAATCCAGGTCTTCGTAGTTATCGTCGTTGATCTGGACCATCGGCGCATTGGTGCAAGTACCCATGCATTCGACTTCGGTCAGCGTGAACAGGCCGTCGGGCGTGGTCTTGCCCTTGGTCATCCCGCGGTTCTTGCACGCGGCCATGACATCGTCGGACCCGCGCAGCAGACACGGCGTCGTGCCGCACACCTGGACGTGATAGCGGCCCACCGGAACCATGTTGTACATGGTATAGAAGGTCGCGACCTCATAGGCGCGGATGAACGGCATATCGAGCTGCGCCGCGACATATTCGATCACCGGAACGGGCAGCCAGCCCTGCGTGCTCGTTTCGGCACCGACCTGGCGCTGCGCGAGATCGAGCAGCGGCATCACCGCCGAGCGCTGGCGCCCCGCAGGATAGCGCGCGATGACGGCCTTCGCCTTCTCGGCATTTTCCTTCGTCCACGCAAAAGCGCCCCAGCGCGCGCGGACTTCGGCTTCATCGGGGATTTGGGGTGCGTCGGCCATTAGCGGACAAACTCCACACGCGACACCTTGTCGCCTTCAAAACTATAGATGGACATGACCTCGAACGGGTCGACCTCCGGCGAACGGGCGACCTTCTCGTGCAGCACGACGAAATCGCCGAGCGTGTAGCCCGAGAGGATTTCGGCGCGATTCTGCGGAAATTCGGCGAACATTGCCTTCAGGCCCTCGCGGACGCCTTCCTTGCCGTCGCGAACGACCGCACCGCGATAGCCGGCTTCGGCCGCATCGTCGGTCATCAACGCGACATAGGCGTCGGCGTCCTGCGCGTTATAGTGCGCGATCATCGTCTCAGCGATTGCCAGCCTGCTCACCGGTCGCACTCCCCGAACACGACGTCGATCGCGCCGATGATCGCGGTCGTATCCGCGAGCATGTGCCCCTTCGACATCATGTCCATCGCCTGCAGGTGGCTGAACGCGGTCGGGCGGATCTTGCAGCGGTACGGCTTGTTGGTGCCGTCGCTGACCAGGTAGACGCCGAACTCGCCCTTCGGGCTTTCGGTCGCGACATAAACCTCGCCCGCGGGGACGTGGAAGCCTTCGGTATAGAGCTTGAAGTGATGGATCAGCGATTCCATCGACTGCTTCATCTCGCCGCGCTTGGGCGGGACGACCTTGCGGTCGAGGCTGGCGATCGGGCCGGTCGGCATCGCATTGATGCACTGCAGGATGATGCGCTGCGACTGATAGACTTCCTGCACGCGGACCATGAAACGGTCGTAGCAGTCGCCACGCGTGCCGACGGGAATGTCGAATTCCATCTGCGCATAGGCGTCATAGGGCTGTGACTTGCGGATATCCCACGGAATACCGCTGCCGCGGATCATCGGACCCGAGAAGCCCCACGCCAGCGCGTCTTCCTTGCTCACCGTCGCGATGTCGACGTTGCGCTGTTTGAAGATGCGGTTGTCGATCACCAGGCTCATCGCGTCGCCGAACAGCTTCGGCAGGCGCGTGTCGCACCACTGGCCGATGTCGTAGAGCAGCTTTTCGGGAACATCCTGATGGACGCCGCCCGGACGGAAATAGGCCGAGTGCATCCGCGCGCCCGACGCGCGCTCAAAGAAGTTCAGGCAATCCTCGCGAAGTTCGAAGATCCAGAGGTTCGGCGTCATCGCGCCAACGTCCATGACGTGCGACCCGATGTTGAGCATGTGATTGCAGATGCGCGTCAGCTCGGCGAACATCGTCCGAAGATATTGCGCGCGCGCCGGCACCTCGAGGTCGAGCAGCTTCTCGATCGCGAGGACATAGCTGTGCTCCATGCCGAGCGGCGAGCAATAATCCAGCCGGTCGAAATAGGGCAGCGCCTGCAGATAGGTCTTATACTCGATCAGCTTTTCGGTGCCGCGATGCAGCAGGCCGACGTGCGGATCGACACGCTCGATGATTTCGCCGTCAAGCTCCATCACCATGCGCAGAACGCCGTGCGCCGCGGGGTGCTGCGGGCCGAAGTTGATCGTGTAGTTGGTGACAGCCTGATCGCCCGCGGTATTCGCGGTGTCGACCGGATAGCCCTCGAACATGTCGCTGCCGTGGTGCTTTACCGCACCCGAATAGCCCTGGGGAGCGTCGGTCATGCGTCACCTCCTTTGGGCTTGCGCGCGGCCCGCGGTTTCGCGGGCGCCTTGGGCTTGGGCGGCGCCTTTTCCGCTTTCTTGGTAGCCGGCGTCTTGGCCTTTGCCGCGGCGGTCGCCTTTGCGCCGTCGCGGCTCGTCTTTGCGGCTTTCAAATTCGTCTTGGCGCCCGCACCCGTCTGTTCGGGCTTTTCGGTGGTCTTCGGAGTCGGCGGCGGCGAAGCCTTCGCCTTGTCGTCGGCCTTCTTGACCTCGGCCGCCGTCATCGGCGTCGGCGCGCCCTTACCCGGAGCTTCACCGGTCCCGCCGGCCTTTTCGTCGCCCGGCAGCACATAATCGGCGCCTTCCCAAGGCGAGAGGAAATCGAAGTTGCGGAAATCCTGCGCCAGCTTCACAGGCTCGTACACGACGCGCTTGTCCTCTTCGGAATAGCGCAGCTCGGTATAGCCGGTCAGCGGGAAGTCCTTGCGCTGCGGATGCCCCTGGAAACCATAGTCGGTCAGGATGCGGCGAAGGTCGGGATTGCCCGCGAACAGCACGCCGTACATGTCGAAGACTTCGCGCTCCAGCCAGCCGGCAACCGGCCAGACGGGCACGATGCTGGGCACCGGCGTCGCCTCGTCGGTGCAAACGCGAACGCGCAGGCGATGATTCTTCGTGACGCTGAGCAGATGATAGACGACTTCGAAGCGCTCGGCCCGCTCGGGATAGTCGACCCCGGCGATTTCCATGAGCTGCTGATAGTCGAGGTTGTCGCGCAGCGCGATCATCACGCCGGCCACTGCTTCGCGGCGCACGGTGATGCTGTCCTCACCGACAACGAAGACATGCTCGATCAGGTCGTCGCCGAGCAGCTTTGCAAGCGCGGCAGCGATGCCCTCACGGGGCGCGATCAGGGGAGCGGGACTGGCCATCAGCGTTCGATCGTCCCGGTCCGGCGGATCTTCCGCTGCAACTGCATCACGCCGTAAAGCAGCGCTTCGGCAGTGGGCGGGCAGCCGGGAACATAGATGTCGACCGGCACGATACGGTCGCAACCGCGCACGACCGAATAGCTGTAGTGGTAATAGCCGCCGCCATTGGCGCAACTGCCCATCGAGATGACATATTTCGGGTTCGACATCTGGTCGTACACGCGGCGAAGCGCCGGAGCCATCTTGTTACACAGCGTGCCCGCGACGATCATCACGTCCGACTGGCGCGGCGATGCGCGCGGCGCGGCGCCGAAGCGCTCCATGTCATAACGCGGCATGTTGACGTGGATCATCTCGACCGCGCAGCACGCGAGGCCGAAGGTCATCCACCACAGCGAGCCGGTGCGGGCCCAATTGAACAGGTCCTCGGTCGAAGTGACCAGGAAGCCCTTGTCGCCAACCTCGGAATTGAGGTCGTCGAAAAAGGCCTGATCGGGATTCGTTCCCGGGGCGACCGGCATCTGGCCGGGGGTCAGGATGGTCGAAGTGCTCATTCCCAATCCAACGCGCCTTTCTTCCACGCATAAACAAGGCCGATCGAAAGTTCGGCGAGGAAAATCATCATCGTCGCCCAGCCTGCCCAGCCGATTTCTTTCAGGCTGACGGCCCAAGGAAAGAGAAAGGCGGCTTCGAGGTCGAAGATGATGAAGAGGATGGCCACGAGATAGAAGCGCACGTCGAACTGACTGCGCGCGTCTTCGAACGCGGGGAAACCGCATTCATATTCGGTCAGCTTCGCCGGATCGGGCTGGTGTGCACCGGTCAGGCGGGCAACGCCCATCGGCAGGAACACGAACGCCGTGGACAAGCCAACGGCGATGACCAGAAAGATCAGTATCGGCAGATATTGCGTCAGATCGACCATGGGAGCTCGCAGTCTGTTTTAAGGCGTTTACCACCCGTTGTTGCGGGCGCTTTAGGCCAGCAAGCCGCGCCCCGCAAGCACCGCGGGCAGGAAATTCGTTGCTGTTGTGACCAAAAGCATAATGGACGCTGGCGACAGCGCCTATCGCTGTGTTACGCCGTCCACGGGGGTCGGTTTTTCGGGCACTTGCCTGCCCGTTTCTTGACGGGGGTTCCTGTATGAAAGCGATTGGTCTTCGAGCGGCACTGGCCCTGGGTACCGCAACCCTGCTGTCGGCGGCACCCGCGCATGCCGAGCTGGTCAATGCGAAGAATCCGGCGACGATCAAGGCGATCATCGAGTCGCAAGGGTGGCCCGCCACGCTGATCACCAAGGCGGACTCCGATCCCTATATCGAGAGCAGCCGTAGCGGGCTGAAATTCCTGGTGCTGTTCATGAACTGCAATGACGCGCACAAGGACTGCAAGACGCTGCAATATTACATGGGCTTCACCGACGCCAAGGGCCTGTCATACGAACGGCTCAACGAATGGAACCGGACCAAGCGCTTCGCACGCGCCTATCGCGACGACGAGGGCGATCCGGTCCTGGAGATGGATGTCGACGTCGACTTCGCGGGCATTCCGCGGGAAAATGTCGGCGAAACCTTCAACACCTGGGCATCGCTGATGGATTCGTTCCGCGAGTTTATCTTCAAGAAATAGGGTTGGACTGCCCAAGCGCCGGCCAATCGTGAACAAGAGGGCGATGTGAAGACGATATTGCTTACGGCGATGCTGGCAGCGGCAGCGCCCACACCCGCGCAGGAAGAGGTGACCAAAGCGGCCGTGCCTTCGTCGGCGGACGCCGACGCGCGGGTCAAGGCGAACCCCGAACAGATCGCCAAACTGCTCGCCGACGAAGGATATCGCGCCAAGGTCGAAACCGACAAGGATGGTGCGCAGTTCATCAAGTCAGCCAGCAGCGGCCGAAACTTCACCATCTATCTGCTCGGATGCGATGGCGGGGTAAAGATTGGCGCCTGCGACTCGATCGAATTCTATACCGGCTTTACCACCGGCAAGCCCTTCCCCATCGAACGTACGAACGATTGGAATGCGAAGAATCGCTATGGGCGAGCCTATGTGGATTCGCAAAAGGACCCGGTCGTCGAGATGGACATTTTTCTCGACGCCGGCGGTATGCCTCGGGCCCAGTTCGTCGAAAATCTCGACATCTGGACCAGCATCATGGCGAACTTCGACGCCTTCGTCTTTGACGATGGCGAAGATGCTAAGAAGAAATAGCGGCGCGCGTCAGGCGTTGCGCAGCGCGCCCGCGACCAGTTTCTGCAGCTTGGAGTGAACCGCGGCACTGCCCGCGATGAACTCGCTACGCTCGATCGCGCGCTCGCCGCCACGGAAATCGCTGACGAAGCCGCCCGCCTCGCGCACCAGCAGCATGCCGGCGGCGACGTCCCAGATGTTGAGGTGGCTTTCCCAGAAACCGTCGAAGCGCCCGGCGGCGACCCATGCGAGGTCGAGGCTCGCCGCGCCGAAGCGTCGGATACCGGCGACTTCAGGCGCGACCGCACCGAAAATACGGCTCCACTGCGCCATGTCGCCATGCCCCATGAAAGGGATGCCAGTCGCGATAAGGCATTCGTTCAGGTGGCGACGCGATGCGACGCGCAGCCGCCGGTCGTGCAGCCACGCACCGCGACCGCGTTCGGCCCAATAGCTTTCGTCGGTGACGGGCTGATAGATCAGCGCCGCCGTAACCTCGCCCCAGCCACCGCCGAGCTTTGGCTCCTGGACCGCGATCGAGATCGCGAACTGCGGGATCGCGTGGAGAAAGTTCGACGTGCCGTCGAGCGGATCGATGATGAAACGCGGCTTGCCCGGATCGCCCTCGATCTCGCCGGCCTCTTCCATCAGAAAGCCCCAGCCCGGACGCGCGTGGGTCAGTTCGTCATACAGCGTGCGCTCGGCTGCCTGATCGGCTTTCGAGACGAAGTCGGCCGGCCCCTTTTGCGAAACCTGCAGATGCTCGATCTCGCCGAAGTCGCGGCGAAGCTTCGTGCCGGCCTTGCGGGCCGCGCGTTCCATGACGGTGATGATGCCGGAAATGGCCATGTCAAAATCTCCACCCGCCCGATTGCGGGCGGCGATATCAATTAGTCGGCGCGGCGGACATATTCGCGGTCATAGACGTTGACCACGATGCGCGTGCCGCTGGTGATGTGCGGCGGCACCATGACGCGCACACCATTGTCCAGGATGGCGGGCTTGTACGACGACGACGCCGTCTGTCCCTTTACCACCGCGTCGGCCTCGACGATCGTTGCTTCGATCTGTTCGGGCAGTTCGACCGAGATCGGACGCTCTTCCCACAGCTCGAGGACGACTTCCATGCCGTCCTGCAGAAACTCGTGCGCGTCGCCGACAACGTCCTTGGAAATGGTGATCTGCTCGTACGTATCCTTGTCCATGAACACGAGGTCGTCGCCCTCGGCATAGAGATACTGGAAATCCTTGGTGTCGAGGCGGACCTTCTCGACCGTGTCCGCGCTGCGGAAACGGTTGTTCAGCTTGCGCCCGTCGATCAGATTCTTGGCTTCCACCTGCATATAGGCGCCGCCCTTGCCCGGCTGCGTGTGCTGAATCTTGGTGACCTTCCAGATGCCACCTTCATATTCGATAATATTGCCGGGACGGATTTCAACGCCGGTGATTTTCATCGCGCACACTCGCTGTTCAAGGATGGAAAGAGCCTCCGGCATATCCTGATATGCCGGTCACAGGAGCGGGCCCTTAGCCGCGTGCGCGGCCAAGGGCAAGCGCGCGCTTAATCGGGCGATGTCTCGGCCATCTTCTTGCGCGTGCGCGCATAGGCGAACCAGCCTAGCGCCGCGAGCAGTCCCAGCCCGATGAATTCCGACGCCGTGCCAAAGCCTTCGCCAACGATGGCCAACCGATCGGCATCGCCAACCGCCGCGACCGTGCCCGCGAATACCAGCCCATAGAGACTGTCGCCGACGACCAGGCCGGTTGCCAGCAATACGCCCATCCGACGCGCGAATTCGGGGCGCGTCGTCCGGTCGGCAGCGCGATTCCACACATGGCCGACAACCGTGCCGATGATCGTCGGCAGGGTCACCGACATCGGCAGGTACATGCCCATCGCAACGGCAAGCGGGGGGCAGCGCGTCTTGTTCGACCGCCCCAGAAGCTCGTCGGCGATGATCGCCACGACGCCGATCCCGGCGCCGAGGCCAACCAGGTCCCACCGCAGCGTGCCGCCGAGCACGCCTTGCGCGATCGATGCGATCAGCGAGGCCTGCGGCGCCGCGAGCGCGTTCGGGCCGGCATTCGGCGCACCGGCGAAACCGAAGGCGGTGCTGAGCAGGTCGAGAACCGGCGGGACGATGAACGAACCGGCAAGCACGCCGAGGATCAGCGCAACCTGCTGTTTCCAGGGCGTCGAGCCGACCAGTTGCCCCGTCTTCAAATCCTGGAGATTGTCGTTGGCGACGATCCCGATCCCGAAGACGAACGCAGTGACGAACAAGGCGAAGGCGATCAGCGGGGCCCTGTCGGCGGCAGCCACCTCGCCGCCGAAAATCGCGGCGACCAGAACCGACGCGACCAGGATCGACAGGATGCCGATGCCCGAGACCGGGCTGTTCGAAGTTCCGACGAGGCCGGCCATATAGCCTGTGACGATCGCCGTCGCGATGCCGATCACCAGGATGAAAAGGATTGCCAGCGTCAGCGCCGCGGTCACTTCGGATGCCAGCGGCCCGCCCTGGACGAAGTTCCAGATGAGCACGCCGATCGGCAGCATCAGGAGCAGGCTGGTGCCGACCACGATCGATCCTGGCAAGTCACGCTCGGTCAGATCGAGCGCCTGTCCGCTCTTGCGCGCCCGCGCCGCACTGGCGATGCCGCGAAGCCCCTGCGCGATCGAACCGGCAATGCGGATCAACGCCCAGATCGCCGCGACCGCAATCGCGCCCGCGCCGACGAAGCGGACATCCTTGAACACCTGTCCCACGACATCGTCGACCGGTCCGGGAACGCCGGCGCTAAGCCACGGGAGCAGCACGAACCACGACAGTGCCGCGCCGATCGCCATCGCGACGCCGGTCGCAAGCCCGATCAGATGACCGACGCCGATCAAACCGAGCGACATGGTGCCCGCGACGCCGCTGACGCCGGCGCCGAGCTTGAAATTCTTTGCGACCTCGCCCGCTGCGACCTTCAGCGCGGTCATCACGCCATAGAAGGCGGCGACCAACGCGCCGAGGACGATCGTCGAAAGTCCCAGCCGGTTTTCTCGCGCGCCCTCTTCGCCGGCCATGCCGACGCGCAGGATTTCGGCGCCGGCGACGCCCTCCGGATAGGGAAGATCCGAATTGATGACGAGCGCGCGGCGCAGCGGCACCGACAGCATGACGCCCAAAACGCCCCCCGTGGCGCAGGTCAACATCGTCGTCCAATAGGGGAAGTTGGTCCACCAGCCGACGATGACGAGTCCGGGGAGGATGAAGATCATGGTCGCGACCGCACCGGCGGCGCTGCCGATCGTCTGGACGATATTATTCTCGACCATGTTCGACCCGCCGAGCGTGCGCAGGACGGCCATCGAAATCACTGCGGCGGGAATCGCCGTCGAAAAGGTCAAGCCGACGCGCAGGCCGAAATAGACGTTCGCGGCGGTGAAGAGGAAGGTCAGCAGACCACCCAATATGATCGCCCGAAACGTCAGTTCGCGCATCGCTGTGCCATCCCGGCTCATGTTCGTCATGGTGATCCTCCCAATGCGCCGTGTTGCGAGCAGTTACGCCGGTAGACAAGCAAAAAGGCGACGAACCGAAGCCGATTTGACGTATCGATCCAATATCTCCCGTCGCCCGCGATTCATAAGACCAGCCATGATGAATACCGACCTTTCCAAGCAGCCTCCCCTGCTCCCGCCTGTGCCCGCCAAGGCATCGAAGCGGCCCACGCCCTGTGCCGGGCTGTTCGGCTGGCGCAAGGATGCGCCCGCCGCACCGTGCGGCAGCGACCCCGCCCATGCGATCGAGCGCGACCACCCGCTCGGCTGAGTGGTTCAGGGAAGCGCGCGCCTTCCCGTCAGCAGCGGATAGGGATTGACCGGCTCGCCGTCCTGCCAGCCGCTTCCTGGCACCGTCTCCAGAATCTGGAAGTGCAGGTGCGGAAAGGCGGGGTCGGCATTGCCGCTCGCGCCGACGGTTGCGATCACCTGCCCCTGCTCGACCTCTTGCCCTTCGGCCAGGCCGCGCCGATAGCCCTGCAAGTGCGCGTAATAGAGGATCAGCCTGCCATCGGCCGACCGCTGATAGATGGTCAGGCCGCCGCGCTTCGACGCAAACAGTTTTTCGATCCGCCCGTCCATCGCGGCCAGCACCGGCGTGCCCAGCGGGGCCTGGATATCGATCGCGCGGTGGACGCGCCCTCCGGCGCGCGACTTGCTCCAGCTATCGACAAGGTCGGACGCCTTCAGCCCCTCCACCGGGATGACGATGGCCACCCCTTTGAACGCCGCAACCGTCGCAGCGAGAATCGCCGCCGCGCCCAGCGAGCGGGCGACCGCCCGCTTCACCCCGCCAGCAGCTTATCGAACGCACGCACCGCCGCAGCAGGGCCCTCGGGGTAAGCCCAGACGTCGCCCGAAACCGCCAGAAAGTCGGCGCCGGCATCGACAAGCTGCTGTGCATTGTCGATCGTGATCCCGCCGATCGCCACGCAGGGCAGTTCGAACAACCCCTGCCACCAGGTCAGGATTTCGGGATCGGCGCGATGCTCGACCGCCTTGGTGCTGGTCGGAAAGAAAGCGCCGAACGCCACATAATCGGCCCCCGCCTCGCCCGCATCCATCGCCAGATGGCGGCTGTTGTGACAAGTGACGCCGATCTGCGTATCGGGACCGAGCAAGCGCCGCGCCTCCTTCGGATCGCCGTCGCCCTGCCCCAGATGCACGCCATCGGCGTTCAGCCGCTTCGCCAGCGCCATGTCGTCGTTGACGATGAACGCGACCTCGTGCGCGGCGCAAATCGCCTGCAACGGCTCGGCAAGGCGCGCCGCCTCATGCTGGCTCATGTCCTTGACGCGAAACTGGAACGCCGCAACCGGTGCGGCGGCAAGGGCTTCTTCGAGTTTCGCCGGGAAATCGCCGCCGACGTCGAGCGGAGAGATCAGGTAGAGCTGGCAGCGGGCGGCATTGGCGGTCGTGGTCATGGCGGGTTCATAGCGACGGCGGCAGACTCGGGCAAATGCAGAACTTCTCTCGCCTCGGCCTTTCGATGACGATCGCCGCGCTCGCCCTTTCCGCCTGCGCCGCGACGAGCCAGCAGACCCCGCTTCGGGACGGCAGCGACGTCGCACTCGGCCAGCGCGCCTATGTCGACGGCCCGATCGTCCAGCCTGTGAAGGTGCTGGAAGACAGCCGCTGCCCGATGAACGCGCGCTGCATCTGGGCCGGTCGCGTCCGCGTCGAGATGCTGTGGATCCGCGGCAATGGCGAAAAACAGACATTCGAAGCGACGCTCGGCGAACCGACGCAGCTTGCCGACGGCCAGTTCACGCTCGGATCGGTCCGCCCCGAAAAACGTACCGACACCGCCATCAAGCCGCAGGATTATCGCTTCTCGTTCCGCTTCGCCGGCGGGCTTTAACGCACGCGCGCCAGGACGAAGCCGTCCCAGCCTTTGGCCCCCACCGTCTGGACCGCGGTGGCGTCGAGGCGCGGATGGACGCTGAGCATGTCGAACAACGCGCGCGTGCCCTCGATCCGTTCGTCGCCGCTATCGCTGTCGAGCACGCCGCCTTCGCGCACGACATTGTCGACGATGATCGTCATGCCGCGCCGCCCGAGGCGGATCGCCTCGTCGACATAATGCGCGTTGCTCTGTTTGTCGGCGTCGATGAACACGAAGTCGAAGGGCTCTTCGTCGCCCATCGCGGCGAGGCTTGCCGCTGCAGGGCCGACGCGGACATCGATCCGGTCGGAAAGCCCCGCGCGCGCGAAATTCTCGCGCGCGACGGCCGCGTGATGCGCCTCGAGCTCCAGCGTGACCAGTTCGCCGCCGTCGGGGAGCGCCCGCGCCAGCCATATCGTCGAATAGCCGCCGAGGGTTCCAACCTCGAGAATGCGCTTCGCTCCCGCCATCTGCGCGAGCAGGAAGAGCATCTTGCCTTGCGCAGGCGATACGTCGATCGGCGGCAACCCTTGCGCCGCGTTATTTGCGAGAGTGGCGGCAAGCGCGTCGTCGGCGCCGAGAAGTTTCCCGGCGATGTAATCGTCGACGGCTTGCCACCTCTCTCCCATCACTAAGCCACCGAGGCGGCGTGAATTTCGTTGATCGCGCCGCCGAGCGAGGCGTTGAATTCCTCGTCGCTCATCTGGTGCCGCAGATCCTCCAGCAACGCGCGGCTGAAGCTGGCGATGATACCGGGGTTCTTCGCCAGTTCGACGCAGGCCTCGGGGCGAGCAAAGCCGCCCGACAGCGCGACGACACGCAGAACCTTCGGATGGTCGACAAGCGGCTGGAACAGGCCGGCCTCGGTGGGAAGCGACAGCTTCAACATCACCGGCGCGCCCTCCCATGCGTCGAGCGCTGCGAGCGTTTCCTTGAGCAACAGGCGATCGGCCGCATCGCGCTCGGCGCTCTTGATGTTCACTTCGGGCTCGATGATCGGGACCAGGCCGTGCGATGCAATGCGCGCGGCTTCGGCGAACTGCTGATCGACGATAGCCTTGATCCCGGCGGGATTTGCAAGATTGACGACGCTGCGCATTTTGGTGCCGAACACACCCTTGGCGACGGCGCGTTCGCACAGGTCGTCAAGGCCGGGGTTCGGCTTCATAAGCTGGACGCCGTCGGCCTCATCTTCCAGGCCCTTGTCCACCTTCAGGAACGGCACCACGCCGCGATCCCACAACAGGGCCGGAACCGGCTTGCCGCCGGCGTCGCCGTCCATCGTGCGTTCGAACAGGATCGCACCGATGACCTTTTCGCCGTTGAAGCAGGGCGCGGTGACGATGCGGCTACGCATGTCATGGATCAGTCCGAACATTTCCTCGTCGTTCGAAAAGGCATCGGACTCGATGCCATAGCCCTTCAGCGCCTTGGGCGTCGAACCGCCGCTCTGGTCGAGCGCGGCGATGAAGCCCTGGCCCGATTTGATCTGTTCCAGCATGTCGGCATTGGCGGTCATAACGTCTCCGTGGCTTTGCATACGTATGTGGCGGCGCGCATAGCGACCCCTTGCGGGGGATGCAAATGCGCAAGGTTAATGGCGCAGCCCGCGGGCTGCCCGAACGTCAGCAGCGGGTCAGCGTCGGCCCTTCGACCAGGCTCTTTTTCCCGTTGCGCTTGTCGCGCGTATCGACGCGAACAACCAAGCCATCGGCGACCATTTGCTTGAGTTCGTCGTCGCCGCACATCAGGCGCTGCATCTGGTTGATCGGCTGCAGGAAAGACGTCTGGGGATGCGCGTCGAGATCACGGTCCATGATAAAGACCTGCACGCCCCGCTCCGCGCCCTTGTACGAGAGTTCCCATCCCTTCGGGATCGAGAATTCGGACATATAGAATTCGGCGATCAACGCGCCGGGGAAGTCCTGGGCGGCCGCCGGAACGGCAACGCTCGCGAGCATCAACGCAGCCAGAATCTTCTTCATGTCCAATACCCCCCAGTGTTGAAACGATCAGCCCTTCAGTGCATCCACCCCAGGGAGCGGCTTGCCCTCCATCCATTCCAGGAAGGCACCGCCTGCGGTCGAAACGAAGGTAAAGTCGCCGGCCACGCCGGCATGATTGAGCGCCGCGACCGTGTCGCCACCGCCCGCGACCGAGATCAGCGAACCTTCGCGCGTCAGCGCCGCGGCGGTCTTGGCAAGGGCGACGGTCGCCGTGTCGAACGGCGGCGTCTCGAACGCGCCGAGCGGGCCGTTCCAGACAAGCGTGCGACAATTTTTCAGGACATCGCCCAGCGCCTCGACCGCGGCGGGGCCGACGTCGAGGATCATTTCGTCCGCCGCAACCTCATGGACATTGACCGTGCGCGTCGGCGGATTGGGCGCGAACTGCTTGGAGACCACCACATCATAGGGCAAGTGGATGGTGCAGCCCGCGGCATCGGCGCTGTCAAAGATCGCGTTCGCCGTATCGACCAGATCATGCTCGCACAGCGACTTGCCGACATCGACCCCGCGCGCGGCGAGGAAGGTGTTTGCCATGCCGCCGCCGATGATCAGATGGTCGACCTGACCGACCAGATTGCGCAGCACGTCGATCTTGCTCGAAACCTTGGCGCCGCCGACGACCGCGGCGACCGGGTGCGCCGGATTGCCGAGTGCGGCGTCGAGCGCCTTCAGCTCGGCTTCCATCGCGCGGCCGGCATAGGCGGGCAGCCGGTGGGCGATGCCCTCGGTCGAACCATGCGCGCGATGCGCAGCCGAGAAGGCATCGTTGACGTACAGGTCGCCGATCTCGGCGAGCGCGTCGGCAAAGGCCGGATCGTTCTTTTCTTCGCCGGGATAGAAGCGCGTGTTTTCCAGCACCGCGACGTCGCCGGGCGCGAGTACCGCAACGCCTGCCTTGGCGCCGTCGCCGACGCATTCGGGGATGAACATCACCGAATGGCCCAGAACATCCTCGACCCCGCCCATGACAAGGCTCAGCGACTGGGTCGGGTTCTTCGCGCCCTTCGGCCGCCCGAAATGCGCGAGAAGCAGGACGATCGCGCCCTTGTCCGACAATTCGCGGATCGTCGGCATCGCTGCCTCGATCCGCGTCTTGTCGCCGACCGCGCCGTCGATCATCGGTACGTTCAGGTCGACGCGCACCAGCACGCGCTTGCCGGTAACGTCACCAATGTCGTCCAGAGTCTTGAACGCGGTCATCGCTGCTTTCCTTTGGTTCAGAGGAACTTGGCGATCACGCCCGCCGTGTCGATCATGCGGTTCGAGAAGCCCCATTCATTGTCGTACCAGCTCAGCACGCGCACCAGCTTACCGTCGATAACCGCGGTTTCCAGGCTGTCGATGGTCGAGCTGGCGGCATTGTGGTTGAAGTCGATCGAAACCAGCGGTTCCTCGGTATAACCCAACACGCCCTTCAACGGACCTTCGGCAGCCGCCTTCAGGACCGCGTTGACCTCTTCCTTGGTGGTGTCGCGCAGCGGCGTGAACGTCAGGTCGACGACCGACACATTCGGGGTCGGAACGCGGATCGACGATCCGTCGAGCTTGCCCTTCAGTTCGGGCAGGACCAGGCCGACGGCAACGGCCGCACCGGTCGAGGTAGGGATCATCGACATCGCAGCGGCGCGGGCACGACGCGGATCGTCATGGATCTGGTCGAGGATCTTCTGGTCGTTGGTATAAGCGTGGATCGTGGTCATCAGACCGCGCTCGATACCGATCGCCTCGTGCAGCACCTTCGCAAAAGGCGCGAGGCAGTTGGTGGTGCACGACGCGTTCGAAATGATCAGATGCTCGCCGGTGATCTTGTCGTCGTTGACGCCATAGACGACAGTCAGGTCGACTTCCTTGGCGGGCGCCGAGATCAGGACGCGCTTTGCGCCTGCGTCGAGGTGCTTCTGGCCGCCGGCCTTGTTGGTGAAGAAGCCGGTGCATTCCATCACGATGTCGATGCCATTGGCGGCATGCGGCAAAGCGGCCGGGTCACGCTCGGCGGTCACCTGGATGCGCTTGCCGTTGATCACCAGGTCATTGCCGTCGACTTCGACGGTGCCGTTGAAGGCGCCGTGCACCGAGTCATTACGCAGCAGGCGGGCATTCGCCTTTGCGTCGCCCAGGTCGTTGATCGACACCAGTTCGAGATCGTGGTCGGTACGTTCGAGAATCGCGCGCGCCACATTGCGGCCGATGCGTCCGAAACCGTTGATTGCAACCTTCACTGCCATCTCGAAATTTCCTTTCTGCGTGGGGCGAGCCGGTCCTTAATTGCCGAGCTTTGCCAGAATCTTGGGGGTGATCGCATCTACGGTCAGACCGAAATGCTTGTACAGGTCGTCGATCGGTGCCGAGGCGCCAAAGCTGTCGATACCGAAGCGCAGGCCGTGGCGGCCCGTATAGCGCTCCCAGCCAAACGTCGTACCCGCCTCGATCGAGACGATCAGCGCATCGGCCGGCAAGATATCGGCCTGATAGGCGGCATCCTGTTCGTCGAACAATTCGGTCGAAACCATCGAGACGACGTCGGCACCATGACCGGCGGCTTCCAGAGCATTCGCCACATCGATCGCCAGCGACACTTCCGAGCCCGTTGCGACGAGTACGACCTTCCGCGATGCCGAAGCATCGCGAAGGCGGTAACCGCCTTTCAGGCAAAGATTTTCCGTGACGTCATGGCGTTGCGGAGGGAGGTTCTGGCGGGTCAATGCAAGCAAGGACGGCCGGTCCGACTGCGCGAGTGCGATCGCCCAGCATTCGGCGGTCTCGACCGCATCGGCGGGCCGCATGACGAGGAGGTTCGGCATGGCGCGAAGCGACTGAAGATGCTCGATCGGCTGGTGCGTCGGCCCGTCTTCGCCCAGGCCGATGCTGTCGTGCGTCATGACATAGACGACGCGCTGACGCTGCAGCGCCGACAGGCGGATCGCGGCGCGGCAATAATCGGCAAAGACCAGGAATGTGCCGCCATAAGGAATGACGCCGCCGTGCAGCGCCATGCCGTTCATCGCGGCGGCCATCCCGAATTCACGGATGCCGTAGTAGATGTAGCGGCCCGAATAGTCGCCTTTTGTCAACGGCTTCGTCGACGAAGTTTTGGTATTGTTCGAACCGGTCAGGTCGGCACTGCCGCCCAAAAGCGCACCGATATCGGCGGTCAGCGCCGACAGCGTGTTTTCGGAGGCCTTGCGGGTCGCGACCTTCGGGGGTTCGGCGACCAGTCCGTCGAGATAGGCCTTGAAGGCGTCGCCCGGCGTCACCTTGCCACCAAGGCGATCCTGGAAATCGCTTTTCTTATCGCTGGTTGCGAGGCGATCATTCCATTCCGCGTGAAGCTTCTTGCCCTTTTCGCCGAAGGCCGCCCATGCCCCCGCGATATCGGCAGGGATGACGAAGGGTTCGGCGGTCCAGCCCAACGCTTCGCGCGTTGCGGCGACTTCATCGGCGCCGAGCGGTGAACCGTGCGTTGCCGACGTGCCCTGCTTGTTCGGCGATCCGAAGCCGATCAGCGTCCGGCAAGCAATCAGCGAGGGGCGATTGTCGGCCAGCGCCGCATCGATCGCGCGGCGGATATCGGCGGGGTCGTGCCCGTCGCATCCGTCGACGTGCCAGCCGGTCGCCGCATAGCGCGCCTTCACATCCTCGCTGGTCGACAAGTCGGTCGAGCCATCGATGGTGATCTTGTTGTCGTCCCACAGCACGATCAGGCGGCCGAGGCCCAGATGGCCGGCCAGGCCGATGGCTTCGTGGTTGATGCCTTCCATCAGGCACCCGTCGCCCGCGATCACCCAGGTGCGGTGATCGACCAGCACATCGCCGTAAAGCGCGTTGAGGTGACGCTCGGCGATCGCCATGCCGACGGCGGTCGCAAGCCCCTGCCCCAACGGGCCGGTCGTCGTTTCGACGCCTTCGAGCTCGAAATTCTCGGGATGGCCAGCGCACGGGCTGTTGATCTGACGGAAATTGCGGATGTCGTCGATCGTCGGCCGCGCATAGCCTGCCAGATTCAGCGTGGCATAGGCGAGCATCGAGCCGTGTCCTGCCGACAGGACGAATCGGTCGCGATCGGCCCATTTCGGATCGGTCGGATCGAATTTCAGATAATCCGAATACAGGACGGTGGCGACATCGGCCATGCCCATCGGCATCCCGGGGTGGCCGCTGTTCGCCGCCTGTACGGCGTCCATCGCAAGCGCGCGGATTGCGTTGGCGAGCTGACGTTCGGGCAGTGTCATTATTCCCCCGGATGAAGATAGGAAGGTGGCCGGATTCGGTGGGGACAGCCCTTTGCGGGGGTGGGGGCAGGAGTCAACCGCTGGCGGCATAAAATAGCACGCATTTCGGCGTGGAGAGGCGATTGCACCCCTCCCGCCGCGCTGCTACCTCGTGATCATGGAACTCGATCTCGACGAATCCAGCCTGGCCATCGGCCGCATCGAACGCGCACTCAGCCGGATCGAAAAGGCGCTGACGGAACGGGCGACCCGCCCTGCCCCCGAACCCGCCTCCTCCGAATCGAACCCCGATGACCAGACGGCTCTGAAGGCCGAGGTTACGGCGGTTATCGGCGAATTGGACCGGTTGATCGCGGAGGCGAAAAATGGCTGATGTGAAGCTCAACATCGCCGGGCGCGTCTACGACGTGCACTGCGCCGACGGCCAGGAAGCGCAACTCTTAAACCTGGCGGCACTTGTCGATGCAAAAATACGCACAATGCCGGGCGGGACCGAAATCCGCCAAATGCTCTTCGCCGCGCTGATGCTGGCCGACGAGGCCCAGGACGCGAATGGCATTGTCGAAAAGACCGACTCGCTGCGCGCCGCCATCGCTCTTGCGGAAAGCCGCGAAGCGCAGGCGCGCGACGAGCTCAAGGCGGCCCTGTCGGAGTTGGAAGCCCTCAAAAAGGCGCCCGCCGCTGAATCTGCGCCGCGCCCGTCGCATGACCGCGCGCTGCTGCAGATCGCGGATCGTATCGAGACGCTCGCTGCAAAGGTAGAACAAATCCCCTGACGAAGGGGCTTTGGCACCTAAACATCTTGAGGACGAGCACCCCTGCCCCTACATAGAGGGCGGCGGGTACTGCCCGGCACGAGCTTTTGCGAATATCCCTGAGGCGATACATCATCCTAGGGGGCTGTCCCTGCCCGGACCCTGGTCCGACGTATATGGTCCCCACCTGACGTTACTGGCGTCAGAGGATCTTCCAGCAAACGACCCACGGTGGTCCCGCCACCCGCCATCCATGTTCCGAGGAGCCGGAAGAGACATGCTTTCCGACGACCTCGCGGAGCGGAAACGCCAATTGCGCGAAAGACTGCGTTTTCGCCGCAAGCATTTCGCCGCGAACCTCGACGATATCGCGCGGCTGACGGCCTTTCGCGCCCTTCCCGCCTCGCTCTCGGAAATCCTCGCGGATCGCGCGCCTGTTGCCGCTTATGTCCGTTGGGGTGACGAGCCCGATATCGTTCCCATGCTCGCCGACCTGGATGAACTGGCCTTGCCGCATCATGCCGAGCGCGGCGAAACGATGGACTTTCGTCGCTGGAACCCCGGCAGCGCGCTGATCAAGGGCCCATGGAGTACGCAGCAGCCAGCAGATACCGCGGAAATTCTCACGCCCGGCCTCATCTTCTGTCCGCTCCTCGGCTTCGACCGGCACGGCGGGCGCCTAGGCCAGGGTGGCGGGCATTATGATCGCTATTTCGCGCGCCATCCCGAAATTCCCAGAATCGGAATCGGCTGGTCGGTGCAGGAAGTTGACGCCGTTCCGCTCGAATCGACCGACTTCGCGCTCGACGCGATCCTTACCGAACAAGAATTCATCCTGACCGGAGACCGTTTGTGAGCCAGCTTCCTCCCGACCCGCCGCCTAGCTGGCGCAAGCCCGCCGGCATCTTCATGATCCTCGGCTTGATCATCGCCTGGGCAGCGATCATCGTCGCGCTGTCGCCGTGGGTCGGCGGGTGGCCGATCCTGGTGCAGGCGATCTTCTACCTCGTCGCGGGCATCATCTGGGTCCTGCCGCTGAAGCCGTTGCTGCGCTGGATGGAATTGGGGAAGTGGCGCGCATAGCGCGCGCCCAAGCGCTCAGCGATATACAAATCATCGATTTGAGGAGGGGCGCCTTTCCGCCGAAATCGGCAGGAAATGGCGCGAGTGACGGGGCTCGAACCCGCGACCTCCGGCGTGACAGGCCGGCGCTCTAACCAACTGAGCTACACCCGCTTGCGCTTGGGAGAGGCGCCAATATGCGCCGCGCTCCGACCTGTCAACCGTCGCTTTCGTCCTTTGTGCGATTTAGCCTGTCGCGGACCTCTTCGGCGGTCGTCAGCGTTCCATGCTCGAAAAGGAAACCCGCCAGATCCGGCGTTCCGGTCGACGCAAGGACGGTCTGCAGGATCAGCAGCAAGGGCACCGCAAGCAGCGCGCCCGGCGTCCCCCACACCCACCCCCAAAAGCTGAGCGACACCAGAATCAGCAGCGGATTGACCGTCAAACGCTTGCCGAGGACCAGCGGCGTCACGAGATTCGCCTCGACCAGATGCACCCCGACGAAAATCAGCGCGGGCAACAGCGCGAATCCGACCGCGTCGAAGGTCATCAGCCCGCCCAGCCCCAGCAGCGTCGCCGCAACGATCGGCCCCAGATAGGGCACGAAATTGCAGATGCTGACGATCCCGCCCCACATGAAGGGCGACGGCATGCCTAGCGCCCACAGGAGAAGCGAGACCGTAAGCCCCAGGATCGCGTTGATCATCGTGATCGTCGCCAGATAGTCGGCGGTCGCATCGACGACATTCTGGATGACACGCGCGGTCTGCATCGCGCCGTCGAAGCTGCCCCGACGACGAATCGTCCCGCGCCGCAGCCGGGTCCAGCCGGAAAGGAAGAAAAAGATCACCAGCACCGCGAAGAACAGCTGGATCGCGGCAGCGGGCGCCGCCGAAATGAAATAGTCGACGACCGACGCGGGCGCCTGCGCGGCCACCGCCTGCGCCGTCGCCTCGGTCCCCGTCGCGACCGAGGTCAACGTACGATCGACGAATTTCTGCAGCGTCGAGTAAAAGTCGATCAGTGGTGCAAGGTTGCTCTGAATACGCGGAATCGACTCGGGAATTCGCGCGAACCACCCGGTCGCCGGCAGCACGATGATCGCCAGCGCGGCGTTGATCACCGCCAGAAAGCCCGCGAGCGACAGGAAAGCGGCCAGCGCGGATGGCACGCCATGCCGCTCGAGCCATTCGAGCAAGGGCACCAGCGCGATCGAGATGACGATCGCGGCGGTCAGCGGCAGGAAAAACTCGGCCCCCGCCTTGAGCGCAAAGGGCAGACCCAGACAGAAAGCCGCGCCAAAGATCAGCGCCATCGCGGCAAGCAGGCGGTCGCGGCGAAAGTCGTCGATCTCGATCTGGCGCAGGGGGTTGTCGCGCGCTTCGCGTGCGTCCTTTCGTCCCCTGTCCTCGGCCACGTCGCGTCCTTCCCCGGTTAACCGGTTCATCTTACGCGACCTTTACCGCTCGCGCCAGCCCGCCGCTTTTACGACGAACAGGGGCCTCGGCTGTCCCCATTTGGGTCAAAATGCCGTTCCAGGCCGGTATCTTAACCGGAAATTACCCTTTTTCTCCGATGTGTGACTTCACGGACCAGCCTTTGGAGTCAAACATCATGATGAAAGCGCCTGTGGGGGGCGCGAAGCATCATCGGCTTCTACATCCCTCTTCAACCGCCCTTGCGTTAACCATGGCGCTCATGCTGCCGTCACAGGCGCATGCGGCCGGCACGCGCGCGGGCACCACGATCAGCAACACCGCCAGCGCGAGCTACGACAATGGATCGGGCACGCAGACGATCGATTCGAACCGCGTCGATCTGCGCGTCGACGAACTGCTCGATGTTACCGTAGCCACTGCCAATCCGTCCGACGTCCCGACGACGCCGGGCGCCACCAATCAGGTGCTGACCTATTCGGTGACCAATACCGGTAACGGACAGGAAGCTTTCAGCCTCAGCACGATCGCCAATGTCGGCGGCGACAATTACGACCCCGTCGTCACGCAGATCTATATCGATAATGGCGACGGCGTATTCGACGCCAGCACCGACACGCTCTATACACCCGGCGCCAACGATCCCGTGCTGAATCCCGACCAGGGCATTCGCGTTTTCGTCCTGGCGACGACGCCGGGCACCGTCACCGACGGAAATCGCGGCATCGTGACGCTCGTCGCAGCCGCGAAAACCGGCACGGGCACCCCCGGCACCACCTTTGCCGGCCAGGGTGAAGGTGGCGGCGACGCCATCGTGGGCTCGACCGGCGCCGACGGGCAAGACAATGGCGCGTTCCGCGTCGCGGCCGCAACCGTCTCGCTCGTCAAATCGGCAAGAATCACCGACCCCTTTGGCGGCAGCGACCCGGTCCCGGGCGCGATCATCACCTATACGATTACGGCAACCGTCGCCGGCTCGGGTTCCATCAATGCCCTGGCCATCACCGACAATGTTCCCGCCGACACCGCCTATGTGGCCGGGTCGATTACGCTTGGCGGCGGTCCTTTGACCGACGCCGCCGACGCCGACGCCGGCGATTTCAACGGCACTCGCATTCGCGTCCTCCTCGGCACCGTAGCCGGCGGCCAGACGCGGACCGTAACCTTTCGAACGAGGATCAACTGATGAAGATCAAAGCCTTTTTCATCGCACTCGCGACCCTTGCACCCACGCAAGCCATCGCGTCGAACCAGGTTGCACTCGACAACAGCGTGTTCGTCGAGCGCGTAACGACGGACGCCAGCGGCAAGGAACGCGTGTTGCTGGAAGAACCGAAGATCGTCGTTCCGGGCGACAGGCTCGTGTTCGTGCTCAACTATCGCAACGCGGGGCAGCAGCCCGCGGACAAGTTCGTGATCACCAACCCGATGCCCTCGGCGGTGCGCTTCGCCGGCGCCGGCGATACCGCACAGCTCGTTTCGGTCGACGGCGGCAAGGCCTGGGGCACGCTCGATACACTGACGATCATGCAGCCCGACGGCACGCGCCGTCCGGCGCAGCCCTCCGATGTAACGCACATCCGCTGGGCATTTCAGAAACCCATTCCCGCTGGGGGCACCGGGAAGCTGATGTTTCGGGGAGTAGTCAAATAAATAAGTGATTAAAGCCGCTTAACGGTCGCCAGCGGTGGGGAATAGGGCGACCAACCAAGCCTAGGAGCTCAGCTATGACCAGCAAGCTGACTTACTGGGGCACCATCGGTGTGGCAGCGGCGTCCGTCGTCGCAGCCAACCCGGCCTATGCGGCCGGCACCACCGCGGGCGCCTCGATCACGAATACCGCCACCGTCGATTATCAGGTCGGTGGCGTTTCTCAGGGACAGCAGAGCGCGTCGAACAGCTTCACGGTCGACCGCAAGATCAACCTGCTCGTCGAAGAGGTGGGGACCGTCACGACCAATGTGGTTCCTGGCCAGACCAACGCCGTTACCACGTTTCAGCTGACCAACAGTTCGAACGAAGTGCTCGATTTCGCGCTCGCCGCGACACAGATCACCGGCGGCACCGCCGCGCATGGCGGCACCGATAGTTTCAACGTCAACAACGTACGGATTTATCGGGACAATACGTCATCGGGTACGGTCGGAAGCTGGGACGCGGGCGATACGCTCGTCACCTTCATCGATGAACTCGCGGTCGATACGCCGATCCGTCTGTTCGTCGTTGCCGATATCCCGACCGGCCTCGCCAATAATGCGGTCGCGGGCGTACAGCTGCGTGCGACCGCTCGCGAGGGCGGTACGGCGGGCAGCCAGGGTGCGGCGATCACCGAAACGACCGGCGCGAATACGGCGGCGAAGGACACGGTGTTCGCCGATACGGCCGGCGTCAACGACGGCAGCCGCGACGCGTCGCACAGCGCCGCCGACGACTATACCGTCCAGACTGCGACGCTGGCGGTCACCAAGACCAGCCGCGTCATTTCGGATCCGTTCAACAATACGACGAATCCGAAACTGATCCCGGGCGCCGTCGTCGAATATTGCATCGCGGTCGCCAACAGCGGCAGCGCGGCGGCGACAACCGTGCTGATCAACGACCCGGTTCCGGGCCAATTGACCTTCGTCGGCAGTTCGATCCTGCTGAACGGTACGGTAACGAGCGGCACCTGTAACGCCGATGGCGCAACGGGCGGAAGCTATGTGGCGCCGAACGTATCCGGCACGATCGCGACGGTTGCGGCGGGCGACACGCGCACGCTCGTTTTCCGCGCGACGGTCAACTGACCTGACGGATTGACGGGGCAGCGGGGTCGGCGTTCGAAAGCGCTCCCCCCGCTGCCCTCTTCGGGACCAGCAATGAAGCTCCGTCAGAAATATATGTCCTTCGTGACCGCCCTGGTCGCGGCAGCCATGCTGCCTGCGGCTGCTGGGGCACAGGTCATTTCGAACACGGCCTCCGCCGAATGGACGGACGGCGGCAGTCCTGCCGCGACCTTTTCGAATCGCGTCGACGTGACCGTCCGCGCGCGTCCGAACGAGCAGCCCGTCATCAAGACCTATCGCCTCGTCGATCAGGGCGGCAACAAGACCGCGCCGCTTGTCCCGACGCGCTGCGGCGGAACGATCATCGCGGCGCAGAGCATCACGGCCGCGAGCAGCGGCAACCTCATACAGCTTGGCGGTGCCTATGCCGGCATGCCGACCAGCCCGGCTTCCCTCCAGAGCAGCGACGCATTCCGCGCCGGAGAAGTGCTGGTCGTCGGCGTCACCCTCGCGTCGGCCAATATCGATCCGACTGCGATCGACACGCTGCCGGTCGTGCTCGATCTGGCTAATGGCGACAGCGAACGCATCACCTTGACCGAGACTGCCGCGAACAGCGGCGAGTTCGTCGGCTTCATCAACACGATCGGCGTTCCGCCCGCCGTCGTCCCGGGCGATTGCCGCCTGTCGGTCAATCCGGGGACGCCGATCCAACTCCGCGTCACCGATCAGGCCAACGCCAGCCTGGTCGCGATCGCGACAATCGACTTCCTCGTCGACCCCTTCGGCATCGTTTTCGACAGCGGCGACGGTTCGGCCGTTCCGGGAAGCCGCGTGACGCTGATCAACACCGCGACGGGCCAGCCCGCGCAGGTGTTCGGCGACGACGGCGTCAGCGCCTATCCCTCGACCGTCGTCACCGGACAAAATGTCACCGACGCGAGCGGGCGGGTCTATAGCTTCCCGCCCGGCGACTATCGCTTCCCCTTCGTGGCGCCCGGATCCTATCGTTTGGTGGTCGAGCCGCCCGCGCCCTATACCGCGCCCTCGACATCCAGCGCGGCGGACCTGGCGGGCCTGCGCCGTCCGGACGACGGCCTGCCCTTCACCATCACCGATGCGAGCTATAGCCGGTCGTTCACGCTCGACAGCCCTGCCCCGGTGCGGGTCGATATCCCGGTCGACCAGCCGGGCCTGCCGCTGATCCTGCGCAAGACGACGTCGACACAGACCGCGGTCGCCGGCGACGTCGTGCAATACCGCATCGAAGTGGCGAACCGCGATGCCCGCCGTACCACCGGCGCGGTAACGGTCAGCGACACGCTGCCTCCCGGCATGCGCCTGCGCGCCGACACGGTGCGAGCGAACGGAACGCGGGTCGACGCCGCCGTGAATGCGAACGGACGCGACTTCACCGTCACCCTGCCCCCGATCGCTCCGTCGGGCACCGCCCTTCTCACCTATGTTGCCGAAGTCACGGTGTCCGCGCAGCCCGGCAGCGCGCTCAATCGCGCCTCGGCGGCGGACAATCGCGGCAGCAAGAGCAACGTCGCCGAAGCGACGATATCGATCAAGCGCGATCAGATCGGCGACCGCATGACGATCATCGGCCGCATCACCGACGGCGGCTGCGCCGTCGACCCGGCACAGGCGTCAGGCGTCGCTGGTGTTCGCGTCATGCTGCAGGACGGCAGCTATACCGTCACCGACGAGGACGGCCGCTATCATTTCGAGGGCGTCCGCCCCGGCCTGCACGTCGTCCAGATCGACCCCTCGACGCTGCCGCTCGATCGCGAGGCAATCGACTGTGCGCGTTCGACCGCGAGCGGCGACAGCCCGATCTCGCGCTTCGTGGAGGGACGCGGCGGGGCACTGAAGCGCGCCGACTTCCGCGCCGTCGCCGCGGCTCCGCGCATGGCGCCCGGCGCCATCCGGTTCGAGGCGCCGACGCCGATGAGCGATCCCGACGCCGCGGGCGCGAACCGCGACTGGATTGCGAATCAGGCACCCGGCATCGACTGGCTCTTCCCCGAACCCGACCATAATCCGCGCACAAAGGCGATCCGCGCGGCGGTCAAACATGCGCCGGGCCAGAAGGTCACGCTGACCATCAACGGCAAGTCGGTCGATACCCTCACCTTCGAAGGGGTGACCAAGTCCGCCGACGGATTGGTCGCCGTCAGCCTGTGGCGCGGAATCGAGATTCGCGAGGGTGAGAACATGCTCGTCGCGCAGGTGAAGGATGAAAATGGCGGGGTGGTCGCGACAATCGAGCGGGGCGTCCATTATTCGATCACACCGATGCGGGCGACGCTGATCCGTGAAAAGTCCGTTCTGATCGCCAACGGCGTGACGCGTCCGGTGATCGCGGTCCGACTGACCGACCGCGCCGGCAAGCCGATCCGCGCCGGCCTGACGGGCGATTTCAGCGTTCCCGCCCCTTATTATCCCGCAGTGGAAGCCGATGCGCAGCAGGCCCGCCAGCTCGCAGGCCTGGAGCGTGCGCAGCCAGTCTGGCGTATCGATGGCGACGACGGCATCGCCTATATCGAGCTCGAACCCACGACCGCTTCGGGCACGCTGTCGATCGATTTCAATTTCCGGGACGACAAGGTCGAACGCAAGCAGACGATCGAGACCTGGCTCGACCCGGGCGATCGTCCGTGGACCGTCGTGGGCTTCGCCGCCGGGACGCTGGGATATAACACGCTCGACGACCGGATGGAGCCGGTGGCCGAGACGACGAGCGATCTCAACGCCGATGCGCGGCTTGCGCTCTATGCGAAGGGACGCGTGCGGGGAAAATGGCTGATGACGCTGTCCTACGACAGCGACAAGGACAAGGACGACGCCCGGTTCGGCGGCGTCATCGATCCGCGCGCCTATTACACCATCTACGCCGACCGCAACGAGACGCGGTATGACGCGGCGTCGGTCCGCAAGCTCTATCTGCGCCTGGAGCGCCCGCAATTCTATGCGATGTTCGGCGATATCGAGACCGGCATCGCCGAGCCCCAGCTGGCGCGCTACCAGCGGGCGCTGAATGGGGGCAAGGCCGAGTATCGCGGCCGAAACCTCGCGATGACTGCGTTTGTCGCCGACACGCCCTATCGCTTCCGCCGCGACGAGATTCAGGGCAACGGCCTGAGCGGGCCTTACCAACTCGGCGCGCGAGACATTTTGCCGAACAGCGAGCGGATCGTGATCGAGACGCGCGACCGGCTCCACAGCGATCGGATCGTCGAAAGCGTCTCGCTGACCCGTCACGTCGATTACGACATCGATTATCTGGCCGGGACGATCCGTTTCCGATCGCCCGTGCTCAGCCGCTCGTCGGACCTCGATCCGCAGTTCATCGTCGCTGAGTATGAGGTCGACGGCGTGGGCGAGCGCGTGCTCAATGCCGGCGGCCGCATCAGCTATCAGTCGAACGACGAGAAGCTGCGCGTCGGCGCAACCTTCATCCACGACGAAGACAGCAGCGTCCGGACCAATCTCGGCGGCGTCGATGCACGCTATCGCCCCGACGGCGACACCGAAGTGCGCGCCGAATATGCCGTGAGCGACGCACACTCCAAAAGCGGCGGCAGTACGGCGGCGGCGGGTACCGCAACGGCGTGGCTGATCGAGGCCGAGCATCACGGCAGCAACGCCGATTTCCTGGCCTATATTCGCGAACGCGAGGCGGGCTTCGGCACCGGCCAGTTGAACCGCGGCGAGGACGGCACGCGCAAGTTCGGGTTCGACGCGCGCCTCAAGGCCGGTCGAAACCTGTCGTTGACGGGCAGCGCGTGGCAGGAGGATTATCTCGACGTCGATGCGCGGCGCCGTGCGGCGCGGGCGCTGGCCGAGTATGACAACGGCACCACGGTCATGCGCGCCGGCCTGACGCACGCGGATGACCGCCTGTCGAACGGTTCGCGCAACATATCGAACATCGTCCAGCTCGGCGCCACGCAGCGGCTGTTCGACAAGAAGCTCGAACTCGATGCGCAGACCGAGTTTGCGCTGGGCGGCAAGGACGCCAGCGTCGACTTCCCGACCCGCCATCGCATCGGCGCACGCTATGCGGTTACGCGCGACGTAAATCTGGTCGGAAGCTACGAAATCGCCGACGGCGACACGATCCGCGCGCGCACCGCCCGCGTGGGATTCGACCTGGCTCCCTGGGCCGGCGCCCGCCTGCTCGCGACCGCCAATCAACAGGAAGTTGGCGAATATGGCCCCCGCACCTTCACCGCCTACGGCCTGTCGCAGTCGCTACTGCTCAGCAACAAGCTAACGGTCGACCTGTCGATCGATGGCAATCGAACGATCGGCGGCGTTCGGGCGAGCGATGTGCCGAATGTCGCGCATCCCGTGGCTTCGGGCGGTTTTCTGGGCGGCAACGGGACGTTGACCGAGGACTTTGCCGCGGTCAGCGTCGGCGCGACTTATCGCAGGGAGCGGTGGACAATTACCGGTCGCGCCGAATATCGCGACGGAGAACTGACCAATCGGTACGGCCTGACGCTGGGCACGATCCGCCAGCTTGGCGAGGGCCAGGCGCTCGGCGCGCTGTTCACCTATGCCAAGGCTAGCGGCGCGGGCACGACGCCGACGACCGAGGTCGTCACGTTCGAGGCGAGCTGGGCGCACCGCCCCGCCGACTCCCGGATCGCATGGCTCAACAAGAGCGAGTTCCGGTCGGACAAGGTGCGCGATGCCGTCGCGGGCGCAGCCGGGCCGATCGGCGGCACGCTGACGATCGATGGCGACGCGACCAGCCGCCGCCTGCTCAACAGCCTGTCGCTGAACTGGACCCCGCTCGGCAAACGGAGCGTCGATGACGGCGACAACAATGGCTGGTTCGAGCGCGCCGAAATCGGCCTGTTCTGGGGAACGCGATATAATTTCGATCGCTTTGGCGCCGACGACGTCAAGGGCTGGTCGAACCTGCTGGGCGCCGACATGCGGTTCAACCTGGGCGAACATGTCGATGTGGGCGCATCGGGTACGGCACGGATCGGGACCGGCGGCGACACCATCGCCTGGGCAGGCGGCCCGACGGTGACGCTGGCGCCGATGAAGAACGCCAACATCACCTTCGGCTATAATTTCGCCGGCTTCCACGATCGCGACTTCGAGGATGCGCGCTTCTCGCGCTCGGGCGCTTACGTGACGTTCAAGCTGAAGTTCGACCAGACCAGCTTCGCGGGGCTCGGCCTTTGATCACTCATTCTCTGGTCACCCCGGATCGGGTCCGAGGTGACGAGAATGAGGAGAAGGTTCAGTCCGCGAACAGAAGGACTGGCGTTTCGATCAGCTTCTTCAGTGCCTGAACATAGCTGGCGGCATCCCAGCCATCGACGACGCGGTGGTCGCAGCTGATCGACAGGTTCATCAGCTTTGCGCGGCGGATATCGTCTCCGTCGAATACCGGACGCTCGACGATCTTGTTGGGGCCGATGATCGCGACTTCGGGCCGGTTGATCACCGGCGTCGTCGCAATACCGCCGAGCGGGCCGAGCGACGTGACGGTCAGCGTGCCGCCGGTCAGTTCCTCGACCTTTGCCTTGCCGGTGCGCGCGGCCTCCGCCAGGCGCGTGATCTCGCTCGCAAGCTGCCAGACGTTCATGTCCTGCGCATCGCGGATGACCGGAACCATCAGGCCGGCATCGGTCTGCGTCGCCATGCCGAGATGCACCGCGCCATGCCGCGTCACCACGCCGGCTTCGTCGTCGTAGCGCGCGTTGATCATCGGAAACTGCGGAATCGTGCGGCAGATCGCGACGATCAGGAAGGGCAGCATCGTGAGCTTCGGCCGGCCGCCGCGGTTTGCGTTGAGGTCGGCGCGCATCTCCTCGAGCGCGGTGACGTCCATTTCCTCGACATAGGTGAAGTGCGGGATCGCGCGCTTCGACGCCGCCATATTCTCCGCGATCTTGCGGCGCATGCCGATGACCTTGACCGGTTCGTCGGCGCGCGCGCGCGAGGCGCCGGGCGTGTGATAGCCCTGCCCGCTGCTGTAGCGCAGGAAGGCATCGAGATCCGAATGGCGGATGCGGTCCCCCTCGGCATGAACCTGGCCGAGATCGACGCCCAGATCCTTGGCGCGCGCGCGCACGGCAGGCGACGCAAGGACGGCGCGGCCGTGAGCGGTGGAAGCAACGGGAGCCGGCGCGGGTTCGGGCGCAGGCGTCGGTGCGGGTGCAGGTGTGGGAGCCGGTGCCACTTCCGCGACCGAAACCTCTTCTGCACCGGGCGTTTCGGCCACGATCTCTTTCTCGACCGGTGTATCGGCCGGCGGCGCGTCGGCCGTAGCCTCGCCCTCGGTCTCGATCACCGCGAGAGTCGAGCCGATCGACACCATGTCGCCGACCTCGCCCGCCAGTTCGACGACGATACCCGAAACCGGCGATTCCATTTCGACGGTCGCCTTGTCGGTCATCATGTCGGCAAGCTGCGCGTCTTCTTCGATGCGATCGCCGATCTTGACGTGCCAGGCGACGATTTCAGCCTCGGCGATGCCTTCGCCGATGTCGGGCAGACGGAACGAATAACGAGCCATGGCGATCAGTCCTTCAGAATCTTGTCGAGCGCGGTCGCGATGCGCACCGGTCCGGGGAAATAGGCCCATTCGAGGCTGTGCGGATATGGCGTGTCAAAGCCGGTGACACGCTCGACCGGCGCCTCGAGATGATAGAAGCAACGTTCCTGCACCAGCGCGGCAAGCTCGGCGCCGAAACCCGACGTCCGCGTCGCTTCGTGGATGATCAGGCAGCGGCCGGTCTTTTTCACCGACGCCTCGATCGCCTCGATGTCGAGCGGCAGCAGCGTACGGAGATCGAGAATTTCGGCGTCGATGCCGCGTTCCTCGATGATCGTCTTCGCGACATGGACCATCGTTCCGTACGCGAGCACGGTCAACGCCTCGCCCTCGCGCACCGTGGCAGCCTTGCCCAGATCGATGCGGTAATAGCCTTCGGGCACCGCGCTGGCGTCGTGCCGCGACCAGGGTTCGACCGGACGGTCGTAATAGCCGCTGAACGGGCCGTTGTAGATGCGTTTCGGCTCCAGGAAGACGACGGGGTCGTTATCCTCGATCGCCGCGATCAGCAGCCCCTTGGCATCATAGGGATTCGACGGAATCACCGTCTTCACGCCGCAGATATGCGTCATGATGCTTTCGGGCGACTGGCTGTGCGTCTGGCCGCCGAAGATGCCGCCGCCAAAGGGGGTGCGCACCGTCATCGGACATATGAAGTCGTTCGCCGAGCGATAGCGCAAGCGCGCCGCTTCGCTGACGAGTTGGTCGAGACCGGGGTAGATATAATCGGCGAACTGGATTTCAGGAACCGGCCGTAGGCCATAGGCGCCCATGCCGACCGCGACGCCGATGATGCCGCATTCATTGATCGGCGTGTCGAACACGCGAGTCTTGCCATGCTTTTTCTGCAGGCCCGCGGTCGCGCGGAACACGCCCCCGAAATAGCCTACATCCTCGCCCATCACGACGGTGTTGGGGTCGCGTTCGAGCATGATATCCATGGCGCTGTTGATCGCCTCGATCATGTTCATGGTCTTGATCTCGTCAGCCATTATTCGGGCTTCCAGTTCGGGCCGAATTTGGCCTCTTGTTCAGCAAGCATCTGGTCGCACTGTTCCTTGAGATGCCATGGCATCTCCTCGAACACGTCCTGGAACATCGTTTCGAACGGCTGGTGCATGCCATGCCCCAAAATGCCGAGCTTTTCGGACTGTTTCTGGGTCGTCTTTACCAGATCGTCGAGTTCCTGGGCCTGTGCGGCGTGGCGTTCGTCGTCCCATTCGCCCAGCATTTCGAGATGCTGTTTCAGACGCGCGATCGGATCGCCGAGCGGCCAGGCGGTCGCTTCGTCGGCGGCGCGATAGGCGCTGGGATCGTCGGAGGTGCTATGACCTTCGCTGCGATAGGTGAAATGCTCGATCAACGTCGGGCCGTTGTTCGTCCGCGCGCGATCGGCGGCCCACTGCGTCGCGGCATAGACCGCCAGCGGGTCGTTGCCGTCGACGCGCAGCCCGGCAATGCCATATCCCACGGCGCGCGCCGCGAAGGTCGTCCGTTCGCCGCCGGCAAAGCCGGAGAAGCTGGATATCGCCCACTGATTATTGACGACGTTGAAGATGACCGGCGCATTATAGACGGTCGCGAAGGTCAGCGCCGAGTGGAAGTCGCCCTCCGCCGACGATCCCTCGCCGCACCAGACGGTCGCGATGCGCGTGTCGCCCTTCGACGCCGAGGCCATTGCCCAGCCCACCGCCTGCGGATATTGCGTCGCGAGGTTACCCGATACGCTGAAGAAACCATGTTCGGGCGCCGAATACATGATCGGAAGCTGACGACCGAGCAGATGATCGCCCCGGTTCGAATAGATCTGGTTCATCATCTGGATCAGCGGATAGTCGCGCGCGATCAGGATGCCCTGCTGGCGATAGCTGGGAAAGCACATGTCGGCGCGGTCGATCGCCATCGTCGAGGCGACCGACGTCGCCTCTTCGCCGGTGCATTTCATATAGAAGCTGGTCTTGCCCTGCCGCTGTGCGCGGAACATGCGGCCATCGAATGCGCGGACGAGCATCATGTAGCGCAGCATCACGCGAAGCCGGTCGGGGGTCAGTTTCGGATCCCAGGGGCCCTTCGCCACGCCGTCGAAATCGAGCACGCGGACAAGGCCGTAGCACAGGTCGCGCATTGCATCGGGCTTGGTCGCCTCGCCGGGGCGCGGCGTCGCGTCGACTGCCGGAACCTCGATATCGCCGAAGTCAGGCGTATCGCCAGGCCGGTAACGCGGTTCGGGGACGTGAAGCGACAACGGCGGCAGGTTGCTCGCCGGTCGCCGATGCGACTCAGGCATATCTTCTTCCCTTCGGGCGCGAATCGCCCACCTAGTTATATTTCAACGTGGCGACATAATATTACAGTCGCCATACGAATGCAACGACAGCGATCAGACCGCTACAGGCGCGGAAATATGCGCTTGCGGCGCGTAAGCCTCGACCGCGAAATCTTCGAACCGATAGTCGAAAATGCTCGAGGGCCGGCGAAGGATGCGCATCTTGGGCGCGCCGTCGGGAACGCGCTGAAGCTGCTGCTCCACCAGTTCGGCATGATTGAGATAGAGGTGCACGTCGCCGCCGGTCCAGACCACCTCATGCGCATGGAGATCGCATTGCTGCGCGATCATCCGGGTAAGCAGAGCCGCCTCGAAGATGTTGAAAGCAAACCCCAGCCCCAGATCGCACGAGCGCTGGAACAACAGGCAGGACAGGCCGCCGTCGCTGCGCACGTGAAACTGATAGGTCATGTGGCACGGCGGCAGCGCCATGCGGTCGAGATCGGCGACGTTCCAGCCGGTGAAGATATGCCGCCGCGACCCCGGATTGTTGCGCAGCGAGTCGATCAGCGCCGCGATCTGGTTATGTCCCTGTTCGGCGCGGCGGAAGAGCCCCTCGCCCGCCGGCCCCTCGCCCGCCGGTTCGTAACGCGGCCAGTTGACCCACTGATGCCCATAGACCGGGCCGAGGTCGCCCCACTGCGCTGCGAAGGCCTCATCCGCGACGATCCGCGCCTCGAAATCCTCGGCGCTTATCGCGTCGCCCGTTGCGCGACGATATTTGTCGAGCGGCCAGTCTGTCCAGATCCGCACGCCCTGCGCGACCAGCGGCCGGATATTGGTGTTGCCGGTCAGGAACCACAGCATCTCGCGCAGCGCGGTCTTCCAATAGACGCGCTTGGTCGTCAGTAAGGGAATCGCGTCGTCGGCCAGCGAGAATCGCATCGTCTCGCCGAAGAGCGAGCGCGTCCCGACGCCGGTACGGTCGACACGCTCGTCGCCCTCCACCCAAATGCGACGCATAAGATCGAGATATTGCAATTCATAATGGATGGAATCGGGCAAGACTCGCTCCTGTCTGTGGCCTTCTTTGCTAGGCTTCGCGTGGCGACGCGACAAGGGGCGGCGCCGGTGGACGACACCAATCGTCCGATACGGCCCAGTCCCCGCTTTCGCCGACGTTTCCGCCAACGCATCACTCGCGTCATGACCCTGTTCAAATCTGTCCGGAAGCTGCCGCAATCGACGATCGTCGCCGGCTTCGTATCGCGCGAAGCCGAGGATGTCGTCGCGCGTCAGCTGTTGCGCCCGCTTTTCCCCAGCGACGGCGAAGCCATGTTGCTGGCCGGCTTCGACGCCTATTCCAGGCTGATCGGATTCGAATGCGCGCCGGGCGACAGAGCCGGGCGCTGCGTCATCGCGCCGGGGTGTTGGAACCGCCTGTTGGGCATCGGCGTCTCCACCATCGTCATGGCGCACAACCACCCCTCCGGAATCGCGCGCCCCAGCGACGCCGACCTTGCCTGCACGCAGGAGGCCGCGCACTTTCTCCGACTCGTCGGCATCGATCTGGTCGATCATCTGATATTTGTCGAAAGCGGTCATTTCAGCTTTCGCAATGCCCAGCTGATCTAGTCCGAACAATCGTGACGACTATGCCGATTGACGCTTGATGTTCGCAAAATGCGCGTCTAGAGGACCGCCCTGCCTTCGCGCCGGTCCGCCGGCGCAAAGATCGGTCGGGGAGTAGCTCAGCCTGGTAGAGCACTGTCTTCGGGAGGCAGGGGCCGGAGGTTCGAATCCTCTCTCCCCGACCAATATCTTTTGCATTCATCAGACCTTGTAACCGGAACCGACAATCCCTAGATTGTCGTTACGCCGCCATGGTTTTCCCCCTTTCCATCGCGGCGAGTACCCCGTCAGCTTGACGTGGGTGCGTCCTCCCTGGACCCTGGCCACCTCGTACCCCGGTACGAGGTGGTTTTTTATTCGGCAGCGAGCGGAACGCTCTCTTCGCCTGGGCGAAGGTCCGCCGATCGTCGCACCAAAGCGGCAAACCACCCTTTCAGGCGGTCCAGACGGGCGGGATCGGGGACGCGATCGGCAGTCAGATACAGACTGCGGTCGATCTCGATCTGGACAGCGTGAAGCGCCTCGGCCGGCCGGCCATGCGCGCGCACGATATGTCCGCCGGCATAGGGCTGGTTCCGCGACACGGGCTCGCCGAGGCGGGCCGCCTGTTCCATCACCATATCGGCGAACCAATCGCCCGCGGTGCCACCGAAGCGATCGCCGACGACGATTCGCGCGCCATGGCCGGGCTGTCCGGCCGGAATCGGCGGCATGCTGTGCAGGTCGATCAATATCGCATGGCCAAAACGGTCGCGCGCGGCCGCCAGCTCCTCGGCGAGCGCGACATGATAGGGCCGATGAAAGGATTCGAGCCGCCAGTGCAGCGCCGCCCGGTCGATCGGACGCTTCCACAAGGGGCCGCAATCGGCGAGCCGCGTGGGTATCACGCCGAGTCCCGCGCGCTCCTTGCGTCCCGGAACCGAAAATTGCGGGCGCAGCGCGGGGGCGACCTCGCCCGGCGCCATCTGTCCTTCCCCGCGATTGCAGTCGGCGACCGCCCTCGCCCACAGCGCCTCGACGACCGTCGCGCCCGCCTGAACCGCATCCTTGGCGATCTGGTCGCACCAACCGTCCTCGAGCCGTTCCAGATCGGCGAGGCCGACGCGCGTTGCCGCCAGAATCTCGGGCGGATAGATGCGACCGGCGTGCGGAACCGACACGACGACCGGACTGGTCACCGTCGGCCGGGTGACAGCGATCGCGGCTGGCGGGAGAGTGCGGCGCGGCATCCGTTCAACGTGGCAAAAATTTCGCGACGAATCCAGCGACGCGGGAATTTGTTAAATCTCTCAGGCTATATGTGCGCTTTACCATGTTATAGGGTGCCGCCGGAACCGGCGCCATGAGGGACCAGGGGGCGTATTTCGGCATGATTCGCATTTTGCTCGCGGAAGACGACGACGTGATGCGCGAGTATCTGGCGCGGGCGCTGACCAACGCCGGATATCATGTGACGGCGGTCGATCGCGGCACAGCGGCGGTCCCCTATATCGATTCGGGCACGTTCGACCTGTTGTTGTCCGATATCGTGATGCCCGAAATGGACGGGATCGAGCTGGCGCAGCACACCGCCAAGGCGGCGCCGCAGACGCAGGTGATGTTCATCACGGGCTTTGCCGCCGTATCGCTGCGCGCCGAGGAAAATGTCCCGCAGGCCAAGCTGCTGTCGAAGCCGTTTCACCTCAAGGACCTGGTGCGCGAGGTCGACAGTCTCTTCGGGCGGGCCGACCGGTCGAGCCAACAATAAAGACGCAAGTTCGCGCGAAGGGGTTGCCAAGCCGCGCAGAGCCGATTAGGGGGCGCGTCACCCCAAAGGATGGGCGTGTAGCTCAGTGGTAGAGCACTGTGTTGACATCGCAGGGGTCGCAAGTTCAATCCTTGCCACGCCCACCATTAAAAACGCCGCCATCCCATCGGGTTGGCGGCGTTTTTGCTTTCCGGTTGCCGTGGACGGCCAGGGCTCAGGCCATGCCGCGCGCCAGGTCGCCGCGCGACGCGTCACCGATCTGGCTGCCGCCGTCACAATCGAGGATCGTGCCGGTGATGTACCCGGCGGCGGGTGAGCAGAGGAACACCGCCGATTCGGCGACCTCCTCGACTTTGCCCCAGCGCTTCATCGCGATGCGATCGTAATGCGCCTGCCGCGTCTCGGCATCGGGGGCGAGGCGCTTCATCCCCTCGGTATCGGCGATCGGTCCGGGCGAGATGCCGTTGACGCGCACCTCCGGTCCCCATTCGAGCGCGAGCACGCGGATGAGCTGGTTGATCCCCGCCTTCGCGGCGCAGGCATGCGCCTGGAGCGCCGACGCGTTGATCGCCTGCCCCGCCGTGATCGCGATCAGCGACGCGCCAGGCCGGTTGAGAAGGTCGTGACACCCGCGGAATACGTTGAACGTGCCGTTGAGGTCGATGTCGACCACGGTGCGGAATGCGTTCGACGACATGCCGAGTACCGGCGCGAGGAAATTGCCCGCCGCGCCCGAGATGACGATGTCCATCGGACCGAATTGCCCCGCGACCGTCTCCATCACCCCGCGAATCGCCGCATAGTCGCGAACGTCGGCCGACAGGCCGATCGCGTCATGCCCGATCTCGGCGGCGGCGCGCTGCGCCTTGTCCGGATCGCGGCCCGCGACCGCGACCTTCGCGCCCAGCGCGGCAAAACGCTTGGCGATGCCGAGGTTGATGCCGCTCGTGCCGCCCGCGACGAAAGCCGTCTTGCCTGCCAGCAAATTATCCCGAAAGGTGGTCATACGCTCTCTTCTCCCTGTGCCGTCGAACCGCTGTGGGGTTGACGGATGTCATTAGGTCGCCTTTTGAAACCCGATCAGACAGCAAGGAAAAGACGATGGCAAGTGGCCCGACCTCCAACAGCTTCATCTCGCAGCGGCTGAAACTCCACTATGCCGACTGGGGCAATCAGGATGCACCGCCGCTTTTGCTAGTTCATGGCGGGCGCGATCATTGCCGGAGCTGGGACTGGGTCGCGGAAAAGCTGGCAGATCGCTATCATGTCATCGCCCCCGACCTGCGCGGCCACGGCGACAGCGCCTGGGCGCCCGACGGCAATTATGAAATGGGCGCCTTTATCTATGACCTGGCGCAGCTGATCCACCAGCTCGACCTGGCACCGGTGACGATCGTTGCGCATTCCATGGGCGGCAATATCTCGCTGCGCTACACCGGCCTTTATCCGGAGAATGTCAAAAAGCTCGTCGCGATCGAGGGGCTGGGTCCGTCGCCCAAGGTCCTCGCGCAGCGCGCCGAGACACCCTTTGCCGAACGCTTCCGCAAATGGATCGACAACAAACGGCAGGCCTCGGGCCGCCAGCCGCGCCGTTACCCCACGCTCGACGACGCGCTGGCGCGGATGGCGGCGGAAAACAGCTATCTGACCCCCGAGCAGGCACGCCACCTGACCATCCACGGCATCAACCGCAACGAAGACGGCAGCTGGAGCTGGAAGTTCGACAACTATCTGAACGTGTGGCCCGTCGTCGACCTGCCGCAGCCCGACCTCGAATCGCTGTGGACGGCGATCAGCTGTCCGACGCTTCTTCTCTATGGAGCGGATAGCTGGGCCTCGAACCCCGAGAAGGATGGCCGCCTGGAGCATTTCAAGACTGCCAAGGTGGTCGAATTCGAAAATGCCGGCCATTGGCTGCACCACGACCAGTTCGACCGGTTCATGTCCACGCTAGAGGACTTCCTCTAAGCCGGGGCCGCGCGGCGCGGCGCTCGCGCGCATTCGGAACCCAGCCATGACGTACACGGGGCAGATTGCAGGACGGCAGCGGCTGGTCGCCGCCGGCGGCGCGCTGTTGGCCGCGCTCGGGATCGGGCTGGGTCTGGCGAGCGGGCTCGACCTTCATGTGATCCGCAGCGCCAGCGAGACGATCAGCGCGATCGCCCTGCCCGCCCCGCCGCCCCAACAGGCCGAACCGGCGCCCCTGCCCGTCGCGCAGGAGAAGCAGAGCGGCAAGGCGTCGGCGGCGAACAAATATGCCAAGGCCGCGCCGATCGCTGCGCCAAAGCCCAAAATCCTCCCGCCAAAGCCGCCACCGATCGCCGCCGCGCCGCAACCTGGAACCGGCAGCGATGCCTCGGCAGGCGCAACGCCCGACCCGGGCCCCGGATCGGGCGCTGGCGGGCGCGGCAACGGCACCGGAGCCGGCGGATCAGGAAACGGAACAGGAGGCGGCACCAAAGCGGCATGGCGCAGCGGCACGATCCGCGACCGCGATTATCCGAGGGACGCCAGCCGCGCGAAAGTCGGCGGCGAGGTCGAGGTGCGCTTTACCATCGAGGCGACCGGGCGGGCCACCGGCTGCCGTATCACGCGGTCGAGCGGCGATGCCTCGCTCGACGCGACAACCTGTCGCCTGATCGAGGAACGTTTCCGCTTCAAACCCGCAACAAACGGCGCGGGCACGCCCATCGCGAGCCAATATGGCTGGCGCCAGAGCTGGTGGCTGGAAGGCCGGAATTGACCCGCTCCTCTTTTTGATAATCAGTCGCATCTTTCAGCAACATGTTTATGCGAACGATTATCAATATACGTTGACTTTGAAAACAACTCGCAATAGCGGCGCGATCGACCAAACCAAAAGGGGGTTTATCGTGAAAGTTTCGACGTCCGCTTCATTCCTTGCGCTCTCCTGCGTCGGATTCATTGCCACTTCGCCCGCGATGGCAGCAGAGACTGGAGACGATGCCGCAGCCGCAGCCGATTCCGACAAGGAACGCGAGACGATCATCGTCAACGGCCAGCAAGTTCAGACCGACACCCCCAAGGCGACGGCACCGCTGATCAACACGCCGCGCTCGATCGTCGTGGTCGACAAGCAGGTCATCAAGGAAACGGGTTCGGCCACCCTCGTCGAAGCCCTGCGCACGGTTCCCGGCATCACCTTCGGTGCGGCCGAAGGTGGCAACCCGATCGGCGACCGTCCCTTCATCCGCGGCTTCGACAGCCAGGGCAGCACCTATCTCGACGGCGTTCGCGACATCGGCGCGCAAAGCCGCGAGGTTTTCGCAGTCGAGCAGATTCAGGTCGTCCGCGGGTCGGACTCGACGCTTGGCGGGCGCGGCAGCGCCGGCGGGTCGCTGAACATCGTTTCCAAGCTGCCGCAGCGCGAGAATTTCGTCGGCGGGTCGGTTTCGGTCGGCACCGACAATTACAAGCGCGTCACCGGCGACCTCAACTATGTCATCGCCGATAATGTCGCGTTTCGTATCGCGGGCATGTGGCACGATCAGGACGTCGCCGGACGCGACGCGATCTTTCAGAAGCGCTGGGGCGTTGCGCCCTCGCTGACGATCGGTATCGACGGGCCGACGAAGCTGACGGCGTCCTATTACCACCTCGATACCGACGAGTTGCCGGACAGCGGCATCCCCTATTTCTACACGATCGGGAACGCTCCCCTTGGCAACAAGGTCTATTCGGAGCCCCTCATCGGTACCGGCACGACGATCGGCGGCACGACCGGCACCGTCAAGCGCGGCACTTTCTATGGCCTGGTCGATCGCGACTTCCGCAAGAGCAAGACCGATCAGCTGACGCTGCGTTTCGACCACGACTTCGGCAATGGCGTTCGCTTCCGCAACACGGCGCGCTACAGCCACACGACGCAGAACTATATCTACACCCAGCCCGACGATCAGCAGGGCAATGTGTACGGTACCGCGGCGACCAACCCCGCGGTCAATCCGGCGGGAAGCGTCGTCACCGGCGGCTATGTGTGGCGCCGTGCCAACACGCGCTTCGGCTATACCGACAGCATGACGAACCAGACCGATCTTTATGGCAAGATCAAGACGGGCGGCATCGAACACAGCTTTGCGCTCGGCGCCGAATTCTCGCTCGAGAAGGCAAGCCGCGGCGCCTATGTTCTGGCCACTGGTTCGACCGTCAGCCCGCGCTGCAACACGCTGACGCTGAGCCGCTATAATTGCACCAGCCTGTTCAACCCGAACCCGAACGATCCGTGGGTGAACTATGCCAGCGACGTGGCCGGCGCGGCCACGGCACCGATCACGAAGGGCGTGTCGAGCACCCGGACGATCAACGAAGGCAATACGAAGGCGATTTATGCGTTCGATTCGATCTCGATCGGCGAACAGCTCATCGTCAATCTCGGCGCCCGCTTCGACAGCTTCAAGTCGAAGACCACCCTGCCGCTGATCAACGGGACGCGCCCGCAGGTGCGGCGCAAGGATGACATCTTCAACTGGCAGGCGGGGCTGATCTTCAAGCCGACGCCGAACACCAGCCTCTATGCCTCCTATGCGACCGCGGCGACGCCCCCCAACAGCCTGCTTGGCGAAGGCCAGGAAGGAAACAGCCTGGGCACCGTATCGGCGACCAATACGCAGGAAATCGTCCAGGCAGCGGCGAACGCACTCCGCGTCGAGCGCACCAAGTCGATGGAAATCGGCGCGAAGGCCGATCTGTTCGACTCGCGCCTGTCGCTAACCGCCGCGGTCTTCCAGACCAAGACCAAGAATGCGCGCGTCACCGGCGACAACAACACCGTGCAGTTCATCGGCGAGCGTGAAATCAAGGGCTTCGAAGTCGGCTTCAACGGCACGATCGTCAAGGGCTGGACCGTGTTCGGCGGCTACACCTTCCTCGATGCCGAAATCGTCGACGGCGGCTTCACCGCGCTGACGGCGGCGGCGGTCACCGGCCAGGCGGCAAAGGTCGTGCTGGTGCCGTCGGTGAACAACGGCAAGCCGTTCCCGCAAACCGCGCGGAACAGCTTTACCTTGTGGACCAATTTCGAGCCCGTCGAAGGACTGACCCTGGGCGGCGGCGCGTTCTACACCAGCCGCGTCTTCGGCGGCTATTCGGACAACCGCACGGCCACGCAGACCACGGCCGGCGTCGTCACGGTCAATCCGGCGACCAAGGTGGTGTACCGCACGATCCCGTCCTACTGGCGCTTCGACGCGCGCGTCGGGTACAAGATCAACGACCAGATCGACCTGTCGGTCAACGTCAACAACCTGACCAACAAGGTCTATTTCAACCAGGCCTACACCGCGCACTACGCCAGCATCGCGCCGGGCCGTTCGGCGATTGCGACGCTGAACTTCAAATATTAAAAGCCACGCATGACGACGCTCGACATTGACCGGTTGAAAGCGATGAGCGCGGACGAATTGTCCGTGCTGCTGACGCCGGGCAATGCCGAGCGGCCCGTCGCAATTCGCCTCGCTGCCGAAGCCGGCTTTGCCGATGCGCAGACCGTCTATGGCCAGATGCTCCTCGACGGCGACGGGGTGGAACAGGACCAGCGTGCCGCCATCGGATGGTTCGGCAAGGCGGCCGAACAAGGCCATGCGATGGCGATCAACATGATCGGCCGCTGTTACGACCTCGGCTGGGGCGTCGAAACCGACAAGGCGCGCGCGGCGCAATGGTTCAAGATCGCTGCCGACCTGGGGCTCGACTGGGGCCTCTATAATTATGCGACGCTGCTGGCGTTGGGACAGGGCGTGCCGGAAGACAAACCGTTGGCACTGACGCTGCTTCGGCAAGCGGCCGCCATGGGCAATCCGAAAGCGATCAATTTCGTCGGCAGCTTCTACGAGGACGGCTGGGTGGTCGAGCGCGACATGACGGTCGCGGCCGACCATTATCGACGCGCAGCCGAAGGCGGCGACTTTCGCGGTCAGTTCAACCACGCGCGCATGCTCGCCGACGCGGGCGACATCGACGGCGCGTTGCAATGGCTGGCCCGGATTCGCGAGACCGCAACCCCGGCCTTTCTCGGCAAGGCCGAGGCATGGCTTAAGGCCTCGGGCCATGATCGACTTGGTTCTGAAGGCGTCGCGGCGCTCGATAGCGGATCCTGTACGCCGTCCGCTCCCATTTGATTGCGCGCGCCGCCTGTGGCAGCACGCAGTCCGTCTTCTCAATCGCGGCTTCGATCTCCAAGGGCTGACCCATGATGATTTCCGTTCCCGACCTGCTGGACGCCGAAAGCGTGGCGCGCATTCGGCAGATCATCGACGCCGCCGAGTGGGTCGACGGCAATGTCACCGCAGGCTCGCAATCGGCGCTCGCGAAAAAGAACGAGCAGATACCGGAAGGGAGCGCGGCGGCACGCGAAGCGGGTGGCATCATCCTGAAAGCGCTTGGGAATTCGCCGCTCTTCTTTGCGGCGGCCCTGCCCCTGAAAGTCTATCCCCCGCTGTTCAATCGCTATGGCGAGGGCCAGACGTTCGGAACGCATGTCGACAACGCCGTGCGTATCCAACGCGGGTCCGACTTTCGGCTGCGCAGCGATCTGTCGGTGACGGTGTTCCTGGAAGACCCAGCGGCCTATGACGGCGGCGTTCTGGTCGTCGAGGACTATTTCGGGACACAGCAGGTCAAGCTGCCGGCGGGCCACGCGGTCGTCTATCCTTCGTCCAGCCTGCATCACGTCACCCCTGTAACGCGCGGTACCCGCGTTGCATCCTTCTTCTGGCTGCAGTCGATGGTGCGCGACACCGACGCACGGCGGCTGCTTTTCGGCCTCGACCAGTCCATCCAGCGGATAACGGGGCAACTGGGCGGCACCGATCGATCGGTGATCGAATTGACCGGCGTCTATCACAATCTGCTGCGGCGCTGGGCCGACAGCTAGTCGAGCATCGCGCGCCATTCGCGGGCGCTATATTCGCGGTCGCCGACCACCATCGACGCGGCGAGGCCCTGTGCATCGGCAAGCGCGATTGCCTGTTCCGGCCCCAATATCGTCAGCGCGGTCGCCCAGCCGTCGGCCATCATGCAACTGCGGTGCACGACGGTCACTGAGGACACGCCATGGACGATCGGGCGGCCGCTGCGCGGATCGAAGCTGTGCGAATAATGCCGCCCGTCGACGGCAAAGCCGCGCCGATAATTCCCCGACGTCGCGACCGAAGCATCGTGCAGCGCGATGCGCCAGGGCGGTACCGAACTGGTCGGCGGCATCTCGACATCGACCCACCAGGGCTGGCCGTCGGGGCGGATGCCCTCTCCGCGCAACTCGCCGCCGACCTCGATCAGGAAGTGGCGGAGACCCAGGCCAAGCAGACGCTCGGCGACCAGATCGACGGCATAGCCCTTGGCGATGCCGGAGAGGTCGAGCGCGGCGCCCGCATCGCGGCGGATGCGCGAACCGTCCAGCTCGACCTTGCGATTCGAAGGGGGCGGATCGTCGGGGATATTTTCGACAGGGCCAGCGGCGCCGAAACCCCATCGTTCGGTCAGATTGCCGAGGCAGGGATCGAAAGCGCCTCCGCTTGCGGCGGCAATCTCCAGCGCCGCGGTAACGACGTGCGCCAGTTCGGAGGGCACCGGAAACCACTCGCCCGCGGCCGCGCGGTTGAAGCGCGACAGGTCGGACTCCGGTTCCCATTGGCTCATCTGCGCGACGACGCGGTCGAGGGCGGACCGAACGACTTCGGCCGCGTCGGGCGGCGCCGACACGGCCTGAAGCGACCAGCTCGTCCCCATCGACTCGCCGGAAAACATCTGGATATCCCCGCCCGCGACGCACGCCGCAAAGGCGGCGGGCGTCAGCGCGCGAGGGATCAGTATCCGATCGCTCAGGGCGCGAGCACCTCAAGCGTCGTGACATAGCTGGCGCGGCGCGCGACCGGCTGCGGCCCGCTTTCCTCGCCGCCGGCCTGCGGCGTCGTGACGTTGACCCAATACATGCCGGGTTCGGGCCAGGTCACTTCGACCTTGCCGTCGGCGCCGGTCTTGAGGTCCATCTGGCCAAGCTGGTCGCGGTAGCGGATACCGCCGGGGATCACCGTGACCGGCAGGCCAACGGCGGGCTTTCCGTCGAGCAAGAACTGGAACGTCGCAGCCTCACCCGCGAACAGGTCGTTGGGATGCGTCACCGGGACGAGCTCGATGCCCTTGCCGGTCGGCTTGAACAGCGTGGTCGTCGGTTCGCCGACGGTCACGAAAATCTCGTTGCGGTTGTTCGCCTCGGCCGTCTTCACGTTCGTCGCGCCGGCGGGGATACGCTCGGCAAGGTTCGCCGCGGTCGTACCGCGCGGCAGGCGCTCGGTCTTGCCGTTCAGGTCATAGCTGCCCATCAGCATGTCGGCGACCGACGCGATGCGATAGGTCCCCTTTTGCAGCAGATGGACGTCGAACGTGCTGCGATAGCGGCCCGTGGCCTTGTTCTCGATCGCCACCTCGGTGCCGTCGGGCGCCCAGGCCTTCACCGCGTCGAGGCGCAGTGGCTGATGCTCGAAATAGAACAGGTCGTTCGACACCGCAGCGTCGACCGTCACCCAGACATCGTCGCCCGACAGCACGGTCGATGACGGCATCATCCACTGGCGGTGCGCGCTCGCCGGAACCGCCGCCATCGCCGCGACCGCAACCGCCGCGGCCAAACCCAGAATCTGCTTTTTCATTGCCCAGTCCTTTCGAAAGATCAGCGGAAGGCGACCGTGACGGCGCCCAGTTCGGTCTTGCCCGCGGCGCGTCCGCCGGCCCCGGCCTTTGCGGGCCAGGTGAACGGAATACGGAGCAGCTCGCGTCCGCCGACCTCTCGCGACGCCTCGATGACGAGCGTATATTCGCCGGGTGCGGTCGCGCCGAGCTGTGCGCGACTGAACGAGATCTTCTGCGCGCCGGGCGCACGCGTCGCGCCGGTGATGCCGCTGGCGGGGAACTTCATCGAACGGCCCGAGGCGCGCCACCATTGGCGCACTTCGCGAAGCCACTTCGTGCCCTCGTTTTCCTTCATGTCATGGTCGTACCAGACCGCGACCGTCTTGGCCGGCGCACCGGCCTTCTCGACCCAGATCGCCACATACGGGCGATGATATTCGGCGACCTTGAGCTGCGGAATGGTGACGGTGACATCCATCGTCGTCGGCGCGGCGGCGGCGGCCATCGCGGGCGCGGTCAACACGGCGCCGAGCGAGCCGCCGATCAGAAAGGGACGCGGGTTACGCTGCATGAAGAGCCTCCTAGTGGATGAAGATGACGGCGATGGCCGCGGGAAGGACGAGCCCGGCGCCGACGAGCGGCCAGGTGCTCTTGCGCTTCGCCGAATGCAGCCAGAGCAGGAACAGCCCAGTGATGGCGAAGATCAGGCAGGCAAAGGCGAAGATGTCGATGAACAGGCTCCACTCGCCGCCCGAATTGCGCCCCTTGTGCAGGTCGTTGAGATAGGAGACCCAGCCGCGGCCGGTGACTTCGCTCGTCACCTCGCCGCTCACCCGGTCGATCGCGACCCAAGCGTCACCGCCAGGCCGCGGCGCGGGCAGATAGACCTCATCGGCGGACCATTCGGCCTCGCTGGACGCGCGAACCGGGAAATTATCCTCGACCCATTGCTTCACCGGAGCGGGCAATACGCCCTTTCCGCCAGCCGGATCAGCGCCGAGCTTGCCGAGCACGTCCTGCGGCATCTGCACCGACTTTTCGGTGACGACCGGCGACGCCTCGATGTCCGCGGCATGATTGAGCGTGAAGCCGGTGATCGCGAACAGCACCAGCCCAATCAGGCTGATCGCCGAACTCATCCAGTGCCACATATGCAATTGCTTCAGCCAAAAGGCCTTGCGCTGCTTCTTCGTGTTGGGTCGTTGGGTTTGGGGAGCGTGCATCTGCAACTGGTCTGAAGAAAAAGATGCACGCCATTATCGCGAACGATTCTCAATTACAATGATTATTCCAGCATTTCGGATAGTTTGGCGCACGCGCACAGCCCGACCTCGCTCGGTAGGCGCTTCGGCTTCGAAAATCGGAAAGAAGTGGCGGAGACGGAGGGATTCGAACCCTCGGTACCGGATTTACCAGTACGACGGTTTAGCAAACCGTTGGTTTCAGCCACTCACCCACGTCTCCGCATGGTCTGTCGCGCTAACGACAGGCTGGCCTTAGGCGGGTCGCTATAGCCATGCGTTTCACGCCCCGCAACGTCTAACATTGCCCTTTTTTGACCTTCTGTTGCGCGGCTCGCAGCAAAAATGATTCGGTCTGGCGCAAAATCGACTCAAGTCATCGCCCATTCATTGCTCGCGATTCACACTCGGAGTCATGGTTAACTCTCGCGGCGCGTGGCGCGCCGACCGATTTGGGGGAAATATGCGTAAGACGCTCACCGCCTTTGCCGTCACGACGTTCGCGTCGATCGGCCTGATGTTCTCTCCGGTCGCGGCGAGCGCGCAGATGACGTCGGTCGATCCCAACGCGGCGATCGATTCCGATCTCGACAATCCGCGCCCTCAAACGACGCCCCCGCCAGCCTATAACGATCCCTCGATCAACAGCGACCTCGCGACGGGGGATCAGCAATATGCGACCACACCCGACACCGACGGCAGCACGACGGCGACCTCGACCAACACGGCCGTAAACACCGCGCCTCCGGGTACGACCTACAAGAAGGACGACCTTATCGGTGCGGCCGAAGGCGTCTTCGGCAAGGGAGCCCAGGGGCTCGCCGGGCTGATCGAAGATATCCTCAAGAAACAGGGCGAACCCAACGCCTATATCGTTGGACGCGAGGCGGGCGGCGCGCTGGTGCTTGGCGTGCGCTATGGCTCTGGCACGCTGTTCCACAAGGTCGAGGGTGAGATGCCGGCCTATTGGACCGGCCCGTCGGTCGGATTCGATGCCGGGGCGAACGCAGGCAACACCTTCGTTCTCGTCTACAACCTGTTCGACACCAACGACCTGTACAAGCGCTATCCGGCGGGCGAAGGCGCCGCCTATCTGATCGGCGGCTTCAACGCGTCCTATCTGCGTCGCGGCGATGTCGTGCTCATCCCGATCCGCGTCGGCGTCGGCGCGCGCCTGGGCGCGAACGTCGGCTACATGAAGTTCCGCAAGAAACAGAATTGGGTGCCCTTCTGACACCAACCACCTTGCCAAGGGGGCGATCGGCCCGCGCCTTCGGGCGCGGGCTTTTTCTATCGGAGCGAGCGGTTTAGCTGAATGTGTCCTGGATATGCGTGTCGGACACCCAATGCTTGTTGTAATGACGCAGGCGCTCGAAGAAGGCGGCGACGCCGCTGATCGCATAGATCGTCCCGGCCAAGAGATAGCTGCCGCTGTTGTAGCCATAGAGAGCGGTCGCGATCACCCAAGCCGTCAGCACCGTCGCGGTCGCGCGCTTGTGCGGCTCCAGCGACTTGAACGCCACGAAGCTGACCAGCCAGCAGAGGATGATCATCCCCAGAATTCCGCCGATCAGCAGACCCAGAAGAACCATACCCCTTCCCCTTCCCCTTCCAGCCTAGTCGCCGTCAAATGCGATCAGCGTCTCGCATTGCAGGCCAGCAGCCTCAAGCCGCTGCGAACCACCCAGGCCGGGCAAGTCGATGACGAACAGCGCGGCAGCAACCTCCGCGCCCACATTGCGCATCAGCTGCGCCGCGGCGAGAATCGTGCCGCCGGTGGCGAGCAGATCGTCGACCAGGACGACGCGGTGCCCCGCCGTAACCGCACCTTCATGCAGTTCGAGCCGGTCGACGCCATATTCGAGTTCATAGTCGACGCCGATCGTCACGCCCGGCAGCTTGCCTGCCTTGCGGACCGGAACCAGCCCGATGCCCATCGCGGTCGCCATCGCCGCTCCGAACAGAAAACCGCGCGCCTCCACCGCCACGATATAATCGGGACGATGAACAGCCGCGCGGTCGGCCAGACGGCGAACGCTCTCAGCAAAACCGGCGGCGTCGCCGATCAATGTGGTGATGTCGCGGAATTGGATGCCCGGCTTGGGAAAGTCCGGGATAGTGCGGACGAGCGACGCCAGGTCGAGGTCCGGTCGAGGCGGGAGGGCGATCATCGGAATGGCCGCCCTCCCCTATATCCTCAATGCTTCTTGTCGGCCCAGATGTTCCGGTACGACATATAGGTCAGGCCGGTGAAGATGAGCAGGAAGAGGAAAGCTGCCCAGCCCACCTGAACGCGCTTCACGAGCTTCGGCTCCGCGGTCCAGACCAGGAAGGCCGAGACGTCGCTGGCCATCTGGTTGACGGTCGACTTCGTGCCGTCGGCATAAGTGACCTGACCGTCCTTGAGCGGCGGCGCCATCGCGAGGTTGAGGTTCGCGAAATAGGGGTTGAAGTGCAGCCCCGTGGCCGGCTGAAGTTCCTTGGGCAGGTTTGCCGGGGGATTCTGGAAACCGGTCAGCAGCGAATAGACATAGTCCTTGCCGCCTTCGCGTGCCTTGGTGATCAGCGAAAGATCAGGCGGAAGCGCGTTGTTGTTGGCCGCGCGAGCCGCAACATCGTTCGCATAGGGCGACGGGAAATAATCCGACGACAAGCCATCGCGGGTCGCCGGTTCGCCCGTATCCGGGTTGATCGACGGAACCTGGAAGCTCTTGGCAAAGCTCTTCACCTGGCCTTCGGTGTAACCGAGATCGCCGATATCGCGGAACGCGACGAGGTGCAGGCTGTGACAGGCCGAGCAGACTTCCTTGTACACCTGAAGGCCGCGCTGCAGCTTCGCCTTGTCCCAGTGCGGGAAGAGGCCATCGCTCGAAAGGGCGAGGTGACGCGGGTGCTTGTGGAACTCGTGCGAAGCGTTGGGCTCATTCTTGAGCGGCGTGGTGAGAATTGCACACACCAGCGCCGCGATGAAACCCAGGCCGACGAGAAAACCGAGCGGACGAACCATGGCTGTATCAGCTCCTATTAAAGTCCGGCGCTCAGGCCGTGGCCGCCGACGACGTGTCGGCATGCTTTGCGAGGACCGCTTCGGTGATCGAGTTCGGCATCGGCAACGGTCGTTCGATCCGCGACACGATCGGCAGGATGATCAGGAAGTGGGCGAAATAATAAGCCGCACCGATCTGGCTGAAGATCACCCACGGCTGTTCCGCCGGCTTCATGCCGCACACCGCCAGCAGGACGATGTCCGCCATCAGGATCCAGAAGAAGATGCGGTACAGCGGGCGATAGTTCGACGACTTCACCGGCGAGCTGTCCAGCCAAGGCAGGAAGAACAGCAGCGCGATCGCTGCGAACATCGCGATGACGCCCCACAGCTTCGCATCGATCCAGAGGAAGTTGAAGGTGAAGGCACGCAGGATCGCGTAGAACGGCCAGAAATACCATTCGGGCACGATGTGCGCGGGCGTCGAAAGCGGGTTCGCCTGGATATAGTTATCCGGGTGACCCAGCAGGTTCGGGCTGAAGAAGGTCAGCGCGACGAAGATCAGCAGGAAAACGCCGACGCCGAAGCCGTCCTTCGCGGTGTAATAGGGATGGAACGGAACCGTGTCCTGCTCATCCTTCACCTCGATACCCGTCGGGTTCGACGAACCCGGGATATGCAGCGCCCAGATGTGCAGGATGATGACACCCGCGATCACGAAGGGCAGCAAATAGTGCAGCGAGAAGAAGCGGTTGAGCGCGGCGTTATCCGGCGCAAAACCGCCGAGCAGCCATACGCGGATCGGATCGCCGACGACCGGAATCGCCGAGAAGAAGCCCGTGATCACCTGCGCGCCCCAGAAGCTCATCTGACCCCAGGGAAGCACATAGCCCATGAACGCGGTCGCCATCATCAGCAGGAAGATCACGACGCCAAGCAGCCACACCATTTCGCGGGGCGCCTTGTACGAACCGTAATAGAGGCCGCGGAAGATGTGGAGATAGACCACGATGAAGAACATGCTCGCGCCGTTCATATGCGCGTAGCGGATGAACCAGCCCGCGTTCACGTCGCGCATGATATGCTCGACCGAATTGAACGCGACGCCTGCGTTGGCCGCATAATGCATGGCCAGCACGATGCCGGTGACGATCTGGATGACCAGCGCGACGCCCGCGAGGACGCCGAAGTTCCAGAAATAGTTGAGGTTGCGCGGAACCGGATAGCCGGCACCGATGGCGTTGTAGACGAGACGCGGCAGCGGCAGCTTCTCGTCCAGCCACTTCATCAGCGGCTGCTGGGGTTCATAGTTCTTGGCCCAGGGAAAGCTCATCTTATCTCGCTCCTCAGCCGATCGTCACGACGGTGTCGCTGTTGAATTCATAGGGCGGCACAACCAGATTCTTGGGCGCCGGCCCCTTACGGATACGTGCTGCGGTGTCGTAGTGCGAACCATGGCACGGGCAGAAATAACCGCCGAAATCGCCGCGATTCTCGCCCTCGGCAGCGCCGAGCGGCACGCAGCCCAGGTGGGTGCAGACGCCAAGCGTGATCAGCCAGTTTTCCTTGCCGGGCTTGGTACGTTCGTCGATCGTCTGCGGGTCGCGCAGGTCGCCGAGCGGCACCTTCTTGGCTTCCGCGATCTCGACCGGGGTCAGGTTGCGAACGAACACGGGCTGCTTGCGCCAGCTCGTCTTGATCGCCTGGCCCGACTGAATCGCAGAAATGTCGATTTCCGTCGACGACAGCGCGAGCACGTCGGCCGAGGGATTCATCTGGTTGACCAGGGGAAGTACAACCGCGGCCGCACCGACACCGGCAAAACTAACTGCTGCGATGTTGATGAAGTCCCGGCGCCGCACGCCATCTTCGATGCCGGCGGTAGTATCGGTTTCACTGGCCATTCGACTGCCCTTGCATGGGTGAACTGACAATAGTTCTCGAAGGAGTGACCCGCCCCTGTTGCGCACGCACGAAACGGCACAGCCCGGCGGCCCCTCCGGGAATTGCCGGCCTGATAGCCGCACTGTTCGGGCTTGCCAACAGTCAATTTCCGCTTCTTGCGCTGTCGGATGACGCCGCGGCCAAGCCTCTCGATTCCCGGCGGCTTCGCCTTTATGGCAGAGCCATGGAAATCGCCCTGTTTCAGCCGGATATAGCCGGCAATGTCGGCACGATCCTGCGCACCGCGGCCTGCTTCGGCGCGCCGGCGCATATCATCGAGCCTTGCGGCTTCCCGTTCGGGGATGCGGCCTTGAAGCGCGCCGGAATGGATTATGCCGTCCGCGCCAATGTCCGCCGTCATCCGGGTTGGGACGCCTTTCGGCAGTGGGCGCAGATCGGCGGGCAGCGGATCGTGCTGTTGACCACCGCGGGCGCCACGCCCCTGCCCGAGTTTGATTTCGATCAGGGCGACGTCCTGCTTTTCGGGTCGGAGAGCGCCGGCGTCCCCACTCATGTCCATGACGCCGCGACCGCGCGGGTCGCGATTCCGATGCAGTCCGGCTTTCGCTCCTTGAATGTCGCGGTCGCGGCTGGCATCGCGCTCGCCGAAGCGCTCAGGCAAACGAAAGGCTTTCCCGCATGATCTCGCTCGACACCCAGCAGCAGCAGGCGCGCGACTGGTTCGAATCGCTGCGAGACCGCATCTGCGCCGAATTCGAAGCGATCGAGCGCGAGGCGGGAAGCGACGCTTCCTTCACCTACATGCCCTGGGATCGCGAAGCCGAAGGAACCGCGCCCGGCGAGGGCGGTGGCGGCGTCCGTGGGGTGATGACGGGCCAGGTCTTCGAAAAGGTCGGCGTCAACGTATCGACCGTCGGCGGCGAGTTCGCGCCCGACTTCGCCAAGTCGATCCACGGCGCGGGCGAAGACCCCAATTTCTTCGCCACCGGCATCAGCCTGGTCGCGCATATGGCGAATCCCCACGCCCCCGCGGTGCACATGAACACCCGCTTCCTCGCCACGACGAAGCGCTGGTTCGGCGGCGGCGCCGACCTGAACCCTCCCATTCCCTATCAGGAAGATACCGACGCCTTTCATGCGCGGCTGCGCGCGGCATGCGCGCCCTATGGCCCCGACGTCTATCAACGCTATGCAAAATGGGCCGAGGATTATTTCTATATCCCGCATCGCGGCGTGCATCGCGGCGTCGGCGGCATCTTCTATGACCATCTCGAATGCGCCGACGACGCCGAGTTCGACCGCAATTTCCAGCTGACGCGGGACGTCGGAGAGGCGTTTCTGGACATTTTCCCGCGGATCGTCCGCCGCCGCATGGGGATGCCCTTTACCGAGGCCGAGCGCGAGGAGCAGCTTGTGTGGCGCGGCCGCTATGCCGAATTCAACCTGGTCTATGACCGCGGCACGCTGTTCGGACTGAAGACCGGCGGGAATATCGACGCAATCCTGATGAGCCTCCCTCCGCTCGCCAAGTGGAGCTGACGGAAAAGCGGCGTTGAGGAAAAAGGGGCGCCCCGTTTCCGGAGCGCCCCCTTCCCTTTTCAACATATCGCTTCGGATCAGGCGAAAACGTCGCCCGCCGCGCTCGGTGCGATCGCGCGATAGATGCCCATCGGCATCGAGAAGGACACGAGCAGCAACGGGACATAGACGACGATCGCCATCACGATCGCCGATATCATCGCGCCCGTCACCGATCCGCTCATCATCGCCCCCATGTTCCCGCCGAAAATCATCCCGGCGACGAAGCCGTAGACGATCGAGAGGATCGTGAAGAGGACGTAGAATCCGACGATCGACCATTGCGACGCCCCCGTAAGCCGCCACGATTCGCCGATTCCGGTAACCGGATTGCGCGTCAGCCGGTCGGCCATCACCGGACCCGCGACCGAGATGCGGCTTTGAATCCACAGGAAGAAGACGAGAATGGCGATGTAGAAGACGATCATCAGCACGATCGCGCCGCCGCCCACGGCGCCCGATGTCAACGCGTCAGGCGAAAAGCCGCCGGCGCCGGCAAAGGCTGCGCCAAAGATCAGCGCCAGAATGAGCGAGATGATGAGGATCACGACATAGGCCGCGATATAGACGACAAACATGCCGAACGCGAACGCGGGTCCGGCCTGTAGGGCCCAACCGAAGTTCGGCGCCTCGCCCGGATGCAGGCCGCTGCGCCAGATGAGCATGCAGGCAGCGTAAAGGATCACGCCCGCGAGCATGCTGAACAGGATGATCCGCCCCACGGCGCCTGCCAGCGCGGTCGGATCTTCGCCGCCTGCCATTGCCATGGTCGTAAAGAGCGACCCCAGCATCAGATAGCCGAGCAAGCCCACCACCAGGACCGCTCCGCCGATCCATATCAGCATCTGCGTCCAATTCGCCTTCAGAAACGCGAACGTCTCCGAAAAGGCTGCCCCGATACTCATTTTCCTCATGCTATTTCCCCCTACTCCTGTGTGTCACATCATGACGATCCCAGTCCCTGCCTCTTTATCTATTGAAACGGATCGCCCGCGCCGCGCACGGCGAGCTGGCGATAAATGGCGGCGAGTATCGCCGTGTTGAGCAGCCCGAAAGCGGCGGATACCGCCGAGTTGATGATGCTGCCGATCATATAGCCGAACGATCCGTGCGGACCGAAGATGCCGGTCACGCCGCCGACGATCATCGTTATGACGACCATCGCGATCACGAACAGGAAGACGAACAGCGCGATGCGCCAGCCGTTGCCGCTGGTCAGCTGCCAGCTGCCCGAAAGCGATGCGAAGGGATTCTTCAGATTGCGGTCCGCGAGCATGGGATACACCGCCGCCAGCCGCCCGATCAGATAGAAGGCCGGAATGATCAGCAGCAGCATCGCGATGCCGAACAGCGCCGACTGGATCAGGAACAGCGCCAGCATCGTCGGGAGCATGACGAAGGCGAAGCCGAGCGCTTCGCCAACACTCGTCCCGGTACGCGCGAGCCACAGCCGCAGGATGGCGACCGAGCCGAGGGTCGACGCGACCATGACGGCACCAAGCCACGGAATCTGCTGCGCAAACTGCTCGCGCAGCATCGCGCTGAGCTGATCGGGGGTAGCATTGGGCGGCGGCGCGAGCGGCGCGGGGCCCAGCAGCGCGGCGACCATTCCGGGCAGGAAGAAAAAGAGCCCGGCGAGGACGCTGGTCAGCGGAAGATGCGCGCGTACAAGCGTCATCGCATCGTCCCAGGCCGCACCCATATCGAATTTCAGCATTGATACCCCATTGTTTTTTGGTTCCCCAATCGCGGCTGAAACTGACCGTGTTCCACCGCAATGTCCAGCCTTGTTGCGGACCGTCACCGACACCCTTGCATCCGCGCCGCCAAAGGGCCACGTAGCCCCCGCAATGCCCAGCCTGCCCGCACCCGAATGGAAACTGTCGCCCGGCCTTACCGATTATGCCGAGGCGCTGAACGACATGGAGACGCGCGCCGCCGCGATCCACGCGGACACCGGTGAAGAGCGCCTCTGGCTGCTCGAGCATCCGCCGCTCTATACTGCGGGGACGAGCGCCGATCCCGCCGAGTTGCTCGACCCGCGCTTTCCGGTCTTCGATGCCGGGCGCGGCGGGCGCTATACCTATCATGGCCCGGGACAGCGCGTCGGATATGTCCAGCTCGACCTGTCTCGCCGCGGGCGCGACGTGCGCGCCTATGTTTCCGCGCTTGAAGGCTGGGTGATCGACGCGCTGGCGCTGCTGGGCGTCGCATCGCGCCGCGCCGAGGGACGCATCGGCATCTGGACCGACGCGCCCGATGGCCGCGAGGCAAAGATCGGCGCGATCGGAGTGCGCGTTCGGCGCTGGGTCACGCTGCACGGCTTTTCGCTGAACGTGAATCCCGACCTGATGCATTTCAACGGGATCGTGCCGTGCGGCATCGCCGAATTCCCCGTCACCAGCCTTGCCGCGCTGGGCAATCCGGCGACCTTTGGCGACGTGGATGCGGCGCTGCTCGAGGCCCTGCCCGCCTTTCTCGACAAGCTTTCGCCGAGTGAGTAGGAACGACCGCATGACGCGAACCATCTTCATCGCCCTGCCGCTTGTCCTGCTCGCCGGCTGTAACGGAGAGCCTTCGGGCAAATCGACAGCCAAGCTCGATGCGGTCGAGGTACAGCCGGGCACGATCAGCGATTCGATGATCATCCTCGACAACAGCAGCGGCGACGGCACCGCCATCGACAACAGCATTCCTGACGACGGCACGAAGAAAGAGGCGGCGAAGTCCGCCGACCAATCGACCGAGGAAGACGCCGCCGATACCGCGTCCGACAATCCCGATGCGATCGTGGTTCCTGGCGGTCAAAAGGCCGTGACGCCCGACAGCACCGCCAAGAAGGGCGAATAAGCGCCTAGCGCAGCCCCAGGCTCTTGTGCGTCTGCAGCGACAGACGCCAGCGCGGATCGGCCATCACCAGATCGATGCACGCCTGGACGTTCGCGGCAGCGTTCGGATCGTCGAGCGGCTGGACTAGCCGGTGCGCAAAATCGAGTTCAGCAAGCGCCGCGATATCGCTGCCCGGCTGCGGCCAGACGAGCTTCAACTCGTCGCCGCTGGTCTGGACGAGCGCGCTTCCGGCCTTCGGGCTGATGCAGATCCAGTCGATGCTGCGCGGGACGTCATGTGTCCCGTTGCTCTCGATCGCGATGGTGAAGCCCTCGGCATGAAGCGCATCGATCAGCGCGGCGTCGACCTGCAGCATCGGCTCGCCACCCGTCAGCACGACATAGCGATCGTCGGCTCCCGTCCCCCAGCTTTCTGCGATGACGCCCGCAAGTGCCGCCGCATCGGCATATTTTCCGCCTAGCGTACCATCGGTGCCGACGAAATCGGTATCGCAGAACTTGCACACCGCCTTCGCCCGGTCCTGTTCGCGCCCCGTCCAGAGATTGCAGCCCGCAAAGCGGCAGAAGACCGCACGGCGCCCCGCCTGTGCGCCCTCGCCCTGCAGGGTCAGGAATATCTCTTTGACGGCGTAGGTCATCGGATCAGGCGTAACGCGTCGGATCGGCCAGACCCGCGTCGGCGAACCCCTTGCTGCGCAGGCGGCAGCTGTCGCAGGAACCGCAGTGCAATCCCTCCGGCGTCGGATCGTAGCAAGACCAGCTCATCCCCGCGTCCATACCGAGCCGCGCGGCCTCGGCAGCGATATCTGCCTTGGTCATGTGCTGAAGCGGCGCGTGGATATGGAAATCGACGCCTTGGTCACCATCGCGCGTCGCGAGGCGGGCGAGCTTTTCGAAGCCCGAGATGAATTCGGGGCGGCAGTCGGGATAGCCCGAATAGTCGAGCGCGTTGACGCCGATTACGATGTCCTGCGCCTGACGCGCCTCGGCAAGGCCGAGCGTCAGCGACAAGAAGATCAGGTTGCGCGCGGGTACATATGTGACCGGAATATCGCTTCCCACGCCATCCTTGGGCACGTCGATATCGGCCGTCAGAGCCGAACCGCCGAAGCGGCGCAGATCGAGCGGCAACACGATATGCTCCGCCGCGCCGACATAGCCCGCGATACGCGCCGCCGACTCCAGTTCGACGCGATGGCGCTGGTTATAGTCGATCGTGAGCGCGACGATGCGCGCGCCGGCTTCGCGAGCGAGGCCCGCACAGACCATCGAGTCGAGCCCGCCCGACAGGAGGACGATCACCGTTTTTCCGGAAACTTGCTGCATCGGCGCCAGATAGGCCTGCGACGCGAGGGGTGCAAGTGCCGCACCGCACCAAAGAAATGGGCCGCGCAACTCTCGCCACACGGCCCAGTTTGGCATGAAAGCCATTAGGGAGAAGGACACACCTAGGTGCGTCGTGCCCTCAATTTAACAGCCCATGGTTAACAATCAGTTAGGAGCAGGCGCCCGTTCGCCGTGCCTCGATCGCCTGCGAAAAGGGGCGTCCCTCGGCGATTCCCTGCGTATCGATCTGCACCAGCCGGTTCGTCTCGCTGCGGATCGTCGTGCGGCCGTGGCCGGCGCCAGGGCAGGTATAATGAACGGTCACCGAATTCGGTGTATCCTCGATGACATAGCGCGAGCAGTTCGACCGCGGATGCTCGATCTGGATCATCCGGCGCGCATCGCCCAGGCAGACGGTCTGCAACACCGCATCCTTGCCGCGCTCGCGGAGCTGCCAGCTTCCCTTTTCCAGCCGGTCGAGCATCGCGAGCGAAGGCGCCTGCGCGGGTACGGCGCTGGCACCGGCAACGCCAAGCGCAATGAGAGACATTCGAAACATGGGAGAGAAGATCGCCATTCCACCTATCCATCGGCCGCCCGCAAGCGAGCGAGTTTGCGACCCCGTTTCGCCTTAGCTAACAATCCGGAGGCTCAATTTCAACCGATTGGCGCTGGATTGGCTCCTCTCATCGTCGAAAAAGCCGAAATGGTCGGCCTAGCCCACGCTGTCGTGCGTCGATATTTCGGCCAGAGGAATCGGGAAGAAACGCGAGCAAAAGGCACAATCGACGACGATCTTGCCCTCTTCGTCCGCCATGTCGGCGCGTTCGGTCTCCGGGAACTGCGCGAGTACCCCGGCGAAATAATCGACACTGCACCGACAGCCGCGCGAGACGGTCGCCCCGGGCTCGACGCGCACCTCGTCTTCGTGGAACAGCCGCCAGGCCAGCGTCTCGAGCGAGGTCGCGGGGTCGGTCAGCTCCTCGTCTTTCAGCGTCGCGGCGATGGCCTTGGCATGTTCCCACTCCGGATGGTCGTGGCGGACATGCAGGCGATCGCGCCCGACCTCCCCTTCCGGCAGGTGCTGGAGAAGAAGTCCACCCGCAACGCAGCCCGCCTCGGCATCGTGACGCGCGGCCAGGCTGATCAGGCTGGGAATCTGTTCGGACTGCTCGAAATAATGTTCGGCGGCGTTGCCGATCGACGAGCCTTCGAGCGGCACGATGCCCTGATAGCGTTCGCCGGTGGTTTCCTGGTCGAAGGTGATCGCCAGAAAGCCTTCGCCGAACAGCGCGAAGAGCGTCGGATCCGGCCCGACTTCGACGAGCCGTTCGGTATCGAACTTCAAATAGCCGCGAAGCTCGCCGGCTTTGTAATCGCAAACGAGCAATTCGACGGGCCCGCCGCCGGTCTGCGCCTGCAAGGTCAGTTGACCGCCCTGCGTCTTGAGCGTGGAGCCCAGCAGCACGGTAAGCACCAACGCCTCCGCCAGCAGCTTTTCGGCCACCGGCGGATAGTTATGCGCCGCCATGATGGTGTTGAGCACCGGCCCAAGGCGCACGAGTCGACCGCGCACATGGCGTTCGGCGATGGTAAAGACCAGCGGCTGGTCGAACCAGGTTTCGATCGTGTCGGTCACAGCTTTTCCAGCGCCCACAGAAGGACGGATTTCTGCGCGTGGACGCGGTTTTCAGCCTCTTCCCAAACGCGCGACTGCGATCCGTCGATGACCGCATCGACGACTTCCTCGCCGCGGTGCGCGGGAAGGCAATGCAGGAAGAGCGCGTCGCCCTTTGCCGCGCCCATCAGCCGTTCGTCGACCTGATAGGGAGCCATCGCGGCCAGCTTGTTGTGCGCATGATCCTGTCCCATCGACACCCAGGTGTCGGTGACGACCAGGTCGGCGCCCGCCACGGCTTCGCGCGCGTCGCGAACGATGTCGATCCGCGCTCCCTTGGCACGCGCCGCCTCGACGAAGCGTGCGTCGGGTTCGTAACCTTGCGGCACGCCCGCGCGGATGTTGAAACCGAACAGACCCGCCGCCTCGATCAGCGAAGCGAGGACATTGTTGCCATCGCCCAGCCATGCGAGTTCGAGCCCCGGAAGCGCCTTGCCGCTTTCGACGATCGTCAGCAGGTCGGCGACAATCTGGCACGGGTGCGACAGGTCGGTCAGCCCGTTGATGACGGGCACGCTGGCATATTCGGCCAGCTCCTCGACCTTCTCGTGGTGATCGGTGCGGATCATGATCGCATCGGCATAGCGCGACAGCACGCGCGCGGTGTCGGCGATCGTCTCGCCGCGGCCGAGTTGGGTCGTCCCGGCGTCGAGGATCATCGGCACGCCGCCAAGCTGACGGATCGCGATGTCGAACGAGCAGCGCGTGCGCGTGGAGTTCTTTTCGAACACCATCGCCAGCACATGATCCGCGAGCGGGGCATCGGCGTCGGGCTTGGCCTTTGGCCAGCCCGCCCGCGCGGCCTTGCGATCGATCGCGTCGGCAAGCATCGCCGCGATCGCATCCCCGCCCGCATCGGACAGGTTCAAAAAGTGCCGCATCATGCCCTCCGTTCTTCAGGAACGGAAAACATCAGGCTTCCGGCGGCGTATAGCTCGCCGCCCCCGCCGACAATTTCTCGATGCACTCGTCGATGTGGCTCTGCTCGATGTTCAGCGGCGGCAGGATGCGGACGACATTGTCGCCCGCCGCCACCGTGAGAAGACCGTGGTTGTCGCGCAGATGCGCAACGAACGCACGGCTATCGCTCTTCAGCTTGATGCCGAGCATGAGGCCGAGACCGCGGGTGCTTTCGAAAAGCTCGTCGTGATTCGGGATAAGCTGTTCGAGCGCGCCGCGCAGCCGCTCGCCGGTCGTCTTCACCTGTTCGAGGAAGCCATCCTCCAGGATGACGTCGAACACCGCCTGCCCCGCCGCCATCGCGAGCGGGTTGCCGCCATAGGTCGAACCATGCGTGCCGATCACCATGCCGCGCGCCGCCTTTTCGGTCGCGAGGCACGCGCCCAGCGGGAAACCGCCGCCGATGCCCTTTGCGCTGGCAAGAATGTCGGGCTCGACGCCATATTGTTCATAGGCATAGAGCGTGCCGGTGCGCGCCACGCCGCACTGAACCTCGTCGAACACCAGCATCAGGTCGCGTTCGTTGCAGATGTCGCGGAGGCCCTGAAGGAAGGGCTGCGACGCGGGACGAATGCCGCCCTCGCCCTGCACCGGCTCGATCAGGAAGCCCGCGGTATTGTCGTCGACCAGGTCGAGCGCGGCGTTGAGATCGTCGAACGGCGCATAGGCAAAGCCGGGCAGCAGAGGGTCGAAGCCCTTGCGCAGCTTTTCCTGGTTCGTCGCCGAGATCGTGCCGAGCGTGCGCCCGTGGAAGGCGTTGTTGAAGGTGATCAGATTATGCTTCTGCGCATTGCCGCCGCTCGAATGATAGGCGCGCGCGGTCTTGATCGCGCACTCGACCGCTTCGGCGCCCGAGTTGGTGAAGAAGACGGTGTCGGCGAACGTGTTCTCGACAAGACGCTGGGCAAAGGCTTCGCCCTGCGGGCTGCCGTACAGGTTCGACACATGTATCAGCGTCGCGGCCTGTTCGGCGATCGCCTTGGTCAGGTGCGGATGCCCGTGGCCGAGCAGGTTGACCGCGATGCCGCTCGCGAAGTCGAGATAGCGCTCGCCTCGCTCGCCGATCAGATAGGCGCCTTCGCCTCGTACCGGACGCACACCGCACCGGGGGTAAACGGGCATCAGCGGCGTGATCGACATGTCAGGCACCTTTCCAAAAAGCCTAAAAGTAAAAAGGCGACCCCGAAATGGGCCGCCCTTGGTCGGAGCGCCCCTATACTGCCGCGGGCCGAGCCGCGTCAACACGGCGGTTAGAGCGACTTTGCCGCCTGCATCGCCAGCGCGACCGAATGCTTGCGCGCGCTATGGTCGTACATCGACGAGGCGACGATAATCTCGTCAACCCCGGTGCGCGCAGCAAAGCCCTTCAGGCCCGCGGCCACATCGTCGACCGTCCCGACCGCCGAGCATTGCAGCACATGGTCGAGGATCGCGCGCGCATTGGGCGGCAGGCTGTCCTTATAGCCCTCAAGCGGCGGCTTCATCTTGCCCGGATTGCCGGTGCGCAGCGCAACGAAGGCCTGCTGCTGCGACGAGGCGAGCAGTTCGGCCTCCTCGCGCGTGTCGGCGGCAAACACGTTGAACGCCGCGGCAGCATAAGGCTCCGCAAGCTGCTCGGACGGCTTGAACTGGCGGCGATAGATGTCGAGCGCCTCGTCGAGCGCGTCGGGCGCGAAATGGCTGGCGAAGGCATAGGGCAGCCCTAGCATCGCCGCGAGCTGCGCGCCGAACAGGCTCGACCCGAGTATCCAGAGCGGGACATTGGTCCCCTCGCCCGGCACCGCGCGGATGCCGAGCCGATCGTCACCCGCGAGAAAGGCTTGCAGCTCGACGACGTCCTGCGGAAACTGCCGCTCGTCGCTCGCCAGATTGCGGCGAAGCGCACGCGCGACGACGCCGTCCGACCCCGGCGCACGCCCCAGCCCCAGATCGACGCGTCCCGGAAAGAGTGCCTCGAGCGTCCCGAACTGTTCGGCGATCACCATCGGCGCGTGGTTGGGCAGCATGATCCCGCCCGCGCCGATGCGGATCGTCGACGTCGCCTGGCCGATATGCGCCAGCACGACCGAGGTCGCCGCGCTGGCGATCCCCGCCATGCCGTGATGCTCGGCTACCCAATAGCGCGCATAGCCGAGTTCTTCGGCATGGCGCGCGAGATCGGCGGCGTTGGCGAGCGATTGGGAGATCGTGCCCGTATCGATTACGGGCACCAGGTCGAGGAAGGACAGTTTCACCATGAAACCGATATGCGGATGGAGCGGGCGAGGTTCAACCTCTGACCTTCGCCCTTGCTTCGCTTCGTTCGCGATTTCGCTTCGTTTGCGATGACGTGCCGACCGGCGTTACGCCCGCTCGTCCTTCGACGATTCCATCAACACATAGGTCGTGATCGAATTCACCTGCGGCAGCACACCCAGCACCTCGGTATGGAAATGCTTGTACGCCGCCAGATCCACCGTCTCGACACGCAGAAGATATTCGATCGTGCCCGTCAGATTGTGGCATTCGCGCACTTCGGGCGCGAGGGCGATCGCCGCCTCGAAATCGGCCTGCGATTTCTTGGTGTGCGACGACAGGCCGACGGTCACATAAGCGAAGAAGTTGAGCCCCAGCTTCGCCGGATCGATCACCGCGCGATAGCCTTTGATCACACCGCACCGTTCCAGTTCCTGCACGCGCCGCAGACACGCCGAGGGCGACAGGCCGACGCGCTCCGCAAGCTCGAGGTTGGAGATTCGCCCGTCGAGCGACAATTCGTGCAATATATTGCGGCCTATAGCGTCAATCTTGATCATGGATTGCATAATATATCCTCCAGCGATCCATCTTTGCAATCCATTGCGGATCGAAACGAATTATATTGCGCGCATGGAACAGACCACCCTCGCCGCGCTCTCCGCCTTCGCGCTCGTCTCGTCGATCACGCCGGGACCGAACAATATGATGTTGATGGCGTCGGGCGCCAATTTCGGCCTCCGTCGCACGGTCCCCCACGCGCTGGGTGTGGGGATCGGCTTTACGTTGATGATCATTCTGGTCGGCGTCGGGCTGATGGGCTTGTTCGACATGTTCCCGGTGCTGAACATCGTGCTGAAGGTGGTAAGCGTCGCCTATCTGCTGTGGCTTGCGTGGAAGATCGCGAACGCCGGCGCGCCCGGCAACGGCGAAAGTCCGCGCGGCAAGCCGATGAGCTTTCTCCAGGCGGTGATGTTCCAATGGGTGAACCCGAAGGCGTGGTCGATGGCGCTTTCGGCGATCGCACTCTACGCGCCCGACCGCAATTTCGCGGCGATCCTGCTGGTCGCGGTGATCTTTGGCCTGATCAACCTCCCCTCGACCAGCATCTGGGCGGTGATGGGCGTGTCGCTGCGCGGCTGGCTTTCCAGCCCCGGCCGGCTGAGGGTCTTCAACTGGACGATGGCCGCGCTGCTCGTCGGATCGCTCGCACTCCTGATCTGACCCGATTGCCAGGTTGCGGCTTGCAACCTAAGTACGGCGGCAACCACCGCCGTCCGATCGGGAGAAGACGCAAATGCAAAGCCGCCGCCTCGGGAAAAGCGCCATCCACGTCTCCGACATCTGCATGGGGACGATGACCTTCGGCAGCCAGACCGACGAGGCCGAGGCCTTTCGCGTCCTCGACCGCTGCTTCGACGAGGGAATCAATTTCTACGACACTGCCGAGGGATATCCCGTGCCGCCCGACATCAAGTGGGTCGGCCGCACCGAAGAGATCGTCGGGCGCTGGTTGAAGACCAAGAACCGCGACGCGATCATCCTTGCGACCAAGGTATCGGGGCCTAGCCACGTCTGGTTCAAGTCGCCCTGCCGTGGCGGGATGACCGCGCTCGACCGCCACAATATCCGCACGGCGATCGAGGCCAGCCTGACGCGGCTGCAGACCGACTATGTCGATCTGTACCAGACGCACTGGCCCGACCATGACGCCCCCTATGACGAGATGATGGACGCGCTCGACGAACTTGTGAGTGAGGGCAAGGTCCGCATTCTCGGCTGTTCGAACGAGACGAGTTGGGGGCTGATGAAGTCGATTGCCGCGTCCGAACGATTGGGCGTGGCGCGCTATCACACGATCCAGAATAATTTCAGCCTCAACAACCGCCGGTTCGAGGACGAGCTGGCACAGGTCTGCCGCCAGGAAGGCGTCAGCCTGATCCCCTATTCGCCGCTCGCCGGCGGCGTGCTGTCGGGCAAATATCAGGACGGCGCCCGGCCCGAAGGCGCACGCTTTTCGCGCTACCTCGGCATGGAAGGACGACAGGCGGCGATGGGTCGCCGCTTCGTCAACGACAAGAGCCTGGCCGCGACCGAGCGCTATCTGGCGATCGCCGCCGAAGCTGGACTGCACCCCGTGACGATGGCGACCGCCTGGTCGAAACAGCACGACTTCGTTGCCTCGACGATCGTCGGGGTCAGCAGCTACGACCAGATCGACCCGATCCTGGCGGCGAAGGATCTGGTGCTCGACGCCGGCCTGATGAAGACGCTGAACCAGGTCGGCAGGGACATCCTCTATCCGATGGGATGACGGCCTTGCGCGGCCCGGCGTCGCTGCTATCCTCAGGACGACCCGCTTTTTCAAGGAGTTCCCCATGTCTCCCGCCCGCCGCGCCCTGCTTGCTTTTGTCGCCCTGATCGGCGCAGCCGGCGCGGCCCATGCCGCCGATCCGACGATGTTCCGCGACACGGGCTGCGGCTGCTGCCTCAAGTGGCTGGCGCAGGTGAAGGGCGCGCTGGGCGGCACGGCAAAGGTCGTCAACTCGGCGGGCATGGACGCGGTCAAGGACCGGCAGGGCGTGCCGCAGGCGCTGCGCAGTTGCCACACCGTCATCGTCGGCGGCTATGTGATCGAGGGCCATGTCCCGGCCCGCGAAATCGCCCGCCTGCTGCGCGAAAAGCCGAAAGGCTTGAAAGGCCTTGCCGTCGCGGGCATGCCCACCGGATCGCCGGGCATGGAATATGGCAAGGTCCGCGACGCCTATAAGGTCATGACCTTCGGTCCCGCTGGCCAGCGCGTCTATGCGAGCTACGCCGCGGTCCGCTAGCCCTTCGACGGCCGCCCTCGCCGCCTCAGAGGCTGGCCTTGAACAGTTCGAGCATCCGACCCCATGCCTTTTCGGCCGCAGCCTCGTTATAGGCGCGGCCGTCGGGCGGGCACCAGCCGTGCATCGCGCCTTCGTAAACCTCGACCTCGTGCCACTGCTTGCGCGGCTTGAGGACGGCGTTCAGGCGGTTCTTCTCTTCCGGATCCTGCTTGTCGTCATTGTCGGCGATCGCGAAGAGATAGCCGGCGTTGGTATCGGGGATCAGCAGGTGCGGACTATCGGGCTTGTCGCTGCCGACCCCACCGCCGTGAAAGCTGGCGGCCGCGCCGACGCGGCCCGGTTTCAGCGCGGCGGTATAGATGACCATCGGTCCGCCCATGCAATAGCCGGCGGTGCCGAGCTTGCGGCGCGAATCGACTTCCTTCTGCGCGTCGAGAAACGCCAGATGCGCGGTCGCGTCGGTGGTGACCCGCGGCTTGGTCAATTGCTTCAGATAACCGAACAGCTTTTCGCGGATCGCGGGATCGTTGAAATCGTTCGTCGCATCGACGACCGGCGACTTCTGCCAGCGGTAGAAGGGATTGACGCACAGCACGGCATAGCCGTCGCCCGCGAGCCGGTCGGCCATCTGGCGAAAGGCCGGACGCAGGCCGCGGATGTCGGGCCAGATCAGGACGCCGGGATGCTTGCCAGTCGCGGGCGCGACGAAATAGGCATCGGCCGTGCCGTCGGCGGTCCGGATCTCGACGTCGCGGCCCTTGATCGGCCCGGCGGCGCTCGCCGATACCGGCAGCATCGACGCGATCGCACCCGCGCCGACCAGCGTGCCGAAGCTGCGGCGATCTACGGGAAGCCCGGCCCGATCGAGATCGGCTTCGGTGATTTCATTGCACATTGCTCTCTCCTCTTCCCCGCCCCGACTGCCCAGGATCGCCGCAACGACGATTCGCGCAAAGCCGCAGAAAACTGCGCAACTTCACTCGCAAATCGCATTTGGTCGGGCGATAATGACAGGCTCAGCTAAGCACGGCGACGAATAATAGGAAAGCCCCGGCTCAGCGATGCCCCTCGAGATTCTTGACGTCGTCGACATGCTCCGCGTCGCGCGACGCCTTGGCGAGGACGGGATCGAAGCCATGGGCGCGGCCATAGCGCAGACCATCGGACGAGGCCGCCGTTTCCTCCCATGCCGCTTCGGCGCCGACGGGCTCGTCGTCGAGCGCATCGCGCGCGGCCTGCTGGACCGACCGCATCCGCCGCCACAGCCACAGCGGCAAAACCACGACCGAGAAAATCAGCATCAGCGGCCAGATTATGTTCCAGATCATTTCTTCGCCCCGAAAAATGGATCAGGCGGCGACGCTAATCTCGTCGAAAGCAAAGGCAAGATGGTGCACGCCCGTATCGCGCAGCATCGCGCCATGCGCCGCGCGGTCGGTGATATGGCTGGCGCCGCAGAAGCCGACGACGGTCATCCCCGCCGCGAGCGCAGCCTGCGCGCCGGTCGGCGAATCCTCGATCGCTAGGCATTTCGCCGGATCGACGCCCAGCCCTTTCGCGGCCTTCAGATAGATATCGGGATGCGGCTTGCCGCGATCCCAACCATCGGCGCTATAGATATGGTCGCCGAAATGATGACGCAGCGAAAACAGGCCGAGCGCCCAGTCGATATATTCGGCGCGGCTGGACGAGGCTATCGCGCGCGGCATCGCCCCCATCGTGTCGAGAAAGGCCGGCGCGCCGGGCACGGCGTCGAACCCCTCCATGAAACGCGCCCGGGCCCGCACCCGGTGCGTCTCGCGGAAATCGGCGGGCAGCGGACGACCGAAGCGCGCCTCGATCCGCCGCTGCGCCTCCTGCCAATTATGGCCGTAATAGTCGCGCAGGCATTCGTCATAGGTCGTCGGCATCCCCGCCGCGGTCAGGCTTTCGGACAGCGACAGGTTCGCGCGCACCTCGCTGTCGGCGATGACGCCGTCGAAGTCGAAGATAATGGCGGCGAAGGACATCGGCCTAGGGCATGACCTGATGATCGCGGACATAGCCCCAGGCCCCCTCGCCCGACCAGTTGCGCCCGTCGGGAAAGCCGAGGCGAAGGCCGCTGAGTTGCTCCGGCGCGAACAGGCGCATGTTCACCCCCATCAGGTCGACCGTACCGCCCATCCGCTCGACCAGCCCGGCCGTCGCCGACCAATGCGTCGAGCAGCCGCAGGTCGGGCAGAAATGCAGGTCCGAGTTCGGATTGTCGCGATCGGCGCGATTATAGGTGCGCGTCTCGCCTGCGATCACGACGTCGCGCGGCGAATAATAGGCCCACAAAATGCCGTGCGAGAAGCAGAGCGAGCAATTGCACTCGGCGATCTCCTCAGGCGCCTTGGCAAGCCGCACCGATACCGCGCCGCAGTGGCAATGGGCCTCCCAGCTCATTCCACCGTCACCGATTTCGCCAGATTGCGCGGCTGGTCGACGTCGGTGCCCTTTGCCACCGCCACATGGTACGCGAGCAGCTGCACCGGCACCGCGTAAACCAGCGGCGCGATCAGCGGGTGAACCTTTGGCATCTCGATCGTCGCCATGCAGCCCTCGCCCGCTTCGGCCAGCCCCTCGGCGTCGCTGATCAACACGACCTTGCCGCCGCGCGCCATCACCTCCTGCATGTTGCTGACCGTCTTTTCGAACAGCGGGCCGGAGGGGGCGAGCACGATCACCGGAACCGCCTCGTCGATCAGCGCGATCGGCCCGTGTTTCATCTCGCCCGAGGCATAGCCCTCCGCATGAATGTACGAGATTTCCTTGAGCTTCAGCGCGCCCTCGAGCGCGAGCGGATAGTCGGGACCCCGCCCCAGATAGAGCACGTCGCGCGCCGGGGCGACCAGGTGCGCCATCTTCGCGATTTCCTCGTCATGCGCGAGCGCGGCGTTGAGCGCGGCGGGAGCCTCGATCAGATGCTTCACGATCTCATGCTCTTCGGCGGCAGTCAGCTTGCCCTTCTTCAGCGCCAGATGCGCCGCGAGCGCTGCCAGCACCGCCAACTGACAGGTAAAGGCCTTGGTCGAGGCGACGCCGATTTCGGGGCCGGCATGCGTCGGCAACAGCAGGTCGGCCTCGCGCGCCATGCTGCTGGTCGGCACGTTGACGACCACCGCGATCGTCTGGCCATTCGCCTTGCAGTGACGCAGCGCCGCCAGCGTGTCGGCGGTCTCGCCCGACTGCGAGATGAAGAGCGCGAGCCCGCCCGGCTGCAACACCGGGTCGCGATAGCGGAATTCGGACGCGACATCGATGTCGACCGGGACGCGCGCGAACGTCTCGAACCAGTATTTCGCGACCATGCCCGCATAGAAGCTGGTGCCGCATGCGACGATGGTGATGCGCTCGACCGCCGACAGGTCGAAATCCATCTGCGGCAACGCGACCGTCTGTTCGAGCGGACGGATGTAAGAGGAGAGCGTCTGCGCGACCACGGTCGGCTGCTCGAAAATCTCCTTCTGCATGAAGTGGCGATAATTGTCCTTCTCCACCGCCGCCGCGGTGACGCCGCTGGTCGTGATCTCGCGCGTCACCGGATTGTTGTCGGCGTCATAGATTTGCGCGCCGTCCTTGGTGATGACGACCCAGTCGCCCTCGTCGAGATAGGCGATCTTTTGCGTCAGCGGCGCCAGCGCGAGCGCGTCGGAGCCAAGATAGGTCTCGCCCTCGCCATAGCCGACGACCAGCGGCGAGCCGAGGCGCGCGCCGATCAGCAGGTCCGGGTGCCGGCGAAAGGCGATCGCGAGCGCGAAGGCGCCGCGCAGTTGCGGCAGCACCGCCTTGACCGCTTCCTCGGGCGACTTGCCCGCCTCGACCTGTTCGGAAACGAGATGCGCGACGACCTCGGTATCGGTCTCGCTTTCAAAGGTGCGGCCGCGCGCGGTCAGCGCCTCGCGCAGCGGCTTGAAATTCTCGATGATCCCGTTGTGCACCAGCGCGACCTCGCCCGTCGCGTGCGGGTGCGCGTTGCTCGTCGTCGGCGCGCCGTGCGTCGCCCAGCGCGTGTGCGCGATGCCGACGGTGCCGGGGGCCGGATTGCCCGCCAGTTCCTTGACCAGATTGCCCAGCTTCCCTTCGGCCCGGCGGCGGATCAGTTCGCCCCCCTCGACCGTGCACACACCCGCCGAATCATAGCCGCGATATTCCATGCGCCGAAGGCCCTCGACCAGGCGGTCCGCCACCTGGTCCTTGCCGATGATTCCGATGATGCCGCACATGATTCTTGCTTTCGTTCAGAGCGTGTAGGGAATGCGAATACCCGGCATCGATGCCGGAAACACCTTGATATTTCGGGTCACGAGAATGCGCCCGCTGATCTGCGCGGTCGCCAGTACGAAGGCGTCGGCCAGCGTCAAGCCCTTGCGCTCGGCGCGCAGCGCGGCGGCGCGGCGCGCGACGGCGTCGCCGATCTCCTCGACCTGGAAACAGCCCAGAAAGGCCTCGACCGCGCGCACCGACTTGGGGTCGGCCGCCGACATCACCTCGGTCCAGCTGACGCGGCTGACGCTCTTGCGCCCAGCGCGGCGGATCTCGTTGCGCGCCGCCTCGACCCCGTTGAGCGCGTCGATCAATATGTCGCTGTCGAACTGCGCATCGATCATTCGCGCTTGCCCCGCAGGCGGCGCTGATACTTCAGCCCGTCGCCGATATCGTCGCGCCCCTTCCAGATGCCGAACGCATTGTCGACCGCATCACCCGACGCATCGGCGCGATATGCCGCGACAGCGCGCCGCACCAGCTCGGCACGCGACACCCCCTGCTCGGTCGCCAGCGTGTCGAGCCATTCGACATCGGAATCGGGAAGGTCGGCGAGGAAGCGCATGCGACTCTGATATCATATCATGATATCAAATCAAGAGCGCCCGAAATTCCTGTCGACGAAGGTCATGGCGAATTGCACCGGATCGGCGGGCCGGCCGTTCGCCGCCGCGAACTTCGCCTTCCCATCGTCCCATATCTTGCGGATCTGCTCGGGCAGGTCGGCGGTGAACTTCATCTGCTGTGCCACGACGTCCAGCCAGGTGCCCGACAGGCCCAGGCTCTGGCGCAGTTGCGGCTCCATCGCGACGCAATAGGCGCGCGTCGGCTCGTCGAGATGACCGATGGCATTCAACACCCACGCATCGACATAGCGCAGGAAGGGCTTGTCCTCGTACCGATCGCTCACGTCTTTTTCTCCGCCGCTTTCTTCTTGCGCATCGCGTCGTGGAATCGGTCGGCCCAGCCGGGCTTGACCGACTGTTCGGCGCGGACCAGGCGAAGCTCGCCGTCCATCACGTCGCGGGTGACGGTGCTGCCGGCGCCGACGATCGCATCGCGGCCGACCCGCACCGGCGCAACGAGCGCGCTGTTCGATCCGATGAAGGCGTTTTCGCCGATCTCGGTCCGATATTTGAAATAGCCGTCATAGTTGCAGGTGATCGTGCCCGCGCCGATATTCGCGCCCGCGCCGACGGTGGCATCGCCCAGATAAGTCAGGTGGTTCGCCTTCGCGCCCTTGCCCAGCACCGCCTTCTTGGTTTCGACGAAATTGCCGATCTTGGCCTTTTCGCCCAGCACCGTGCCGGGGCGCAGCCGCGCGAAGGGGCCGACCTCGCAGCCGGCACCGATCACCGTACCCTCGATATGGCAGTTCGCGCGAATCCGGACGCCGTCGGCGACCTTTACGCCGGGAGCAAAAAAGACGTTGGGTTCGACCAGCACGTCGCGGCCCAATTCGGTGTCCCACGCGAACCAGACGGTGTCGGGTGCGACCAGGCTGGCGCCGTCGGCCATCGCCTGCACGCGGCGACGCGCCTGCCATTCGCCTTCCATCGCCGCCAGTTCGGCGCGGCTGTTGATGCCCGCGACGTCATAGGGATCGGTCTTCACCACCGCGCAGTGCCGGCCGTCGGCATTGGCGATGTTGACGATGTCGACCAGATAGAATTCCTTGGCGGCATTGTCGTCGGTGACGCGGGCCAACAGCGCGAACAGGTCGCGCGCCTTCGCCGCCATCAGCCCCGAATTGCACAGCCGCACCGCGCGCTCGGCCTCGGTCGCGTCCTTGTGCTCGACCATCTTGGTGACGCGGTCGCCGTCGGTGATGACGCGGCCATATTGCTGCGCATCGGCGGGCTCGAACGCGAGCACGACCACCGCCGGGGCGTCGGGCGCGTTCAGCCGATCGATCATCGCCTGCATCGTCGCGGTCGGAACGAAGGGCACGTCGCCATAGAGGATCAGCACATCGCCGTCCGCATTGTCCCGGGCGAAATCCGCCAGCGCACTTTCGGCCTGCTGCACCGCATGGCCGGTGCCGAGCTGCGGCTCCTGCACAGCAAGGTCTGCCGTGCCGCCCAGCGCGGCCTCCAACTGGTCGGCCTTGTCGCCGACGACCACAACCTTCTTCGCGGGGTTCAGCGCGTCGACGCTGGCCATCAGGTGCATCAGCATCGGCCGCCCGGCGATCGGGTGCAGCACCTTGTGCAGGTCAGACTTCATGCGGGTGCCCTTGCCCGCGGCAAGGACGATGGCGGCGATGGAATTGCTCATGCCGCGTACCATGCCAGCAATTGGTTGCGGTTTCCACCTCGACTGTTAACGGTTGGCGCAATCAAGGGGGAGCCTCATGGCTAGATGGACGGCGCTGATTATCGGCGCGACTTGCTTTCTCGGCGTGTCTTCGGACGCAAAGGAAATCGATGGACCAATCGCGACGGTCGATTTTGATAAAGGGTATGACAGGGGCGCCGGATTCGGCCGCGCGACCTCACAAATATTCGGCTTGGTCGACACCAAAGAATGCTCGAAATTTCGGCAGATCGGGTTTGTTACCGCGTTGGGAAGCAAACGAAAAGCTAGACCTATTCCCGCTGGCCAGCCGGTACAAATTATCGCCCATACCAAGCGTATTGAGAGCACCGCGTACGGCAATTGCGTCAATCGCGTAGCTTTTACGCCGACGATCGGAGGCCGCTATTCAATTGTACAGATCGCTATAATCGGCCAATATTGCCAGATGACTGTTGTCGATCAGAGTACCGGCAAGGCGCCGCCGGACCTGAAACATATTGACCCCAAATCATGTAGCCAAACCGATAGCCAAAAAGGAGTATCTTAGCCGGTGCTTTCGATAGTCGGCTTCGACCTCGACGGCACCCTGATCGATACCGCGGGCGACCTGACCGCCGCGGTCAATCATGCGCTGGAGCGGCTGGACCGCGCCCCGCTGACCGTGGCGGAGGTGCGGCCGATGATCGGGCTTGGCGCGCGGCATATGCTCGAACAGGGGCTGCGCGCGACGGGCGGGGTTCCCGATAGAGCGGTCGACCGGCTGATGCCCGATCTGCTGGACTATTATGGCGCGCATATCGCGGTGCACAGCCGCCCCTTCCCGGGCCTGATCGCGGTGCTCGACCGGCTCGATGCGCTGGGCGTGTTCACCACGGTGGTCACGAACAAGGCCGAGCGGCTCGCCCGCCAACTGCTTGGCGAACTGGGTCTGGCAGAGCGGATGGCCGCGATCATCGGCGGCGACACGGTCGGCGTGCGCAAACCCTCGCCCGACCCGATCCTGGCAATGATTGCCCAGTGCGGCGGCGGCCGCACGGCGTTCGTCGGCGACAGCATCTATGACGTACAGGCGGCGCGAGCGGCCGATGTGCCCAGCATCCTGGTCCGATTCGGCTTTCTCGATCGCCCCGCCGAAGCATTCGGCGCGGACCATGTGATCGACCATTATGACGATCTGATCGCGCTGCTCGAAACGCTCTAACGCTTTCGCCACTTGGTCCACAGATGCTGCGCGAGCAGCATCGGGGGCATGCGCAGCCAGTGCGAACGGATGTAAAAGGCTTGCTGCAGCGGGAAATTCGTCGCCCGTCCCCAGTCATCGCGCGCGAGCAGGCGGCGGCGATACCAGATGTCGCCGGGATCGTGCCCGTCCCATCCGGACGGCAGTATCGATCCATAGAGGTCGCGCGCCAGCCGCGCGGCGCGGCGTACCGGCGCGCGCAGGCCGTGCAGGTCGGCACGCGCGTCCAGCTTGCCCCAGAAGCCCGGATCGGCGGCGACGAAGTCGCGCGTCAGGCAGTGAAAATCCCACAAGTTGCGAAGGCCGCCCTGCAGGTCGCCGTCGGCGATCATGTGCGCGGCGCAGTGGCACGCCATGTCGGTCGGGCACAGCACCGCAAAACCTCCAGGCGTGGGCACTGCATCGCTGACCAGCGCCAGCGCGTCGGGCGTGATCCGGTGCGTGCGCGGCAGGATGGTGTGATGGACGTCGATCATCCGGTCGCGCGCCTTGTGAATCAGCGGCGGCAGCTCGTGCATATGCTCGCGATAATATTGATCGTCATAGGCATCGGGTTTGACCCATTCCCACCCTGCCTCAAGCAATTCATTCTCGACGCGGCCGATGTCCAACGCAAGCACCAGAATATCGAGGTCGCCTATCTGGCGCCCAACGCTGCACGACAGGCCGGCGACCGCATAGGCCGTACCTTTCAGCAGTACGAACTCGATCCCCTCGGATCCCAGCGCGCGGCGCGCCATTTCGGCTTCCCACAGCGCCTGACCACGGGCGACCTCGGCGGCGGCGCGCTGGTCGGCGAACAGCGCCGCGACCGAAGGCGGCAGGTCGTCCTCCCCGACGCAGCACGCCAGCGTCGCCAGCATCGCCTCGGCCCGCGCGACACCGATCACGCCGTCCCACTCGCGCGGCGCCAGCGTCGCCGCCGCGCGCCGTCCCGCCAGCAGGTCGACCAGCGTGCGCACCGCGCTCATCGCACCGCCTCCGCCCAGAGCTGCTCGACAAGCGCGATCCCGCTCGCACTGTCGGGATAGGCGATGCCGAACGCCGGCGTCGTCCGCACAAGCCGCGTCAGCGCCGCGAAGCCGGCCTCGCCCAGCGCGATATAGTTGGTCGACGCCTCGGTCAGGCGAACGAAGGCTTCGCCCTCGCCCATCGGCTCGATCGCGGGTTCGCCGCCGAAGCGCGGAAAGAGGATCAGCGCCGGGCGCACCGGCTGATGCATCGCGGCGATCGCGTCGGCGCGGGGGATCAGGTGGCGGATGTCGCCCTTTGGCGTGCCCGCCAGAAGCGGTCCCAGCCGCGCGGCATCGACGCGCCCCGCCATCTCGGCGATCGCCTCATTCTTCAGGCTGATGGCGCGCGGAAAGGCCAGCGCATCGCCCGCGACCGGATCGATCAGCGTGAATTCATCGCCCATCAGCCGCCAGTCGCCCTCGCCCAGCAGCGCGGCCAGCGTCGACTTGCCCGAGCCGGACTCGCCCGACATGACGACCGCGCGACCATCGCGCGCGACCGCGCTGGCATGCAGCAGCATGTGCCGCCGCCAGCCGAGCGCGACCTGCAGGTTCATCCCCATCTCGGCCGCCAGCAGCCCCATCGACAAGGGCAGCGGCAGCGCGTCGGGCACCACGAAATCACCCCCGATATGCACCGATGGCCGCAGCCAGCGGCGCCACGGCCGCGCGGCGAACAGGCGGACGGTTGCGTCGGCCGTGCGCTCCGGGTCTTTGGGATAGCCGGCGTACAGGCTTTCCAGCGCAGCGACGGGTTCGGGCCAGTCGCTGCCGATGCGGAACTGGACCGGACCGACGGCGATGCGCGCGGCGTATCTCACGCTTCCGCCACCAGGCCCATCGCCGCCAGCTCGGCAAGCCGGTCGGCGACGATCGCGGGCGCATCGCCCTCTGCCTCCAGGTCAAAGCGCGCGGCAAGCCGCTGTGCCAGCGCGCGGGCATCGCAGACCTCGGGGCCCATCGCCTCCAATATCTCCGGTATCGGCGACACAACCAGATGCGTCTGCATCGATCGCCGGTCAAAGATCGCGGTCAGTTCGCCCAGCGGCTCGATACGCAGCGCGTCGGCCGGTGCGGCGACATAATGCCTGTCACCCATAATCTTCGGCAGCGGCGGTCAGCTTGGCAAGAATGGCGAGCAGGACTTTGCGTTCGTCGGGACTGAGGTTCGATTCGAGCCGCGCCTCGCTCGCCAGCGCCGCGGGGACGATGGCGTCGTAAAGCGAACGCCCCGTCTCGGTCAGCTCCAGATGATGCGATCGCCCATCGGCCTCGTGCGCCAGTCGCGCGATAAGCTGTCGGTCGGCGAGCGCCTTGGCGGCGCGATTGACCGTCACCTTGTCCATGCGCGTCGCGGCGACCAGCTCGCGCTGGGTCAGCGACTTGCCTTCGCCGAGCACGGCCATCAGCCGCCATTCGGGAATCTTCAGCCCGAACCGGTTCTGATATTCGGTGGCAATCCGCTCCGACAGGGCGTTGGAGGCGATTGACAGGCGATAGGGCAGGAAATTGTCGAGATTCAGTTTCTTCGCGGCCATGCCGTGCAATACCCCCAAGCTCAATTCCCTGCGGAATTCATCCTATCGTCTGTTCGCGTCTTGTGAAGGTCAGAATCGGGCGCGCGCGCCGATCCACAGCGTGCGCGGCGTCGCGCGCTCGACGATACCCGACGACGAAATCGCGGCGGGGACCAACTCGTTCGTCAGATTTTCGCCCCGCGCCTCGATACTGACGTCGTCGGAAAAGCGGTACGACACACCGGCATCGAGCGTCAGGGCGTCGCCGAGCCGGAGCAGGCCCAGGTCATCCTCATTCTGCCGGCCGATATAGCGGAGCGTCACAAAGCCTTCGAACGGGCCGCTCATGTCGCTGCGCAGCGACAGGCTGCCGCCATGTTTGGCGATCTGCGCCGGCCGCCGTCCGTCAAGCGCCGCAGCGACGCCCGCCGCATCGACCTTTGCATCGGTAAAGGCATAGGTCGCGCGCAGCCTGGCGATCCCCAGGTCCTGCTCGGCGCTGACCTCGATCCCCTTGCTGTCGATGGCGTCCAGATTCTGCCGCTGGTTCAGATTGGGCGCCAGCGTCACATTGGCGATGGCGTTGGAAAGATGGTTGGCAAAGAACGTCGCCGACAGCCTGGTATACCCATTGTCCCAATCGACCCCGATCTCGCCTCCCCACAGCCGTTCGGGCTCCAGCGTCTCGTTCGCGGTCGTCACCTCTGCCCCGACGCGGAACGGACGATAGAGCTCGTTGAGCGTCGGCAGGCGCCAGCCGCGATAGGCGGCGGCGCGCAGCGTCCAGTTATAGGATTGCCAGCGCACGCCCGCGCGTCCGCTGCCTTCCCAGCCCTGCCGTTCGGCAAAGCGCAGGTTGGTGATCGTCGACCCGCCGATATTGCGCTCCAGCCGATAGCCCTCGCCCAGCCGCCAATGATCCAGCCGGCCGCTCAGCGTGAACAACAGGCCGTCGCCGGTTTCGCCCGAGGTCCATTCGGCGAACGCGCCCACGGTGTCGCTGCTTCCGCCCGCGATGCGATGGCGTCCCGGCACGACGCCGGTGAAGAAGAAATCCTCTTCGGTGCGCCCCGTCGTCCGCCGCCAGTCCGCCCCGATGCGAAGCGGATTGGCAAAGCCGATCCCCGGCCGCACTTCGACGCGCGCGCCAAGGCCGGTCGCCGGAACGCGCTGGAACAGTGCGGGGACGACGCTGTTCCGCCCCGCCGCCACGCTGGCGAAACCGCTCTCCAGCTCGCGAAGCTGGACATAGGCGAGCGCCAGCCACTGCGTTTCGGCATAGGGATTGTGCAGAAAGCGAAAGCTGGCATCGACACCGCCCAGCTTGCTGTCGGTAAAGTCGGTGCCGCGGTCGCGCCGGTCCGAAAAGCCGCGCAGGCTGGCGTCGATCTGATTGTCGTCGCCGGCGTCAAACCGCAGTCGCAGGCCCAGCCCGCCCTGCTCATAGGCTGCGGGCCGATCGACGCTTCCGCGTTGCGCCCGCACGATCGGCGTAAAGCCGTCGCCGCGGCTGTAGCGGCCGTCGATCGCGACGCGGCCGCCGTCTCCCAGCGCCGTCCCCGCCGACGCCGACGCGTCCCAGCTATTGCGGCTGCCATAGGCCAGGCTGGCGATCGCGCCGCTCGTCATGTCCGAATGCAGGCTGATCGTCCCGCCCAGCGCGCCGGGGCCGTCGACCCCGCTGCCGCCGCCGCGGATCACGAAAATCCCGCCCAGATGGATCGCGTCATAGGCGCTCCACGCAACCCAGCCGCCGAACGGGTCGGCCTGGGGCACGCCGTCGAGCGTCACCAGCGCGCGGCTCGACGCATTGCCGCCGAGCCCGCGCAGCGTCACCCCCTGGCTGGTCGGATGCGCCGAGCGCCCGTCGGAGCGGCGAAACTGCACCAGGCCCGCCTCGTCGCGCAGGCGATTCTCGACGCGGTTGCCCAGCCCCTGATCGACGTCGGTTATCAGCGTCCGGCCCAACGTCTTGTCGGCGTCCGCCAGCCGGAGCAGGCCGCTGCCGTTGACGACGATATCTTCCTTGGGAAGCGGAACGATGTGGACGCAGCAATAGGCGTCTTCGTCGGCCGGCTCCTCGGTCTGCGCCATCGCCGCCGCCGGCAGCGCCAGCGCGGTCGCCCCTGCCAGCAGCCAGATCACCCAGCCTTGACCGCGTCGGGATGCGCGCGCTGGAACGCGTCCAGTTCCATGCAAGCGGCGTCGATGGCGACCAGCCGCGGATAGGTGTCGAGCGGCACCTCGAAACGCCGGGCATTATACATCTGCGGAACCAGGCAGCAGTCGGCGATCCCCGGCGCATCGCCGCCAAGGTAGGTCCCCTCGCCCGCCATCGCCTCCAGCGCGTCAAAGCCCTGCAATATCCATTCGTGGATCCAGCGATCCTTGGTAATCTCGTTGAGCCCGAGGTCCTTGGTCAGATATTTGAGGACGCGCAGATTGTTGAGCGGATGAATGTCGCTGGCGACGACCTGCGCCTGTGCGATCGCGACCGCGCGCGGCATCGGATCGTCGGGTATCAGGCGCGGTTCGGGATAGGCGCGGTCGAGCCAGTCGATGATCGCCAGGCTCTGAATGATCGTCTCGCCATCGGCGACCAGCATCGGCACGAAGCCCTGCGCATTCTGTTCCAGATAAGCGTCGCTGCGCTGTTCGCCCGCGATCAGGCTGATCTCGACGCGCTCATAATCGAGGCCCTTGAGGTTCAGCGCGATGCGCACGCGATAGCTGGCCGACGAGCGGAAATAATCGTGAAGGACGAGCGTTGCCATGCGCCGCCTAATGCGCGTCTTTCGGCATCTCGGCAATCCATTGCCGCAACAGCGCCGCGCCTTCGCTGTGCACCGTCGATCGGCCGACCTCGGGCATCGCGATACCGGGATCCAGGCTTTCGAGGCGATAGATCAGGAAGCTATGATCCGGATCGCCCGGCGCGATCGCGAAATCCATGCCTCCGCTACCGCGACCCGCCGCGGTCGGGCGCTTGCCGATGCCGTAATTGACGTTGACCGGATCGGTCCAGCGCAGGAACAGCCCGCTGTTCGACGCGCTGCCCTCCGGATTGTGGCAGTGCGAACAATTGACCGCCAGATAGGCGCGCGCGCGGTCTGCGACGCTGCCGCTCTTCGGATCGTTCCAACGCGGCATCGGCGCGATGCGATTGGCGGGCCAAGTGAAGAAGCGCGAAAAATCGGACCGACCACGCGATGCGGCAAAGTCCATGTTCCCCGCCTTGGGGCCGATCGGCACGATCTCCCCCTTCAGGCTGTGGCATTCCTTGCACTGATTCTTGTTCGGCACCGCATAGTTGATGCTGTGCGACGCGCCGTCGGGGCTCTTGAAGGTTACCGGGACGCGGCGCCCGGCGATCGCCAGCGAGGCGTCCTTGCCGTCGGCATCCCAGATATAGGGCAGCGCGACCCAGCCGCTCGCGCGGCGGATCAGCAGGCGCGTCTCGACCGGACGGCCGCCGTTCCAGTCCGGCCAGCCAAAGCTTTTGACGATCACGGTGCCGACCGGAAAGGACGGGTTGCCGTCGCGCATGATCGGCGCGCTTTCGCCGGGCGGCATCCAGATCGCGCGATGCTTTTCGGCATAGTCGCTGAACAGCGGAGTGTTGAGATCATAGGGCAGCAGCGCGGGCAGCGGCTCGCTGGTGCCCGGGCGAAACAGCCCGAAGGCGGACAGCTTCGCCGGCATCGTCGCGCCGTCGATCACCGCCTGATCGGGCAGTGGTTCGGACACCGCGGACGCGCCGCTCGCGCACAGGAGCGCCGCGGCCAGGGCTGCGGCAAGGCGCTTCACTTGACCTTGGCCTCCATGCTTTCGGGCAGCTTGATCTCGGGCAAACGCGCGGGCGGCGTGCCCTTAAGGTTCGCCGGCTGGGGCTTTGCCTCGCTGCGCGGGGTCTTGATGTCGGGCAGGCCCAGCGACAGCACGCCGACGTCGTCGAGCACGACCGCATCGCCCGCGCCGTCCCACAGCACCGGCGGCAACGACCCGCCCAGCGCCGCGGCGATCTGGTCCGCGCCGTCGAACGCGGGGGCATAGCCCGCCTTGCCATGCTGGTTGCCGCGCACGACGATCTGTTTCGGCAACGGCTGATAGTTGGGATCCTTGTGGTCATAGCGATAGCCGACGATCATCACATTGGCGGTGCCGTTCAGATCGAACACATTGTCGAATATCTCGACATTGCGGTTCGCCATCACCAGCACGCCGGTGCCCGTCGGCACGCTCGCGACGATATTGCCCTTCGGCGCGAAATTGGGCGTGCTGTTGTCGTTCACGACATTTTCGAAGACGCGCACATTGTGCCCGCCCTGCTGCGGCAGGCTGGGCAGGTCGAACACCAGGATGCCGCCGGTATTGCGCGTCGCGATATTGTCGTGGACGTCGGCGTCGAAGCTGTTCTCGATCTCGATCCCCGCGACATTTTCCTGCGCGATCGAATCGCGGACGACGATATTCTTCGACTGACCGACATAGATGCCCGCATCGGACGCGCCGCGCACGAACACGCTATCGATCAGAACGTCGGTGCTTTCGACCGGATAGACCCCATAGGCGCCATTGGTCGCTTTCGGCCCTGCGGTCCATTCGACGCGCAGCCGGTAATAGACGATGCGATCGGCGCCCTTCGACTTGATCCCGTCGCCCTTGGTATTGAGGACCGCAAAGCCGGTGAGGAAAACGTCGTCGGAGGTGACGAGCAAGCCTTCGCCCGCGCCCTGCTGGCCCGAAAAGTCCAGGATCGATCCGCCCTCGCCCGCTCCCGCGCCGCGCACGGTGACATTGTTCACGTCGAGCGACAGGCCGTCGGTCAGCTTCCATGTCCCGGCACCGAGTTCGACGGTATCGCCCGGCTCGGCCAGAATCAGCGCTTCTTGCAGCTTTTCATTGGCGTCGGGCGTTCCCGCACTGACGCTGATCGTCTTTGCGCTCGCGGGATTGGCAGCAATCGCTGCGAGAATGCAAAGCGTCGCCGCGTGGCGAAGGCCGTGGAATCGCATATGTCTCTCCCTTGTTTTCATGAGACCATGCGGCAAGACTTGACGGATGCCAAGCGGGTTGCTGACATGCGTGTAGCTAATAAAACTGGGGAGTGGTCGCAGTGATTTACAGAATGGGTATGGCGCTTGCCGCCTTCGTCGCCGTCCCGTCGATGGCCACCACGCCGTCGGCGCTGACCGGACGATGGAAGACCGACGACGGCAAGGGAATCGTCGCGATGGCGCCCTGCGGCGCCAAGATGTGCGGCAAGATCGAGCGCCTGCTGATCAAGCAGCCCGCGGGCGGCCAGCTCGACGAGCGCAATCCCGACAAGCAGAAGCGCGGGCGGCAGGTGACCGGCCTGCAGATCTATTGGGACCTCGCCCCCACCAGCGACGGCTGGAAGGGTCAGGGCTATAGTCCCGAGGATGGCCGCTATTACACCGCCCACCTGCGCGTGAACGGCAACAAGCTGACCATGAAGGGTTGCGTCGCGGTGTTTTGCCGCACGGTGACCTGGACGCGGATGGCCTGATCTTCAGCGGCGCGCCCAGCCCCTAAGGCTCAGGGCGCGTCGCCGAGAATCCAGTCGACGCCCGCCGCGACGTGGATGCGCGTCGTGTCATAGATCGGCAGCACATTGGCGTCGGGATCGACGATCATGACAAGTTCGGTGCATGCCAGCACCAGCGCCTGGACATCCTGCTTCGCGATGTCGGTGATGAAGGTCCGCATCTGGCGGCGCGCATCTTCGGTCGCCTTGCCCTGCATCAACTGGTCATAGATGATGTTGTCGATCGCCTCGGCCCGGCCGGCGTCATAGGGCGCGAGCGTCAGGCCGTGGCGAACCAGCCGCTGGCGAAACCAGGGCTCGGTCATCACGTTGCGCGTGCCGATCACCGCAGCCGACTTGACCCCGTCGGCCTTCATCTTCTCGCCCGTCTCGTCGACGATGTGGAGCAGCGGGATGGAGATTGCGGCGGCGACATCCTCGGCCACCTTGTGCATCGAATTGGCTGCGATCATCAGCGCGGTGGCGCCGGCATCCTCCAGCCGCTTGGCCGCGGCGATCAGCACATCCTTCGCATGCGCCCATTGCTCGGGGGTCGAGATGCGCGACAATTCGCAATAGTTCAGGCTCTCCAGCACGATGGGTGCCGAGCAGGAGGTTCCGATGCGCTTTTGCACGCCCTTGTTGAGGTGCCGGTAATAAAGCTCGGTCGACGCCCAGCTCATTCCCCCGATCAGACCGATTTTGCGCAAAATAATCCTCCGAAATACAACAGGACCGGGCCTCGCCGGACCCGGTCCCGATATTGGCTAGAAAAACCGGCGCCGGGGGGCAAGCTCCGAAGCCGGGTTTTGCGACGGGGCGTCAGTGCCCGCCGCCGTTCAGCGCCTTGACGATATCGTCGGCCATCTTCTTCGCATCGCCGAGCAGCATCATCGTCTGGTCCATGTAAAAGACGTCGTTGTCGACGCCGGCATAGCCGACCCCGCCCATCGAACGCTTCACGAACAGCACCGTCTTCGCCTTTTCGACGTCGAGGACGGGCATGCCATAGATCGGCGACGACTTGTCGGTCTTCGCCGCGGGGTTGGTCACATCGTTCGCGCCGATGACGAAAGCGACGTCGCACTGGGCGAACTCGTTGTTGATGTCCTCCAGCTCGAACACCTCGTCATAGGGGACGTTCGCTTCGGCCAGCAGCACGTTCATGTGGCCGGGCATGCGGCCCGCGACCGGGTGGATCGCATATTTGACGTTGACGCCTTCCTTCTTCAGCACGTCGCCCATCTCGCGCAGCGCGTGCTGCGCCTGCGCGACCGCCATGCCGTATCCGGGAACGATGATCACATTCTCGGCCTGGCTCATCAGGAAGGCCGCATCGTCGGCGCTGCCGGGTTTCCAGGGGCGCTGTTCCTTCGAACCGCCCGCACCGCCAGCCGAATCGTCGGCGCCGAAGCCGCCCGCGATCACGCTGATGAAGCTGCGATTCATCGCGCGGCACATGATGTACGAAAGGATCGCACCCGACGAGCCGACAAGCGCGCCGGTGATGATCATCGCGGTGTTGCCCAGCGTAAAGCCCATCGCCGCGGCGGCCCAGCCCGAATAGCTGTTCAGCATCGATACGACGACGGGCATGTCGGCGCCGCCGATCGGGATGATCAGCAGGAAACCGATCAGGAAGCTCAGCGCCGTGATCGTCCAGAACACCCAGGGCGACTGGTCGGTCAGGAAGTAAGCGACGAGGCCGATGATCGCGGCGAGCGTGCCCAGATTGATGATGTGCCGTCCGGGCAACATGATCGGCGAGCCCGACATGTTTCCGTTCAGCTTCAGGAAGGCGATTACCGAGCCCGAGAAGGTGATCGCGCCGATCGCGATGCCCAGGCCCATTTCGACGCGCGAAACCGCGAAAATCTGGCCGGCTGCATCGGCGATGTGGAACGCCGACGGGTTGAGATAGGCGGCGGCCGCCACGGCGACCGCAGCGAGACCGACGAGGCTGTGGAAGGCCGCGACGAGCTGCGGCATCGCGGTCATCGCAATGCGGCGCGCCATGACGATACCGATGACCGCGCCGATGCCGATCGCGCCCAGCACTTCGGCGATCGCGATCGTGTCGAGCGCGCCGTCGCCGGTGCGCGGAACGTGCGTAAGCAGCGTGGTCACCACGGCGATCGTCATGCCCGCGATACCGAACCGGTTGCCGCGCCGCGACGACGCCGGGCTCGACAGGCCGCGCAACGCCATGATGAAGAGGATACCAGAGGCCAGATAGGCCAGCGCCACCCAAGGATTGATCGGTGCTACTTCGTGCATGCTAATTCCCCCGTCGGGCCGCCCGTCCACGGCCCGTCAAATCCATGGAAAGCGGCGCCTTAGCGCTCTTTCTTCTTGTACATGGCGAGCATCCGTTCGGTGACCGCAAAGCCGCCGAAGATGTTGATGCTGGCCATCACCACGGCAGCGAGGCCCAGCCATTTCGACAGCGGCGACCCTGCGGCGGCGCTGGCGATCAGCGCCCCGACGATGATGACCGAGGAAATGGCGTTGGTGACGCTCATCAGCGGCGTGTGCAGCGCCGGCGTAACCGACCAGACGACGAAATATCCGACGAAACAGGCCAGAAGGAAAATCGAGAAAATCGAAATAAAGTCCACGGTCGGCTCCCCTGCTGATTCCGCTTGGCGCACCTATTGCCGTGCACAAGGGGGCGTGTCGACTCCAAAGCTGTCAAATGAGGCGGCGCGGACCCTCGTGGAGCGAGAAATCCGCGCCTTCAGCGTAACTAAATTGCGTACGGCGCGTCACATCTTGGGAAGCAGAACGGCGTCGACGACATGGATCACGCCGTTCGACTGGTTCACGTCACCCTGAGTCACGACCGCCTTGTTGCCGCTCGCGCTGGTCAGCAGGATCTTGCCGTCGCTTATCGTCGCGGTCAGGTCCTGTCCGTCGACGGTCTTGAACACCGCCTTGCCCTTGCCTTCGGCGATCTTCGCCTCGATGTCGGCCGCCGACAGCTTGCCGGGAACGACATGATATTTGAGGACGCCGGCCAGCACCGACTTCTGCGCCGGGCGCATCCAGCCGTCGCGCGTCACGGCGGGCACCTGGGCAAAGGCCTCGTCGGTCGGGGCAAACACCGTGAAGGGCCCAGCGCCGGAAAGCGTCGTGACCAGATCGGCCTGCTTCACCGCTGCGACGAGCTGCTTGTGGATCGGCGACGCCGACGCATTTTCGACGATGTTCTTGGTCGGCAGCATCTCGGCGCCGCCGACGGTCGGATTGCTGCTGGCGGTAACGACATCGCCAGTCGCGACCGTTTCGGTCTCGGTCTTCGGCGGTTCGGGGGACTTGTTGCACCCGGCGAGAGCAAGCCCTGCGGCAAGGGCGGTGGTAAGCGGCAATGTCCTGATCATCTCGGTCTCTCCTCGGGAAACAACGAAGCAGGCCGCGAATTCAATGAATCCGCGGCCCCTTGCTTCGAACGCGCACTGCGACGCGAAAGTTTCAGATGAAAGACAGCGCCGGCGCGATTTAGCCGAGCAGCCGCTCGTTCACGACCTTGCCGCCCTGCGTCAGGCGCACCGCATTGCCGATTTCCTCGTCCAGCACGGGCTTCCCCGCCTCCTTGTCCCAGAAGGCGGACAGGAAGTTGAACAAATTACGGCTAAACAAAGCACTCGTATCCGCAGGCATCAGCGCGGCGATATTCTTCGCGCCGATGACGGTCACGCCGTGAATCTTCTTCGCCTCGCCGGAAACCGACCCTTCGACATTGCCGCCGCTTTCGGCTGCCATGTCGACGATCACGCTGCCCGCGCGCATCGTCGCAAGCTGCGCATCCGAAATCAGCCGCGGCGCGGGGCGCCCCGGGATCAGGGCGGTGGTGATGACGATGTCCTGCTTGGCGATATGTCCCGACACCAGTTCGGCCTGCGCCTTCTGATATTCTTCCGACATTTCGGTCGCATAACCGCCGGCGCCCTCGCCTTCGATCCCCGCGACGCTTTCGACGAAGATCGGCTTGGCGCCGAGCGACATGATCTGTTCTTTCGTGGCCGAGCGCACGTCGGTCGCGCTGACCTGCGCACCCAGGCGGCGCGCGGTCGCGATCGCCTGAAGCCCCGCGACGCCGACGCCCATGATAAAGGCCTTGGCGGCGCTGACCGTTCCTGCGGCGGTCATCATCATCGGAAAGGCGCGGCCATAGGCGTTCGCCGCCATCAGCACCGCCTTGTAACCCGCAAGGTTGGCCTGGCTGGAGAGAATGTCCATCGACTGCGCGCGCGTGATGCGCGGCATGAATTCCATCGACAGCGCTTCAAGACCAAGCTTGGCATATTCGTCGACGCGCGCGCGCTCACCGAACGGGTTAAGCCCCGCGGCCAGCCAGGCACCGTCGGCAAAGCCCGACAGGCTCTTGGGATCGGGACCCTGGATGCCCAGGATGATGCCCGCGCCCTTCAGGACGTCGGCGCGCGAGGCGACGCTCGCCCCGGCGGCGGCATAGTCGGCATCGGCGATCGACGCCGCCTCCCCTGCTCCTGTTTCGACGGCAACTTCAGCGCCCAGTCCGATGAACTTCTTCACGGTTTCCGGGGTCGCGGCGACGCGGGTCTCGCCTTGGGCGAGCTCCTTCAGGACAGCGATGCGCATGCCGAAGGGCCGGTCAGGAGATCAAAAGAACGACGAAGGCGGCCACGATCACGGTGAGGATCGTACCGATTTTCAGCAGGCTGAGGAAACCCGCATAGGTTTCATTCGCTGCCTTCATTTCCTGTTCCGCCATGACCTGTCCCCTTTTGCCTGTTCGCCCCGAGGGCGCGCGCCCGCGCGCTCCAGAATCGGGCGTCGCGCCGGTCTTTAGCCACGCCTTGCGCCTTGCTCAAGGGGCGCCTGCGCTAAAAGGGGTCCATGTGGCAAAAGCCGAACGGCCTTAATCGCCCCTTTACCCATGTGCCGTAAATCACTGCGCTTGAGCGGACGAACCGGCACCTAGGTGGCCGAACAGGGGCAGAATCGGGACTATGGCCAGCACGCGCGACACGCGAACAGTGATGATCGTCGACAGCGAGCCCGCACAGCAGCGCTTTCTGTCGGCGCTGGTGTCGCGTGGCGGCTGGCGCAGCGTCGTCGCGACCGACACCGACACCGCCCTCGCAAAGCTCGGCACGCAGGAGGGCATGGCCCTCGACGCGGTGCTGGTCGATCAGGGCACGCCCGGCATGGATATTGCCGAGTTCGTGTCCGAATTGCGCCGCTGGCGCCCCGCGCTGCCGCTGATCGTCATCACGATGCGCAACGGGGTCGAAGTCGCGGTCGCCGCGATGCGCGCGGGCGCAAGCGACTTCGTCCAGAAACCCATCGCTCCCGACCGGCTGCTCGGCGCGCTCGACCGCATCGTCTCGCAGGGCGGTCCGCAGGGCGAGCTCCGCCCGCTGACCGAAAAGCTGCGCCAGCCGCTGGCGTTCGAGGAAATCATCGGTTCCAGCCCCAATTTCCGCAGTGCGCTCGCGATCGCCGCCAAGGCCGCGCGCGCGCGGGTACCGGTGATGATCAACGGCAAGCCCGGCACCGGCAAGGAAGTCTTTGCCCGCGCGATCCACAGCGCCTCGCCGCGAGCGCGCGGCGCGCTGGTGATGGTCGATTGCTCGGCGGTGTCGCCGGGGCTGATCGGTTCGGGCCTGTTCGGGCACGAACGCGGTGCCTTTCCAGGCGCCTTCGACCGCCAGGTCGGCCGGCTGGTCCAGGCCGATGGCGGCAGCATCATCATCGACCATGTCGAATGTATCCCGCTGGAAACACAGGCCAAGCTGGTCGAATTTCTGAACAGCGGCGAAGTGCAGATGATCGGCGGCAGCATCCGCCAAAGCGTTGACGTCCGCATCATCGCGACGACTGCCAGCCCGCTCGACAAGCTGATCGAGGCGGGTCATTTCCGCGAAGACCTGTTCTACGCGCTGTCGACCGCGCAATTCACCCTGCCCTCGCTCAGCGAGCGCCGCGGCGACGTCGGCCCGCTCGCCCGCCACCTGCTGGCCCGCATTGGCGGCCTGCCCGGCATGGGTCCGATTGGCGTCACCGACGACGCGCTGCGCCTGCTCGCCGCTTATGCCTGGCCGGGCAATGTTCGCCAGTTGCAGGACGTCCTGTTCCGCGCCGCAACCGCCAGCAAGACCGACGTCCTGACCAGCGCCGATTTCAAGGCGATCGAGGCCGCGCTTGGCGGCGGCACGCCCGGCGGCAGCGACGATGTCGCGATCAACGGCGAAGCGATCGGCGTCACGCTCTACCTCCCCGACGGCAACCTCCGCCCGCTGGAGGAAATCGAGGCCGACGTCATCCGCCTCGCCATCGGCCATTATCGCGGCCGCATGAGCGAAGTCGCCCGCCGCCTCGGCATCGGCCGCTCGACGCTCTACCGCAAGCTGAGCGATCTGGGGATCGATACGGCGGCCTGATCGGATTTCCTGTTGCCAGTTCGATCTATTTGATCTTATCTGGCGCCAGGAATGAGCAAAGCCTTCCTTAAAGGTTTGTGGGGCGACAGAAGTCGCCAAGCGCGAGCAGAAGCTCCTGCCTTTGGACGGCGTTTTACGCCGTTGCGTACCGCAGCGATTCAATTGATCGTTGGAGTATGCGATGAAAAAGCTCACCAAAATTCGTGGAATCCAATTTCTTAGGCAAGGCGGTCGTTGCTATTATTGCCGGCATCCGATGTGGAGCAATGGCCTCGAGGCATTCGCTCAAAAGTATCAAATTTCGATAAGACAGGCACGCCACTTCAAGGCAACCGCCGAACACCTTCTTCCTCGATCAAAAGGAGGAGGAGATAGGGAAGCCAATATCGCGGCTGCCTGCCAATATTGTAATTCCCGAAGGCACCGGTCCAGATTTACGCTGACGCCCGATGCTTACCGGAAAAAAGTTATAAACAGAGTGGCGCGCGGGAGGTGGCACTGCGTGCGTTTCGCCTTCGCGTAACGCGCATCTTGGTCTTCCGGATCGATCAGCCCGTCAGCGCCGTATCCCTGAGGCCGCGCCACACGCGCAGTGCCTGACGCGTTTCCGCCACATCATGTACGCGCACGATCTGTGCGCCCTGGGTCACGGCCTGATAATGGAGCGCCACGCTGCCGCCGAGACGGGCGTCGGTGGGCGCTTCATTGTCGAGCGCGCCGATCATCCGCTTGCGGCTGGCGCCGAACAGGATCGGACTGCCCAGTGTGTGGAACAGCGCCAGGCCGTTCACCAGTGCCAGGTTGTCGGCGATGCCCTTGCCAAAGCCGATGCCGGGATCGACGATGATCTTTGCGGGGTCGACGCCCGCCGCCTTGCACGCCGCGACACGCTCGGCGAGCAGGTCGTAGACGTCGAACAGCGGGTGCGCATAGTCGCCGCCCTCGTGCGGATCGCTTTTCGCCGAGGGCGCATGCATCAGCACGACCGGGCAGCCGGCCTTGACGACGACCTCCATCGCGCGTTCGTCGTACCGCAGCGCCGAAATATCGTTGACGATGGTCGCGCCTGCAGCCAGCGCCGCCTCCATCACCCCGGCCTTGCGCGTGTCGATCGACACCGCGACGCCGCCGCGCGCCAGCGCCCCAACCACGCCTTCGATACGCTGGATTTCATCGCCTTCCCAGATCAGCGGCGCGCCGGGGCGGGTCGATTCCCCGCCGACGTCGACGATCGCCGCACCGGACGCGGCGAGCGCATAGCCCGCTTCGCTGGCGGCGGCGGCATCGACATGCTTGCCGCCGTCCGAAAAACTGTCGGGAGTGACGTTCAATATCCCCATGATCTGCGGCTCGTTCAGCCGGATCACGCGCTCGCCCAGTTGCAGGGTGCCGCGCGGACGCGAAACACCCGCACGCTGGGCCCGGGCAGCCTCGGCAAGCCCGTCGGGCAACGCCGCGATCCAGCCGTCGAGCTCGGGAACCGGCACGATTGCCGACCGGACGCCGCCATCATCGCGCAGGCTCACATGCCACGCCGCGAACCAGACCATCGTGTCGGCGACGCGCAGGCAATCATCGTCCAGCTCGTGCGGCCGATCGACGAAGCAGGTCGGCCGACAATAGATTTGCGCCGTGGTCGAGGCCGAACCGAGGTCGGCTTTGGTCAAGGGAGCGAACATGTCTCTTCCTTACGGGTCATTGCGGGCAGAGCGAAGCAATCCGGAATATCGACAAACCGTGCCCGATCGCTTCCGCCCCCAACGACGATGTGACGTTACGCCTCGTTCGCCAGCAGCCAGTCCTGCCGCACCGCGTCGATCACGCGCAACTGCTTGCCGTCGTCCAGGTGCCAGAAGGTCCAGCCGTTGCAGCTCGGCGCGCCCTGCACGCCCGCGCCGACCTTGTGGATCGAACCGGCGCCCTGTCCCGTACAATCGAGCGAACCGTCGACGCGCACCACCGCCTTCCAGCGGCGCTTCGCATCGGTCAGCACCGAACCCGGCGCGATCATTCCGCATTCGACGAGCGTGCCGAAAGCGACGCGCGTCGCGGCCTTCGGCGCCATCATCGTCTTCACCGTGCTTTCGTCGAGCGGCAGCGCCATCTCGATACGCTCCAGCGCGGCTTCGATATAATCATCCTCGCGCTCGATACCGATGAAATGGCGGCCGAGGCGCTTGGCGACCGCGCCCGTGGTGCCCGTGCCGAAGAAAGGATCGAGAACGACGTCGCCGGGGTTCGAACAGGCGAGCAGGATGCGATACAGCAGCGCCTCGGGCTTTTGCGTCGGGTGGACCTTGTGCCCGCCCTTCTTCAGCCGTTCCTGCCCGCCGCAGATGGGGATCAACCAGTCGGAGCGCATCTGCAGCTCGTCGTTCAGCGTCTTCATCGCGCGATAGTTGAAGGTATATTTCGCCTTCTCGCCCATCGACGCCCAGATCAGCGTTTCATGTGCGTTGGTAAAGCGCGTGCCCTTGAAGTTGGGCATCGGGTTCGCCTTGCGCCAGACGATGTCGTTGAGGATCCAATATCCCTGATCCTGCAGCGCCGCGCCGACGCGGAAGATGTTGTGATAGCTGCCGATCACCCAGATGCTGCCGCCGGGTTTCAGGATGCGCTTCGCTTCCTTCAGCCACGCGTGCGTGAAGCGGTCATAGGTGGCGAGGCTTTCGAACTTGTCCCATTCGTCGTTGACCGCATCGACCTGGCTACCGTCGGGGCGATGCAGGTCGCCGCCAAGCTGGAGATTGTACGGCGGATCGGCGAAGATCATGTCGACCGACGCCGCGGGCAGCGAGCGCATCATCTCGATGCAATCGCCCTGCAGAATAGTGTCGAGCGGCAGGTCCGCCGGGGTCGCTTTCGGTGCCCGCTGCTTCGCCGCCGGCGCCTTGACCCGTTCCATCACACCCATATTTGCCACCCCGTCCTTGCTCGAAAGAAGGCCCTGATGAGTCCGGCAGAGTCCGCCGTCAACCCCGGGATTCTAGGGATTCCGGGTGTCAGAATGGTTAACGCGACGAGAACGAAAGGAGTCTGCCACGACATATGGAGTCTGCCGCGAATCGAAGACTCAACCACTGGTGGTGTGGCGATTGGGACTCACCGCTGAAAAAATTTTCGTCAGAGCCCCGGATCGACCCCGCTCAGCTCGATCGAACGCTGCCACAGCTCGCGCGCCAGTTTCGGATCGCGCGCGTCACGCGTCGCGCGGGCTGGTCCGGAGCGCCCCGATATCTCGCCCAGCCCCTGCGGCCCCAGATAGTCGCCCCCCTGAACATTCGCACCCGTCGCCGCCTGAAGCGTCGGCCATGCACCCTGCGCCGCGCT
>Ga0209571_1000197_pt1 | contig 115194 bp, 100 predicted proteins | sample EBPBio102011_DNA_FD_185866 | JGI IMG/M metagenome (GOLD analysis project Ga0209571, IMG submission 185866) | Wastewater treatment Type I Accumulibacter community from EBPR Bioreactor in Madison, WI, USA - Reactor 1_1/10/2011_ DNA (SPAdes)... | ecosystem: Engineered > Bioreactor > EBPR >...
TCGCCGACGGCTCGCAGCTGCGCCTGCACGGCGACAGCGAACTGCACCTCGACCGGCTCAGCGCCTTCGGCGCCACCGGCATGGTCGACACGCGCATGCGCCTGTCGCGCGGGCGCACCAGCAGCCAGGTGCAGCGCAGCCGCGGGCCGGCCTCGCGCTTCATCATCACCACGCCCGGCCTGATGTCGAGCGTGCGCGGCACCGACTTCCGGGTGGCCGTGGACGAGGCCGGGCGCAGCCGCTCGGAGGTGCTCGAAGGCCGGGTCGAGGTGAGCGGCGGCGGGCGCCAGGTGCAGCTCGCGGCCGGACGCGGCACCTTCAGCGATGCCCGCCAGCGCCCGACCGCGCCGACCCGGCTGCTGGCCGCTCCCGACCTGTCGGCCTGGCCTGCGTCGCTGGAGCGCCTGCCGGCGCGACTGTCCTGGCCCGCGGTCGACGGCGCGATCGGCTATCGCCTGCAGGCCAGCGCCAGCGAGGATTTCCCGACCCTGCTCCAGGACGAGCGCGTCGACCGGCCCGAGGCGGACTATCGTGCGCGCGCAGACGGCCGCGTGTTCGTGCGCGTGCGCGCGATCGACGGCAACGGCCTGGAAGGCGTCGACGCGACCCGCGCGATCGAAGTCTCGGCCCAGCCGGCGGCGCCGTTCGTGGTCGCGCCGCAGCCGGGCGACGCCGTGGCCGGCCCGCGGCCGCGCCTGCGCTGGACCCAGTCCCCGGACCAGACGCTGACTTACCGCGTGCAGGTGGCGGACGCGGCGGATTTCGCATCGCCGCTGGTCGCCACCGACGGCCTGCGCAAGGGCGAACTGCGCGTGGAGCCGGCGCTTGCCGAAGGCGACTACTACTGGCGCATCGCCGCCACCGACGCCACCGGCCGCGCCGGGCCGTTCGGCGATCCGGTGCCGTTTTCGGTGAAGGCCGCGGGCGCCGGCCCGGCGGTAGGCGCCGAATCGGTCGATGGCGCGCTGCGCGTGAGCTGGCCGGCCACCGGCGAACCCGGCCAGCGCTACCGCTTCCAGGCCTCGCGCACGGCCGATTTCGCTTCGGTCGAGGTCGACCGCAGCGTCGACGAGCCGCAGGTGCTGCTGGCCGACCTGCGCGGGGGCACCTGGTACCTGCGGGTGCAGGCCGTGGACGACGACGGCTTCGAGCATCCCTTCGGCCCGACCCAGTCGGTCAAGCTCGGCTGCACGCCCTGCCGGGTACTGGCCGGCGCCGGCGGCGTCCTCCTGCTGTTGCTGGCGCTGTGAGCCCGCGCGGCGTGCTCTCGCGTGCCGCGCTCACCAGGCTGCTGGTCGGCGCCTGCGCGGCAGCCGCGGTGGCGCTGCTGACCGTCCAGGGACTGACCTGGCGCGTCGACGCCTGGATCTACGACCGGATGCTCTCGGTCGCCCCGCATCCGGTCGACGATCGCATCGTGCTGGTGGTGGTCGACGACGCCAGCCTCTCCGCGCTGGGCCGTTGGCCCTGGTCGCGCGGCGTGCACGCCGAGCTGGTGCAGCGACTCGACGCCGCCGGCGTGCGCGGCATCGCCTTCGACGTCATGTTCTCCGAACCCAGCCGCGACGACGAGGCCGGCGACATCGCGCTGGCCAACGCCATGCGCCGCAGCGGCAAGGTGGTGCTGCCGGTGATGGCGGAACCGTCGCAACCGGACGGCACCCTGATCGAAGTGCTGCCGATGAGCCCGCTGATCGACGCCTCGGCCGCGCTCGGCCACGTCGAGATCGACATCGACGCGGACGGCGTGGCGCGCAACGCGTACCTCTACGCCGGCCTCGGTTCGGCGCACTGGCCCTCGCTGGCGCTCGCGCTGCGCAACCTGCACGCCGACACGCGCCGGACCGCGTCGTTGCCGGGCCTGCGCCAGGGCGACAGCACCGAATCGCCCTCGCCGTACCTGTGGAACCGCGATTACCGCATCCTCGTGCCCTACGCCACCGGCACCGGCTTCCTGCATGCGTCCTACCTCGACGTGCTGCGCGGCGACGTGCCGGATGCCCTGCTCCGCGACCGCTGGGTGCTGGTCGGCGTGACCGCCAGCGGCAACAGCCGCGACGTGCTGATCCCCGGCCAGGGCCACGAACAGCCGATGCCGGGGCTGGAATACCACGCCAACGTGCTCAACGCCCTGCTGCTGGATCGCGCGATCCTGCCGCTCACGGTCGCCCAGCAGGCCCTGCTCGGCATGGTGCTGGTGCTGGTGCCGGTGCTGTTCTACCGCTCGCGCCATCCCTGGCGCACGCCGCGCGTCGCCGGCGCAATCGGCGCGCTGCTGGCGCTTGCGGTGAGCGCGGTGCTGCTGACCGTCGCCCGCCACTGGTTCGCGCCCACGCCGACGCTGCTGGTGATCGCGCTGGGCGGCATCGCCTGGCTGCTGCTGCGCCTGCAGCGCTCGCAGCGGCTGGCCAGTTCCGACGGCCTGACCCAGCTCTCGAACCGGCACATGTTCGACGTGACCCTGGAACGCGAGCTGGCCGCGGCGCGGCGCTCCAACCGGCCGCTGTCGCTGCTGCTGGTCGACGTCGACCACTTCAAGCTCTACAACGACACCCGCGGCCACCAGGCCGGCGACAACGTGCTGCGCCAGGTGGCCGAGACGATGCTCGGCTGGGCGCGGCGGCCTCGCGACCTCGCCGCCCGCTACGGCGGCGACGAGCTGGCGCTGGTGCTGCCGGAATGCTCGGCGAACGCCGCCTCGTCGATCGCCCAGTCCATCCTCGACGACATGCGCGCGCTGCGCATCCCGCACCCGGCCTCGGACATCGAACCGTTCGTCACGCTCAGCATCGGCATCGCCACCTACTACCCGATCCTCGAGGCACACGAGGTCGACCTGCTCAAGCGCGCCGATGCCGCGCTGTACCGGGCCAAGCGCGAGGGCCGCAACCGCAGCTACTGCTCGTCGTCCGTGAGCGCGACCGCCGCGGCCTGACGCCACGCGCGCGGCAACGGCGTGCAGATCGCGAACGACTGTGCGACGCTTCCGTCCTCCGTTCCGCCCCGGATGCGCCCATGTCCTTCCGCCCCCATGCTGCGACCCCCGGCCTCACCCTCGCGCGCCTGCTGCTGGCCAGCGTGTTCGTGGTGATGGGTGCGTGGCGATTGTGGGGCGCGGCGCAGGGCGTGCCGACCAGCGGCGCGACGCTCACCTTCAGCGCCGCCGAACTGCTGCTGGGGCTGCTCGTGGCCGCCGGCTGGAAGCTGCGCTGGACCGCGCTGGCCGCGGCGCTGCTGATGGTGGTCGACGCGGTCCTGTCGCACCCGTTCTGGTCGTTCGCCGAACCGGCGCGCAGCGCGCAGCTGCTGCACTTCATGAAGAACGTCTGCATGGTCGGCGGCCTGTGGCTGCTGTCGCTGACCGCGCCGGCGTCGCGGAGGCGCTGAACGCATGGCCGCCGAAGCCGATCCCAGCAACCTGATCCGCGCGGTCGCGCTGCTCGGCGCGGCGGTGGTGGCGGTGCCGCTGTTCCGCAAGCTCGGCCTCGGCTCGGTGCTGGGCTACCTCGCCGCGGGCCTGGTGATCGGCCCGTTCGGGCTGGGCTGGTTCTCCGAACCCGAATCGATCCTGCACTTCGCCGAACTGGGCGTGGTGATGTTCCTGTTCGTGGTCGGCCTGGAGATGCGGCCGTCGCACCTGTGGAGCCTGCGCCGGCAGATCTTCGGCCTGGGCGCGCTGCAGATCGGCGTGTGCACGCTGGCGTTGACCGGCGTCGGCCTCGCGTTCGGGTTCCCCCTGGCGGTGTCGTTCGTCGGCGGCGCCGGCTTCGTCCTCACCTCGACCGCGATCGTGATGCAGCTGCTCGGCGAACGCGGCGACATCGCCCTGCCGCGCGGCCAGCGCATGGTCTCGATCCTGCTGTTCGAGGACCTGCTGATCGTGCCGCTGCTGGCGCTGGTGGCGTTCCTGTCGCCGGCGCCGGTCGACCCGGACGCGCCGTCGCGCCTGGCCAGCATCGGCATCGCCGTGGCCTCGCTCGCGGGGCTGATCGTCGCCGGCCTGTACCTGCTCAACCCGCTGTTCCGCATCCTGGCCGCCGCCAAGGCGCGCGAGGTGATGACCGCCGCCGCGCTGCTGGTGGTGCTCGGCGCGGCGGTGCTGATGGAGATGGGCGGGCTGTCGGCGGCGATGGGGGCGTTCCTCGCCGGCGTGCTGCTGTCGGAGTCCACGTTCCGTCACCAGATCGAGGCCGACATCGAGCCGTTCCGCGGCATCCTGCTCGGCCTGTTCTTCGTCGCCGTGGGCATGTCGCTCGACCTCGCCGTGGTCCGCGAGAACTGGCAGCTGATCGTGCTGGCGGTGCCGGCGATGATGCTGGCCAAGGGTGTGTGCATCTACCTGGTGGCGCGCGTGCTGCGCACCAGCCATGGCGACGCGCTGGACCGCGCCACGCTCATGGCGCAGGGCGGCGAGTTCGCATTCGTGCTGTACTCGGCCGCGGAGGGCGCGCGCCTCATCGACGGCGAGGTCAACGACAACCTCACCGCCATCGTGGTGCTGTCGATGGTGCTGACGCCGCTGGTGGTGCTGGTCGCGCGCCGCTTCATGCCGCGCACGGAAGCCTCGCTCGACGGCGTCGACGTGGTCGAGGGCCAGAGCGGCAGCGTGCTGATCATCGGTTTCGGGCGATTCGGCCAGGTGATGAGCCAGTCGCTGCTGGCGCGCGACGTCGACGTGACCATCATCGACACCGACATCGAGATGATCCAGAGCGCCGCCGACTTCGGCTTCAAGGTGTACTACGGCGACGGCGGCCGCCTCGACGTGCTGCACGCCTCGGGCGCGGGGTCGGCGCGCGCGATCGCGGTGTGCATCGACAACCGGGCGACCGCCGACCTCGTCGTCGAGCTGGCCAAGCAGCACTTCCCGCAGGCGAAGCTGCTGGTGCGCTCGTTCGACCGCCAGCATTCGCTGAAGCTGATCAACGCCGGCGTCGACTACCAGATCCGCGAGACGTTCGAATCGGCGGTGTCGTTCGGCGAGGCCGCGTTGCGCGAGATCGGCGTGCCCGACGACGAGGCCGCCAACATCGCCGCGCAGGTGCGCCGCCTCGACGCGGAGCGGTTCGAGCTGGAAATCGCCAGCAACGACACCCGCGCCGGCATCCCGCTGCTGCTCAAGAACACGGACTTCGACAACGTGCCCAAGCCGACGCCGTTCACCACGCCCCGGCGCGAGAGCCGTGCGCTCAACGAGGCGGCCGAGGACGCGACTTCGGGCCGGGCCCAACCGGACGCGCCGCCGGGCTGAGGCGGCGGCGGCCGGCGCCGCGGCGCCTCACACCTCGACCACCATCCCCGGTCGCGCCAGCCCCACCTCGATGCCGTCGCGCTGGCCGAGTTCCCCGGCCAGCGCCTCGCGCGCCCGGTCCTCGCCGTGCACCAGCACCAGCGGCGGACGGCCCTCGAACGCGCCATACCACGCCATCAGCCCACGCTGGTCGGTGTGCGCAGACAGGCCGCCGACGGTATGCACCTGCGCCGCGACGCGATGGTCGTGGCCGTGGATGCGCACCCATTTCGCGCCGTCGACCAGGCGCCGGCCAAGCGTGCCCTCCGACTGGTAGCCGACGAACACCACGTGCGTGTTACGACGCTCGATGCCGTGGCGGAAGTGGTGCAGGATGCGGCCGCCGTTGGCCATGCCGCTGCCGGCAATCACGATGGCGCCGTCGACGATGCGGTTGATCGCCATCGACGCCTCGGTCGATTCGGTGATGTGCAGGTTGGGCAGGGTGAACGGGGCCGGCTTCTGCTTCCAGACCTCGCGCGCGTCCTCGTCGAACAGGTCGCGGTGGCGGTCGTAGATCTCGACCACCTTGGCCGCCATCGGGCTGTCGAGGAAGATCCGCCAGCGCGACAGTTGCCATTCGTCCCAGAACTTCGCGAACCAGTACAGCAGCTCCTGCGAACGGCCGACGGCGAACGCGGGGATCAGCACCTTGCCGCGCGCGTTCCAGGCCGCGTCGAGGATCTGCCCGAACTCGTGGATGGTGTCGAGGCGGTCGCGGTGGTTGCGGTCGCCGTAGGTCGATTCCATCAGCACCAGGTCGGCGTCGCGGATCTTCACCGGGTCGCGCAGGATCGGCGTGCCATCGGGGCCGAGGTCGCCGGAGAACACCAGCTTCCGGCCGTCCGCCCACAGCTCGACGATCGACGAACCGAGGATGTGGCCGGCGTCGCGGAAGGCGATCTCCACGCCCGGCAGGATCGTCGTGCGTGCGTCGTAACGCAGCGGCTGCACACGCGCGACGACGTCGCGCACGTCGTCCCTCGTGAACAGCGGCACCGCCTCCGGGTCTCTCGCGCGGCGCTGCCGGTTGGCGCGCTCGGCGTCGTTCTCCTGCAGCGAGGCGGCATCGAGCAGCATCACCGGCAGCAGGTCGGCGCCCGCCTGCTGGATGTAGATCGGGCCCTTGAAGCCCTGCCAGACCAGCCGCGGCACCCGGCCGATGTGGTCGATGTGGGCGTGGCTGATGACCAGCGCATCGATGCCCGCCGGATCGAACGGGAACGGGTCGAAGTTGCGCGCCTCTGCCTCGCGCCCGCCCTGGATCATCCCGCAGTCGAGCAGGATCCGCCTGCCGGCGGCCTCCACCAGGTGCATCGACCCGGTGACCTCGCCCGCCGCGCCATGGAAACGGATACGCATGGATCACGTCCTTGCATTGGAGTGCCGGGAGGATCACGCAAGGCACGACAAGCCGCAAACCATGCTGCCAGACATCACGAGGCCCGCCGATGCGGGCCTCGTGGTCTCCCGGAACGCGCAAATATTAGCGGCCAGGCACCCGGCAACAGGTGCGGGAAGACCGCAACGTCGCTGCCGAGGCGGAGTTGTTCTGCGCCGAGCAGGTGCCACCCTTGAAATAGACGAACGGCATCTGCCAGGTCGAAGACTCGCAGTTCGTCGCCGTCTGCATGTACCCCGACGGACATGCAGCAGCGACCGAATTGGCCGTGGCGCCCGCGGCGACCGGAGTCGAGGTAGCGGTCGTGTCGAGGCACTGCAACGGGGTAGCCTCCGGGTTCGTGAAGTATCCGACGACGTCGCCCACCAAGTGGGTTTGCGCAAACGAATAGACCGACATTTCATTCGCCGAGGGCCCTTGGTCGAGCTGCACGATCGCCAGATTGCCGCGGATGTCACCGGCGGTGTAGTTCACTGTCGCGGCCAGCGGTTGGGTGCCCCCGAACGGGAACGCGGTGATGTAACCGGCCGCGGATGGTGTCACCACGGTGAAGTTGATCGCCACCGCGGCGAAGGAACCGGCACCACCGATCCCACAGTTGCTGCCGTCGCCACCCTGGAATGTGTAGTTCGAGACCGCGGTGACATCGAAGCTGCGCGTGGAGTTCGCGGCGATCGCCCCGCCGGCGACGCGGGTATCGAGGATGCGGCACGGCGTCACCGGGACGTAGACCAGGTCATTGGCGGCGTCGCCCAATGCTTTTTCGGCGCTGGCCACCACTTTCGCGGCAGAGGCGTTGGAGGTCCTCGGGCCCGCCAGCAGTGCGTCCACCTGATCGAAGTTGGTGGCCGCTGCCGCCTCACGCAGATTCTCGATCGGAATCTTGGCAAAGGCCTCCCGCATGTCAGCAGTCCAACGCGTGATCTTGACCTGGTAGGCCTCCTGAACGTGGGGCCCCCATTTCATCACGATGGCGTGGACCAACTGGCCGCGTTCCGACCTTGCCGCTTCCTTGCCGGCGGCATGCAATGACACGGGAAGGGTCATGGCCAGCAGCACGGCCATGGCCAAGGATGATGCATTCAGGCTTCTCGTCATGGCACCGATCTCCACAGGGTTGGACGGCAACGAGGAGGCTTCCCCGCCACTCACTCCCCACAGACGGGTTCAGGCGCCCTTCACGGCCATCTGGCCAAACCTTGGCTCCCGTGCCTGCCAGACCAGCCGCGGCACCCGGCCGATGTGGTCGATGTGGGCGTGGCTGATGACCAGCGCATCGATGCCCGCCGGATCGAACGGGAACGGGTCGAAGTTGCGCGCCTCTGCCTCGCGCCCGCCCTGGATCATCCCGCAGTCGAGCAGGATCCGCCTGCCGGCGGCCTCCACCAGGTGCATCGACCCGGTGACCTCGCCCGCTGCTCCCTCGAACCTGACGCGCATGGGTCGCTCCTTCCCGCGGCCCGTCGACAGGGCTGGCCACGCGGCGATTCTGCACGCCCGGCCGCGGCAAACGTGAAGATTTGGTTGGGCCGCCGGCATGACCTCCAGCACCCTGCGCGGCGGGAACGCGGGCGTAGAGTGCGGCCACCTCGCGGCGGGCCTGCCGCGGCCTGTCCCACATGGAGTTCCCGTGCGCGCCACCCCCCGTATCCTCCTGCTCTCCGCCGCCGTGGCCGTCGTGCTGTCGGCCTGCAACCGCGAAGCCGCCCCGCCGGCCGCACCCCCGCCCGCCGCGCCGCCGGCCGCCGACAAGGCGCTGACCCTGGACGAAAGCAAGCTGCCGCCGTTCAACCAGTTCCAGATCGGCGACCTCGACACCAGCAAGAACGCCTGCGCCGACTTCGCCGGCTACGCCAACAGCAAGTTCCTCGCCGCGCACCCGATCCCGGGCGACCGCACCAGCTGGGGCGCGTTCGAGATGCTCGACGAGCGTTCCACCGCCGTGCAGCACCAGCTGGCCGAACAGGCCGCGGCCGATGCCAGCGCCAGCGGCGTCGAGAAACTGGTCGGCGACTTCTGGGCCACCGGCATGGACGAGGCGAAGATCAACGCCCAGGGCATCGAGCCGCTGAAGGCCGACCTCGCCGCCATCGACGCGCTGTCCGACAGCGCCGGCATCATCGCCTGGCTGCAGCAGACCGCGGCCAGGGGCCAGGGCTTCCTGATCGGCGTCGGCTCGATGCCGGACTTCAAGGATTCGTCGATCAACATCGCCGCGACCGGCCAGGGCGGCCTCGGCCTGCCCGACACCACCTACTACACCGATGCCGACAAGAAGGGTATCCGCGAGGAATACGTCAAGCACATCGCCAAGGTGCTGGAGCTGTCCGGCGTGCCGGCGGCCGATGCGGCGAAGCAGGCACAGGACGTCATGGCGTTCGAGACGCGCCTGGCCAAGGTGTCGAAGTCGCGCGCCGAGTTCTCGCGCGACGTGTCGCTGTACTACAACCCGATGTCGGTCGCCGACGCCGACGCGCTGACGCCGGCGTTCTCGTGGACGAAGTTCTTCGAATCGCAGGGCATCGCCCAGCCGAAGCTGTTCTCGGTGTCGGTCCCGGCCTACTTCAAGGAAGTGGACAAGATGCTGGCCGACGTGCCGGTCGACCAGTGGAAGAGCTACCTGCGCTTCCACGTCGTGGACGGCGCCTCGCCGTACCTCTCGGACGCCTTCGTCGAGCAGAACTACGCGTTCTACAACAAGACGCTCAGTGGCCAGAAGGAGCTCAAGCCGCGCTGGAAGCGGGTGCTCGACACCATCGACGACGACGTCGGCGAGGCCATGGGCCAGCTGTACGTGAAGGTCGCCTTCCCGCCGGAATCCAAGGCCAAGATGGAGTCGCTGATCGCCAACCTCAGCGCCGCGCTGAAGGTGCGCATCGAGCACCTCGAGTGGATGAGCCCGGAGACCAAGGCCAAGGCGCTGGAGAAGTGGGCGACGTTCGAGCCGCGCGTGGGCTACCCGGACAAATGGCGCGACTGGTCGGGCCTGTCGACCACCCGTGACAGCTACCTGGGCAACGTGCAGGCCGCGACCGCGTTCAACTACAAGTGGGACCTGTCGAAGATCGGCCAGCCGGTCGACAAGACCGAGTGGGGCATGCGCCCGCAGACGGTCAACGCCTCGTACAACCCGCTGGCGAACCAGCTGACCTTCCCGGCCGCGATCCTGCAGCCGCCGTTCTTCGACCCGAACGCCAGCGACGAGATGAACTACGGCGGCATCGGCGCGGTGATCGGCCACGAGATGACCCACGGCTACGACGACCAGGGCAGCCGCTTCGATGCCAAGGGCACGTTCATGCCCGATCCGGGCTGGTGGACCCAGGCCGACCTCGACGGCTTCAAGTCGCGCACCGGCAAGCTGGTCGCGCAGTTCGACGGCTACAAGACCGCCGACGGCCGCGCACTCAGCGGCACGCATACGCTGGGCGAGAACATCGCCGACCTTGGCGGCCTCGCCACCGCCTACGACGCGATGAAGAAGGCCACCGACGGCACCCCGGACCCGATGACCGACGGCCTCACCCGCGACCAGCGCTTCTTCCTGAGCTGGGCCACGGTGTGGCGCCGCAGCTTCACCCCGGAGGAGCTCAGCAAGCGCCTGGTGACCGACGAACACGCCCTGGCCGAGTTCCGCGCCATCGGCGCGCCGTCGAACCTGCCCGCGTTCGCCGCCGCGTTCTCGTGCAAGCCCGGCGACGCCATGGTCCGCGACGGCGACCGGCAGGTCGTCATCTGGTGATCGCGTCGCGCGAGCGGTCCTGAGCGTTGCAGGAGCCCGGCCCCGTGCCGGGCTCTTTTTTCGTGCCCGTTCAGGCTGGCGACGAAGGCGGCGCGCCGGGCCACGGGCACCGGGCGCGCGCGCGGTCCTTGCTAGAATCCGCGGGATTCCGAACCAGGTGCCCCCGCTGATGCCGATCCAGAAGCCGCTTGCCCTCGCCCTCGCCGCCGGCCTCGCCGCCGTCCTGGCGGTCCCGCCCGCCGAGGCCCAGCGCAAGCGTGCCGCCCGCGCCCCCGCGGCGCCCGCGATCACCGCCTGCAGCGACTTCTATACCTTCACCAACAAGGACTGGCTGGCCGCCAACACGGTGGTCGAAGGCAACGGCTCGGTGTCGGCGCTGGGCCAGCTGCAGCAGCGCGCCCTCCTGCAGCAGCGCGCACTGCTCGACGAGGCCGTGCTCAACCCGCGCAACGAGGTGCAGAAGCTGCTGGGCGATTTCTGGGCCAGCGGGCTGGACGAGGCGGCGGTGGAACGCGACGGCGCGCAGCCGATCGCGCCGCTGATCGCGCGCATCAACGGCATCAAGCGCGCGCGCGACATCGCGCCCTCGATCGCGGCCCTGCACCAGGTGGGCATCCCGGTGGTGTTCAACTTCACCGCCGACCTCGACCTGGCCGACCTCAGCCGCCACATCGGCTATTTCTCCCAGGGCGGCCTCGGCCTGCCCGACCCCGACTACTACACGCGCGGCGACGCCGACACCCGCGCGCTGCTCGGCCGCTACACCGACTACGTGCAGAAGATCCTGGCGCTCACCGGCACGCCGCAGGCGCAGCTGCAGGCGGAGATGGCGCAGGTGATCGACCTGGAAACGCGCATCGCGCGCATCTCGCGCCCGGTCACCTCGCTGCGCGACCCGCGCGGGAACTACGCGCTGGTGCCGACCGCCGGCCTGGCCAAGGAGTACCGGAACCTGCAGCTGGACAAGTTCCTGCAGGCGCAGGGCGTCAACGACGACGCGGTGTCGATGTCCAACGCGGACTACTTCCGCCAGGTCGATGCGCTGGTCAACAGCATCAAGCCGGCGCAATGGAAGGTGTACCTGCGCTACCAGATCGGCAACGCGATGGCGCCGTACCTGTCGAAGGACTTCCGCGAGGCCGACTTCCAGTTCAACGGCCGCGTGCTGCGCGGGCAGTCGTCGCCGCTGCCGCGCGACGTGCAGGTGCTCAACGCCATCAACCGCGCCGCCGGCCCGATGCTGGCGCGCGAGTACGTCGCGCGCTACCTGCCCGCCGCCACGCGCGCACGCGCCGAAGCGATCGCCGGTGACGTGCGCGCGGCGCTGGCCCGCGGCGTCGAACGCAACACCTGGATGTCCGACGCCGCGCGCGCCGAGGCCAAGGCCAAGGTCGAGAAGCTGACCATCGAGATCGGCGCGCCGCGCCGCGACCCGGACTACACCGTGCAGCCGATGGGCCGCGCCAGCTTCGGCAGCAACATGCTGATCGCGTCGACCTGGCAGCATCGCGAGGAAATGAAGCGCATCGGCCGCGGCAACGCCGACCGCCGCTGGGACGTGCTGCCGCAGCAGCCGGCGCTGGCCTACGACCTGGCCCACAACCGCCTGATCGTCTCGGCCGCTGTGCTGCAGGCGCCGGTGCTGGACATGGAGCAGGACACCGCCGCGCAGTACGGCACCTTCGGCGCCCTGGTCGGTCACGAACTCAGCCGCAGCGTCGACAACAAGGGCAAGCTGGTCGACGCCTCCGGCACCGTGCGCACCTGGTGGACCGCCGCCGACGAATCGGCCTGGGGCGCACTGGCCGACCGCCTGGCCACCCAGTACGGCCAGTACGCCTACCCCTCGGCACCGGGCGGCCTGCGCGTCAACGGCAGCCTGACCCGTGACGAGAACGTCGCCGACCTGGCCGGCGTGGAGCTGGCCCTGGACGCGCTGGCCACGGCGCAACCGGCGCTGGCCACCGGCGGCCGCGAATCGTTCTACCGCGGCTGGGCGCAGCTGTGGCGCCAGCAGTTGTCGCCCGAGGCCGCGGCGCGCGATGCCGCCACCAGCGTGCAGGCGCCAGGCCAGTGGCGGGCGAATGGCCCGCTGACCAACCAGCCGGCGTTCACCGAGGCGTTCAAGTGCAAGGCCGGCAACGCGATGGTGCGCAAGGCCGACGAACAGGTCACGATCTGGCGCTGAGCAGGCGCGCCGCGACGCCAGCTCCCGCTACACCACCCGCCGCACGTGGCGGCCGCCGAACGGCGGCTGCCCGCGCCAGTGGCGGATCAGCAGCCAGCCGAACAGCATGCCGCCCAGGTGCGCGAAATGCGCCACCCCGGACTGGGTGCCGGTGATGCCCAGCACCAGCGAGATCACGCCATAGACGATGACCAGCGTGCGCGCCTTCATCGGCACCGGCGGGATCAGCAGCATCACCCGCTGGTTCGGGAACAGCATGCCGTAGGCCAGCAGCAGGCCGAACACGCCGCCCGACGCGCCCACGGTGGGATAGATGCCGCCGCCGTTGCGCACGCTCCACGACACCACGGCGAGCTGGCACAGGCCCGCGCCCACCACGCACACCAGGTAATAGGTCAGGAACCGGCGCCGGCCCCACACGTGTTCGAGCTGCGCCCCGAACATCAGCAGCGCCAGCATGTTGAACAGCAGGTGCGGGATGTAGGTCGGGCTGTGCATGAAGCCGTGCGTCAGCAACTGCCACGGCATGAAGTCGGGAAGCCCCTGCCCGGCCGCCTCCGGCGGCAGCCACGGCCACAGCATGAACGGGTCCAGCGCGGGACCGAACAGCAGCTGCAGCGCGAACACCGCGCAGTTGGCAATCAACAGGCCCTTGGTGGCGGGCGGCAGGTTGGTGAACATCCGGGCTCCTGAAGCTCGTCCATGATAACGGCGCGCGGCCCGCCGGCCGGACCGCCGCCGCGGTCGACCGCTTCGCCGTTCAGCACCCCGGCGGACCCCAGAGCGCGGCGTCGAGGTCGTCGTCAACGCGCGGCGGCATCCGCACCCGGCCGTTGGCCACGGCCACGCCCTCCGCGCGCAGGCGCCGCACCTGCTCGCGGAACCCGCGCGATCCCGGCGGGAAGGCGACCCGGCCGTCGCTGCGCAGGATCCGGTGCCACGGCAGCGTGGCGTCGTCGTTGCCCGCCAGCAGCCGCGCCACCAGCCGCGCGCGCCCCGGCAGGCCGGCGCGCCTGGCGATCTGACCGTATCCGGCGACGCCACCGGGCGGCACCGCGCGGATCGCGGACAGGATGCGTGTTTCCGGGCTCGGGTCGGCAGACAGGGCAGCCATCACGCACTAGGATAGCCGCACCCTCCGATCCATCGGTACGCGATGCAGAATTTCGAACAGATCCGCAGCCACCTGGTCGCCAGCGGCTTCCGCGTCACCATGCAGGATCCGTACGTGGTCTGCATCGAACTGTCGCTCGACGGCGGCCGCCGCCACCAGGCGATCTTCCTGTCGGAACTGAAGGACGACGATGGCCGCGACTACCTGCGCACCAGCACCGTGATCGCGCCGATCACCGGCATCGACGCGCGCCGCGCGCTGGCGTTCAACTGGAACTCGCGCGTGGGTTACCTGGCCATCGGCGAACTCGACGGCGTGCCCTACCTGCAGCTGTGCGAGAACCGCCCCTACGACGGCCTGGACGCCGCCGAGATCGGCCGCCTGGTGCTGGAGATCGGCGGCATGGGCGACCGCCTGGAGCGTGCGCTGTCGGCGGAAGGCGATTTGCTGTAACGCCGAGCTACATCGCTGACGCCACCGGGTCGGTCCGTTCCACATCGCCGGTGACGGCCACGCAACCGGATCTCACCGCAACCGCACTGGGGCATTCGTTGCCAGCACACTGGTCGCAGCATCGGCTTGGCCGTTGCCGTTGCCGTTGCATTTGCATTTGATCTTCGAGCCGTAAAGCGAGCCGAGCATCGCAGGGCGGCGGGGCCGGAGAGCAGCCCATGTTTGAGCGCAGCGAGTTTGGGCTGCGTACCCCGTCGGCCGAGAAGCGCAGGGAACCGATCCGGCGTAGCCGGAGCGGATCGCGTCCGGCGAAGACGGTTTTGGTGACTTTTGCCAAGACAAAAGTCACCCGTGCGACAGCGCGGAAGCTGTTGCCTTTGATCCTAGCTCCCCAGCGGCGAGAACCGGAAGAAAGGCAGGGTCAAAGGCTTTCGGTCGCTGCGCGCACGAGTTCCTTTTTGAAGGACCAAAAAGGAACAAAAAGTCCTTCCGCCGGACGCGATCCGTCGCGGCTGCGCCGCGCCGGTTCCCTGTGCTCCTCGCCCGATGCGGCACGGCGCCCAAACTCGCTGCGCTCAAACATGGGCGCCTCTGCGGCCGCAGCGGGCTGCGGTGCTCGGCTCGCTTTACGGCTCGAAGATCAAATGCAAATGCAACGGCAACGGCAACGGCAATGGCAACGACAACGGCAACGGCAACGGCGAACGCTGGAGCGACGTCCAGGCGCTCGCCTCAAGCCCAGCCGAAGTGCTGCATCAGGCGGAACAGGCCATAGGCGATCGCACCGGACATCGGGATCGTCAGGATCCACGCCCAGATCATCTTGTGGACCACGCTCCACTTGATCGCGTTGAGCCGCTTGGCACAGCCCACGCCCATGATCGCCGACGAGATGTTGTGCGTGGTCGACACCGGGATGCCCAGGTGCGACGCGGCCAGGATCACCGACGCCGCGCTCGTCTCCGCGGCGAAGCCGTGGATCGGATGCAGCTTGACCAGCTTGTGGCCCAGGGTCTTGATGATGCGCCAGCCGCCGGCGGCGGTGCCCGCGGCCATCACCAGCGCACAGGTGACCTTGATCCAGGTATCGATGTCGCCATCGGCCAACGCCGCGTCGGAGGGGTGCAGGAACGCCAGCCAGGCCGGCAGCACGTCCAGCGTGCCCGCGGCCTGCGCGCTGACCAGGGTCAGGGCGACGATGCCCATGGTCTTCTGCGCGTCGTTCATGCCGTGCGCGAAGCCCATGCCGGCGGCGCTGACGATCTGCGCCTTGCCGAAGAAGCCGTTGACCCAGCGCGGCCGCGCCGCCCGCGCCAGCCAGCCGCCGCTGCGCGCCATCATCGAGATGATGAAGAACAGCACGCCCATCATCAGGAAACCCGCCGCGAAGCCCAGCAGCGGCGAGCTGACCATCGGCACGATCACCTTCCACAGCACCCCGGCGCTGCGGTAGATCGGCTCGGCGCGCTCCGACCAGATCACCACGTGCGGGTTGTTGTGGGCCGCCGCCAGCGCGGCGCCGATCAGGCCGCCGATCAGCGCGTGCGAGGACGACGACGGCAGTCCGAACCACCAGGTGATCAGGTTCCAGGTGATGCCGCCGAGCAGCGCGCACAGGATCAGCTGCGAACCGACTTCGACCACGCCGGCATCGATCAGCCCGGACGAGATCGTCTTCGCCACCGCGGTGCCGGCCAGCGCGCCGATCAGGTTCATGCTGGCGGCCAGGCCCACCGCCTGCATCGGCGACAGCACCTTGGTCGCGACCACCGTGGCGATGGAGTTGGCGGTGTCGTGGAAGCCGTTGATGTACTCGAACACCAGCGCGGTGGCCACCACGATCAGGACCAGGGTCAACATCATCAGGACCTATTGACGTTCGGCAGATTTCCCTTCTCCCGCTTGCGGGGGAAGGTGCCGATGGCGGATGGGGGTGCGCCGAAAGCGCCGGGAAGCGCGCTCATCCGCCCCTTCGGGGCACCTGCTTCCGCAAACGGGAGCAGGGCGTTCTTGGATGCGGGCACGGTCCGGGCCCTCAGGAGTTCTTCAGCACGATTTCGTAGGCGACCACGCCGGCCTCGCGGCAGCGGTCGATCGCCTTCTCGAGGATCTCGAAGAACTCCTTGAGCAGGAACATCTGCAGCGAGTCGAGCTTGCCGGAGTAGATGTCCCGGTACAGCTCCAGCATCAGCCGGTCGGCCTCGTTCTCGATCGAACGCAGCTTGTCGTTGAGCGCCTTCATCGGCTCCAGCTTGAGGTGGCGCAGCTGGCGCACCATCTCCACCACCACCCCGGAAGCCTGCTCCAGCATCGCCGCGCGCGGCGCGAAGTCGATGTGCTCCAGGTGCTGGGTGGCAAGCGAGTAGCGATCGGCGAACTTCTCGATCTGCTTGGGGATCTTGTACAGCGCGGTGCCCAGCGCCTCGATGTCCTCGCGCTCGATCGGGGTGATGAAGCTGTCCACCAGGGCCTGGCTGATCTTGTCCGAGGTCTCGCGCTCGCGCAGGCGGGCCAGCTTGAAGGCGTCCAGCGCCGGCTGGCGGTCGGCGTCGCGCAACATCGCGTGCAGGGCCCTGGCGCTGTCGTGGGCGGCCTCGGCGGCCTCCTCGAGCAGCGTGTAGAACTGGTTGCCCTGGCCGAAGATGGTTTGCAAGGAGAACATCGGGACGCCCCGCCGTCGCGGGGTGGACGGCCTTCGGGGCGGAATTATGACGGCTCGATGACGCTTGCGGCCATTGGACGCCTTGCCGCGGCCGCCGGGCCCCCACGGGGGCCTCCAGGGCGACCTGTTATGATCCGCTGCCGCGCCCGTTGCGCCGCCGCCCCCATGGACGACGACCCTAGACCGCCCCCCTGCCCGCCGACCGGCGGGCCGCACCCCCGACTGACCCCCGCCGACCCCGGCCCCCGGGAGGGACGCGACCGTGCTTGAACTGGTCATCGTCCTGGTCCTGATCGCGTGCAACGCCTTCTTCGCGCTGTCGGAGATGTCGGTCGTCACCTCGCGCAAGCCGCGCCTGAAGCAGATGGCGGCCGACAGCACGCGCGCGCGCAAGGCGCTGGAGCTGGCCGAGCACCCCGAGCGCTTCCTGTCGACGGTGCAGGTGGGGATCACCCTGATCGGCATCCTCACCGGCATGTTCGGCGGTGACGCGATCGGCGCCGCGATCGGCGACTGGCTCGCCGCGAACGTGCCCGCGCTGGGAACCTACGCGAAGACGGTCGGCGTGGTGCTCGCGGTCGGCCTGATCACCTTCCTCACCATCGTCCTCGGCGAGCTGGTGCCCAAGCGCCTGGCCTTGCTGGCGCCCGAGAAGCTGGCCTCGTTCGTCGCCATGCCGATGCACTGGCTGTCGCGGATCGCCACGCCGGCGGTGTGGCTGCTCAGTATCAGCGTGCGCGGCCTGCTCAAGCTGCTGCGGCTGGACAAGACCGAGGCCGGCCAGGTCACGGAAGAGGAGATCCGCCTGCTGGTGAGCGAAAGCCACGAGCAGGGCGTGATCGACGCCGACGAACGCAACATGATGAACCGCGTGTTGCGCCTGGGCGACCGCAGCGCGGCCAGCCTGATGACGCCGCGCACCCGCGTCGCCTGGCTCGACGTGGCCGAGGGTTTCGAGGAGAACCTCGCGGCCATGCGCGCCACGCCGTTCTCGCGCTATCCGGTGTACCGGGGCAGCGATGCCGACGTGGTCGGCATCCTCGAGATCAAGTCGCTGATCGACCGGCTCGAGGAACGCGAGTTCGACCTGTTCAAGTACCTGCGCGACCCGCTGTTCGTGTCCGAGTCGACCCCGGCGATGAAGCTGCTGGAGATCCTGCGCGAGGAACAGCAGTCGCTGGCGCTGGTGGTCGACGAGTACGGCGACGTCACCGGCCTGGTCACCGTGAACGACGTGATGGAAGCGGTCATCGGCCGCAACCAGCTCAGCGGCGACGGCCCGGACTCGATCCCGCAGATCACCGTGCGCGATGACGGTTCGCTGCTGGTCGACGGCGGCATCTCGGTCGAGACCGTGCGCGAGCTGCTCGGTGGCGGCGCGCTGCCGGGCGAGGACGATCACGACTACCACACCGCCGCCGGCATGGTGATCGCGCAGTTCGGCCGCATCCCCAACGTGGGCGAGCATTTCGACTGGAACCAGTGGCGGATCGAGGTGGTCGACCTCGACGGACCGCGCATCGACAAGCTGCTGCTGCAGCACCTGGCCGCGGACGCCGAAGACCATGGCCACTGACGACCCCTCGTCGTCACCGCCTTCGGACGAGGACCTCACGCGCAGCCGGCCGGCCGTGCTGGGCACCCGCGCACTGCTCGACGCGCTGGCCGCCGGCGACGGCGACGACAGCCTGACCCTGGCGTCGATCCTGGCCGGACTGAGCCGGCAGGTGTTCGGCATGCTGCTGTTCGTGGCCACGCTGCCGGCCTTCATCCCGATCCCCGGCGTGGGCGGCGCCATCGGCGGCCCGCTGACGGTGCTGGTGGGCGTGCACCTGCTGGTGGGCATGCGCAAGCTGTGGCTGCCCGGCTTCGTCGCGCGGCGCGGGCCGCGACGCGCCAGCCTGCAGGCCTTCGACCGCCTGATCTCGCCGTGGCTGGCGCGGTTGGAGAAGCTGGTCAAGCCACGCATGACCGCGCTGATCGAACGCCGCGCCGCCAGCATGTTCACCGGCCTGCTGCTGGTGCTGCTGGGCATCCTGCTGGCGCTGCCGATCCCGTTCACCAACTACCTGTTCGGCGTGCTGCTGCTGGCGTTCGCGCTGGCGCTGCTGGAACGCGACGGCCTGCTGATGCTGCTGTGCTGGATCGCCGGCGTCATCGCGATCGCGGTGTTCGGCGTCGCCAGCGGCACGCTCGCCGCCGCCGCGACGCAGTGGCTGGGCAAGCTGCTGGCCTGAAGGCCCGGAGCCCCAGGCATCCGTCATCCCGAACGCAGTGAGGGATCTGCTGTTGCTGCGTGCAAGGGCGAAGACAGATCCCTCACTGCGTTCGGGATGACAGCCTGTTTTGCGACATGCGATCGGCCCGGAGACGTCCCCCGCCCCTACGCCAGCAGCCGCGAGAATTCCTGGTTGCTCATCGGGTGGCCGAGCCAAAAGCCCTGGGCGAGGTCGCAGCCGCGCTCGCGCAGGATCGCGTACTGGCCTTCCTTCTCCACGCCCTCGGCGACCACGTGGATGCCCAGCGAATGCGCCATCGCGATGATCGCGGTGGTCAGCGCGAGGTCGTCGGGGTCGCGCAGCACGTCGGCCACGAAGCTGCGGTCGATCTTCACCCCGTCCACCGGCACCCGGCGCAGGTGGCTCAGGCCCGAGAATCCGGTGCCGAAATCGTCCAGCCACACCTTCACGCCCGAGTTGCGCAGGCGTGCCAGCAGGCTGCTCACGCGCAGCTCGTCGCCGATCACCGCGGTCTCGGTGAGTTCGATGTGCAGGTGCTGCGGCGCCAGCCCGGATTCGCGCAGCACGTCCTCGACCTGCGCCGCCATGTCGCCCGCGCGCAACTGGCGCGGCGACACGTTGACCGACACGAACAGGCCGCGCGCGCCGGGGAAGTCGCGCTGCCAGCCGCGCGCGTCCATGCACGCCGCGCGCAGCACCTGCGGGCCGATGGTCTCGATCAGGCCGCTTTGCTCGGCGACGTCGATGAACAGCGACGGCGAGACCGGCCCATGCTCGGGATGGCGCCAGCGCAGCAGCGCCTCGGCGCCGGCGAGCTTGCCGTCGCCCAGGCGGTACACCGGCTGGTAGGCCAGGCTGAGCTCGCCGCGCTCCCAGGCACCGCGCAGGTCCTGCTCCATGCGCACGCGACGCTCCACCGCCTGGTCCATGACCCGGCTGTAGAAGCGGTGGCAGTTTTTGCCGGCCACCTTGGCCTGGTACATCGCGATGTCGCCGTTCTTCATCAGCGCGGAAACGTCGGTGGCATCGTCCGGGAACAGCGCGATGCCGATCGAGATGCCGAGGAACACCTGGCGGCCGTGCACGGTGATCGGCCGGCCGAGTTCGCGCACCAGCAGCTCGGCCAGGCGGTCGGCGCGCTGGCGGATGTCATCGCCCGGTCCCGTGCCCGGCAGCAGCACCACGAATTCGTCGCCGCCGAAGCGCGCCAGCACGGCGCCCTCGCCCGCCTGGCGGTCGATCACGTCGCGGATGCGGCTGGAGAACTGCATCAGCACTTCGTCGCCGGCATCGTGGCCGATGGTGTCGTTGACCCGCTTGAAGTCGTCGACGTCGGCGAACAGCAGCGCCAGCGGGCGCGCCGCACCGTTGCCTTCGGTCACGCGCTGGTCGAGCAGTTCGCGGAATGCCAGGCGGTTAGACAGCCCGGTCAGCGCGTCGGTGTAGGCCATGCGCCGGATGTCGCGGTCGTGGCGCACGATGCTGTCGCGCATGTGCGCGAACGCGCGCATCAGGTCGCCGACTTCGTCGCGGCGTGCGCTGGCCGGCACCTCGGCGTCGAAGTTGCCGGCCTCGATCTCGCGCGCGGCGTCGGCGAGTTGCCGCACCGGCGCCACCAGCGCCCGCTGCAGCGCGAACCCGAACGCGACCAGCAACGCGAGCATGCCCGCCAGCAGCAGCGCCAGCCACAGCAGCTGGCTGCGGCCGATCTCGTCCAGGCGATCGCTCATGCGCCGCCCGATCTGGGTCTCGTCGGCCTTCACCGACGCCAGCGAGTAGCCGATGCGGACCCCGCCCAGGGCCTGGTCGCCGAGCCGGATCGGCGCGGCGATGTCCATCAGGTCCTCGTTCGACTGGACGTGGATGTCGGTGATCGACAGCACCTCGAACGCGAACGGGTCGGACATCGACTGGCCGTAGGTGGCGATGTCCTGGCTGCCGTCGTGGATCACCCGGCCCTCGGTGTCGTACACCAGCACGTAGCTCACGTCCGGCTGGCGCAGCACGTTGCGGATGGTCGCGCCGATCGCGTCGAGGTCGAAGTAGTACAGCGGGTTGACCAGCGAATCGGCGACCTGCGAGGCCACCGCCTCGCCGCGCGTGAGCAGCCGGTTCGAGGCCAGGTCGTGCATCGACTGCAGGCTGAGCGCCTGCACGTCGTGCTGGGCGCGGTTCTGCCGGTGCAGCACCATCGCCACCAGCACCAGCGATGCCAGCAACACCACGCCAGCCAGCAGCACGAAGCGTGCGTGCAGCCCGTAGCGCAGTTTCATTCGACCTCCCGCCCGACGCGGGACACGCCTTCGCGCAGGTGCTCGAGCGCATGGTGGGTCGAGCCGTCGATCGGCACGAAGCGGGTGGTCTTGAAGAAGCGCAGCAGCGCCTCGCGCGCGTCGGGATCGTCCGCGGCGGCCAGCAGCACCTCGCGCAGGCGCCGCTTGACGCGGTCGTCGAGGTCGCCGCGCACCATCTCCAGCGCGCGCGGGTACGCCGGCGTCTCGCGGATGATCCGCAGGTCCGGGCGGTAGGTTTCGGGCACGCGCTGCGGGTTGGCCCAGTCGAGGTTGCTCATCGCGCCGGCATCGACCAGGCCCTTGTGCACCCACGACGAGACGTTGAGTTCGGAGCGGCCGAACACGTAGCCGACCGACGTCGGCGCCGGCCGGTCCATCGGCGACAGCAGCACTTCGAGCGCGAGGCCACGCTCCAGCAGCTCCACCGCCGGCACGTAGTAGGCGCTGGTGGACAGCCGGTTCTGGAACGCGATGCTGCGCCCGCGCAGGTCGTCGAGCGAATCGATCCCGCTGTCGCGGCGCACGAAGTACACCGTGTGGTAGCGGCCCACCCCGTCGCGTTCGGTCATCAGCAGCGGTTCGGCGCCGGCCCGCTGCTGCAGCACCATCGCCGTGCCGCTGGTCTCGGTCACCCAGTCGACGCGGTCGCGGCGCAGGTAGCTCTGCATCTGCTGGGCGTCGCGTGCCATCAGCACCCGGCCCTCGCGGATGCCGACGTCCGCCATGCGCGGCACCACGTAGTCGAGCAGCGACTTGAGCTGGTCGTAGTGCGCCTTGGGATCGTCGCTGATGCGGCCAAGCACCAGCACGCCGTCATCGGCCCGCGCGGGGAACAGGAGGCAAAGCGACAACCCGGCCAGCAGCAACAGGCGCAGGAGTGCGGCAGTCAACGCGGGCAAGGGTCGGTCCGAGGCGATCAGGCCCGGCGAGCCTAGCCCAAAAGCCCCGCGCAGGACAGCAACCAGCCCCGGTTTCGGCCGGGTCCGCGGCACCGGTCACGCTCCGCCGGAGGCCAGCCGTGCCATGCGCTGGGCGTCGGCGAGCACGCCGCGCAACAGGCGCACGTCGCGATCGTCCAGCGCGGCGCGCAGGAAGATCCGGCGCAACTTGCGCATCGCCGAATCCGGGGTCCGTCCCTTGTGGAAATCGATGGCGTCGAGGGTGTCGGCCAGTTGCGCGAAGAATCCCTCGAGCTCGGCATGGCTGGCGGGCACGTCGCCATCGGCTGCCGGCGGCGGCGTTGCCGGCATCGGCGCGGGCGCGGCGTCCGCGGGCGACGACAGCAGCCGCAGCCGGACCTCGTAGGCCAGCACCTGCACTGCCGCAGCCAGGTTGAGCGAGCTGTAGTCGGGATCGGCCGGTATGTGGACGGCGGCGTGGCACAGCTGCAGTTCGTCGTTCTCCAGCCCGGTGCGTTCGCGCCCGAAGACGAGTGCCACTTCACCGCCGCCGGCCGCCGTCGCGACCGCGCGCGCCGAGGCGTCGCGCGGGGGCAATTCGTCCAGTGCGATGCGCCGGCTGCGCGCGGTGCAGCCCAGCACGAGCCGGCAGTCGGCCACCGCCTCGGCCAGGGTGTCGACGCGGATGGCGGCCTCCAGCACGTCCACCGCACCCGCGGCCAGCGCCGAGGCCTCGGGGTGCGGGAAGCGTTCGGGCGCGACCAGCGCCAGCCGGCGCAGGCCCATGGTCCTGAGCGCCCTTGCGGCCGAGCCGATGTTGCCCGGGTGCTGGGTGCCGACAAGGACGATGCGGATCCGGTCCGCCGCGTGCAGGAGGTTGCTCATGGCGCGGATGGTAAACTGCGCGCCCCGGCCACCGCGCCGGGGCGTTCTTTTCCCCTGCCGAACCCGCCCCCGCGTCCCCGGAGTCCGCGATGCTTCCTCCTGCCGTCAACATCATGGTCAAGGCCGCGCGCGCCGGCGGGAACATCCTGCTGCGGCACATGCACCGGCTGGACGCGCTGAACGTGGTGGAGAAGCAGCGCATGGACTACGCCAGCGAAGTCGATGGCCTGGCCGAGGACGCGATCGTCAAGGAGCTGCGCAAGGCCAATCCCGACTACGCCCTGCTTGGCGAGGAAGGCGGCGCGAAGAAGGGCAACCGTGGCCCGAGCCGCTACACCTGGGTGATCGATCCGCTCGATGGCACCAGCAACTACCTGCGCGGCCTGCCCCACTGGTGCGTGTCGATCGCCCTGTGCGAAGGCCCCGAACCGCTGCACGGCGTGGTCTTCGACCCGCTGCGCAACGAACTGTTCATCGCCACCCGCGGCGCGGGCGCGCAGCTCAACGACAAGCGCATCCGCGTCGCCGAGCGCAAGGACCTGGCCGGTACCGTGATCGCCACCGGCTTCCCGCCACGCGAGCGCAAGCGCGCCGACGCCCAGCTCGACTGCCTCAAGCAGCTGCTGGTGGAGGCCGAGGACGTGCGTCGCAGCGGCTCCGCCGCGCTTGACCTGGCCTACGTGGCCGCCGGCCGCGTCGACGCCTATTTCGAGGCGGGCGTGCAGTCCTGGGACGTCGCCGCCGGCGCCCTGCTGGTGCGCGAGGCGGGCGGCCGCGTCTGCGACTTCAAGGGCGCCCCGACCGCGCCGCTGCACATCCCGGGCGCGGCGTCCGGCCGCCAGCTGGTGGCCGGCAACCTCAAGGTGGTCGATCCGCTGCTGAAGACGATCGCGTCTTCGGGATATCTCAAGAGCTTCGACTGACGCGCATCCGTGTGCGCATGCGCCCGGGCATCCCGCCTGTGCGCGCAGGGATGGCGGGCAATCCCGCGGTCCGGCCTTCGGGCAAGAAGAAGGCCGCGCACTGCGCGGCCTTCTGCCCTCCGAGATCACGGACCAGGCGTCACGGCCTCCTCGCCAGCGCCTCTTCGTCGCGCGCCTTCGGCAGCAGGTCTTGCTTGGTCACGCGCAGGAAGCCCAGCGTCAGCAGCGGGCAGGCCACCAGGATCGACGAGGCCGTGCCGATCACGATGCCGATCATCATCGCTTCGGACATGCCCTCCAGCGAACCGCCACCGTAGATGTACAGCGCCAGCACCGTCAGGAACGCCACGAACGAGGTGATGATCGTGCGCGACAGCGTCTGGTTGATCGAGGTGTTCAGCACTTCCAGCGGCTCGGCGCGCATGCTGCGGAAGTTCTCGCGCACGCGGTCGAAGACCACGATGGTGTCGTTGATCGAGAAGCCCATCACCGTCAGCAGGCCGGCCAGCAGGGTGAGGTCGAACTCGCGCCCGGCCAGCGAGAACCAGCCGGCGACGATCACCACGTCGCCCAGCGTGGTGATGATCGCCGAGACCGCGAACTTCCACTCGAAGCGGAACGCGATGTAGATCAGAAAACCCACGACCACGAACGCGATCGCGTAGATGCCCTTCTTGGCGAGGTCCTGGCCGACCTGCGGGCCCACGTACGAGCGGCCCTTGATGGTGGCCGCGTTGTCGGGCGTCGACGCCGCCGCCAGCACGTCGGCGGCGGTGCGGTTGATCGCCTCCGCGTCCGACCCGCCCTCCTTGGGCTGCAGCCGGATCATCAGGTCGCTGGCGGTGCCCATCGTCTGCACCTGCGCGCCCGGATAGCCGGCCGCCTCCAGGCGTTCGCGCACGGCGTCGACGTCGGCGGGCTTCTCGAACAGCAGCTCCACCGAGGTGCCGCCGGTGAAGTCGAGGGCGTAGTTGAATCCCTTGGTCGCGATCATCCCGATCGACGCCGCCATCAGCACGGCGATGAAGCCGACCGACAGCCAGCGCCAGCGCATGAAGTCGATGCGGGTGTCATTCGGGATCAGGTGCAGCGGGAACAGTTTCATGGTCTTGGTCTCCGCGCGGTCAGATGGCGAGCGACTTGAGCTTGCGCTTGCCGCCGTAGATCAGGGTCGCGACGCCGCGCGACACGGTGACCGCGGTGAACACGGACGTCAGGATGCCGATCACCATCGTCACCGCGAAGCCGCGAAGCGGCCCGGTGCCGAAGGCATACAGCGCCACGCCGGCCAGCAGCGCGGTCATGTTCGAGTCGAAGATCGTGCCGGAAGCCTTGTCGTAACCGGTCGCGATCGCGGTCCGTGGCGGCAATCCGGCGCGCAATTCCTCGCGGATGCGTTCGTTGATCAGCACGTTGGCGTCCACCGACATGCCGATCGACAGCGCCAGGCCGGCGAAGCCCGGCAGGGTCATGGTCGCGCCGAACAGCGACATCACCGCCACCACCATCAGCAGGTTGAGCAGCAGCGCCACGCAGGTGATCAGACCGAACATGCGGTAGTAGATCGCGAAGAACACCAGGGTGAACATGAAGGCATACAGCACCGCCTGGGTGCCGCGCGCGACGTTCTCGGCGCCGAGGGTGGGGCCGATCACGCCTTCCTCGACGAAGTCCATCGGCGCCGCCAGCGCACCGGCCTTGAGCTGCTTGGCCAGCGAGGCGGCTTCCTCGCGGCTGAGACCGGTGGTCTGGAAGTCCTTGCCGAACACGCCGCGGATCGTCGACGAGCTGATCACGCGTTCCTCGGTGCGCGACGAGCGCACTTCCTCGCCGTTGACCAAGGTCACCGTGGGGATGCGCTCGACGTAGACGATGCCGAGGCGGTTGCCGACGTTCTCCAGCGTGTGCTCGAGCATGCGCTTGCCGCCGGCGGCGTTGAGCGTGATGCTCACCGCCGGCAGGCCTGTCTGCGGATCGGTCTGCGGCTGCGCATTGACCAACTCGTCACCCGACACCAGCACGCGCCGCGACAGCAGGATCGGCTGGCCGTTCTGGTCGTGGAAGATGCGCGATCCGGCCGGCACGTTGTTGTCGGCCAGCGCCGCGGCGGCCTGCGCCTCGTCGCCGGTGACCGCCCGGAATTCCAGGGTGGCGGTCGCGCCGATCAGGCGCTTGGCCTCGGCGGTGTCCTGCAGGCCGGGCAGCTGGATCACCAGGCGATCCTCGCCCTGCCGCTGCAGCACCGGCTCGGACACGCCGATCGCATTGATGCGGTTGGCGATGACGTTGCGGTTCTGCTCGATCGCATCGGTGGCGATGCGCGCGGTCTCGGCCTCGGACAGGCGCGCGACGATGCGGTTGCCGTCGACGCTGAGGTTGGGCCCGGCGGTGGCCACGCCGGCACCGCCCAGCCCGGTCATGGCCGTGGCGACCAGTCCGCGCGCGCGGTCGACGTCGGCCGCATTCACCAGCACGACCTGGACGCTGTTGTCCGGGCGACGCTCGGCGCTGGTGTAGACCACCTTGTTCTCGCGCAGCGTGGCGCGGATGGCGTCGGCGTAGCTATCCAGCCGCTTCTCCAGCGCCGCCTTCTGGTCCACCTGCATGGTGAAGTGCACGCCGCCCTGCAGGTCCAGGCCCAGCGACATCGGCCGTGCGCCGATGCGCTCCAGCCACGCCGGCGTGGTCGGCACCAGGTTCAGTGCGGCGGAATAGTCGTCGCCCAGCGCCGGACGCAGCACGTCCGCGGCACGCGTCTGCATGCCCGCGTCCGGCAGGCGCACCAGCAGCTGCTGGCCTTCGATGGAGACCGAACTCGGCGTGATTCCCGCCTCCTTCAGCCAGCCCTGCACCCGACCCGACAGCGCCTCGTCGACGACGGCCGCCGGGCGGTTCTTGGTGATCTGCACCGAGGGATCCTTCTGGTACAGGTTGGGCAGCGCGTAGAGCACGCTGAGCAACACCACGATCAGGATCAGGACGTACTTCCAGCGGGGAAATTCAAGCATGGGGAAGACCGTGTTGAACGATTGGAAGGGGGATGGCGGGCTGGCCCTCGCCCCCTGCCCCCTCCCGCGGACGGGAGAGGGGGAGTCGGCAGCCGGCGGGGATCGGTGCCGGCGCAGCGCGCCGGACGGTGCCGGATGTCGCTTCGGTTACGCGGATTTCAGGGTGCCCTTGGGCAGCACGTTGCCGATGGCGCCCTTCTGCACGCGGATCTCGACGCGATCGGCGATCTCGACGGTGACGAAGCTGTCGCCGAGCGCACGCACCACGCCGGCGATGCCGCCGTTGGTGATGACTTCGTCGCCCACCGACAGCTTCTCGAGCATGCCGCGGTGTTCCTTCTGGCGCTTCATCTGCGGGCGGATCATCAGGAAGTACATGATCGCGATCAGGATGATCGGCATGATCAGGAAGCTCAGGCCGCCGCCCTGGGGCGCGGCGCCGGCGGCCTGGGCATGGGCCGGGGCGATCAGCAGGTCGAGCAGGTTCATGGTGGGTCCACCTTCGGGAAAATAGCCGGGGATTATGCCACGTGGCCCGCCGGGCGGGCCGGGACGGGCGTCGTGGCGGGGCAACGGGCCCTGCCGGGCCATCCGCCGGGCGGACCTCAGGCCGCCGGGCGTCGCATGGCGTGGAAAGACTCGCGGAAGGCGGCGAAGGTTCCCGCCTCGATCGCCGCCCGCATGTCGGCCATGAGCGCCTGGTAGTACCAGAGGTTGTGCAGGGTGCCCAGGATCGGGGCGAGCATCTCGTTGCAGCGGTCGAGGTGGCGCAGGTAGGCGCGGCTGTAGCCGCCGGCGCAGGCCGGGCAGCCGCAGCCTTCCTCGATCGGGCGCAGATCCTTCTCGTACTTGGCGTTGCGCACGCGCACGGTGCCGGTGCGGGTGAAGTAGTGGCCGTTGCGCGCGTTGCGCGTCGGCATCACGCAATCGAACATGTCGATGCCGCGCGCGACTGCCTCGACCAGGTCTTCCGGCCGGCCGACGCCCATCAGGTAGCGCGGGCGATCTTCCGGCAACTGCGGGCAGGTGTGTTCGAGCATCGCGTTGCGCTCGTCCTCGGTCTCGCCCACCGCCAGCCCGCCGACCGCGTAACCATCGAAACCGATCTGCTGCAGGCCTTCGGCCGAGCGCGTGCGCAGGTCGCGGTGCACCCCGCCCTGCACGATGCCGAACAGCGCGGCGTCGTTGCCTTCGTGCGCGCGCTTGCTGCGTCCGGCCCAGCGCAGCGACAGTTCCATCGAGCGCTCGATCACCCGCTTGTCCACCGGCTGGCCATCGACGTGCACCGGCGGGCACTCGTCGAAGATCATCACGATGTCGCTGCCCAGCACCTTCTGGATGTGCATCGACTCCTCGGGGCCGAGGAACACCTTCGAGCCATCGGTCGGCGCGGCGAAGGTCACGCCGGCCTCGGTGATCTTGCGCTTGTGCGCGAGCGAGAACACCTGGAAGCCGCCGGAGTCGGTGAGGATCGGCCCGTCCCAGCGCGCGAAACCATGCAAGCCGCCGTGCGCTTCGATGACCTCCAGCCCTGGCCGCAGATACAGGTGGAAGGTGTTGCCGAGGATGATCTGCGCGCCGAGCGCGCGGATCTGGTCGGGCAGCACGCCTTTCACCGTCCCGTAGGTGCCCACCGGCATGAACGCAGGCGTTTCCACCGTGCCGCGCGGGAACGACAGCCGGCCGCGGCGCGCGACGCCATCGGTGGACAGCAACTGGAACTGCATGCGGGACATGGTGGGAGCGAACCGGCGTCAAAGAGTTGGAAAGCCTACTGGTTTGTCATCCCGAGCGCAGCGAGGGATCTTTACCTTGTGGCGCTTCGCCGACGAAGCAAGATCCCTCGCTGCGCTCGGGATGACATTGTCACGGGTACCTGGCTCCTGCCTGCCCGGCTCCTGCCTGCTACGACACGTCGTCACAGTGCGGAAGCACGACCAGCGCCTCCCCGGCGAGCCGCAGCACCAGCGTCGCCCCCGGCGACGGCGCGGCATCGACCGGCAAGTCGGCTTCGACCAGGTCGCCGCTGCGCAAACGCAATTGCACGACCAGGCCGGGGCCGCGGAACGCGGACGACACCACCTCCGCGACGATGCTCCCGGAAGGATCGGGCACCAGCCGATCCGGCCGCAGCAGCACATCGCCCTCCCCTGCCATGCCGAGCGCGGATGCAGGCACCACGCTGCCCCGCCCCACGAAACCCGCGACGAAGCGATCCGCAGGCGCGCGATACAGCGTCGGCGCATCCGCCCATTGCAGGATGCGGCCACGATCCATCACACCGATGGCATCGGCCACCACGAAGGCTTCGGCCTGGTCGTGGGTCACCAGCAGCGCAGTGATGCCGGCCGCCTTGAGGATGCCGCGCAGTTCCACCGCCAATCGTTCGCGCGTATCGACATCGAGGTTCGAAAACGGTTCGTCGAGGAGCAGCAGTTTGGGTGCGGGCGCAAGTGCGCGTGCGAGTGCGATGCGTTGCTGCTGCCCGCCGGACAATTCGTGCGGGTAGACGCGCGCTTCGTTGCCCAGCCCGACCAGCGCCAGCATCTCGTCGACGCGTGCGCGTTGCGCCGCCTTCGCCATGCCGCGCAGGCCGAACGCGATGTTCGAAGCCACGTCGAGATGCGGGAACAAGGCGTAATCCTGGAACATCATGCCCACGCCACGGCGTTCCGGGGGAAGCGTGAGCCCCGGCGACGACAGGCCATCGCCATCAAGCACGATGCTGCCCGCCTGCACCGGCTCGAAGCCGGCGATCGCGCGCAACGCCGTGGTCTTGCCGCAACCGGATGCACCGAGCAGGCAGCCGATGTCGCCGGCGGACAACGCCAGCGACAGGCCGTCCACGACGACGTGGAAACCGTGTGCCGTCGGATAACCGACGCGGATGGCATCGAGTTGCAGCATGGACCCGTTCACCGCGGCGCAGCCTCCCGTCCGTATTTCAATCCCGTGCGCGCCAGCAGGATCACCGGCAGCAACCCCACCAGCACGATCAGCAGTGCCGCGACCGCCCCATCTTCGTAGGCCCCGCGCGCGGCATCGGCATACAGCCACGTCGCCAGCGTTTCGAAGTTGAGCGGCCGCAGCAACAACGTCGCCGGCAGTTCCTTCATGGTATCGACGAACACCAGCAGCGCCACCGCCGCCAGCGCCGGCCGCAGCAGCGGCAGGTGCACGCGTCGCAGCATCGCGCCGGGCGACGCGCCCAATCCGCGCGCCGCCTGGTCGAGCGAATGCGGTACGCGCATCAGGCCCGCCTCGATGCCGCCGGAAGCGATCACCAGGAAGCGCATCACGTAGGCCAGCACCAGCGCCGAAGCCGAGCCCATCAGCACCATGCGCGGCTCGACGCCGAAGGCTTGCAGCAGCGCGTTGGCGCCATCGTCGAACCAGGCCAGCGGTGCCAGCAGGCCGATCGCCAGCACGGTGCCCGGCAACGCGTAACCGATGCCACCGATACGCAATGCGGCGCTGGCGATGCGTGTATCGCGCCGCGCCTGCGCGAGTCGCAACGCCCATGCCAGCACCAGCCCGAACAGCAGCGTGGCCACGGTCGCCGCCAGCGCGACGCGCACCGTGTTCCAGGCACTCGACCACAGCGTCGCCGACACGCCCCCACCGGTGTTCAACCGCTCCCAGCTTTCCACGGCAAGGAAGGTCGTTGGTGCGACGAACCCCACCAGCACCGGCGTCGACACCAGCGCCAGCACGCCCAACGCGGCCGCACCACGCAGGCGCTGCGGCTGCATCGGCCGCGGCCGCAAGGTATTCGCGTAACGCTGCCGCCTGCGGCCATGGCGTTCGAGCGTGATCAGCGCCAGCACGATCACCAGCATCGCCAGCGCGATCTGCGCGGCGCCGGTAAGGTCGCTGCGCGTCACCCAGGTGGTGTAGACCGATACGGTCAAGGTCTGCACGCCGAGGAACTCCGACGCGCCAATGTCGCCCAGCGTTTCCAGCAGCGCCAATGCCGCACCCACGGCGATGGCCGGACGCGCCAGCGGCAATGCGACCCGCCAGAACAAGGCCGCCCTGCCCGCCCCGAGCGTGCGCCCGGCTTCAAGCAGACTCGCGGCCTGGGTCATGAACATCGCGCGCGTGGTCATGTACACGTACGGATACAGCACGAAGCCGAGCAGCACGATGCAGCCGGCCAGCCCACGGATGTCGGGCAGCCGGAAATCGCGCGGGCTGTCGTAACCCAGCAGCGCTCGGATCGCGGACTGCACCGGCCCAAGCGGATGCAGCAGGTCGAGATAGGCGTAGGCGACGATGTAGGTCGGCACTGCCAGCGGCAGCAACAATGCCCAGGCCATGAGTTTCCGGCCGGGGAAATCGTAGGCCGTCACCAGCCACGCACTGCCGGTGCCGAGCACGACGGCCAGCACGCCGACCCCAAGCAACAAGGCAAGCGTGTTCTTCGTCGCCTGCGGCAGCACGTTGGCGGCGATGTGCGACCACAGGCCGTCGCTGCCCTGCGCCGCCGTCCAGGCCAGCGCCAGCAGTGGCGCCAGGACGACAAGGGCGATGGCAACGGCGGCAAGCTGCCAGCCGTTCCTTCGCCCGCGCTGGCGCACGCGCACGCGTTGCATCGCCGGCGCGTGCGCGTTCAAGCCCGGATCAGTTGTCGAAGCCGACGCGATCGACCAGTTCGCTGGCCTGCTTGCGATGCTTCGCCACCTCGGTCAGCGGCAGCGCGTCGACCGTCATCTCGCCGAAGCTCGCCACCACCGGATCGAGTTCCACGCCCGCCTTCACCGGATATTCGTAGTTCGCCTTCGCGTACAGGCTCTGCGCTTCATCGGACACGAGGTATTCGAGCAGCTTGACCGCGTTGTCGCGGTTGGGCGCGTGCCTGGCCACCGCGGCGCCGCTGATGTTGACGTGGGTGCCGCCGTTCTCGACCGCGAAGGTCGGGCGGATCACCTTGATCGCATCGCCCCACTGGCGCTGCTCGCTGCCTGCCTCGGCATTCTTCATGCGGCCGACATAGTACGCGTTGGCGATGCCGATGTCGCAGATGCCGGCGAGGATGTCGCGAGCCACGTCGCGGTCGCCGCCCGCGGCCTTGCGTGCGAGATTGGCTTTGACGCCACGCAGCCAGGCTTCGGTCTTCTCGACGCCATCGTGCGCGATCATCGCCGCGATCAGGCTGGTGTTGTACGGGTGCTGGCCGGAACGGATGCAGACCTTGCCCTTCCACTTCGGATCGGCGAGGTCCTCGTAGGTGAAACTGTCGAGCTGCAGGTCCTTGTCGGCATAGAGGATGCGGTCGCGCAGCGACAGCGCGAACCACTGGCCGTCGGCGCCGCGCAGGTGCGCCGGAATCGCATCGGCCAGCACCTGCGAGTCGACGGCCTGCGTATGGCCGGCATTGACCACGTCGAGCAGGTTGCCGGTATCGACGGTCATCAGTACGTCGGCGGTCGAGCGCTCGCCTTCGGCCGAGAGGCGTTCCATCAGTCCGTCCTTGAGGAACACCGTATTGACCTTGGTGCCGGTCTGCGCTGTGAAGGCGTCCAGCAGCGGCTGGATCAGGCCCGGCTCGCGCGTGGTGTAGAGGTTGACCTCCCCAGCGGCGGCCGCAGGCGCGGCATCCGCCGCCGGCGCGGGCGATTCCTGCCTGCCGCAGGCGGCGAGCAGCACCAGCGCAGCGGGCAGGATCGAAAGTCGGGCAACACGGGCAACGCGACGCATCGGCAATTCCTCGGGATTTGGTCGGGGATCCGGCGCTGGCGATGCCGTCGATGCAGCGGCTGGCACGGAAATGAGAATTGTACTCATTTAGCGGCGTGCGGCAAAACCGCCCTGCGAGGCTTGCAGACGCGTCAGGCACCCTCGCCCGGGAAGCAGCACCGCGTTCGCTCCGCGACGCGCACTTGCCTGCCCCGTCATCCCGGCCCCTGCTCCGTCATCCCGGCGAAAGCCGGGACCCCGTGTCCTGCCCACTGGCATCGCTCGACCCCACCGCCCCCATTCGCCGCGGCAACGGCATCACGCGTGGCGCCGCGTGCCTCCGTGAAGCAGCTCAGGGTTCGGTCTGGTGCGGCAGCAGCAGCATCGCGTCGCCGTAGGAGAAGAAGCGGTAGCGTTCGCGCACGGCGTGCTCGTAGGCGGCAAGGATGCGCTCCTTGCCGATGAAGGCCGAGACCAGCATCAGCAGGGTCGATTCGGGCAGGTGGAAGTTGGTGAGCAACGCGTCGACGCTGTGGATGCGGTAGCCGGGGAAGATGAAGATCTGCGTCTCGCCGGCGAACGGATGCAGTTCGCCGCCGTGCATCGCGCTCTCCAGCGCGCGCACGACGGTGGTGCCCACCGCGACCACGCGCCCGCCCGCCTCGCGCGTGCGACGCACCTGCGCGACCAGTTCCGCGCCGACGTTCAGCCATTCGCTGTGCATCGCGTGTTCGCGCAGGTCGTCCACCCGCACCGGCTGGAACGTGCCTGCCCCCACGTGCAGCGTGACGTGGCCGAACTCGACGCCGCGCGCGCGCAGCGCCTCCAGCAGCGCGTCGTCGAAGTGCAGGCCGGCGGTGGGCGCGGCGACGGCACCGATGTTGCGTGCGAACACGGTCTGGTAGCGCTCGGCATCGTCCACGCCCGGCTCGCGGCGGATGTAGGGCGGCAGCGGCAACCGACCGACCTTGAGCAGCCACGACTCCAGCGCGCCCTCGACATGGAACCGCAGGTGGTAGAACTCGCCGTCGCGGCCCAGGACCTCGGCTTCGCCGCCGGCATCGAGCGCGATCCGCCCCCCCGGCTTGGGCGACTTGCTGGCGCCGACCTGCGCGCGCGCCTCGTTGTTCGCCAGCAGCCGTTCGATCAGGATCTCGACGCGGCCGCCCGTGTCCTTCTGCCCGAACAGCCGCGCCGGGATCACCCGCGTGTCGTTGAACACCAGCAGGTCGCCGGGGTGCAGCCAGTCGACCAGATCGCGTACGTGCGCATCGACGAACACTTCGTCGTCCGACGGCACCACCAGCATGCGGCTGGCGGAACGCTCCTGCAGCGGCGCCTGCGCGATGAGCTCCGGCGGCAGGTCGTAGTGGAAATCCGACTTCTTCATGGCGTGATTGTAGGGCGCCCCCACCCCAACCCTCGCCCACGCGCAGCGGACGGAGCGAAGAGGGCCCAGCGTTTGCCGAGTTCTCTCCTTCCGCAGAAAGCGTCAGGCAGGCCTGCGCTTGCCCCCGCCCCCGATGGCGGCCCTGCGCGTCCGGCGTCCGCCCCGCTCCACGCCTGCGGGGAGGGTTGGGGCGGGGGCAACGCTCGGGTTCGGTGGTCGGACCGTCCGGGGCACCCGCACCCCGCCGCTTGCCCTGCAAGCGGTTCCCCCTCTCTCGCATGCGCGAGAGGGACGGCGGTGTCGTTCGCCGGGGGCGAACGACGGTTACCTTTCGAACTTCGTCGACAGGATCACCGACGAGGTGGTGCGCTCCACGCCTTCGATCGCGCCGATGCGGTCGGTCAGTTCGTCCATGTCGCCGATGGTGGGCACCACCCCCATCGCCACCAGGTCGTGTTCGCCCGCCACCGAATGCAGGCTGCGCACTTCGGGCATCGCGTGCAGCGCCTGTACGACCGCCGGCATCTGCTTGGGCAGCACGGTGACCAGGATGTGGGCGCGCACGCGGCCGCGCGCGTAGTCGTCGCCGGTGCGGACCGTGTAGCCCTCGATTACGCCCTCGCGTTCCAGCCGGTCGATCCGGCTCTGCACTGTGGTGCGCGACAGGCCGAGCCGGCGGGCGATATCGGCGGTGGACAGGCGGGCGTTCTCGCGCAGCACGGACAGGAGCGCTTCGTCGGCGGGCGTGGGCTTCATTCAGTCGAAACATGTCGTCATTTCGACGAAATCTACCCGAAATGTGCGCAGATCGCACCTGTCAAACGACGAATACTTGCCGATAATAGGGAGTTTCCGCCCTGCCCCGGCGAATGCCCCGGAGATCTGCCATGCCCGTGACCGACCTGCTCGCCCCGCTCCGCGCCCACGGCGGCCACCGCCGCACGCCCGGTCTCGACGACGCGACGCTCGCGCGCTTCGCCGCAACCCACGTCGAACTGCGCGAGGCGATCGAAGCCGCGGCCGCAGAATACGCCCGCATCCAGGGCGAGTTCGCCGAACTGCTGGACCTCGACGAGGACGCCCAGATCGCCGCGGTGCAGGCCGGTTACGTCAACTTCTACCCGACCGACGCGGTGAACCCCTACGTGGCGCTGACCGCGCGCGGGCCGTGGATCGTCACGCTCAAGGGCGCCGTGGTCCATGACTCCGGCGGCTACGGCATGCTCGGCCTGGGCCACGCGCCGAAGCAGGTACTCGACGCCATGGCGAAGCCTCAGGCGCTGGCCAACGTGATGACGCCCAGCCTGTCCCAGCTGCGCTTCGACCGCGCGATGCGCAAGGAAATCGGCCATACCCGCGGCCATTGCCCGTACACGCACTTCCTCTGCCTCAACTCCGGCTCCGAATCCGTCGGCCTCGCCGCGCGCATCGCCGACATCAACACCAAACTGCAGACCGACCCGGGCGCGGCGCACGCCGGCAAGGCGGTCAAGCGCATCGTGGTCAAGGGCAGCTTCCACGGCCGCACCGAGCGCCCGGCGCTGTATTCGGACTCCACCCGCAAGGCCTACCTGCAGCACCTCGCCAGCTTCCGCGGCGAGGACACGATGATCGCCATCGCGCCCTACGACGTGGCTGCGCTCGAGCGCGCCTTTGCCGAGGCGGAGGCCAACGGCTGGTTCGTCGAGGCCGTGTTCCTGGAGCCGGTGATGGGCGAAGGCGACCCCGGGCGATCGCTGCCACGCGCGTTCTACGACGCCGCGCGCCGCCTCACCGCCGCGCACGGTTCGCTGTTGCTGGTCGACTCCATCCAGGCCGGCCTGCGCGCGCACGGCGTGCTGTCGATCGTCGACTACCCCGGCTTCGAGGGCATCGACGCGCCGGACCTGGAAACCTACTCCAAGGCGCTCAACGCCGGCCAGTACCCGCTGTCGGTGCTCGCCGCGAACGCGCGCGCCGCGGGCCTCTACCGCACCGGGGTGTATGGCAACACCATGACCACCAACCCGCGCGCGCTCGACGTCGCCTGCGCGGTGCTCGACCAGCTCACGCCGGCGTTGCGCGCCAACATCCGCGATGCGGGACGCCAGGCCGTGGCCAAGCTCGAGGCGCTGAAGGCGGAACTCGGCGGCCTGATCACCAAGGTGCAAGGCACCGGCCTGCTGTTCTCGTGCGAACTCGCGCCGCAGTTCAAGTGCTACGGCACCGGCTCCACCGAAGAGTGGCTGCGCGAACAGGGCATCGGCGTGATCCACGGCGGCGCCAATTCACTGCGCTTCACCCCGCGCTTCGAGACCCGGGAAGACGAACTCGACCTGCTCGTCTCGATGGTCGGCAAGGCCCTGCGAGAAGGGCCACGCCTGCGCGAGGCCGCGGCGGCGTAAGGCCGCGGTCCGACGTCGGCGCGGAACGCGCCCCGCGCGCCCGTCGTCGACTGCGTCCCTGCGCATGGGCCGCCTGGATCCCCGCGTTCCAGGGGATGACGTTTTCGCGGGCGGGCACTCAGGCGTGGCCTGCGTCGTGCGCGCCGCCCCACCCGGGCACGCAGGCGCTGCCCGTGCTCGCGGACGTCACGCCCTCACCCCCGTCAATGCTGGCGCATCTCCAGGCCCAGCGCCTCGGCAATCGCCTTCCACGGCACGATCTTGTAGTTCTGGTTCTGCACGGGCATGACGTTGCGCCCGTCCTGAGCGACCATCGCGCCGTGCTCGTAGCCTGGGCCGAGGTTGGCGCTGCTCACGTCCAGCCCGTCGGTTTCCGAGATGCCGTCGATGCCGCGCGCCGGATCGCCTGCGACTGCAAACGACCCGAGGTATTCGCGCTGGCCTTCGCGACGGTACACGGCATAGGTGTCGTTGCCCTGGCTGGACACGATGATGTAGCCCCGCCCGTTGCCCAGGTCGTACAGCCCCATGCCCTCGAGGTCGTCCTTGATCGCGGGGTTGTCCGCGACGCGGTCGACGGCGGTCTTCGCGTCACCGCCATCCGGCTCCGCCGGCAGCGCCCACAGCGCCACGTCTTCCTCCCCCACGAACAGGGTCGCGGCGGCGTCGTCGGCCACGCAGCCTTCGGTCTGGGATTCGAACGCGAATTCGCGCACGAGTTCGGCCCGCACGCGCCCGTTGCCGGCATCAACCAGGCGCCACTGCTTCTTGGCGGTGTCGTCGCCGTTGACGAACACGTAGGTGTCGCCATTGCGCGGGCTGCGGTACATGCACAGGCCATAGGGATCATGCATCCCGGTCGACTGCGGGCCGTCGGCGACGTCGACCAGGGTGCCGGTCGCCGCGTCGAGCCGGTAGATGGCGATCGTCTTGTCGGTGCGGTTGGTGGCGGTGACGAGCGTCACCTCGTTGCCACCAAGACGAAAGCCGTTGCGCAGGTCGACATTGTTCATCTTGCCGTCGGGCAGGAACTGCGCCACCCGTCCCTGCATGTCGTAGACATACAGCCCGGCCTTCTTGTCGGTGGCGATGATCAGACTCTTCGCGGGGTCGGCGGGATTCGCCCAGATCGCCGGATCGTCGGCGGCATCGCCAAAACTGTCCACCGGGCGCGTTTCGGCGGTGGGCAGCACCACCTTCACGGACGGTTTCGCCGCGGCGCGCGATGCTGCGTCGGCGACGCCCGGGGCAAGGCCCAGCGACTGCGCCAGGTCCGCGATCGACACCAGCTTGGCGTCCGGGCCGTCCTCGTCGACCACCAGCAGCAGGCCGTTCGGGTAGCCAGGCGCGACGCCGATCGCATACAGCGGGCCCGGTTCGCCAATGGGCTCGGCGGCACCACTGGCCGATACGGTGGCGCTGCCCAGGTAGGCCAAGTCGCGCTCCAGATCGTAAACGTTGAGTGTGCCCGCCGAGGCGTTCGAAGCGAGCAGCCAGCGCGACCCCGCGCCGCCGTCGTGGATCGCGAGCCCGCCGACCTCCTCCTCGAGATGTCCACGCGGCGAATCGACCAGCGCGGCGGACACATCGGATTCGGGATCGGCATTGAAACGCCAGATGCCGACCGTCTCCTCGGAGGCATAGACCTGGCCCGCCACCGGATCCACCACGCACTGCTTGAGCGGCGAGGGCACGCTGATGCGCCGCACCTGGCGCGCGTCGAGCTTGCCGTCCGCGGTGCCGTGGATGATCTGCTGCTCCACTTCGCCACCATCGCCGACGATGAACGCATGCAGCGCGCCATCCAGCGGGTGGCGGTACAGGCACAGGCCTTCGGCCGCGAAGCCCAGCGGGAGGGCGCGTGCGCCGGCCTCGACCAGACGCTCGCCGTCGACGCGGAACAGGCGCAGCGACTGCGTGGTGGTGTCGATCGCCGCGACCACGTCGGCGACATCCCGGCCCAGGTGCACGCCGTAGCCGACGTCCACCGCCGCGACCTCGCCCGCCGGCACGCTGGCGATGCGCTTGCCCGCGAGCGAATAGGTCTCGATGCCACCCAGTGCCGTCGCCGCGAGGACGCGTGGCGCAGCACGACCGTTGCCGGCGCGGAGAATGGCGGCGCTGCCGATCTCGGCGGACGCAGCGGCGGCGGTGTGCACGCGTGCCTCCACGTTCGCGACCTGCTGCGACGCAGCATCGTCGGCGCGCACATCGGACGCGGCAGGCAGCGCGACCAGGATGGCGATCACGAGCGGAATCAGCCTGTTTTTCATGTGTTCTCCCCGGTTTGGCCCGCACGTCGCGGAACCCCGTCCAGCGCCAAGCTACCCCGCCCCACGGACAATTTGCAAGAAAAATTCCATTTCACTTGAATTCTGGAATGTTTGTTCGTAATCTCTGGCCCAAGCTGCCGGCAGACATGCCCTGACAACGGCGGCGGATCGTCCTCGGGAGGGACAGAATCATGCGGACCTTGCGTCGAAATGCGCTCTTCAAGGCATTGGTGCTCTGCCAGTGCGCCGTGCTGCCATCCATCGCATCCGCCCAGAACGCAACGGGCAACGCACCCCAACAGGCCCAGGCCACCGACCTGGACACGGTCGTGGTCACCGGTCGCCGTGCCGCCGACCGCCTCGCGATCGACGACAAGCGCAATGCCGATGGCCAGGTCGACGCGATCCGCGCCGACGACGTGGGCCGCCTGCCCGACCAGAACGTCGCCGAGGCGGTGCGCCGCCTGCCGGGCGTCACCACGGTCAACGACCAGGGTGAGGGCCGTTACCTCACCGTGCGCGGCGTGTCGCCGGAGCTGCTGAACGTGACACTCAACGGCCAGACCGCGCCCGCGCCCGAACCGGATGGCCGCCAGGTGAAGCTGGACGACATCCCTTCCGGCCTGATCGGTGGCGTCACCGTGTCCAAGACGCTGACCCCGGACATGGACGCCAACGCGATCGCCGGCCAGGTCAACATCGAGACGCTGTCGGCCTTCGATCGCAACCGCACGTTCGGCACAGCACGTGCGTCCTACGGGCGCTACGACATCAACGGCGAGAATCCCTACGAGTTCGACGCCTCCCTGGGTAGCGTGTTCGGCGCCGACAAGCAGTTCGGCGCGGTCATCGCGGTAAACCACTCCGACCGCAAGATCGGTTCGCAGAACGTGCAGAACCCCGGCGACTGGATCGAAGTCGACGGCCAGTGGGTGCCCGAAGGCCTCGAGGTGCGCCAGTACAACACGCACCGCCGCCGCACCGGCGCCGTCGCCAACTTCGACTGGAAGGCAAGCGAGAACGCTTCGATGTTCCTGCGCTTCCTCTACTCCAAGTACCAGGACCAGGAGACCCGTGACGCCTTCGCCGTGGAGTTCGACGAGGACGGCATTGCGCCGTCGTCCGCCACCGCCGGCACGTTCGCCGACGCCGAGGCGATCCGCGCCATCCGCACGCGCGAGGAAACCACCAGCACCTTCACCACCTCCACCGGTGGCGAGTTCAAGTTCGACGACAACACGCTGAAGGTCGAAGCCACCTACTCGCGCGCCGACAAGCGCGACCCGAACCGCGACGAATGGGGCTTCGTGGCCGAGGACATCTCCGGCAACTACGTGATCGGCCCGCGCAGTTACGACATCTCGTTCGCCGACGACGCCGCGTTCGACCCGTCCAACTTCGAGCCCGACTTCTACGAACCCGAGTCCAGGCGCGCGATCGAGGACCTCTACCAGGTCCGCGCCGACTACCGGATCCCGTTTGGCGAAAACGGCTCCGATCTCCAGTTCGGCGTCAAGTTCACCAAGCGCGACAAACGCAACGACGAGAACGGGCGCGCCTGGGAATACGACGATGGCGACCTGATGATGTCCGACGTGACCAACCGCTCGATCCCCACCGTGTTCGGCGGCCGCTACCGCCTGGGCCCGCTGGTGAGCGGTCCGCTCGCCGACGCCTACTTCAGGGCGCACCAGGGCGAATTCGAGGAGGACGGCGAAGGCACGCTCAGCACTTCGCTCGCTGCCGACTACGAAATCAGCGAGGACATCACCGCCGCCTACGCCATGGCACGGTTGTGGTTCGGCAACGTCACGGTGATCCCGGGCGTGCGCGTCGAGCGCACCAAGGGCACGTATGCCGCGCATGCCTTCGACATCGAGGAGGCCAGCCTCGACCAGCCGTTCAACGTGTTCGGCTCGCGCAGCTACACCGACGTGTTCCCGGGCATCAACGTGCGCTGGGACGCCGGCGAGCACCTGGTGGTGCGCGCCGCGGCGACCCGCGCCATCGGCAGGCCCAACTACGAGTCGCTGGCGCCGTTCGTGCAGATCGAGGGCGTCGACAGCATCGAGCCCGAGGTCACCATGGGCAACCCGGACCTCGAGCCGCTGTACTCCAACAACTTCGATCTGTCAGTGGAGTACTACGTCGGCAACCGCGGCGTGCTCTCGGCGGCGGTGTTCTACAAGGACATCAGCAACCCGATCTACGAGGTGACCCGCACCGACCAGGACGGCGTGTTCGGCGGCATCGCCCTCACCGGCGCCGAGGTCGGCAGCTGGACCAATGCGCGCAAGGCGACGGTCTCCGGCGTGGAACTCAATGCCCAGTACGAACTGAGCTTCCTGCCCTCGCCGTTCGACGGCTTCAGCGTTGGCGCCAACATGAGCTTCGTCGACTCCGAGGCCGATGGCCTGCCGGCGCGCACCGACAAGGTGCCGCTGCTCAACCAGTCCGACCGGGTGGCCTCGGCCCAGGTGAGCTACGAGAAGTACGGTTTCTCGGCACGGCTGGCCTACACCTACCGCTCGGCAATGCTCAACGAGGTGCACGAGGACGACCCGGAAGGCGACATCTACTGGGACTCGCTCAAGCAGTGGGACGTCAAGTTCGGCTACGAGATCAGCCCGCGCTGGTCGGTTTTCCTGGAAGGTTCCAACCTCAACGACGCGGCCATGCGCGCCTACGTCGGCCGTCGCGACCGCACGATGGAGCAGGAGATCTACGGCTGGTCCGCACGCATGGGCGTGCAGTTCAAGTTCTGATCATTACCACAAGCACCACGGATGTCCTCCTGCGGCGGCCACTGGCCGCCGCTTTTTCCTGGAGAGCCTGCATGCCCGCGCCATCCCGTCCTCCAGCGAACGGCCGCCTGAGGCGATGGAGTACCGCGATCCTCGTCGCAGGCATCCTGGCGGGCTGCGTGCACCCGGTCTTGCCGGCGACCGACGCGCATGAAAGCAAGGACGATACCCTCCGGCTCGAACGCGTGGTGATGCTCATGCGCCATGGCATCCGTCCGCCGACCAAGCTGCCACCGATCGAGGAACGCTTCACGCGACAGCCCTGGCCGGACTGGGAGGTGCCTGCCGGACACCTCACGGCACGCGGCTTCGACGGCGCGATCCTGATGGGGCGCTGGAGCCGGCGCGCGTTCTTCGCACGTGGCCTGCTGCCAGCGACGGGCTGCCCGGAACCGGGCGCAGTGTCCGTGCGCGCCAACACCGACCAGCGCACGCGCGAGACGGCCCGTGGCTTCCTGCAGGGCTTTGCCTACCTGTGCGACATCGACGTCGCGCATTCCGCCGGCCACCGCGACGATCCGATGTTCCAGTCGATCGACCTCGGGCTCGTCGCTCACGATCGCGACGCTGCACGGGCGGCCGTGCTGCAGCGCCTCGACGGACGCCTCGGCAACGCCACGCGCCCTGTCGCCGATGCGCTCGCACGCCTGGACGCCATCCTCGACTGCTGCCAGGGCCCGGCCTGCGCGCCGCCGGGCACGCCCGCCAGCTGCCGACTGTCCGACATGCCGACCGCATGGGCGGAAACCGCCCCAAGCAAGCGCATCAAGTTCACCGGGCCGCTGGATGCCGGTGGCACTGCCGCGCACACGCTGCTACTCGAATACGTCGAAGGCAAGCCCCCGCGCCAGGTCGGCTGGGGCCGCGCGACCGAGGCCGACATCGAGCGGCTGTCCGGCATCCACGCGCGCGAATTCGACCTGCTCCATCGCACGCCTTACATCGCCACACGCGGCGCCACGCCGATCCTCGAACACGTGCTGGCAGCGTTCTCGGGCGACACTGGCGCGAAGGTCTCGCTGTTGGTCGGACATGACACCAACGTGGCCAACGTCGGTGGCGCACTGGACCTGCACTGGCACGTCCCGGGCTACGCGCCGGACGATGCCGCAGTCGGTGGCGCCATCGGCTTCGAACTGCTGCGCAGCCACGCAGGGCAGCGCTTCGTCCGCGCGTTCTACCAGGCGCAAGGGACGCGGCAATTGCGTGGCCTGCAGGCGCTTGGCGCGGGCAATCCGCCCTACTTCGTGCACATGCCGCAACCGCTTTGCGGGCTGCCGGAAGACCGGTCTCTGTGCCGCTATGAGGACTTCGTTGCAGCACTGCGCACGCGCATCGTGCGCTGAGCGGCTGCCATTGGCGCGGCAACTGCCCCGCCGTCCGATCGCTAGAGCCGGACGACCTCGCCAGTCTTCGCCGACAGCGTCGCCGCCTCGGCCAGGGCCAGCGCGGCGACGCCGTCGGCATATCCCACCCGCGGCGCGGCGCCGTCGAGCATGTCCGCGAAATGGTCCATCTCCCGGCGATACGCCTCCGCGTAGCGGTCCAGGAAGAAATTCTGCAGCCGGTCCGCCCGCGCGCCATCCTCGCCGAACACCTGCACGGTGCTTTCGAGCACGTTGTCGGCGCGCACCATCCCACCGGAGGCATAGGCCTCGATGCGCTGGTCGTAGCCGTAGCCGCTTCGGCGCGTGTTGGAAATCACGCACAGCTTGCCCGACGCGGTCTTGAGCACGGTCCGCGCGGTGTCGACGTCGCCAAGGCGGCCGATCTCCGGATCGACCAGGCAACTGCCCGCCGCCCACACCTCCGCCACTTCTTCGCCGAGCAGCCAGCGCGCCATGTCGAAATCGTGGATCGCCATGTCCTTGAACAGCCCGCCAGAGACGGCGACGTAGGACGGCGGCGGCGGCGCGGGATCATTGGAGGTGATCTGCAGGCTCTCGACGACGCCGATGCCGCCATCGTCGAGCCGTGCCTTGAGTGCCTGGAAGTTCGGATCGAAGCGTCGGTTGAACGCGAGGAACAGGCGCGATCCGGCCAGGTCGCCCGCGGCCGACCTTGCCCGCTGCAGGTCCTGGTCGATGGGTTTCTCGCAGAACACAGCCTTGCCGGCGCGCACGGCGCGGATGCTGTATTCCAGGTGCGTATCGGTGGAACTGGCCACGATCACGCCCGAAATCGAGGCATCCGCCAGCACGTCGTCGAGCGTGGTCACGCGCGAGTTCCATTCCCCGGCCAGCGACTGCGCGGCAGCATCGACCGGATCGACCACAGCGGACAGGTCGATCCGAGGGTGCAACGCGGCATTGCGGGCGTGGATACGGCCGATGCGACCGGCTCCAATCAATGCAACCTTGTGCATCAGGCGTTCTCCTGCAGGCGGATGGCGCGGCCTTCGCGCACCGAACGCTGGCAGGCTTCGGCCAGTTCCAGCGCGGCAATGCCGTCGGCGTAGTGGGTGCGCGGCTGCGCGCGGCCGTGCGCCACCTCGGCGAAATGCGCGATCTGCGCACGATAGGATTCGGCATAGCGCTGAGGAAACGCGTAGGCGATCGGCGCCGCCATCGCGCCGGCCTCGTCGAGGCTGTGCACGGTGTCGCGCGACACGTTGCCTGCCACGGCCATGCCGGACGATCCGTAAGCCTCGACGCGCTGGTCGTAGCCGTAGCCGCTGCGCCGTGTGTTCGAGATCACGCACAGCTTGCCGGAGGCCGTGCGCAGCACCGTGCGCGCGGTGTCGACATCGCCGAGCCGGCCGATCTCCGGGTCGACCAGGCAACTGGCGGTGGCGAACACCTCCACCGGCTCCTCGCCCAGCATCCAGCGCGCCATGTCGAGGTCGTGGATGGTGAAGTCCTTGAACAGGCCGCCACTGGTCGGGATGAAGTGCGGCGAGGGTGCGGCCGGATCGTGGTTGACGATGTGCACGCTTTCAAGCGCGCCAACCGCGCCGGCATCGATGCGCTGCTTGAGCGCCATGAAGTGCGGATCGTAGCGGCGGTTGAAGCCGAGTACGAAGCGCGCGCCCACGAAGCGCGGCTGCGCCGCAAGCGCCTTGCCGAGGTCGAGGTCGATGGGCTTTTCGCAGAACACCGCCTTGCCCGCCTCCACCGCCTGCAGCGCATTGGCCAGGTGTTGGTCGGTGGAGCTGCACACCAGCACCCCACCCAGCGCCGGGTCGGCCAGCGCCTGCTCGAGGCTGGCGACCTCCGCCCCGGTCTGCTCCGCCATCGCCGAGGCGGCCTCGGGCCGCGGGTCGACCACGTAGCGCAGGCGCAGGCCGGGCATGCGCGCCGCGTTCGGCCCATGGACCTGGCCCATGCGCCCGGCCCCGATCAGGGCCACCTCGATCCGTTGCATGCGACCCTCCCGGCGCGTGATCCAATTAGAATATGTGTTCCAAAATAAAATGCAATAGAATTTCCAGAAATCTGGCCGCGTTCCAGTTTTTGCCGGACACTCGCGCCATCCAGGGACGAACCGACCAAGGCAGACGCATGTCCGAACCCCAGACCCCGCCGGCCAGTGCCGAAGAATTGCGCGCGGCGATCCTCGCCCGCTACGACGGCCTCAGCAAGCGGCTGAAGCAGATCGCACGCTACGTGCTCGACGAGCCCAACGCGGTCGCCCTGGAGACGCTTGCCGTGCTGTCCGAGCGCTGCGGCGTGCAGCCATCGGCGATCGTGCGCTTCGCCAAGTCTTTCGGCTTCGACGGCGCGACCCAGATGCAGCGGCTGTTCCGCGACGGCCTGCTCTCGGCCAACGCCTCGCTCGGCTACGGCGAGCGCATCCGCGAGTTCAGCAAGGCGGTCGACGGCAAGCGCATCGACGATCCGGCGCAGGTGCTGGCGGAGTTCGTCGAGGGCAACGTACTGGCGCTGCAGCACCTGGGCGACGCGATCGACCAGCGCAGGCTGGCCGAGGCGGTGAAGCTGATCGAACGCGCCGACACGGTGTTCGTCGCGGGTTTCCGGCGTTCGTTCCCGGTCGCGGCCTACCTCGCCTACTCGCTGCACCAGGTCGACAAGAAGACGGTGTTCATCGACAGCGTCGGCGGCATGACCCGCCAGCAGATCCACGGCATCACCCGCGACGACCTGCTGCTGGTGGTCAGCTACCAGCCCTATGCCGAGGAGGCGGTGCACCTGATCGATGCCGCCGTCGACAGCCAGTGCAAGGTGCTGTCGATCAGCGACAGCCCGGTGAGCCCGGTGGCCAAGCCAGCCACGCTGGTGCTGCAGGTGAAGGAAGCGGAGATCCGCAAGTTCCGCTCGCTGTCGGCTTCGATGTGCCTGGCCCAGGCGCTGGTCATCTCCTATGCCTTCTCGACCGCCACCACCACCCGGAATGCATCGACCCTGGGCGCAAAACGCCGCCCCGGCAAGAAATGAAACAAATCTTGCCATTGGAATAAAAATGGAATAGATTTTACAAACCGGGGGAAATACCTGCCTCCGGCCCGGAGGGATGGTGGCAATGGCCAAGGCGGAAGGACTGGATCTGGTCGCGGTCGGACGCTCCTGCGTCGATCTGTACGGCGAGCAGACCGGCGGCCGGCTGGAGGACATGCAGTCCTTCGCCAAGTACATCGGCGGCAGCCCCACCAACACCGCCGTCGGCCTGGCGCGACTGGGCCTGCGCAGCGGCCTGCTGACCCGTGTCGGCGAGGACCATTTCGGCCGCTTCATCCGCGAACAGCTCGTGCGCGAGGGCGTGGACACCCGCGGCGTGCACGGCGACGCGCAGCGGTTGACCGCACTCGTCTTCCTTGGCATCCGCGACCCGGACACGTTCCCGCTGGTGTTCTATCGCGAGAACTGCGCCGACATGGCCCTGTCCGAGGCCGACATCGACGCGGACTACATCCATTCCGCGAAGGCCGTACTGATCAACGGCACCCATCTGTCTCAGCCGGGGGTGTACGCCGCGTCGCTGAAAGCCTGCGAGCTCGCGCGCGCCGGTGGCGGCAAGGTGGTTTTCGACATCGATTACCGCCCCGTGCTGTGGGGATTGGCAGGCAAGGATGCCGGCGAGAATCGCTTCGTCGCCGATCCCGCGGTCACCGCGCGCCTGCAGCAGGTGCTGCCGCTGTGCGACCTGGTGGTCGGCACAGAGGAAGAAATCCACATCCTCGGCGGCAGCACCGACACCATCGCGGCCCTGCGCGCGATCCGCGCGGCCACGCCGGCCGTGCTGGTGTGCAAGCGCGGCGCCGCCGGCTGCAGCGCGTTCCCAGGGGCGATCCCGGACACACTGGACTCGGGCGTGGTCGGCCGCGGTTTCCCGGTGGAGGTGTTCAACGTGCTGGGCGCGGGCGATGCCTTCATGGCCGGCTTCCTGCGCGGCTGGTTGCGCGATGCGTCGCTGGAGGACTGCTGCGCCTGGGGCAACGCCTGTGGCGCGATCGTGGTCTCGCGCCACGGCTGCTCGCCCGCGATGCCGACCTGGGAGGAACTGAAGGCCTTCCTGCAGACGCCGGAACGCCCGTTACGGCTGCGCGACGACGCCGCGCTGGAGCACCTGCACTGGGCGACCACGCGCGCGCGCGACTACCCTTCGTTGACCGTGCTGGCGATGGACCACCGCAGCCAGTTCGAGGCGATGTGCCAACAGGCGGGCGCCGACCCGTCTCGCATCGCCGGCTTCAAGTCGCTGGCGCTGCGCGCGGTGGACCGCGTGGCCCAGGGCGACCCGGGGTTCGGCGTGCTGCTCGACGGACGCTACGGCATGCGCGCGCTCGAAGCCGCAGCCGCGCACCCCTACTGGATCGGACGCCCGATCGAATGGCCGGGCTCATGCCCGCTGGATTTCGAATCCTCTCCCGACGTGGCGACGGAACTCGCGACATGGCCGGCCAACCATGTCGTGAAATGCCTTGCGTTCTACCACCCCGACGATCCGCAGGACCTGCGCGAACGACAGGAGCGGCAACTGTTGCGCCTGGCCGATGCCGCGCGCAAGACCCGCCACGAGTTGCTGGTGGAAATCATCGCCTCGCGCAACGGCGAAGTCGCCGAAGACACGGCTTCGCGCGCGATCCGGCGCCTGTACGACCTCGGCATCCGCCCAGACTGGTGGAAGCTGGAGCCCGACGACCGCGCCGCGGCCTGGCGCAACATCGAACAGGCCATCGTGGACAACGACCCGCATTGCCGCGGCGTGGTGCTGCTGGGCCTTTCGGCGCCGCAGGACGAGCTCATCGCCTCCTTCGCGGCCAGTGCGCAGGCACCGATCGTCAAGGGCTTCGCCGTGGGGCGCACGATCTTCGCAGGAGCCGCAGAGCAATGGCTGGCAGGCCGGATCGACGACGAAGCCGCCATCGACGACCTCGCACGCCGCTTCTCGGTCCTCGTCGAGGCCTGGCGTGATGCGAAGCAGCGGGCGCAGGCCGGCACGATACGCGAGACTGCGTGACATGACCGCATCCGCAGACTCCCTCAGGCTCACCGCCGCGCAAGCCACGATGCTGTGGCTCGCCAACCAGCATGTCGTCGTCGATGGCGAGGAAGTGCCCTACTTCGCCGGGGCCTGGGCGATCTTCGGCCACGGCAACGTCGCCGCGATCGGCGAGGCGCTGCATGCCGCGCGCGATGCGCTGCCAACGTTCCGCGCGCACAACGAACAGGGCATGGCGCACGCCGCCATCGCCTACGCAAAGCAGATGCGCCGCCGCCGCGCGATGGTCTGCACCACCTCGATCGGCCCCGGCGCGACCAACCTGCTTACCGCCGCCGCGCTGGCGCACGTGAACCGGTTGCCGGTGCTGCTGCTGCCCGGCGACGTGTATGCCAGCCGCCGCCCTGATCCGGTGCTGCAGCAGGTCGAGTCCTTCGACGACGGCACCGTCTCGGCCAACGACTGCTTCCGGCCGGTCTCGCGCTACTTCGACCGCATCACGCGTCCGGAACAGATCCTCGACGCGCTGCCCCGCGCACTGGCGACGATGCTCGATCCGGCGACCTGCGGCCCGGCGACCCTGGCCTTCTGCCAGGACGTGCAGGCCGAAGCCTTCGACTACCCGGCGGACTTCTTCTCGCGGCGGGTCTGGCAACCGCGCAGGCAGCCGGCTGATCCTCGCGAACTCGACGCACTCGCCGAAGCCCTGCGTGGCTCGAAGCGCCCACTGCTCGTCGCCGGCGGCGGGGTGCTCTACAGCGGCGCCGAAGCCGCACTCGCCGCCCTCGCGGGACGCACCGGCCTGGCCGTCGCGGAAACGCAGGCTGGCAAGGGCGCATTGCCCTGGAACCACGCCAATGCGCTCGGCTCGATCGGTGTCACCGGATCCAGCGCCGCCAACACGGCGGCAAGCCATGCCGACCTGGTCGTCGGCATCGGCACGCGCCTGCAGGATTTCAGCACCGGCTCGCGCAGCCTGTTCCCGGACGCACGGCTGTTCCAGGTCAACGTGCAGGCGTTCGATGCGTACAAGCATGGCGCCTCGCCCGTCGTCGGCGATGCCCGCGCGGTGATCGAGGCGCTCGATGCCGCACTCGCCGGCTGGCGCACGCCCCACGCGATCGACCGCGAGGCGGTGTCGCACTGGAACGCTGCCGTCGATGCCGCCACCGGCGGCGATGATGCCGTCGCGCTGCCCAGCGATGCACAGGTGATCGGCGCAGTACAGGCATCGTTCGACGAAGATGCCATCGTGGTCTGCGCCGCAGGAGGCCTGCCCGGCGAGCTGCACAAGCTGTGGCGCACCGCACGCAGTGACGGCTACCACCTCGAGTACGGCTACTCGTGCATGGGCTACGAGATCGCCGGCGGCCTCGGCGTGAAGCTCGCCGCACCCCAACGCGACGTGGTGGTGATGGTGGGCGACGGCAGCTACCTGATGATGAACTCCGAACTGGCCACTTCGGTCATGCTCGGGCTGAAGCTGGTCGTGGTACTGCTGGACAACCGCGGCTACGGCTGCATCAACCGCCTGCAGCAGGCCACTGGCAGCCCGGGCTTCAACAACCTGTTGGCCGACGCGCACCATGAAGTGCTCCCGGACATCGATTTCGCGGCGCACGCACGCAGCCTGGGCGCGCATGCGGAGAAGGCCGCCAGCCTCGGTGAGCTGCGTGCCGCGCTGACACGCGCGCGCAATGCCGACCGCAGCACCGTCGTGGTCATCGACACCGACCCGCTGAAGACCACCGAAGCCGGCGGCTGGTGGTGGGACGTGGCGGTACCAGAAGTCTCGGACCGACCCGAAGTGAACGCCGCGCGCCGCGACTACGAACAACGCATCCGCATGAAGAGAGACCTGTCATGAGCATCCGCTTCGGCGTCAGCCCCATCGCCTGGGCCAACGACGACATGCCCGAACTCGGCGGCGACACGCCGCTGGAAGGCATCCTCGCCGACATCCGAGACGTGGGCTTCGAGGGCGTCGAACTCGGCGGCAAGTTCCCGCGCGACGTCGCCACGCTCAAGCCCCTGCTCGACGGCTACGGCCTGGACCTCATCGGCGGCTGGTACAGCGGATCGCTGTTGGTGCAGGACGCCGACGCCGAGATCGCCGCCCTGCAGCCACACCTGCGATTGCTCAAGGCGATGGGAAGCCCGGTGTTCGTGTTCGCCGAAACCAGCAATGCCGTACATGGCAACCGCAGCGTGCCCCTGACCGGCACGCCGCTGCTTGCCGACAGCGACTGGGCGCGCTTCGGCCAACGCATGACCGCCGTGGCGGACTATATCCAGGCCCAGGGCCTGAAGTTCGCCTATCACCACCACCTCGGCACCGTGGTCGAACGTGCCGCCGACATGGACGCCTTCATCCGCCACACCGGGCCGTCGGTCGGCTTCACGCTCGACACCGGCCATGCCGCGCTCGGCGGCGTCGACTACCTGCAGGTGATCCGCGACCATCCGGCGCGCATCGCGCACGTGCACTGCAAGGACTTCCGGGCCGACGCGTACCGCGCGCTCCGCGAGAGCGGCGCCAGCTTCCTCGACGGCGTCCTCGGCGGCATGTTCACCGTGCCCGGCGACGGCGGCATCGACTACGGCGCGGTGATGCGCGCGCTGGCCGGGATCGATTACAGCGGCTGGATCGTGATCGAGGCCGAACAGGACCCGGCGATCGCCGCACCCAAGCCGTATGCCGAACTCGGCCTGCGCACGCTGAAGACCGAGGCCGCGAAGGCGGGACTCGCCTGATGTCGCGGCTGCGCATCCGCCCGCACGCCCCCGACGACGACGGCACCGTGCTGTCGGTGACGCCGCAGAGCGCGGGCTGGTCGCACGTCGGCTTCCAGGTCGTGAAGCTGTCCGATGGACAGCGCTTCGCCGGCGGTGAAGCGGGACGCGAAGCCTGTCTCGTGCTGGTGGCGGGCAAGGCCGACGTCGTGGCGGGCGGGATGCGTTTCGACGCCGTCGGCGGCCGCGCCTCGCCGTTCGAGGATCGTGCGCCGGGTGCGGTGTACGTGCCGGCCGGGGCTTCCTACGAGGTCACCGCGCGGGGCAGCGTCGAGCTCGCGGTCTGCACTGCGCCGGGCACCGGTGCCGGCGCTCCGCGCCTGATCAACGATGCCGACATGTCGCGCGAAGTACGCGGTGCGGGCACCAATACCCGCCACGTGCGCAACATCCTGCCGGAGACGCAGTCGGCCGATGGCCTGCTGGTGGTGGAGGTGGTGACGCCCGCCGGCCACTGGTCGAGCTACCCGCCGCACAAGCACGACACGGCCACCCCGGGCGAGGAGACGATGCTCGAGGAAACCTACTACCACCGCACGCAGCCGCGGCAGGGCTTTGCGTTCCAGCGGGTCTACAGCGACGACCGCTCGCTCGACGAGGCCATCGCGGTCGAGGACGGCGACGTGGTGCTGGTGCCGCGCGGCTACCACCCGGTTGGCGCCGCGCATGGCTACGACCTGTACTACCTCAACGTGATGGCCGGCCCGGAGCGGCGCTGGCTGTTCCGCAACGATCCGGACCATGCCTGGATCATCGCGCCTCCCCCCGCTTCCGGTAAGTGAACATGCGCCACATCGAACACTTCATCGACGGCCGCATCGTCGCCGGCACCTCGCGCCGGCACGGCGACGTCTTCGACCCCAACAGCGGCCGCGTGCAGGCGCGCGTGTCGCTGGCGTCGACCACCGAACTCGACGGCGCCATCGCCGGCGCCGTGGCCGCGCAGGCCGACTGGGCGAAGGTCAACCCGCAGCGCCGCGCGCGGGTGATGTTCGCGTTCAGGCAATTGCTGGAAGTGCACATGGACGAGCTGGCGGCATTGCTCTCGTCCGAACACGGCAAGGTGCTGTCGGATTCACGCGGCGACATCCAGCGCGGTCTGGAAGTGATCGAATTCGCCTGCGGCATCCCGCACCTGCTCAAGGGCGAGTACACCCAGGGCGCGGGCCCCGGCATCGACGTGTACTCGTTGCGCCAGCCGCTGGGCGTGGTCGCCGGCATCACCCCGTTCAATTTCCCGGCGATGATCCCGATGTGGATGTTCGGGCCGGCGATCGCCAGCGGCAACGCTTTCATCCTCAAGCCGTCCGAACGCGATCCGTCGGTGCCGGTACGGCTTGCCGAGCTGATGATCGAAGCCGGCCTGCCGCCGGGGGTGCTCAACGTGGTGCAGGGCGACAAGGAGGTTGTGGACGCGATCCTGCGCCATCCCGACATCAAGGCGGTCAGTTTCGTCGGCTCGTCCGACATCGCGCAGCACGTGTATGCACAGGGCGCGACGCACGGCAAGCGCGTGCAGTGCATGGGCGGCGCCAAGAACCACGGCATCGTGCTGCCCGATGCCGACCTCGACCAGGCCGTGGCCGACATCATCGGCGCGGCCTACGGATCCGCAGGCGAGCGCTGCATGGCCTTGCCGGTGGTGGTCACGGTCGGCGACGCCACCGCCGACGCGCTGCGCGACAAGCTGGTCGCGGCGACCGAAACCCTGCGCATCGGCGTGTCCAGCGACCCGGACGCGCACTACGGCCCGGTGGTCACCGCCGCGCACAAGGCGAAGATAGAGCAGTACATCCAGATCGGCATCGACGAGGGCGCGGAGCTGGTGGTCGATGGCCGCGGCTTCTCGCTGGCGGGACACGAAGACGGCTTCTTCCTCGGCCCGACGCTGTTCGACCGGGTGACGCCGCAGATGCAGACCTGGCGCGAGGAAATCTTCGGGCCGGTGCTGCAGCTCATGCGCGCGGACACGTTCGAGGAGGCGATTGCGCTGCCGACGATCCACCAGTACGGCAACGGCGTAGCGATCTTCACCCGCAACGGCGACGCCGCGCGCGAGTTCGCAGATCGCGTCGAAGTCGGCATGGTCGGCATCAACGTGCCGATCCCGGTGCCGGTCGCGTATCACAGCTTCGGCGGCTGGAAGCGCTCGGGGTTCGCCGACCTCAACCAGTACGGCATGGACGGCGTGCGCTTCTACACCCGCACCAAGGTCGTCACCCAGCGCTGGCCCAAGGGCGGCGCCGACGTCGAACAGAGCTTCGTGATCCCGACGATGCGCTGACGCGCGTCACCATGACACAGGCGTTCGCCGCCGACGCGAGCGCGACAACGCCCTGGGGAGGGAATGCTGCATGGCCAATGCCCTGACGAGGTTCTTCGCCACCGGACCGGACCTGCCCGTGAGCGGCGACCAGACCACGATCGACGCGACGTTCCGCAGGCACCGGCTCAGGGTGATGCTGGCGATCACGCTCGGCTATGGCGTGATCTATACCTGCCGCCTGGCCCTGGGCGTGGTCAAGAAGCCCTTGATCGACGAGGGCGTGTTCACGCCGGTCGAGCTGGGCATGATCGGCTCCGCGCTCTACTACGCCTATGCGGTCGGCAAGCTGACCAACGGCTTCCTCGCCGACCACGCGAACATGCGGCGCTTCCTTGCGTTCGCGTTCCTGATGACCGCGTTGTGCAACTTCGCGATGGGCTTGACCACGGCGGTGTGGACCGCGGTGCTGATCTGGGGGCTCAACGGCTGGTTCCAGAGTTTCGGCGCGCCTGGCGGCGTGGTCGCGATGACGGCATGGTTCTCGAACAAGGAACGCGGCCGCGCCTACGGCATCTGGAGCACCGCGCATTCGATCGGCGAGGGACTGACCTTCATCGGCGTGGGCAGCGTGGTGGCGTGGCTGGGCTGGCGCTACGGCTATTTCGTCCCGGCGCTGTTCGGCATCGGCGCGGCGGCGATGATGTACTGGCTGGTGCAGGACCGGCCACGCACGATGGGCCTGCCCACCGTCAACGAATGGAAGGGCGACCTCTACGAGGAGAAGGAGCGCCCGGACATCAAGTCGGTCCTCGGCCTGCAACTTTCGATCCTGAAGATCCCCGCGATCTGGGTACTGTGCCTGTCCGCGGCCACCATCTACGTCACCCGCTACGCCATCAACTCGTGGGGCATCCTCTACCTGCAGGAGGACCGTGGCCTGTCCCTGCCGATGGCGGGCACCGTGCTAATGGTGAGCACCGTTGCCGGGATCGCCGGCGCGGTGGCCTATGGCTTCATCTCGGACAAGTGGTTCGATGCGCGTCGTCCGCCGGCCAACCTGCTGTTCGCGGCCCTGGAAATCGGCGGATTGCTGCTGTTCTTCTACGGGCCGAACACGATGCCGGTGATGATTGCGGGCATGGTGCTGTTCGGCATGGGCCTGACCGGGCTGGTGACCGCGCTCGGCGGCCTCTTCGCCGTCGACATCGCGCCCAAGCGCGTCGCGGGTGCGGCGATGGGCGTGATCGGCATCTTCAGCTACATCGGCGCGGGTATCCAGGAATACGTGTCCGGCACACTGATCCAGGAGGGGATGACCCTCGTGGGCGACCAGCGCAGCTACGACTTCGGCCCGGTCATCTCGTTCTGGATCGGCGCGTCGGTACTGTCGATGCTGCTCGCGGCCAGCCTGTGGCGCACGAAACTGAGGGATTGAGGCAGGACATGGGCATTGATGCATCCGAAGAATTGAACGCGATGGTCGACGCGGCAGTGGCCGCCGGTGAAGGGCTGCTGCGGCACTACGCCAGGCTGTCCGAACTCGAGGTGCAGACCAAGGCCGGCCCGACCGACCTGGTCTCGATCGCCGACCAGGAAGCCGAGAACACGGTGCGCTCCCTGCTGGCCACGGCGCGGCCATCGTATGCCTTCCTCGGCGAGGAAGGCGGCATCGGCGGCGGCAGCGACCTCGCGCAGCGCTGGATCGTCGATCCGTTGGATGGCACCACCAACTTCCTGTTCGGCTGCCCGCTGTGGGGCGTGAACGTCGCGCTCGCACGCGAGGACGTCGTGGTCGCCGGGGTGACCTACCTGCCGGTGCTGGGCGAGCTGTACGTTGCCGAGGCGGGCAAGGGTGCGTGGCTCAACGGCCGCCGGCTCCAGGTATCCGCGCGCAACCTGCTCATCCGCAGCGTGCTGTCGTGCGGCATTCCATTCGCCGACAAGCCAGACCACCCGGTGTTCGCGCGCGAGATGGCGCTGCTCAGCGCCGAGGTCGCCGGCATCCGCCGCACCGGCGCCTGCGCGGTCGACATGGCCTTCGTCGCAGCCGGTCGCTGGGACGCGTACTGGGAGCGCATGACCAATGCCTGGGACATGGCACCAGGTGTACTGCTGGTGGAGGAAGCCGGTGGCACCGCGACCTCGGTCACCGGCGATGCCTTCGACTTGCACGGGCACAACGTCTGCGTCAGCAACGGCGCCATCCACACCGCGCTGATCGACCGCCTCAACACCGCGCTCTATCCCGACCCGGAGGACTGAGGCCACATGGGCACGCTGCCACGCCGTACCTTCCTTGCCGCCGGCGGCCTCGCCGGCCTGTTCGTCGCGATCCCAAAGGCCATTGCCGGCGTCCTGGGCTATCCACGCGCACTGCAGGGGCCGATGCTCGGCGCGCCGGGCCCTAACCACCTCACGGTGTGGGTGCGGGCCAGCGGTGCCTTCGAGGTACAGCTGGAGGTGGCCAGCGACCGCGACTTCCGGCGCATCGTGCAGACCGTCACGACCGTCGCGTCGCCGGAGGATGACTTCTGCCTCACGCTGCGCGCGGAGGGCCTGTCGCCCGCGACCGCTTACTGGTACCGGCTGCGCTACGACGGCCAGCTGGACCGTTTCCAGTTCCTGCCGCATCGCGCATACACCGCACCCGCCGGGGACGCCGCGTTCGCCGTCGCATTCGGCTCGTGCTGCCGGATCCAGTACGACGCCGACCAGCGCATCTGGAACACCGTGCGCGCACTGGAGCCGGACATGTTCCTGTGGTTGGGTGACAACATCTATGCCGACAGCGACCAGCCGGCCGCCCTCACCGACCTCTACGCACGCGGCCGAGTGGTCCCCAGCCTCGAACCGCTGCTGCGCTCGGTACCGCAGCTGGCCACCTGGGACGACCATGACTTCGGCTACAACGATTCCGACGGCCTGAGCCCGTTCAAGGCCGATGCGCTGCGCATCTTCAAGCGCTTCTGGGCCAACCCGTCCTATGGCCAGGCCAATGACCCCGGCGTTTACTGCAGGCAACACTACGGCGGCGTCGATTTCTTCATCCTCGACGGCCGCTACCACCGCGACCCCACCGAAGCACCGGACAACGCGCACAAGACCATGCTGGGCGGCGCGCAGAAGGCCTGGCTGAAACGCGAGCTCAAGGCCAGCACCACGCCGTTCAAAATCCTGGCGATCGGCGGCGGATGGTCGTCGGCGGAGAACGAGAAGGGCGGCGACTCGTGGGCGGTGTACATGGCCGAGCGCAACGAGATCTTCGACTTCATCCGCGACCAGGGCATCACCGGCGTGGTCTGCATCTCCGGCGACTCGCACATGGGCGAGCTCAACTGCATCCCCTGGTCGCATCGCGGAGGCTACGACATCTATGATTTCTGCTCCTCGCCGCTGGCGCAGATGCCAGCCGCGAAGCACACCCGGCAGGTGCCGGAAGTGCGCGTGCGCGACGTGTGGACGCGCACGGTCAACGTCGGCTGCATGCGTTTCGACCTGACCGGGGCCACGCCGACGCTCACCTACACGCTGCACAACGATCTGGGCGAGGCGGTGTGGGATCCGCTGGTGCTGACGCCCGACGACCTGCGCAACGGCGTGCGCACCTGGGACGCCAAGGCCGATCCTGAGGAACTGCAGCGCCTCGAACGCTTCAAGCGCGGCGGCGGATACTACGGCTTCGATCCCGCGAAAGGCTGGCCGGATGCACCGCACTACAGCGAATGAGTGTCGGCATCGATGGGCCGGCGCCGCGCCGCCGGCACCGCGGGAGCCGTCGCGCGGACGGCAATGCGGGCGACGGGCGCCTGCCCATCCACGCCATGGTCGCGCCGTGTCGTTGACGGCCACGCCACGACCGGTGTCAGCGGGCTGTCAGGCCGGCCGCGGCACCATCCCGGCCATGAACAAGACAACGACCAGCCTCATCCTCGTCCCGCTGCTGGCCGCCGGCCTCGTGGCCGGTGCCTCCGCCCTGCCCGCACATGCGGGCAAGGACAACCAGGCCGAAGCGCGCCTGCTGCTCCAGCGCGGCGAGATCCTGCCCCTGGGCCGGATCCTGCAGATCGTGCAGGAGCGCGTGCCCGGCGATATCATCGAGGTCGAACTCGACCGCAGCGACAAGCACGGCTGGGAGTACGAAGTGAAGGTGCTCGCGGGCACCGGCCGCGTGCTCGAGGTCGACGTCAATGCCCGCACCGGCGAGATCCGCAAGATCGAGGATGACTGATGCGCTGCCTCGTCGTCGAGGACGACCCTGACATCCAGGCGGATCTTCGACGGGCGCTGGAGGCCGCCGGTTTCGCGGTGGATGCCACTGGCGACGGCAGGCAGGCCTGGTTCCTCGGCGACACCGAGGACTACGACGCAGTGGTGCTGGACCTGGGGCTGCCCGGCCTGGACGGGTTGTCGGTGCTGCGCAAGTGGCGCGCAGGTGCGCGCGCGTTCCCGGTGATCGTGCTGTCCGCGCGCGGCGACTGGACCGAGAAGGTCGAGGGCATCGAAGCCGGCGCCGACGACTACCTTGGCAAGCCCTTCCAGATGGGCGAACTGATCGCGCGCGTGCGCGGGCTCACGCGTCGCGGCGCGGGACGAACCAGCAACGTCGTCGCGGTCGGCGGACTGCGCCTGGATACCACGCGCATGAGCGCGACCTTCGAAGGCGCACCGGCGCACCTGTCGCCATTGGAGTTCCGCCTGCTGGACCAGCTTGCGCATTCGCCGGAGCGGGCCGTGTCCGCGGGCGAACTCGCCGAACACCTGTATGGCGCCGCCGACGCCGGCGACACCAACGCCATCGAGGCCATCGTCGCACGCCTGCGCCGCAAGTTCGGTGCAGGGATCATCACTACCCGTCGCGGCTTCGGTTACCTGCTGGGCGATCCGCCTTGATCGCGCGCTCGCTGCACTGGCGGTTGCTCGCCGCCGCCGCCGCCGCCATCCTGGTCGCGCTGTGCGTGGCGTGGTGGTTCATGACCTTCCTCTTCGAACGGCACCTGGAACGGCGACTGGAGGACGAGCTCACGCGGGACGGCCTGCGCCTGGTCGCGGCCCTGACGCTGGCACCCGACGGCAGCCCGCTCATCGATCCTGTTCCGATGGACCCGCGGCTGCAGACGCCGGCAGGCGGCTACTACTGGCAGGCATCGACCCGCGCCGGCGCGGTGCGCTCGCGTTCGCTGTGGGACGCCGACCTGCCGCGGCCCGCCAGAGCGCCCGCCGATGACTGGACGCTGCGCCATGCCGATGGCCCGTTCGACGAACCGGTGTCCCTGCTTGAACGCGAGGTGGCGCCGGACGCGGGTGGCCCGAAGGTGCTGATCCAGCTGGCGCAGGACCGCGCACCGCTGACAGCCGCCCGCGACGAGTTCGGTCGCGAGTTGGCGCTGTTCCTGCTGGCGCTGTGGCTCGTGCTGTCCGCGGCGGCATGGCTGCAGGTCCGCCTGGGCCTGCATCCGCTACGCCGGATCCGCGGCGATCTGGACGCGCTGCGCGCCAACGCGCGCGCGCGTTTGCCAGAGGCACGGCTACGCGAGATCCAGCCGCTCACCGAAGCCATCAACTCGCTGGCCGATGCCCGCGAGCGCGATCTCGAACTGGCCAGGCACCGCGCCGCCGACCTCGCGCACGGCCTCAAGACGCCACTGTCGGCAATCGCCGCGCAAAGCCGCCGCGCGCGCGAGACCGGCGCGGCGCAGGCCGCGGATGGCCTCGATCGCGCCGTGGCGGCGATCCGCCGCACGATCGACGCCGAGCTTGCGCATGCGCGTGCGGCGACCATCCGCGGCGCACGCGGCGGCGACACCGACGTGCGCGGCGTGGTCGAACGCCTGGTGACCGTGATCGAACACACCGACCGCGGCGGGCTGCTGGCCTTTACCGTCGACGTGCCCGCCAGCCTGCGCCTGGGCGTGCAGGCCGAAGACCTGTCCGAAATCCTCGGCGCGGTGCTGGAGAACGCCGCTCGGCATGCGCGGCGGCAGGTCCGCATCGGCGGGACGGCAGGTCCGCAGTGGACGGTGATCGCGGTCGAGGATGATGGCCCCGGTTTCGCCGCCGACCGCATCGACGACATGCTCGCGCGAGGCGGCCGCCTGGACGAGTCGTCCGGCACCGGGCTCGGGCTGTCGATCGCGCGCGAGCTGGTGGAAGCCACCGGAGGCCGCCTGGTGCTGGCGGCATCGCCGCTGGGCGGGGCGCTGGTGCGTTTCGAGTGGGGCGCGACCTGACCGATCGTCGCGGGTACCGCGTCAGTCTGGCGCGGACGCGGGCGGTACGAATCGCGCAAGCGCCGCGGCGATGATCGCACGCGCTTCCGCCGCATCACCGAAGCCGTCGAGCACGACCGGGTTGCGTCCCTTCGGCAGGTCCTTGTAGACGCGGAAGAAGGCCTCGATGCGCTCGCGTTCGATCGGCGGCAGGTCGGCGATGTCCCGGATGGCCGCATAGGTGGGATCAACCTTGTCGGTCGGCACGCCGATGATCTTCTCGTCGTGCTCGCCGTCGTCGACCATGCGCAGCACGCCGATCGGTCGGAACCGGATCAGCACCCCCGGATGCAGCGGTTCGCGCGTCAGCACCAGCGCATCCAGCGGGTCATGGTCACCGGCCAGCGTGCGCGGCATCGAACCGTAGTTGGCCGGGTACGCCACCGGCATCGACTGGAAGCGGTCGACGCGCAGCAGGCCGTCCTCGTCGCCGATCTCGTACTTGGTGAAGCTACCCGCGGGGATTTCCACCGCGAGCAGCACTTCCTGCGGGGCCATGGCCGGTTGCGCGGCAAGGAACGGATGCCGGATCGATTCCCCTGCATGTAGCGACGGCGACAGCGGCTGCAGCAACGAAAGCACCAACAGCCACCGACACCATGTGAATCGTCCGGTCATCACTTCCTTCACTCCCAGCAACGGTCGGCGCGTCCGCCGAGGGTCTGCGCACGTGCGCAGGTACGTTCATCGATCCGGCCTTCGCGCGTCTCTTCGATGCGCTTGCCTGCAGCGCCGTCATCCACCAGGCTGAAAGCGTCGTACAGGCGGCCAGTCACGGTGCGCGCTTCGTAGCTCAGGCGATTGCCTTCCAGGCGCAACACCTGGAACAACTGCGTGTCCTCGCCGACAGGCGACATGGTCTCGCGAGCTTCGTCGGCGACGAGATACTGCTTCGGCCCGGCCACCGACACCGTGTAGACCGGCGGGCCGCCGCCATCGCTGGGACGACGCCCATAGACGTGGTCGTGGCCCTGCAACACCAGGTCCACCGAATGACGCTGCAGCACGGGCATCAGCTCGTCGCGCAGCACCTGGTGCCTGTCGTTGCGTGCCTTGCCACGTGGCGAGTAGAACGGCTGGTGGATCAACACCATGCTCCAGCGGTTCGGATTGCCTTCCAGCACCTTGTCCAGCCACTCGGCCTGGGTGTAGGCGGCGTCGAGGTCGAGTGCCGATGTTCCATCGATCACCGCGAAGCGGATGCCCTGGTAGTCGAACCAGTAGGTCGTCGGCTCCACGCCCGCGGCACCATTGCCCGGCAATGCGAAGTGGTGCTTCCACTGCTCGCCGAGCACGCGACGCTCCTGCGGCGTGTCCTCGTGTTCCTCGAAGAACTCGTGGTTGCCGGGCGCCGGGGCGAAGGCCATCGTCGCCAGCGGGCCGGTTGCATCGAACCACTCGCCCCACTCGTCGTCATCGATCGCTTCGCTGACCAGATCGCCTGCAAAAAGGACCAGATTCGAGTTCGATGCGTGGCGCACGGCCTCGTACATCACCCGCGTGACCAGGCTTGCGTTCTTGTTCTGGGTATCGCCGATGTACAGGAACTCCAGCGGCTTGCCCGCCGGTGCCGCGGTACGCAACTGGCGCCATGGGCTCCAGGTGCGGTCGCCCTGCACGCGCCAGGCGTAAAGCGTGCCGGCCTGCAGGCCATCGACAACGGCGTGATGGTGGTTCGCCACGCCATTCGCGGTGGCGAGTGTACGGGTCACTGCGGTCACCCGTCGCGGTGCAACATCGCCATCCCACTGGTCCGGCGATTCCTTGGCAACGGCGATCTCGACCACCGGCGCATCCACCGCGGCATCCGTACGCCAGCTCACCGAGAAGCCGGTCGAGGCATCCTGCATCGGGACTGCAACGATGCGGTCCGGGAAGCCCGTGGGCGCGTAACGGATGACTCCCTTCGGGACCAGCGTGTTGGGTTCGACATGGCGCGTGGCCTGCGGGGCCTCGGCCATGGCCGCAGATGCAGGCAACAGCAGCAGCAGCGTGGATGCCTTGAGAATCGCGAGCATGCGGACCATCTCAGCGTACCCCGCAGGCGGGCAGAGAAAGCGCGCCGGCGATGTCGCGCCAGTCGAACGCCACCATGCCCTGGTCGTCGTGCACCGCGTACAGCACGCCCTCAGGGAAGCGGTCAGACGCCGCCTCGTGCAGCCAGATGCCGTCGGTGTTGGCGACGGCCTTGCCCGCCACCGCGCCGACGTGGTCAAGCGTCTTGCGGTCGAACAGGTGGAAGACAGTCCGCCCCTTGCCCTGCTCGGTGGTGATCCACCAGCCGCCATCGCCGCAGTGCTTGAGCATGATGCCCTCGGACTGCGCCTTGAACACGTCGCGGCCGATCGTGCGTCCGCTGAACCTGCCGGCCAGGTCGTACACCTTCAGCTCGTTGGCATAGGTTTCGTCTTCCTCCGCGATCAGCAACCGGTCGTTGGTGGCGTCGCCCCAGATCGATTCCACCACGCGCAGGGCCCCCTGCTCGCTGGCATCGCCGAACGACGACACCAGGCGCGCCGACAGGCCGTCGCCCGCCGGCGCCACGGCGTAGCGCTTCACGCGCTTGTCGAGCTGCGCCAGCGGCGGCAGGATGTCCTCGCCGTGTGCGTCCTCGCCGGCCATGTATGCGTCGGTGACGTACACGTCATAGCCGCCATCGGTCTTGTTCACCCACAGGCCGTACGGCTTCACCAGGTCTTCGGCGGCAAAGGTCAGCACGTGCTTGAAGTCAGGCAGGTGCAGCACCTGCACCCGGTGGTTGTCGCGCTCCACCACGAACAGCAGGTCGTCGGCCACGGCCACGCCGTTGGGACGCTCGAACTGGCCCTTGCCGGTGCCTACCGAGCCCACGCTGCGCAGCGTCGCGCCGGTCTTGCCGTCGTACACGACCAGCTTGTCGGTGGCCTTGGCGGTGGCGACCACCCAGATCGCACCATCGGGCGCGGCCCACGCCGCCGGCGAATCGATGTTGTCCTCCGGCGTCATCGCGGTCAGGAACGCCTCGGTGACCTCCGGCAGTTCGCGCGTGAATGCCACGACCGGCTGGGCTGCCGGCGGCGTCGCGGCCGCAGGTGTCGCGGGGGCGGCGCCATCGGCGCACCCGGCCAGGCCCAGCGCCAACAGCAGGCTGCCGGCCAGGCAACCCACGGCGATCGTCGTCTTCATCACTTCTTGCTCCCGGGGACTCGCAGCGGAATCGTCTGCATGGAAGCAGGATTCCATAATCAATCTGACATGGTCCTGACATTCCATCCCCGGACATGCCTCCGTTCCCGGGGGCGGACACATCGTGCGCCGGGAAGATGACATCCATGTGATCTCGCGTGCCGTCGCCCGCCCAGGCGCGCCGAGTCGGCCATTGCATCACGGCGCTACCCGCGATGTGGAGATGGCGTCGCAGTGACCATCGCGTGTCAATTCATACGGATGAAACGTTCGCCGGTCACCGTTTCCGCAGGCGCAACGCTTCTCTGCATCCGGGAACCCCCATCATGACCAGCAAGCACACCGTGATCGCGGCGGCGATCGCGTCCGCCCTTTCGTTCGCATGGAGCCAACCTGCTTCCGCGCAGGCCGTCGCCACGGCCGCCATGGGCGAACTCGCCGCCGGCACCATAGTCGGCCATGTCAAGGAATCCTCGCGCGGCGTCTACCTCGGCGGCGCGCTGGTCACGCTGGACGGCACGCAGGTGTCGACCCAGCGCGACGGCAGTTTCCGCATCACCGGCGTGCAGCCGGGCCGGCACGTCCTGCGCATCGACTACCTCGGCTACCAGGGGCGGGACGTCGAAGTCGACGTCGGTGGTGCGGTCGGCACCCGGGTCGAGGTCGAGCTGACCCGCAGCGGCGCGGCCACCGACTTCGACAAGGTCGAGGTGCGCGCGTCGCGCGACGCCCAGGCGATGGCGCTCAACCAGCAGCGCGCGTCGACCAACTACGTCAACGTGGTGTCCGCGGACCTGCTGGGCCAGTTCCCCGACAACAACATCGCCGAATCCACCCAGCGCATCCCGGGCGTGTCGATCGAGCGTGACCAGGGCGAAGGCCGCTACGTGACCGTGCGCGGCGCGCCGAAGGAGTACACCACCGTCTCGCTCGACGGCGTGCCGCTGGCCAATCCCGACGGTACCAGCCGCGGCGTGGAACTCGACACCATCCCATCGGATGTGATCTCCGCGCTGGAGGTGACCAAGGCGATCACGCCGGACATGGATGGCGACGCAATCGGCGGGAACATCAACATCCGCACCCAGAGCGCGCTGGACCGCGACGGCATGACGCTGCGCGCCTCGGCGGCGATGGGCAGGTACCAGCTCGGCAGCGGCGACAACGAGCGCTACAACGCCACCATCGGCCAGCGCTTCGGTGCCGACCGGAACATCGGCGTGCTCCTCTCGGGCTCGTACAGCAAGCAGGGGCGCTTCACCGACAACGTCGAGACCCTGTACGCCCCGGTCGGCGCCGGCTTCGCCCCGACCGAGATCCAGATCAAGGACTACGAAGGCACGCGCACACGCCGTGGACTGACCGGGCGCTTCGATCTCCGCATCGATCCTGGCAACCTGGTGTACTTCGTCGCCTCGGATGCCCGCTTCAGGGACCATGAGTTCCGCGACAACCTGATCATCGCCCTCGACAACTTCTCGGCGACGTCCAACGAGACCACGGGAGAGGCGCGCGCCACCTTCGACAAGGAGCTGCGCGAGCGTACCTACGACAAAAGCATCCGCACCTACAACCTGGGGGGCGAGCACGTCGTGGGAGAGGACTGGAAGTTCGACTGGCAGGCCTCGCAGAGCAAGGCCACCAAGGACACCCATCCGCGCATGCAGTACATCTTCCGTTCCACCGTGCGCCCGCGCATGGACTACGACTACACCCACCACGACTTCCCGACCTGGACGATCCAGGGGCGCCCGGACGCCCCCGCCACCGGCGTCAACCTGCCCGAAAGCTGGTTCGGCTTCCGCCGCCTGAACGATCGCTACGAGTACAATGAGGAAACCGAGCAGGGCTTGCGCTTCGATGCGCAGCGCCAGCAGGCCTTCCTCGGCGACGGCGGCAGCATCAGGTTCGGCGTGCGCGCCCGCATGCGCGACAAGATGTTCGACGATGAACGCTACCGCAATGGCACCGCCGCCGACTTCAACGCGCTGGGCATCACCATTTCCGACATGCTGTGCGACAGCGTGTCCAACAACTTCGACTACTTCCTGACCGGCCGCCGCTTCTGCCGCGACATCTTCGATCGCTATGCCGGGCAGCTGACTGGCAGCGGCAACCATGCACGGCTGCTGGCCGATTCTGTCACCGCCGACTACAGCGCCGAAGAAGACGTTTACGCCGGTTATGTCCGCATCGATGCCAACTGGGACAAGCTGAGCCTGGTCACGGGCGTGCGCTACGAGCGCACCGAAGTGGAAGGCAGCGCGATCCAGTTCAACGAGGACACCGAGGAGATGGCCCCGCGGTACGCCAGCCGCAGCTACGACGAGGCCCTGCCGAGCGTCCACGTCCGCTACGAGTTCACCCCCGAGAGCGTCCTGCGTGCGTCCTACTCCACCGCACTCAACCGCCCGGACTTCATGCACACCGCACCCTACCGCGTGGTCGGCGAAACCGAGAGCTCGGACGTCGCCGAGGGCAATCCCGACGTCAAGGCCGCGTATGCGCACAGCCTCGACCTGTCATGGGAGCGGTACCTGCAACCGCTGGGCCTGGTGTCGGTCGCGCTGTTCTACAAACGCATCAACGACCCGCTGTTCGTGGCCAGCCACGACGAGACGGTGGTGGTGGATGGCATCCAGCACACGCGCAACGTCACCCGCGCCGAGAACGGATCCCGCGGGAGCCTGCGCGGCGTCGAACTGACCTGGCAACAGACCTTCGACATGGCGCCGGGCGCGCTGTCCGGCTTCGGCATCTATTCCAACTACACGTACGCCAAGTCCGACGCGGAGCTTCCGTTCGGCCTCGGCTCCACCGAGCTGCCGGGCACGTCGCGCACCAACTACAACGTGGCGCTGACGTTCGAGAAGTACGGGCTGAATGCGAGACTGGCCTACAACTACCGTTCGAAGTTCATCCAGTCCTTCGACGTCGACAATCCAGAACTGAACGTCTACTGGGGCGACCGCGCCAGCCTGGACTTCTCGGCCAGCTACAGCTTCAACAAGCAGTGGCGCGTGTTCGCCGAAGTCAACAACATCAACGACACCAGGCAGGTGCGCTTCCAGGGCACCCGCAGCCGCGTACTGGAGATGGAAAGCTTCGGTCGGTCCTGGCTGGCGGGCGTCAGCTACAAGTTCTGACCGTTGCCGTCCCATCAACCCCCAGGCGAAGGACCGGCCGCCGCCGGCCCTTCGTCGTTCCCGCCTCACGAGCGCGTGCCTTAAGCTACGACCATCCCCGCCTGGCGAAGCCACCATGCCCGTCATCGAAGTCCGCCATCCGCTCGTCCGGCACAAGATCGGTCTGCTGCGCGATGCGTCGCTGAGCACCAAGGGCTTCCGCGAGCTGGTGACCGAGCTGGGCACCCTGCTCGCCTACGAGGCCACCGCCGACCTCGAGACCGAAGCCGCGACGATGGCTGGCTGGGCCGGCGAAGTGCCGGTGCAACGCATCGCCGGGGCCAAGATCACGCTGGTGCCGATCCTGCGCGCGGGCCTGGGCATGCTGCCGGGCGTGCTGGCCTTGATCCCGGCAGCGAAGGTGAGCGTGGTCGGCCTGCAGCGCGACGAGGAAACCCTGCAGCCGGCGACCTACTTCGAACGCCTCACCGGACGCCTCGACGAACGCGATGCGCTGATCCTCGACCCGATGCTGGCCACCGGCGGCACGCTCATCGCCACCGTCGACATGCTCAAGCGCGCCGGCGCGCGCCGCATCAAGGGCATCTTTCTGGTCGCAGCGCCGGAGGGGCTGCAGGCGCTGGAAGCCGCGCACCCCGACGTGGTCGCGTACACCGCGGCGATCGACGAGCGACTCAACGAGAAGGGTTACATCCTGCCCGGGCTGGGGGATGCCGGCGACCGCATCTTCGGCACGCGCGTGGACTGAGCGGCCAGGCCGGACGGGTGACACCAAACCGGGAACCGTCCTCCCCAGCACGGCGAGCGATGACAGGCGTTTCCTGCGTTGTGGACGACAGGCCGTCCGACGCGACGACACGACGCCCTGCGCCTACCCGCAACGGTCTGCGCCTCCGCCTCGTCGACTACTCTTCCGGCGTCAATGCCTCGATCCCCGCCGCCACGTACACCAGCGGCGCGTTCCAGTTGATCGCAACCTCGTTGCTGGCGTAACTGCAGTCGTGGTCGAGCCACGACAGCGCCGGCAACGCGGACGCATACGGCACCGGACAATCGCCGGCATCCTGCTGCCGCGGATTGGGACCGCCCGACAGCCAGCCTGGCACCGGCGCGTCGACGCCGTCGGCCTGCGACGGCCGGTGATGGACGTGCATCGGCGTGCGCAGGCCCTGCCCGGTCACGAACGACACGCCCAGCGGATTGCGGCCAAGCACGTAGTCCAGCTGTGCCTGCGCCACGTCCAGGTCCCCGCGGCGCCCCGACAGGCGATGGCCTTGCAGCAGGACCATCGCCTGGTTGAGCGCCTGTGCATTGCTGCCCCAGACGAAATCCGCCGGCTGCATCGCGATGCCCCATGCGGACGCCCGCGCCTGCGCGGCCAGGCGTGCGGAAAGCGCGTCGACGGCTGCAACGACGCGCGTGTGCAGCGCCTCGTCCGGCAGCTGCATGCGATGCCGCGCCAGCGACATCCAGCCCAGCGTGCCCACGCGCGCCCACGAGGGCACGTCCGGCGCCCGCGCATGGCGCTCGAATGCGCGCAGGTAGGCGTCCTCGCCGGTGAGCAGGTACAGCTCGGCCGCTGCCCATGCGAACTCGTCGTCGAATGCCTGGTCGCCGTAGGCGCCGGTGTGGACGTCGGCGGGCTGCACGTAGGCCACGTCCGGGTGCGCCTGCGCCCATTCCCACGCCTGCTCCGCGGCTTCGCGCATGCGCGCAGGCGCCCCGGGGAAATGCGCCTCGAAGCGGGCGTACACGCGCGCGGCCTGCGCCATGACCGCGGCGAAATCCAGGCTGGCCGCCGTGCCCTTGCGCACCACGTAGCGGCGCGCCCGCGCCGCCTCCGGCATCACCGTGGCATCGAAGCGCAGGTTGGTGAGCTTGTGGTACACGCCGCCATCGTGCGGGTCCTGCATGTCCAGCATCCAGCGCAGGTTCCACCAGGCTTCGTCGAGCAGGTCGGGGACCGCGTCGCCACTTTCCGGGAGGCCGATGTCGCGTCCCCGGAAGAAGCCTGGGAAGTCCTCCCAGGCCGCCAGCAGGGTGTGCATGGTGATGCCGGAATTGACCACGTACTTGTTGTAGTCGCCGGCGTCGTACCAGCCGAACGGCGCCGAGACCATCGTCCCTGCCGGCCGTCCCGGCGAGACGGCGGACGGATGCACTTCGACCTCGGTGTCGGGATGCCCGGCCGCGCGTGCCCACCGGCCTGCATGCGCGGGATCGAGTGGCATTCCGGCGCGATTGAAGTAGAACGCCTTGAGCGCCGCATCCGCCAGCCCGGCATAGGCCCCCGGCGCGACCGCGAAGGTGTCGGAGGGCGCCAGGCCGTCGACTTCGATGCGATAGCGGCCCGGCGGCAGCCGGCCGAGGTCGGCGACGGCGGCATCTCGGCTGGCGGGCGCCCAGGGCGTCGCGGCTGGCAGCGTACCGCGCAGCACCGGCTGGCCGTCACTGGCAGCGACCACGCGGAACGCGCGCGCGCCGTTGCCGGTCACCACCGCCTGCAGGCGCGCGCCGGGCAGGAAGCCCAACTGGTTCACGTGGATGCCCGCCTGCGCCGACGCGCTGGTCCCGGCAGCCGCGGCGACCGCACCGATGGAGACGCAGGCGAGGACGCAGGCCAAGATCATCGCGCGCGGCGGGGCGGCCAACGGCCGTGTCAGGTCGGGGGCGGTCATGCCCGCATTATGGGCACGCGCTGGACGACGGCTGCCGGACGGGCCGGCCTCGGTCCTGCCGTGCGGTGTCGGCGACCTCCGGGGGGCCGTGGGCGTCGCGATGCGCCCCCCCGGACCGATCCAGCTGGGTCGACGTTGCACGCCGACCCAGCCAGACCTGCGCTGCATCCTGCCTCTCCGTGCGGAACCGCTCCTGCCGGCATCGATCCGTGGCGCCGGCTTGTCCTCGTGGACAACCCTAGCGGCGCAAGCCGGCAACGCAAGCCAAGGGGTGACCGCCAGGCCGTCAATCCCGCTGACGCGACCGGCGTCATCTCTACAGGAACAAGGGTTTGAGCCCTGCCTGCCAAGGGAAGTGGACAACCTGTGTCAATATCGATGACGCGTCAGGATCGCTGACTTTCGGGGCCGTTCGGCGCGCGTGGTATATCTTCACCGGGACTCAGGACGAGCGACCGGCATGAAGCTCAGTACACGCATCCGCACCGCGCGGATGCGGGCAAGGATGTCCCAGGGCGAGTTGGCCGAACTGCTTGGCGTCAGCCGCAGCGCGGTCGGCAACTGGGAAAGCGCGAAGGGGCGCGTGTCGCCATCCAGCGAGCGCCTGTCCGAACTCGCGCTCGCCACCGGGGTGTCCTACGAGTGGCTGGCCACCGGACGCGGCACGCCGCTGGCGCCGATCGACGGCATCCCCGCGGCCGACGCCGAGTTCGTCGACGATCCGATCGAGCGTCGGCTGCTGCAGGCGTTCCGCGCCTGCAGCGACACCTTCAAGCACGCGATCCTGGTGGTGGTGGAAGCGCAGTCGCCGCCGCGCAACCGGCGTTCGGCCGACTGACGCCCCGCGCCGCGGGTCCGCCGGCGATCACGCCGGCGTCCCGACCGCTCCCGCCCCGCCTCAGGAGGCCGTTGCGGCCAGCACCCGCCACAGCCCCGTCGCGGCCATCGCCGCCAGCAGCAGGAAGGTGAGCAGCGTGCCGCCGAAGCGACCCGCGGAATAACCCGAGGCGCGCGCCAGTCCCAGCGCGTGCAGCACGCGCGCGAGCAGCAACCCCAGCCCGAACGCCCACAGCAGGCCGGAGGGCGTGCCCGCCAGCTCCAGCAGCGCCAGCAGCAGCAAGGCCAGCGGCACGTACTCGGCGAAGTTGCCGTGCACGCGCACCGCGCGGGCCAGCTCGGCGTCGCCGCCGGTGCCGATGCCCACCCCGCGCCCCTTGCGCAGCAGCACCACGCGCAGCGACAGCGCCACGTACAGCAGGGCGTGCAGCGACGCCACCAGCAGGGTGATGCGCGGCGTCATGCGTCCGCACCCCCGCGCAGGCTGCGTGCCGCCATCCGCTGCAGCGGATGGGCCGCGGCGAAGCGGCCCTTGTCGTCGCGCGAGAGTTGCACCATGGCGATCTCCGGGTCGTGGGTGAAGAACAGGCGCACGTCGCGCGCCAGCTTGTCGTCGAGGAAGGCCTGCTTCTCGTCGATCAGCAGTTCGGGAAAGCGGTCGTAGCCCATCGTGATCGGCACGTGCACCCACGGCAGGCCGGGCACGAGGTCGGCGCAGAACACCACGCCGCCGTGCGGCTGGCCGTCGCGCAGGTCGGGGCCGAGGATCTCGGCCAGCATCATCCCCGGCGTGTGGCCGTCGCTGTAGTGGAAGCGCACGGCATCGCCCAGCGCCGGCGTGCCGGTGGCGCCATCCTCGACGAACTCGATGCGGCCGCTGGCCTCGAGCAGGCCCGGCAGCGCCGGGATGAAGCTCGCGCGGTCGCGCGGATGCGGCCGCTGCGCGCGCTCCCAGTGACGCCGGCCGAGCACGAAGGTGGCGTTGGGGAACAGCAGTTCCGGCGCCCGGCCCTCGGCCCAGGGCGCCAGCAGGCCGCCGGCATGGTCGAAATGCAGGTGGCTGAGCACCACCACGTCGATGTCGGTGTGCGAGAAGCCGGCTTCGTGCAACGAGTCGAGCAGCACGTGGTGCGGCTCGGCCACGCCGAAGCGTTCGCGCATCGACGGCTCGAAGAACGCGCCAATGCCGGTTTCGAACAGCACCGTCCTGCCGTTGAGCGGCGTCGCCAGCAGCGCGCGGGTGGCGAGGCGGATGCGGTTGAGGTCGTCCGGCGCCGCCCACTTCGTCCACATCGCGCGCGGCGCGTTGCCGAACATCGAACCGCCGTCGAGCTTCTGGGTGTTGCCTTCAATCGACCAGAGTTTCATGTTGCCATCCGGTGGTCCCGCCCGTCGTTCCGGCGCAGGCTGGCGAATCGGAACGCGTGGCGCAAGCGGGTACCGCATGGGCGCAGCGGATCGGATCGTCCCGCCGCAGCGTCGCCGCCACCCCTCTGCCGCCGGGACAGTGGCATCGCGTTCGCCTGGCCGTCAGCGCGGCTTCGCACCGACCGCTTCCACCGCGGCCTTGCCGACCGGGTTGCGCGGATCGCTGCCGCCGCGCAGCACGTTTTCGCGCAGGTCCCACTCCACCGTCTGCAGGTTGCCCCAGACGTGGCTGGACCCGCGCCCGCCGTCGGCCTCGTCGCCGGGCAGCTCCAGCACATGGCCCTTGTCGCGCAGCGCCTGCGCCACCGCCGGCGAGAACGCACCGGTCTCGGCGTCGATCACGTCGGGCATCCACTGGTGGTGGTAGCGCGGCAGGGCGGCGACGGCCTGCGCCTGCAGCCCGGCGTCGTAGCCGAGGATGCCCAGCAACACCATGGTGATGATGCGGCTGCCACCCGGCGTGCCCAGCACCACCACGCGGTCGCCGGATTCCATGAAGGTCGGCGTCATCGAGCTGAGCATGCGCTTGCCCGGCGCCGGCGCGTTGGCGTCGTAGCCCATCACGCCGAAGGCATTGGGCTCGCCGGGCTTGAGCGCGAAATCGTCCATCTCGTTGTTGAGCAGCACGCCCGTGCCCGGCGCGACCAGGCCCGAGCCGAACAGCAGGTTCACCGTCTGCGTGCCGCCGACGCGGTTGCCCTCGGCATCGATGATCGAGAAATGCGTGGTCTCGTCGTCTTCCAGCGGCGTCTGTTCGCCCGACAGCAGGTCGCTCGGCGTCGCCTTCGCGGGATTGATGGTGGCGCGCAGGCCGGCCGCGTAGTCGCGGCTGGTCAGCAGGCGCTGCGGCACCTTCACGAAATCCGGGTCGCCGAGGTAGAAGGTGCGGTCGCGGAAGGCACGGCGCATCGATTCGACCACCAGGTGCACGCGCATCGACTCGTCCAGCCGTGCCAGGTCCCAGCCATCGAGGATCTGCAGCATCTGCGCCAGCGCGATCCCGCCCGACGACGGCGGCGGCGCGGTGGTGATGTCCCACTCGCGGTAGCGGAAGCGGATCGGCTCGCGCTCCTTCACCGTGTACGACGCCAGTTCCTCCAGCGTCCACTGGCCGCCTTCAGCATTGACGCCGGCCACCAGCTTCTCGCCGACCTCGCCGCGGTAGAAGCCGTCGAACCCCTTGTCCGCCAGCAGTTGCAGCGTGCGCGCCAGGTCGGGCTGGCGGAACACGTCGCCTTCCTTCGGCGCCTCGCCCGAGGCCAGGAACACCGCGCGCGTGCCGGGATAGCGCTCCATCACCTCGCGTCGCTGCTGGTAGCCGCGCGCGAAGCGGCCGTAGACCTCGAAGCCGTCGCGGGCGATGCGGATCGCAGGCTGCAGCGAGCGCGACAGCGGCAGCCGGCCATGTGCCTCGGCCAGGCGCACGAACGCCGCGGGCAGGCCGGGGAATCCCGCCGCCCAGGGTCCGTTGACGGCGCGGTCGCGGTCGAAGCTGCCGTCCGGCTTGAGGTAGCGGTCCATCGTCGCCGCGGCGGGCGAGGTTTCGCGCGCATCGATGAAGACGTCCTGGCCGGTCTTCGCGTCATGCAGCAGGAAGAAGCCGCCACCGCCGAGGCCGGACGAGATCGGTTCGACCACCGACAGCACCGCCGACACCGCGATCGCCGCGTCGAAGGCATTGCCGCCCGCGGCCAGCACCTCGAAGCCGGCATCGGTCGCCAGCGCGTGCGCCGAGGCGATGGCCGCGCCGGGCGGATGCGCCGGCCTGGCGGTCTCGGCGGCGAACGCGGGGCCCGCGAGGAAGGCGACGACCAGCAGGACGCGGAACGGGAAGGTCACGAGGCGGGCTCCGATGCGTAGAACTCGGGATGCTCCTGCTTCAGCCGGGCAAGCTTGGCCAGCAGTTGCGGTTCGGTTTCGGGGTGGTCGGCATCGGGGTCGATGCACTCGACCGGGCACACCACGACGCACTGCGGCTCGTCGAAGTGGCCGACGCACTCGGTGCACAGTGCCGGATCGATGACGTAGATGGTCTCGCCCTGCGAGATCGCCCGGTTCGGGCAGGCCGGCTCGCACACGTCGCAGTTGACGCAGAGCTCGTTGATCTTCAGGGACATGCGGTCATTGTAAGCGTTGCGCCACGCGCCGCCATTCCATGTGCGGAACGTGCCGCGGCGGGACTGGTGCCGGCCGGCGTCGCCACCCTGCCGGTCCCGGGCCGATGCGGCCCGGCGGCCGGCGCGAAGTCCGCCCGGCGCTGCGGCAGCGGCCTCGCCTGCGGCTGGAAGCCACGCCGCGGCGTTCGTGGGCCGTTGGCTGGCGGAAGATCGGACGCTGGATCCCCGCCTCCGCGGGGATCACGTTCCGGCAGCCACGCCCGCATTGCGGGCGTGGGCCGAGGCTGGCCGAAGTTCAGACGCTGGATCCCCGTCTTCGCGGGGATGACGTTCGGGCAGCCACGCCCGCTTCGCGGGCGTGGGCCGTCACGTCACTTGGCTTCGACGAAGACGTACTCGACGCCGGCCGGCTCGACCGCCGCCTTGACGCGCTCGCTGTTGGCGGCATCACCGATGAAGACCACGCGCACGCCCTTCATCGTGTTCGGGGTCACGCCCTCGAACGCGGTGACGATCATGTCGGCGGTCTTGGTCGGGTCGAGGCCCGCATAGGCCAGGATGTTGCCCTTCACGATGCCGCTGGCGACATCCATCTTTGCCTTTTCGAGCAGGCGCTCATACCCGTCCTGGTCCTGCGCCGGCACGCGGTACACGTAGGGCGAGTTGGTGATGCCCTCCATGTGGCGCGGCACCTGGTCGTTGAGGTAGTCCTGCCACGCGGCCTTGTCGTCGGTCTTCGGTGCGGCGACCGGCGCCTTCTCCACCTTCACTTCCTCTTCCTTCTTGCACGCCGCGAACGGCAGTACCAGGCACGCGGCCAGCATCAACCTGATCATCAACTTCATTGCGGTACTCCGTGTGGTGTTGGAAAGCATGTCATCGGGCGGCGGCCCGACGCCATTCGGCCTGCATCGCCTCGGCCACGGCCGGTGGCACGAAGCCGGATACATCGCCGCCCAGGCGAGAAATCTCGCGCACCAGCGACGAGGAAATGAAGCCGTACTGTTCCGCGGGGGTCAGGAACAGCGTCTCGACTTCGGGGATCAGGTGGCGATTCATGCTCGCCATCTGGAATTCGTACTCGAAATCGGACACCGCGCGCAGGCCGCGCAGCAGGATGCCGCCGCCGCTCTCGCGCACGAAGTGCGCCAGCAGCGAATCGAAGCCATGCACCTCGACGTTGGGGTGGCGCGCCAGCGCATCGCGCGCCAGGCCCACGCGCAGCTCCAGCGGCAGCGTCGGCCGCTTCGACGGGCTGGCGGCGACGCCGACGATCAGGCGCTCGAACAGCGGCGCCGCGCGATCGACCAGGTCGACGTGACCGTTGGTGATCGGGTCGAAGGTTCCGGGGTAGACCGCGATGCGGTTGCGGGCCGGGCTCATCTGGGCGTGTGTGCGGGCGGGCCTGAAGTGGCCAAGAGTGTAGCAGCGCCGCCGCGCTCAGGCGCCGCGGCGGTGGAGCACGTGCCGCGTTTCCCGGCTTTCGCCCTGCCGGTGCACGTGCCAGCCGGGCCCTGGATCGATGCTGCGCTGCAGCGGCGACTCCACGTACAGCCACGCGTGCTCCGGCATCCACTCCGGCAGCAGGGCCAGCGCCTGCTCCCACAGCCCGGCCGCGAACGGCGGATCGATGAAGGCGACGTCGAAGCGCCCGTGCAGCGGCGCGCGCAGGAAGGCGAGCGCGTCGGCCTGCACCACGTGGACCGCCTCGCCGCCCTGCAACCGCGCGACGGTCTCGCGCAGGGAGGCGCACTGGCGCGCATCGCGTTCGACCAGCAGCGCCTCGCGCGCGCCGCGCGACACCGATTCCAGCCCCAGCGCGCCGCTGCCGGCGAACAGGTCGAGTACGCGCGCACCGGGCAGCACCGGCTGCAGCCAGTTGAACAGCGTCTCGCGGGTGCGGTCGGAGGTCGGGCGCAGGCCCGACTGGTCGGCCACCGGCAGGCGCGTGCCGCGCCAGCGCCCGCCGATGATGCGCACGCTGCCCGGCGCGCGACTCACGGCGCCGGGGCTGCCTTGCGCGCGGCGATGAAGCCGCGCACTTCGCTTTCCAGCACCGGCAGCGGCACCGACCCGAGGTCGAGGATGGTGTCGTGGAACGGCCGCTGGTCGAAGCGCGGGCCGAGTTCGCGCTCGGCTTCGGCGCGCAGTTCGCGCAGGGTGCGATAGCCCAGGTAGTAGGCCAGCGCCTGCCCCGGCCAGGAGATGTAGCGGTCGACCTCGGTGACCACGTCGTGGTGCGCCAGCGCGGTGTGGCTGGCGAGGTAGTCGATCGCCTGCTGCCGGGTCCAGCCGAACTCGTGCACGCCGGTGTCGATCACCAGGCGCGCCGCGCGCCACATCTCGAAGGTGAGCCGGCCGAAGTCCTCGTAGGGCGTCTCGTAGATGCCCATCTGCGTGCCCAGCCATTCGGTGTACAGGCCCCAGCCTTCGCCATAGCCGGAAAAGTAGGTCTGCTGGCGGAAATCCGGGCGCGCCGGCGCCTCCAGTGCCAGCGCCGCCTGGAAACTGTGCCCCGGCGCGCATTCGTGCACCACCAGCGCCGGCAGGTTGTACAGCGGCCGCGACGGCAGGTCGTAGGTGTTGAACAGGCAGGCATCGAGCCCGCCGCGCCCGGAGGTGTAGATCGGCGCGATGTCGTCCGGCACCGGGATGATGGTGAAGCGGTAGCGCGGCAGCGTGTTGAAGGCGTACTTGAGCTGTCCGTCCACCTTCTTGGCGATGTACGACGCGGTCGCCAGCAGTTCGCGCGGCGTCTTCGCGTAGAACTGCGGGTCGCTGCGCAGGAATTGCAGGAACGCCTCGAACGTGCCCTTGAAGCCGGCGCGCGCCATCACCTCGCGCATCTCCTTCGAGATGCGGTCCACCTCGGCCAGGCCGATGTCGTGGATCTCGCGCGGGGTCATGTCGCGCGTCACGTACTCGCGGATCTGGGTGCGGTAGAACGCGCGGCCGTCGGGCAGGTCGCTGGCGGCGATCGTGGTGCGCGCCTGCGGCAGGTAGTCCTCGCGCATGAACGCGAGCAGGCGCGTGTAGGCCGGCACCGCCTGTTGCAGCACCGCCTGTCGCCCCTGCTCGCGCAGCTCGCTGCGCCGCGGCTCGGGGATCGAGGCGGGGATGCGGTCGAACACCGCCAGCATCGGATTGCCTTCGTCGCTGCGCGTGTACGGCACGATGGTCTCGTCGCGCCCCGCCAGCGTCACCCGCGGCACGCTCCAGCCGCGCGCCAGGCCGCTGCGCATGTTGGCGATCTGCTGGTCGAAGTACGCGGGGATGTCGCGCAGGCGGCCGATGTAGCGCTGCCAGTCGGCCTCGGCCTGGAACGGCTGGCGCGCAGCCAGCCCGCCCCAGAAGAACGAGTCGCTGTTGAACGGCGCCTCCCAGGTGCGCCAGGTCGCGCCGTCGTAGTCGGCCTCGAGCGTGGTGCGGAACACCGCGGCGTTGATGCGTTCGCCAGGCGAAAGTGCGTCCAGCGGGATCGCGTCCAGCGCGGCCAGCGTACGCTTCCAGTAGGCGGCGCGGCGTTCCCAGGCCTCGGGCGAGACCGAGGGCAGGCGCGCCGATGCCTGCCAGCGCCCGTCGATTTTTTCGCGCGCGAATTCCTGCTGGCGCCAGGCCCACTCGTCGGTGTACAGCGCGCGCAGCCTGGCATCGGCTTCGTTCACCGGCGCGGCCACCGGCGTCGGCGCCGGTGGCGTCTCCGCGGCGGCGGCTTCGGCGGAGGATGCCCACGACGGCAGCACCAGCACCAGCGACAGGGTCCACGCCAGCGGGCGCGTGCGATCGGCGAAGGGCATCGGGGCCTCCAGCGGGGCAAGGATGGAAACAGCGGGGATGGAACCGCATCCGCACATGAACGCACAAGGCCTGGCGGTCACGGGCGCGGCCGGGATGGCCGAGGACCGGGTGATAGCATGTCCGCCCTTCCGGACCACCCCCGCCGGTCGAAACCGCCGCCCGATGATCCGACTGTTTGGCCGCAAGAAACCGGCTCCCGACGCCTCCGACACCCCCGCGGCCGACACCGCCGGCGAGCGCAGGGGCGGCTTCAGCGCGGAGGAACTGGCGGCGGCATTTCCCGCGGCGGAACCGAAGGAAGCGCCCCCCGCCGCCCGCGGCGAACCGGCGCCATCGCCTGTCGAGCCCTCGCCCGCCGAACCCCCGTCCGTCGCGCCCGTCGTCCCCGCGGCTGGGGCCGGGCACGATGCCGTGGACGCCGCGCCGCCGGCGCCCGCCGGCAAGCCCGGCTGGCGCGAGCGCCTGCGCGGCAGCAGCTTCGCGCGCAGCTTCGGCGGCCTGTTCTCGCGCAACCCCAAGCTCGACGACGACCTGCTCGACGAGATCGAGACCGCCCTGCTCACCGCCGACGTCGGCGTCGCCGCCACCACGCAGCTGGTCGAGGGCCTGCGCAAGCGCATGAAGTCGCGCGAGTTCGCGGATGCCAACGCGCTGCTCGCCGCGTTGCGCACCGACCTGATCGCGCTGCTGGCACCGGTGGCAAGGCCGCTGTCGATCGACGCCACGGCGAAACCCTTCGTGATCCTCACCGTCGGCGTCAACGGCGTCGGCAAGACCACCACCATCGGCAAGCTGGCGCGCCGCTTCCGTGACGAAGGCCGCTCGCTGATGCTGGCCGCCGGCGACACCTTCCGCGCCGCCGCGGTGGCGCAACTGCAGGCCTGGGGCGAACGCAACGGCGTGGCCGTGGTCGCGCAGGGGCAGGATGCCGATCCGGCGTCGGTCGCGTTCGACGCGCTGCAGGCGGCGAAGGCGCGCGGGGTCGAGGTGCTGATCGCCGACACCGCCGGCCGCCTGCACACGCAGCAGGGCCTGATGGCCGAGCTGGGCAAGATCCGGCGCGTGCTCGGCAAGGTCGACCCATCCGCGCCGCACGAAGTGCTGATGGTGATCGACGGGACCACCGGCCAGAACGCGCTGTCGCAGCTGCGCCAGTTCCACGCCGCGGCCAACGTCACCGGGCTGGTCGTCACCAAGCTCGACGGCACCGCCAAGGGCGGCGTGGTGTTCGCGCTCGCACGCGAGTTCGGCCTCCCGATCCGGTTCGCGGGCATCGGCGAGCGTCCCGAAGACCTGCGCGTGTTCGACGCCGAAGCCTTCGTCGACGCCCTGCTGCCGGAAGCGCTCGGCGGGTGAACGCGACGCCAGCCCAGGCCGGAGCCCCGCGGGCGCGCCGGCGCTGGCGGCGATGGCTGCTGGTCCTGCTCGCCGCGCCGGTCGCACTGGTCCTGCTGCTGTGGCTGGTGGTGTGGATCGCGCTGCCGCCCGAACGCATGGTGCCGCTGGTGCTGGCGCAGCTGGGCGAGTCGCTCAACCTCGAGATCAGCGCCGAAGGCGATCCCGCCTCGCACCTCGGTGACCGCCCGGCCTTCGTGGTGCGCAACGTGGTCGCGCGCGAGCCCGGTGCGACGACGCCGCTGCTTCGCGTCGACCGCGTGCTGGTGGCGCTGCCGTGGAGCACGCTGCGCAGCCTCGGCGACACGCTCGACCTCGACCACATCGAACTCGATGCGCCGGTGCTGGACGTGCCCGCCCTGTTGCATTGGCAGGCCTCGCGCCCGCCCGGCGAGACGCGCCTGCCGACGCTCGCCGATGGCCTGCGCGTGCGCAATGGCCGCGTCGATGGCGAAGGCTGGCGCGTCGAATCCCTCGCGTTGTCCGTGCCGCGCTTCGATCCCGCGCAACCGCTGCGCGCGCAGGCGCGCGGCCGCTACGCCGACGACGCGATGCGGGTGCCGTTCGACCTCGCCGCCACGCTGGTGCGTCCCGACAGCGGCCGCGGCTTCGCCCTCGCCGGCCGCGCTTCGCTGGAGCGCGACGACTGGCAACTGCCGGCGTGGATCACGCTGTCCGGTGCGCTGCACTGGAGCGATGGCCTGCAGTTGCTGCCCGCCCGCCTGGGCGCGCACGCGCGCTACGTCTCGGGCGATACCACGCTGCCCTTCGCGCTGGGCCTGCATGGGCCGCTGCGGCGGCATGACGACGCCTGGACCGTGGTGCCGGCCAGCCTGGTCGTGCGCGGCGAAGGCGTGGTGCCGACGTTCGACGCGCGTGGCCGGGTCGCGCTCGGCACGCGGCTGGTGGCAAGCCTCGAGGGCCACATCGCGCGCTGGCCGGCCGACTGGCCCGCACTGCCGCCGCCGCTGGGCCAGTCGCAGGCGCCGCTGGCAACGACGCTGTCGTATCGCGGCGCGTCCGACCTGTCCGATCCGCTGCACCTGCGCGTGACGCGCGACGACGTGCGCTTCGACGGACGGCTGCGCGTGCCGCAGATCTCGGCATGGGCCGCGGCCGCGCGGCAGGATTCGCCGCTGCCGCCGCTGGATGGCCGCCTGGAGGCCGCGCGCATCGAGATCGGCGGCGCGCGGCTGGAGGGCGTGGTCGTCGAATTCGAGGACGACGCACCCGCGACCGGAGCGCCGACGCCATGACCATGACCACGGCGACGGCCGCCAACGATGGCTACGCCACGCGCCTGCTGGCGTGGTTCGACGTCTCCGGTCGCCACGACCTGCCGTGGCAGCACCCGCGTTCGCCGTATCGTGTGTGGCTGTCGGAGATCATGCTGCAGCAGACCCAGGTGCGCGTGGTGATTCCGTACTTCGAGCGCTTCGTGGCCACGTTGCCCGACGTGCGCGCCCTCGCCGAAGCCTCGCTCGACCAGGTCCTCGCGCTCTGGTCGGGCCTGGGCTACTACGCCCGCGCACGCAACCTGCATGCGGCCGCGCGCGCCTGCGTCGAGCGCCACGACGGCGACCTGCCGCGCGATGTCGAGGCGCTGCTCGCCCTGCCCGGCATCGGCCGCAGCACCGCGGCGGCGATCCTGTCGCAGGCCTGGGGCGAGCGCTTCGCGATCCTCGACGGCAACGTCAAGCGCGTGCTGTGCCGTGTCCACGGCATCGAAGGCTGGCCGGGCACGCCAGCGATCGAGAAGCGGCTGTGGGCGCACGCCGAAGCGCACGTGCAGGGCGTGCCCGGCGGGCGCATGGCCGACTACACGCAGGCGCAGATGGATTTCGGCGCCACCTTGTGCACGCGGCACGATCCGGCCTGCGTGCTGTGCCCGGTGCAGCACGACTGCATCGCGCTGCGCGAAGGACGCGTCGAGGACCTGCCTACGCCCAAGCCCGGCAAGCCGCTGCCCGAACGCCAGGCGATCGCGCTGCTGCTGCGCGATGCCGCGGGCCGCGTGCTGCTGCAGCGACGCCCGCCGACCGGCATCTGGGCGGCGCTGTGGTCGCTGCCCGAAGCCGACGGCCACGATGCCGCGCGCGCGTGGTTCGCGGACCACGTCGGCGACGGTTACGACACCGCCGAACCGCTAGACGCCATCACCCACGGCTTCACCCACTACCGCCTGCTGCTGCAACCCCTGGCATGGCGCACGGTCGCGCTGCGGCCCGCGGTACGGGACAATGACGATCTGCGCTGGATCGGCGCCGCCGATCTGGCGGGCCTGGGCATCCCGGCACCGATCCGCAGCCTGCTCGAAGCGCAACTCCCCGCATCGCAAGGCGAAGACACGACATGAGCCGCACCGTTTTCTGCGAATACGAACAGCGCGACGCCGACGGCCTCGACTTCGTGCCGTGGCCGGGCGAACTGGGCAAGCGCGTGTTCGCCCATATCGGCAAGCCGGCATGGGCGGCGTGGCTGGCGCACCAGACCATGCTGATCAACGAGAACCGGCTGTCGCCGCTGGACCCGAAGCATCGCGCCTTCCTCGAAGACGAGATGCGCAAGTTCCTGTTCGGCGGGGGCGCCGAGAAGCCGGCCGGTTACGTTCCGGAATCCTGAGCGCAGCACCGCCTCTCCCCTTCTCCCGCTTGCGGGGGAAGGTGCCGAAGGCGGATGGGGGCGCCGAAGGCGCGAGAAGCGCCCTCGTCCACCATTGTCGAACATCACCCTACTGCGTCGCCTCGGCCTCGCGCTCCTGCACGCGCGCCTCGCGCAGTTCCTTCTCCGATGCGCGCACCGCCTTCACGTCCAGCGGGCGGATCTGCTGGATGTGGCACGGAATGCCCATCGACCCCGGGCTGTTGACCAGCACCTTGTCGAAACGCGCGTAGACGCGATTCATGTTGCTGGTCAGGCCGATCGCGGGCGCATAGGCCATGTCCTGGCAGGGGCCGGTCAGTTCGAGCAACCACGCCTCGCTCGGCTTGGTCCACACCACCAGCGCCGAATCGCCCAGCGGCGTCCAGCCATTGAGGCGACCGAAGAAGTTGAAGCTGCCCACCGGCTCACCGGCGTGCGACTGGTAGAGCGCCAGCTTGTCGCTGTCGCGCAGGTTGCCGTTCGTGGCGCAGGCGGTCAGGCCGAGCAGCGTCGCGCAGGCTGCGGCCAGCATCGGGAGTTTCATGGCAGGTCTCCGGCCGCCAGCACGGCGGCGTTTGGGGGTGGGTCCATCATGTGTCCTGCCGGTTCGGCCGCAAGCGCGCCCGCGGTGGCGGTTCAGCGACGGGTGCGGATCGCGGCACCGCGGCGCGGGTGCGACAATGCGCACATGACCACCGCACCCGGCCACGCATGATGCCCGCCCCCGGTCCGCGCACGGATGTGCGCCACGACGCCGTGATCATTGGCGGCGGCGCCGCGGGCACCCTGGTGGCGATCCGCCTGCTGGCCGCGGGCCTGCGCCGGATCGCGATCGTCGAACCCGACGCCATGCTGGCGCGCGGTGCGGCCTATGCCACCGACCTGCCCGAGCACCTGCTCAACGTGATCGCCTCGCGCATGAGCGCGCTCGACGAAGACCCGGGCCACTTCGTGCGCTTCCTCGCCGCCGAACAGCCCGGCGCCGATCCCGCCACGCTCGGCGACAGCTTCGCACCGCGCCGCGACTACGGCCGCTACCTGCGCCACACGCTGGCCGCGCAGCCCGGCCACGAGACCCTCGTGCACGTGCGCGACCGCGCCGTCGACGCAGGCCGTGACGACGCCAGTGGCGACACCCTCGTGCAGCTCGCGTCCGGCAACACGCTGCACGCCGGTCACGTGGTGCTCGCGGTCGGCAACGCGTCGCGCACCCTGCCCGCCTACCTGCGCCACGAGGGCGCGCGCATCGCCGACGCCTGGGACTACGCCGCCGTGCGCGGCATCGCGCCCGACGCCGAGGTCTGCATCATCGGTTCGGGCCTGAGCATGGTCGACGCCGTGCTCAGCCTCGCCGCCAACGGCCATCGCGGGCGCATCCACGTGCTGTCGCGCCACGGCCTGATGCCGCTGCCGCACGCGCGTTCGGGATCGCAGCATGGCGCGGGCGTCGACGACCTGCTGCCGCTGGGCGTGCCGGGCCGCTGGCGCGCGATCCGCCAGCGCGTCAGCGAGGGCGTGGCCGCGGGCGAACCCTGGCAATGGAGCTTCGACCGCCTGCGCCACCACGGCGAAGCCCTGTGGCGTTCGCTCGACGACGACGAACGCCGCCGCTTCCTGCGCCATGCCGTGCGCTACTGGGACATCCACCGCCATCGCATCGCGCCGCAGGTGGCCGCCGTGCTGGAACAGTTGCAGGCCGCGGGCCAGCTCGACGTCGCCGCCGGCCGCCTGCTCGGCATCGAGCCCGATGCCCACGGCGGCAGCCGCGTGCGCCTGCGCCCGCGCCACGCCGGACAGGAACAGGCGCTGCACGCCGACTGGATCGTCAATGCCACCGGCGTGGAAACCAACATCGACCTGCGCCCCGGTGAACTGATGCAGGCACTGCGCACGCGCGGCCGCGTGCTGCCCGGCCGTCACGGCATCGGCATCGCCAGCAGCGGCGTCGGCCAGGTACTCGACGCCCACGGACGCCCCGACCCGCGCCTGCTGGTGCTGGGTGCGCTACGCATCGGCGACCTGTGGGAAAGCATCGCCATCCCCGAACTGCGCGTGCAGGCGCGGCAGGTAGCGGAACACATCACCGCGCGCGGCTAATCCGCTTGCCTCGCCATCCGCGGATCGTCGTCCCGCACGCGGATTGCGACGCCGCATGCCCGAAGGGCACGATGCGCGCCCGAGCGAGGCGACGCACCACGGGCGGCGGACCGGCGGCCCCTCCGCGAGCGCAGGTGCAGCGAGCGCCCCGAAAAGATCGAAGGGGGAAAGCGCCAGCAGCGCCGCAATCCCGCGGCGCCCGCGACGGCTGGATCAACCTCGCGGAACAGGGGAATTCCGTCTGGCGCCGTGCGTTGCTGGCAGCCGTACATTGCGCCCCTGCCCGCACCGCGCCTATCGGCAACCTGCGCACCGGCGTGTCAGGAAAATCCGACGCGTGCGAAGCGCCCGGCACGAAAAAGCGAACCTGACGCCGGTTCTCCCTGTGCGTTGCGCCGCGTAGGAAAAGCCTGAAAACAAGAAGCCCCGCTTCGGCGGAGTTTTTGTTGAGCTAGAACTTTCCCCGCAACGCAATTCGCCTGGCTGCGGCAGCTTTGCCAATCCGCCTCCGTAGCAACCAGTCGTGCTGGCATCGCGTCAGTTCAGCTGCGGCATGAGCGATGAAGCCCCATTGAGGTAGCGTTCTTACCCCCGTCACTAAGTATCGAAACTCGTGTCGACCATGCACAGGGGCAATCAACCGGATTGCGTCGACGTGGAAGTCGTGGAGCGGAACCAATCGATCAATCCTTCGTCGCTGCGCCTCTTGAAGCAATGCAACTAGGTCATGGCCATAGGGCTTGAGTCTCAGCGCGTCGAGGGGCACGCCGCGCGCCAGCAGGAATGCTTTCAGGGAAAGCTCGATGGAGTGGCCAACCAACATGAAGGCCGGCGCGGAATGCTTGGGCGGGTCTTTCGCCGCCATGACCAGCCCAGCCGCTGCCCTGTACTCCTCGGCGAAACGCAGGAGACCGAATGGCGACGTGACGCCTGGCGTGTTCACCGCAACGGATGGGCCGATCATAGACAGCACTCCAGCACGGACATAATACGGACATGAAAAAACCGCCTTTCGGCGGTTTCGTCTTAACCCATTGATTTCAATGGTGGCCGGGGAGGGAATCGAACCCCCTACACGGGGATTTTCAATCCCCAAGAAGCAGAAACGGCAATCCCTGCAGAATCAACAAGTCCGGCACCTGAAAGCGCTGAATTAAGCGGGTTTTTTCCGGTTCAAGGGGACATATAGTTGCAAAGGGACTACGCAGGTAGTACAAAGATTACCGGACTATTGCCGGACTAATTTGACCCCGTGGCCCGACTCAGGCTGACCGATACGAGCGTCCGAGACCTGCCCGCAGCGAGCGGCGTTAACCGGGTCGATTACGACATCCCCGCACCTGGTGATAGAGACTTCGTGAAGGGCTTCGCGGTCCGCACCAGCTCGATCGGCACCAAGCACTTCCTCCTGATCTACGTCGCCAAGGAGACCGGTCAGGAGCGCCGTATGGTCCTGGGCGAGTTCGGCCCTGCCCCGCGCCTCACCGTCTCCGCCGCCCGCCGCTTGGGCGCCGAGAAACGCGCGCTGGTCGACCTCGGCCGGGATCCGTGGCTGGAGGCGAAGCAGGCGCGCGCTGCGGCCGAGAAGAAGGCCGAGAAGGAAGTGGCCAGCCTAGGCAATCTGCTGGCCGCCTACGTCGAGCACCTGAAGGCCTTGGGCAAAGCTAGCTGGCGCGAGGTCGAGCGGGCGATCGACCGGCACATCACGCCGAAGAAGAAGCTGGCGGCCACGCCGGCCGACCAGGTCGCCGTCGACACGGTCATGCCCGTCTTCCACGGGCTCACCAAAGAGGGGAAGCTCCGCGAGGCGGAGAAGCTGCGGGCATACCTGCGCGCGGCGTACACGGCTGCCCGGAAGGCCCGCACGGATGCCACCATGCACGCCTTCGCCGGCTTCGCGATCCGCGAGAACCCCCTGCAGGACTTGGACGTCTCCCGGCCGCGGGAGGCCGCCGAGAAGGCCGCCGAGGCCGCCAAGGTACGGAAGTGGGCGCTGAGCGAGGATCAGCTGCGCGCTTACTGGCGCCGGATCAGCGTGGACACCCCGGCCGGCGCCCTGCTCCGCTTCCACCTGCTCACCGGCGGCCAGCGGATCGAGCAACTGGCTAGGCTCACCGTTGACGACTACGACGCCGACACGAAGACCGTCACCCTGCGCGACACGAAAGGCCGCCGGCAGCATGCGCATGAGCACGTCGTCCCCCTGCCCCCGGATGCGGTGAAGGCGCTTGAGGCGATGCGCCAGCCGCGGCAGGACGAAGCCGGCAAGACCATCCCGCCCGGGCCCCACCTGTTCACCCTGACCGACGGCGACGCGCCGGTGGCGTACCACGTCGTCTGGGAGGCGATTCAGGAGGTCGCCAAGGCAATGGTCGAGGCCAAGGAAGTCCCCCGCCCCTTCACCCCTGGCACGATCCGTAAGACCGTGGAGACGCGCCTAGCCGCGAAGGGCACGCCGGACGAGGTACTCGCCCGGCTGCTCTCGCACGGCCTCGGCGGCGTGCAGGCGCGCAACTACAACGCCCACCGGTACGACGACGAGAAGCGCAGCGCGCTGAAGAAGCTGCGCGCGCTGCTCGATCCGCCGAAGGGCAAGGTCGTCGAGTTCCCGAAGCAAGCGAAGCAATGAAGCGATCGCAGCACATGCGACAGCCGCAAACAGAATCGGGCTCAGCCCGGCAAAGCGGCGGAACCGGGTGTTAGAGGCACCCGGCCCGCCTTCCACAACCGTTCCGCTGGAGAACGATCATGGCAATTGAAAGTGTAGCAACCCTTGAGTATGTGCAAATTCCGGCTGAGGCGATCCCGACCTTGCGATGGGCGCTTCTGCACGGCCTACACGCGATCGCGGAGATTGATCGATCACGATCGCATTTCGATCTCGCAAATATAGGCGCCGAGGTCAATCGCGAAGCGTGCCCGCAGTCATCTCTCGCGTGCGAAGGGGATAGCACGCGATTCGCAGAGGCTCTGCTGTGGCTGGAACATGCCCGTGCGGTGGAGGAGACCTGACCATGAACCCGAACCTCCGCGACGAGCTTGCCGAGATCCTTCGCGAGGGGATGCAACCCTCGAAAATCGTGGTTTTGCCGACAGGCGAAACCTTCAGCAGTGAAGCTCTCGCCTTGGCACGCTTCTACGATAAAGCGATTGGCGAGCAACGCTACGCACTCAGAACAGTCGCGGAGGCCTTCGGCGCGAGCATAGAGGAGGATCATCAATCATGACCGTCCCGCAGCACGAACTGAAAGCTCTAGCTATAGAGTTGGCAGCAGCATTACCAGAGCCGCCTCCGAGAAGGGTCGAGATCGTTGCCGGTGAACTGTTAAGCAGCGAGGCCATGGGCATCGCCAGATCCTACGAGCTTGCCACGCCACTGCAGCAGCGTGCACTGGGAGCCGTCGTGGCCAGTTGGGAGAAGACACCATGACCGCGCAGATAATCCAGTCTCCGCAGATGTTCAGCGAAAAGGATTCGATGGAAGTGTTAGTGCGATTGACCATGGAAAAATTCGCCCATGACGGTACGCACTTGACGCTTGAGGAAGCGCTCAAGATGCAGGCTGTTGCTTGGCAGCGCGTCCAGAACGCATTCCGTCAGCTCCCAGATGTCGGCGTGAGCGAGAGAACCTGACGCCCAACCCGCACCTAGCTCGACGGAGCGAAAAGCCGGAACCCTACCGGCCTGGTGCGGGACTTTAGGGGCGCGGAGGGACGCGTGTAGTGACGAAGAAGAGCACAGAAGGCTTTCCATCTCTCGACGAAATCGACGAGGTAATCCGCTCACTCGGCGAACGGACTACGCTACGAGAGATCACTTCGAAGTGGATCAAGAACGCGCCAGGCGACCTATCTGCCGATGGCCGCATTGAGCGCATTGAGCACGCCCTTCTCTGCCGCAGATTCTTTCTTGACTTACTACCTGGCCTAGGCTCGACAGATGAGACAGAAGACCGTCTAAACGAAGCATTTGACGCGGGATTTGAAGATCTAGTTCAGCTGTACCTACGAACCAACGAATGCGCCATTCGGATGATGCAAGGCCTTGAGGCTCTACTTGTTGACTATGCCGTAGTTCCAACTGCAGCAGAGATTCGAAGAGAGCAAACCTCAACAGGTGGAAAGGCTCGCGTCCTGAAGAACCAAGAAGCCGCCAAGAAAGCTGCTGTCATGGAAAAGATCCGAGACGGATGGCTGAAGCTACAGGAACCCGGTTCGACATATTCAGGGGACGCTGAGTTTGCTCGTCAGATGCATGCTAAGCACTCGGAAACGCTGAAGTCAGAACGTTCGATCCAGAACGCAATCACTCGCTGGCGAAAGGCAAGGAATGGCGAGTTATGAATCGCACATCAAAGAAAGTGGCATCTTTAAGCGCCAAGAGAGTACCTGGCGTCCCTCGCCATGTTGGCCCAGCATGGAGCTTGGACGATGGCGAACTTGATCGCTTTGATCGGCACTTCAGAGTGTCCGAAAAGATGAAGAAAGCCCTGCCGCACATCATCGAGAGCGAGCACGATCTGCTTTTCTCAGCGCTCGGCGCGGCCCTTTGCTTCCATGAACTCAGCGATATCGTCGATCGACTAGCACATGGAGATCCGGATCAAATAAACATTGACGATATAGCCGATGACCTCAGGTACACGCGCGTTGGCTTCGAACTTGCTTTGCGCGCACTCGACGAACAAATCAAGGGCCGAGGCCATTCATTCGACCTGAGAAAGAAGGGCGCAGTTGCGCGATGGAAGAACGATCCAAAGGCCCAGGCGAGAGAAGAAATTCGTCAGATTTGGGAACAGTCTGGAAAGCCGCGCGGAACACCCTTTGCCAGAAGGATGCTTATCGAACATCCAGACGCATACACTAACGAGCGATCTCTTGCTCAAGCTATCGAGCGTTGGCTGAAGCAAGAATCATCCAGCTAGCAGAGTGTCATCGTGCTAGCTGGATGACCACAAGCCGTGCTTGATCCATATATTGCCTATCCCTGTAGCACTTACACAGGGATACGCCATGACACTGCAAGACGAGAAGTTCACCACCGGTGAGCTGGCACTCAAGCTCAAGCGGGCGCCGGAGACGCTGGTGCGTTGGCGCAGACTTCGACAAGGGCCGCCCTACATTCGGCTGCAGGGGCGAGTCCTGTATGACAAGGGAGCTGTAGAGCGCTGGCTGCAGGATCAGAGTGTCCAGGCGGGCTCTCCATGAGCGGGTCGATCGCGGACACGGCCGCGCTGATGAAGCAGGAAGCCGATGACTTCGCCGATCTGGTCGCATCGGTCGAGGAGTTGGCCGGACTGCTCTACACCGCGCCGGACGCGAATCGTGACTTCTGGCAAAGCGAGATGCAGGGCCATCGCCAACTCAGGATCGAGTTGCTTCGCTACGCAAGGCTTTGTGAGAGAGCAGAACGCGCGCTGGCCAAGGGCTTGAAGCGCAAGCGCTGGCGCGTGCAGGCATGAGCGCCGCCGATCAGCACCTGGCCGCTCAGGCCGCACTGTACGGCCCGTCGGCCCAAGAGCAGGCATCGGCCATGCCAGAAATCGGCGAAGGCCTAGCCGCGCAGCTGGTGGAACTCTGGCGCCACCCGACACCGGAGCGTGCCGAGCGCATGGCAGCGAACCTCGGCGGCGCGCAGCGCGCGGTCCTGCGGCTTCGCGAGGCCCTGATCCGCGAGGGCTCTGGATGATGACGCCTCCAGACGAACGAAGCCCGCACAAGGCGGGCTCCGGGAACTCGTTTGGCGGCGACGTTCCCGGCGATGATAGCGCAGGAAATGTGGCGCAGCGAAGCGCACCGTTCCGGTTCTCTGGAAAGCTCCTGTTCCTCCGCCGTGCCTGTTGCGACAACCGCCTCCTGCAGTCGGATATTGCCGTGCTGTCCGTGCTGGTCGACCACGCGAACAAGGCGACGGGCATCGCCGACTACCAGAGCATTACCAGGATCGTCGATGAGTCCAGCGTGCCGAGGTCAACTGCGGTTCGCGCGATTAGTCGGCTCGAACAGACAGGTTGGATCGTGCCGGCCAAGCGATTCGGAGCCACCAGTTCCTACTCGCTGACCAGTTCCACGCCCGGAACCGGTTCTGATGCCACAACTGGTGTCATGCGCGGGACTGGTCACGCGATCAAAACCGGTGCCATTCGCAACCTCAAGCGAGGGCAAACCGGTGCCACGCTCGGAACCGAACCAGTCCCATGCTCGGGACACATACAGGGGTTACAGGAAAAGCAAAAGCTACAGGAAGAGCGTACGCGCACGAGAAAAAAAGCAACCGTCAATCTGCCGAATTGGCTTCCTGCTGACGCTTGGAAAGCATGGACGGAGCACCGTGGGAAGAAGTTCTCAGGCAAAGCCCAGAAGCTCGGGATCGCCAAGCTGGAAACGCTCCGCGCTGACGGCCACGACCCTGCCCGACTGATCGACCTGGCGATCGAATCCGGCTGGAGCAGCTTTTACCCCCGGGACAGCACGAGAACCGACCAGCGCACTCGGACGACCGGTGCCGTCATGCGCGATCCACGGGGCGAAGACGAGATCCTCGCCGCCAACCAGGCCGCGCTTGCACGCGTTGAGGGTCTGGCATGACCGCCTACGACTGCCCCATGCACGGCCGGTACGAGAAGCTGCAGCCGATCCCCGGGCTACGGATGCCGGAAGGACTCAGGACGAGCTGCCCGCAGTGCCAGGAAGCACGGATGGTGCGCCAGGCAACGCTGCAGGCGGACTACGACCGGCATCGCCGTCGCTGGCACCACTGGCTCGACTCCAGCGGAATCCCGGCGCGTAACCGCAACCGCACGCTCGCAAACTGGACGCCCCGAGGCGCAGCGCAGGAGCTGGCCGGCAAGATCATCCATCGGTACGCCGACAATCTCGCGGCGAACGTCGACACCGGCGACGGGCTGACCTTGAGCGGGCCCCCGGGGGTGGGCAAAACGCACCTGGCTACGGCCCTTGTGTCGGCTGCGGCGGTGCGCGGTATCCATGGCCACTACGTCTGCTGGCCGGACGCGGTCGAGCGGCACAAGGCCACCTTCGGCCGGAGGGACGCCGACGACATCGACCTGATGAGCCGCCTGCAGCGCTGGCCGCTGCTGATCATCGACGAGATCGGGATGCGCACCAGCAGCGACTTCGAGCGCGGGTTGCTGTTCGAGTTGGTCGATGCTCGGTACCGCGAGGAACTGGCCACCGTCGTTGCCACGAACCTCACGCCTGATCAGTTGGACACGATCGGCGAGCGCACCGCAGACCGTCTCCGGGAGGCAAACGCGACTGTCGTCATCCCGGGCACCAGCCGGCGCACGGAAGCCGCAACCGACGAGGCCATCCGATTTGCACCGTGGGCGCTCCAGGAGCCTGTGAAGCCGGTCGAGCGGATGCAACTCTCGATGGATGGCGCGCTCGAGGAGGTGACCCTCACCGTCGACGATTCGAGGGCGTGGTGATGGGCGCTGTCTACGACTTTGCCACTGGCCGGCTGCTGTACCTGGCCCCAGATCGTCCGCCACGCTCGAGTAGCGAACGATGCTGCCGCTGGTGCGATGACGTCTTGCCAGACGAGCACGGGCGTCCAGGGCCGCCGAGGATGTACTGCGGCGCCAACTGTCGCCAGCAGGCTGCGCAGGACCGGAGGCGGCGTGGCTGACCGGTGTCCGAACTGTGGCTGGCACCTGCTGCCCATCGATCCTCGCGCCGCGAAGGTGCTTGAACTGCGGAGGTGGTGCGCTGAGCAGGATCCGCCCCACTGGATTGGACCTGGGGACGTGGTGACCGAAGAGGCCGCCGCGGCAATGGCGAAACGAGCTCGGAACACCTTGCGCAGTTGGCGCGCGACAGACCAACGCCTGAAGTTCGTCCGAGTCAACGGAAGCGTTCGCTACCGGCTCGAGGACATCGCCGACTTCCTGATTTTGGGTGATGAGAAGTGCTGAAACCTGCTGAAACCTGACGGGCGTCGATCCACGTGGAGTGGCAGCCTGACTGCAGGGTCGGAGGCGAGTCGATTTCCTTACGCCGGGACAGACACCGCCTCCGCTCCCTCCCTACATCGCCAACGGCGACACGCCCAGAAGACGAGAAATCCATGCGCACCCACTTCACCGACCTGACCTTCGCCCGAGCGGTGATCACCCTCGCGCTGGCTGATGGTGGTCCCGGCCAGTTCGAGCCCTTCGCGATCAAGCGCTGGGGTGCTCAAGGCGGCCTGATTGCCAAGGCTGCGGTTGGCGGGGTGACCACTGCCGACACCGGTGCCGATCCGTCCACCGTCTGGTTCGAACGCGTTTTCGAGGCGTCGATCCTCGGCAGGCTGCAGGGCCTGCGGCGCGTTCCGTGGAGCGTGCGGATGAACTCGATGGTCTCCGGCGCACGCGGCTTCTGGGTCGGGCAGCTGAAGCCGATCCCGCTGAGCAAGCCCGCCGTCGAGGGTGCCGAGCTGAGAATCGCCAAGGTGGCCAGCATCGTCGTCGCCACGCTGGAATCGCTGCAGGCCGGCGGCCAGGTTGCCGAAGAGGCACTTGATCGCGACCTGCGCCGCGCGGTGACCGAATCGCTCGATGCGGCGTTCATCGACGCAGGTAGCTCGGGCATCGCGAACACGCAACCGCCATCCGTGACGAGCGGCGGCATCCTGATCCCCAGCGTCGGCGACGTCGACGAGGACATCCGCGCCGCAGTCGATTCTTTCCAGGGCGACCTGTCGCGCGCCGTGTGGACCACGGACCCGAAGACGGCCGTCGCCATCGGTCTTTCGGAAGATGTCACCGGCGGCCGCAAGTTCCCCGAGGTCGGTGCTCGTGGTGGCGAGTTGGCTGGTATCCCGGTCGTCACGACGACGGGAAGCCCGCTCGACAGCACCGGCGGCCAGCTCTCGCTGATCGACCCGACTGGCATTGCCTACAACGCGGATCGGGTCGAGATCGAGCGCAGCATGCATGGGATGCTGGTCATGTCGGACGATCCGGAAAACGACCCCTCGCCGCTGAAAGTCAGCATGTTCCAGACCGAATCCGCGGCGCTGAAGTCGGTGGTCTATGCCAACTGGGATCCGCAGCGAGCCGGCGGCGTCGTGACCATCACCGGCGCGCAATACGGCGGTCAGGTCTCCTGAGGACACCGCCATGTTGAAAGCGGACGCCACCCCGAGCATGACGCGCCACCTCCAGCCGACCGAGTTCTCTAACTGGAGCGTGGTAGTCGGCGTCCGCATCATCCAATCGATTGATCGCTTCACCAGGAAGGCGCGAGAGGCGAACGTGCAACGGGTGGAGGTAGAGGCCAGCCATTCCGAGGACACCGATCACGTGATCGTGTACGGCGAGGTAAATGGCGACGTGGTGGTGACCGATGCCTTCGAGTTTCCTGCTGAGTGCTGGAGCGATCGCTTCCGTGACCACGTGGAGCGCCGCTTCATGGAGGCTGCGAATCCATGAATGCCGCTACCCGAACGGTCAGGCTGCCACCAAAGGAGGCGCTCAAACCCAACGTGGTGGTTTCTCTCCACGGGAAGGGCCCGCGACGTGAACGCAGAGATGGTGGTGTCTGGTACGAGAAGGCAGGCGACGGTGAGACGTTCTGGCTCGATGCGACGGCGGAGCGGATGATCCATGGCGTCGTGTCGACCGGGACAGTGAATACACACAACTACTCACTCGACCCGGCTGGGTGTGAGTTCAAGCTGCCAGTACCCCTTTTGTTCCGGCATGCCTTCAAGGCTGGCTCGAGGACCTGCGTAACCAAGAATCGTGATGAGGCAAAGATCGGCAGCATCGTGTTGATCAGGCGATCCAAATGGCAAATCTACATTCAAGCAACGATCGATAAGTCCTTGGCCGGAGATGCCGTCTGGAGGTTCGTGGTTTCCGGAGAGGCAAGGAGCATGTCTGGCTCGGCGGTGAGCACGAGGCTGCGAGGCGTTGTGGACGGAGTGGAGTACTACGACAAGTGGATCCTGGACGAGGGTTCAATCACGCGGAAGGGCGCGAACCCCGATTGCTGGTGTGAGCCCTACAGGCCCGGCTTCACGGAGGTGCCGCAATGGGGCGTTTGAAGACCATCAAGCCACGCATCCAGCAGGTGCAGAGCCGGCTGGCCACGCCCACACGGGTACGGGAGAAGCGAATCAACGGGCGACGCCTGCAGAAGCGGCGCTTGGCCGTCTGGTCCCGTGACCCCCACTGCGCCCAGTGCCGAGAGCTGACGTCCTATCCCAGCGGCTTCCACCTCGATCACATCGTGGCCCTTGGCAACGGCGGCCAGGACACGGACGAGAACAGCCAGGTCATGTGCATCCCCTGCCACCGCAAGAAGTCGAAGGAAGACCTGCAACTGTTCCACGGCCACAGGTTCCACGGGGGGATGGGTTCGAACTGAAAAGGCCAATCGACGGCAACCCGTCTCCCTCCCACGCGCATTTTTTTTCCGTGATTTGAAAAATCAGCAAATGAACCCGTTTCTGCTCAAAAACCCCGAGGAATCAGCCTCGGAACCTCATTTTGAATAGCTGCCAATCGTGCCCCAACTCGGCATTTATGGGCAGGAATCCGATTTTCGTCCCGAGTCGCTTCTAGGCCTCACCGGCCTCTGAAAACAAGGCGTTTTCGATGTCTACAGCTGCTTCAATCGACGTCACCTTGACCGCCAACGTCGCGCGCTACCGCGCGTCGATGCTGGAAGCCGGTCGGATCACGAATCAGCAGCTGGCGGGTATCCGCAAAGACGTGGCCTCCACGTCGCAGTCCTTCCAGACCTTCAACCGCGCGCTCGGCGGGTTCGTCGGGTTCCAAGCGCTGAAGCGGGCGACGGTGGACCTGTCACGGGTCGCCGATCAGTTCGCCAACATCCAGGCGCGGATCCGGCTTGCGGTCGGTGAAACTGAAAACCTGAACGCCTCGATGGGTGAGGTGTTCAAGATCAGCCAGCGCACCTACAGCTCGTTCGATTCCACAGCCACGCTGGTCGCTCGCACCACGCGCGCGCTGGTGTCCAATGGCGAGGCATCCGAGGTCGCCTTCCGGAAGTCCCTGAGGCTGTCGGAGGCGATCAACAACGCGTTCCTGGTGAGTGGCGCGACCTCGCAGGAATCCCAGAATGCCATCATCCAGCTGAGCCAAGGCCTTGCCGCCGGCGCCCTGCGGGGCGAGGAATACAACTCCGTCGCCGAGCAAGGGTCGCGGATCACGCAAGCGCTTGCCGAGCACCTGAAGGTCACCACGGGCCAGCTGCGCGAAATGGCGAAGGACGGCAAGCTCACCGCGGACGTGGTGACCGGCGCCCTGCTGGCGAGCTTCGGCAAGCTGCAGGAGGAAGCCGGAAACATCCCGCTGACGATCGGGCGCGCGAAGACGCAACTCGACAACGCCTTCACCACGTTCATCGGCGAGGCCGACCAGGCATCCGGCGCCAGCCGGGCCGTTGCCGCCTCCATGTCGTCGCTTGCAGACAACCTGAAGCCTGTCGTCGATACGCTCGGACTGGCCGCAGTCGCAGCCACTTCGCTTGGCGCCGTGAAGCTGAGCAACAGCACTGCCGACTGGGTTAGAGGGCTCGTCGCTTCGCAGAAGGCGCTGGAGTCGCAGGCGCTAGCAGCTCGCGCCGCTGCCGCTGAGCAGGTCAAGCGCTCGGCCCTGGAAGCGCAGTTCGCGGTGATGGAGGCGGAAAAGGCCCGGAGAACAGGTGGGCTGATCTTGCTCGAGCGGGAAGCGACCATTGCCAGATCGGCGCACGAGGCAGCAGTCCGCAGGCTGGATGCGGCGGAGAAGCAACTCGCGGCAACCCAGTCCCTGACGCGCCGCGCCGGCTCAGCCGTGCTTGGTCTCTTCGGCGGCCCGGTCGGGCTGGCGGCGATGGTCGCAACGACGGCAGCGTCATGGCTGATCTTCCGCAACAACACTCAGGAAGCCCAGCAGGCGCTGGTCGAGTGGAGCGGCGCCGCGGACCAGGCAATCGCCAAGTTCTACGAGCTCAACAAGGCCCAGCAGTCCGGCGCGATCCTGCAATTGCAGCAGCAGATCGAAGAGCGGCGCCGGGAGCTGTCGGAGATCCTCCGCAACATGGCGATGGTCGGCGGCCCGGACGAGAACATCATCTCGGAACGCGACTACAAGTTGGCGGTCCAGTACGCGGAAGCCATGCGGCAGTTGGAGGCGCAGTGGTCCGCTGGAAAGCTGTCCGCGGACGAGCTGTCGAATCGGGTTGATGCCCTCAACAAGCAGATCATCGGCGGCTCCGAGTCGTCGCGCTACTTCGCTTCGTACCTGACCGAGCAAGGCGCCGCACTTGGCAGCACCAGCCGGGAGGCCCAGTCGCTGCAGTCGCAGCTCGACACGATCACCGGCAAGCAGCATGCCGCCGGGAATGCCGCCCTCGCCCACGCGAACGGCCTCCGCACCCTGAGCAACGCTGCCAGCTCGATGGACTGGAAGGGTCTGGACGGGTGGCTGGAGAAGCAGCGCGAGGCCGCAGGGGCGCGCTACTCGCAAGCGGCACTTGGCGAGGTCGGCGCGCTGCGCGAGCAGTTCGAACAGCAGCTTCTGAAGGACCAGGCCTACACGAACGCCACGCGGGAGCAGGTTGCGGCCCGCCGCGCGGAGTGGAACGCCATCCAGAGCACTATGGAGGCGACCAAGGCGCTGGAAGAGGCCAAGAAGTCCGAGGCCAAGGCTGCCAGTGCAGCAGCGCGCGCGAACGACGACGCTGCCCAAGGCGTGCTCCGGGCAGCGCAGGCGCGGCAGCAGGAGTACAAGCTGGAACTGGCCGCCGGAGACAGCCTGAGTGCCAGCCGACGCGAGCTGTTGAAGTTCGAACTGGAACTGCGCGACACGAAAGACAAGTACCTGAAGGCCGCTGCGGGAACGATCCGCGCCGTGCTGCAGGAGAACATTGCACTCGAAGACCAGATCGATGCGACACGGCGCCTCCACGAAGCCAAGCTGCGCTCTCTGGCTGTCGATCGGCAGATCGCCGATTACCGCAACTCGATGCAGCAGGGCCACCAGCGCGATCTGGACGCGATCCGCTTCGGTGGCAACACCGCGCGCTGGAACCAGATCGCCGGCGGGATCGGCGACGACTTCCGGCAGCAACGGCTGGGCATCGATCGGGAGATGCAGGATCGGCTGGCCACGATCCCGCTGGAGCAGATGGCCCGTCGGAACGAGGAGCAGCAGAAGTACTTCGAACTGCTCGGGAAGACCGTCATCGCCGAGGCAGAAGCCCTCGGACAGGCCCGCAAGAACTACGAGGAGGTGCTGGAAGCCCAGGCCAACTGGATCAACGGCCTCCGCTCCGGCATCGAGGACTACATTGCGGCGGCGCAAGACATGGCCGGGCAGACCCGGGAGATTGTCGGCAACATCTTCAGCGGCGCCGAGGATCTGGCTGTCGACTTCTTCACCAAGGGCAGGGCGGACTGGAAGTCCTACGTCGACGACATCAACGCGCAGTTCATGCGGCTGATCATCCGGCAGCAGATGGCCAAGCTCGCCGAGAGGTTCCTGCCAGGGCTGATGGGGGAAGATCAGTCATCGTCCACATCGTCTGCCTCAGCGCTTTCCAGTGCCGCGGGTCAGTTGGCAGCGAGTGCAGCACCGCTCTACGGTGCGGCGGCGGCAATCACTGCATCTGCGGCTGCGTTGGCGTCTGCAGCGATGATGGCATCCGCTGCGAACATGGCAAGTTCATCGGGTGGCGGCGGAGGCTGGGCGAGCATGTTCAGCAGCCTTGGAAGCCTCGGCTACAAGGACGGCGGCTACACCGGCCACGGCGCGGTCAAGCAACCCGCGGGCGTCGTCCACAAGGGCGAGGTGGTCTGGTCGCAGGTGGACGTATCGCGCGCCGGTGGTGTCGCGGTTGTGGAAGCGATGCGTCGAGGCCTGCGCGGCTACGACTCAGGTGGTGCGGTGGGCAGCAGGCTTATCGCACTTGGTCGCCGCCCTGAGGACAGCGAGGCGCCAGGTCGCCGAATGATGCTCCCGCGTGGCGGCGGACGCTTCGAACAGAACGTCACCTTCAACGTCCAAGGCACCGTCGATCAACGTACCGCTTCCCAGATCGCTCGCGAATTCGGCCGGAAGATCCAAGAGGCGATGCGACGTGGCTAACCACGCCCAGTACCTACTATTACAACTTACCGTCCCAGAGCGGGGTTTGGGACGGTAATACGGTACTGGGTTGGGGGCCCTGCAGGAGGTCACGACCTAGTTACCTGCGCAATGATCGCGCATCATGCTTCCCTCACTAATGTCGAAGGGGAGCACTATGGCTTGTGATTGGATCGGATGGTGCGTGCTTAAACCTGCCGAACAAGCGGCATGGGTACAAGCCATTGGATCCTTGGTGGCAATCGGCGTCGCCGCCTACATTCCCATACGCATTGCTCGAACCGAGAATGATCGCATCCGAAATGAACGGGAATACAAAGCGAGGGCTCTGGCCTTCGTTCTGAAACCGTTGCTCACGTCCATGAAGCAAGGCCTCTCCACTACCCGACATCGCTGGAACGAGGATCCTTTTCGCCTAGATGAGCAAGAAGCAATCCAGCTGGACACACCCAGCGCTCTGAGCGAACGACTTCTTGACCTTGATGTTCTTGGCCAATCCGGCACTCTGATTCAGAAGGCTATCGTTACTTTCTACGATCTCAAGATTGGAATTAACTCTCAGCTCACGCATTGGCGCTACGGAGGAGTTTGGGTCGATTACGAGAGCGGCGAGGAATTCGACCTTCCGGAAACCGACGTTGAAAGCCTCTTCTCCGAAGCGAGCCAAGCAATTAGCGAAGCGATCGACTCTCTTGACGCCAGACTTGAGTAGCGCGCCTCTATCCATACGACTCGGCCGGCGGACAGCTTATCGCTTGAAATCCTACGGCCTAGCGCTCTTCCGAAGATCCATAGAAGGATCCGGCAAACCCAGCCGTGTCATCAATCTTTAGAGCAGCCTTCGAGTTGTAGCTCTGACCTTCCATCCCCTCGTACTCGATCCGTAGTTGAATGATCGCTCCTGGTTTCCAAAACGGGGAGACCTTGCTGGTATGCCCGAATGAATTGGACACGGTTTCGCCATTCAAGAGAATCGGAACCACAGCCCGAGGCTCGAAGCATCTCATCACCAATTCGAACTCGTTTTCAAAGTCAGAGGTCTTTCGAGCCTCCATCGCCAAGGCGCGCTCAAGCTCCGTTCGCGTTGCAAGTAGACGAACATTTCTCGCTGGCCGTGCCCCACTGTTCACCATCTCAATGTTGTACACGATCCCAACGTTTCCTCCTTTATGCGTTCTTATGCGAACGGAAACAACGGGCCGATTCGACTCTCGCCAAAGCCAGATCGATATCAACAAGGAGATCAGGCTGACAATCAGCGCAGAGGTTGAGAAGAACACTTCCATGCCCTACTCCGAATAAAGATCAGACGACCACTTCCGATGCACACAAAAGAAACCCCGCCGGAGCGGGGCTTTAACTATCTCGCACGTGCGATCAGCGCGCCTTCTTTGTGACCTTGACTGTGGGCGACCCTTCTTTGACCTTCACCACCACGCTTCTCTCTTTTGGGCTACTCACTCGAACACTTGGCCCGGTCGCAGTAGAACCATGTCGATCACGCACAGCATAACGTTCACTCTGATCGCCGGTGAGCGACCGGCCATTGGAGTCGGGGTATGGATAGTTATGCATCGGTCTGATATCCGGTATGGGCATGGGTCAATGCCGGCTCATTCAGCATAGCAAACGGCGTGTTACGCCGGAGTAGGCCAATTCTGGTCCGGCCACCCACAACAGGTATGCCTTGGACAAACTTCTGCATGCCTGATTCAGTATTAACAAGTGCTGAGACTAGCTCGACAGCTGTCTGAACAGGCATGTTTCCCCAATCAATCGGCGCAATGGCGCTGGACCAAGGAGGCGCTGCGGGCAACGTCTCATTGAGCTCGAGCTCTAAATCTGCAATGCCGGCGGCAGCTATTGCTTCAGTGAATGATTTCAAAAGGCTTTCACGTTGCGCTCGCAGCGCATCCACGATACCGCGGTTGACCTGATCTTGAAGGTTGGGATCAACCCCCATTAGAAGCCTAGCGGCGAAATTGCTTTGCCCGTCCCACGCAGCACCAGTGAATGGTTCATGTGCCAGCTGGTCTTTGCTCTGATTCTCTTCGACACTAATTCGGAAAATCTTAAACCGCGCATCCTCGCCACAATAGCCAGCCACAAGGAAATGAAGTGCTGCTTGCGATGGATGAGTGTAGCCAAGCCTGACGTATTCATTTTCCCAAAGCACGCGAACGTGTGCCAAGAAATGAGCAGCCGCTTCTTCAACGGTGCCAAACCTCACTTTGTCTCGCATCAACGCCAAGCGATACCTGTTCGCATGCTCCGCAATGGTGACGCCATCTATCGTTGCCATGCCGCTAGTAACCGCTGCGACAGAGCAGTCACATTGACCGTTAGCGTCCTCATACAGAACAAACATCTTTCGAACGCCGCCCATCACGGAAGTGGCCGTGTAAGCCAGCTGATCTTGCCGTAGCGCCACAACCAGGTTGCCATCCGCGTCACGTATCTGATTACCGTTAGCGTCGAGAGCAAAGGCGGAATTTTCGCGAAACGGAAAGATGGCTCGCTCAACTACGCTCGATAAGGAATCGCACCCAAGCACGATCGCGTCATAGGTCGCGATGGCGACATTGATCGTCAATTGAGCCCCCACTCTCCCCTTATCAGCCGAGCCTAACGACCAATCGAACCTGACTGCAATAGCCACAGTTCAAGGGTTTGACCGCTAGACCTAAGCCAAACTGCCGGACTACTGCCGGACTAATGAAAAACCGCCTTTCGGCGGTTTCGTCATAACCACTTGATTTACATGGTGGCCGGGGAGGGAATCGAACCCCCGACACGGGGATTTTCAATCCCCTGCTCTACCAACTGAGCTACCCGGCCGGACGCTGCGGCGCAGGGCCGTGCGAGCCCGCCATGATACGGGGGGCCGCCGCGGCGGGCAACCCGGAGGGTGCCCCCCTCGCGGGAAGACGCTCCGCGGGACGCCGTTCGGCTCAGCGCGTGGCGCGCGCCTTGCGGGCCGGGGCCTTGCGCGGCTGGCGACGGGCCGGGGCTTTCTTCGCGGCCGGGCGGCGGGCGGTGCGCGGGGCGCGCTTCGCCGCGGGGCGGACGATGCCGATGCCGACGAACAGCGGCGAGAAGCGGGCTTCGACGGCCTCGCCCAGTTCGCCCAGCGCGGGCTCGATCTTCTCGCGCAGGGTCAGCAGGCTGCCGCGGACGACGGCGCCGGTGTCGGCGGCGAGGGTCGTGGCGCGGGTGCGCAGGTCGTTCGCGGCGGTCAGTGCGGTGCAGGCGGCATTGCCGGCTTCGCGGCGCGCGACGGCCGCCAGGCCCAGGCCGGCCAGCCACAGGTGGCGCGGGGCGATCGGTTCGGAGGCGGGGGTGGTCTTGCGGGTGGCCATGGTGCAACTCCATGCGGCCGGCACGATGCCGGACTTCGACCCGCCTACCCTGCCGCGATCGCGTCGAGCATTCACACTACCGCGCGCCGGCGGTGCGGCGGCCGTTCCGATCCGCGACGGCTCGCTGAACCCGTACCCCGCGCGACGCGGGCCCGCGCAGGGAGGGGGTTCCGTACGTCGTAGTATCCTGCGCCGGACCTGGACGGAGTGGACGCGACATGAGATCCGGATGGCGTGTGGTGGCGGGATGGTCGATGGTCGTGCTGCTGGCGTTGCTGGCGGCGTGCAGCAGCGGTCCGCCGCGCCGGGTGTCGGAGCCGGCGGCCAGCATCCAGCAGCTCACGGTGCAGGCCGACGGCCGCTGGTCGATCGAACTGCGCCTGCAGAACTACAGCAGCATCCCGATGCGCTTCGAGAACGCGTCGTTCGCGTTCAACGTGGGCGGCGAGGACGCCGGCACGCTGGCCGCGCAGCCGGGCCTGACCATCGGCCCGGAATCGGCCGACGTGATCACCGTGGCCTTCGATCCGTCCGCGAACGCGCGCCTGCTGCTGGCCGGCATGCTCGCCGACGGGCGCGGCATCGGCTATCGCCTCGACGGCACGGTCTCGGCGGCGCCGGCCGACCGCGGCAAGGCGCGCGACTACAAGACCAAGCGCGACAGCCAGCTGAGCCCGGTGCCGGGCCTGCCCGGCGTGCTGCGCTGATCCCCTTTTCCTTTCCGCGGGACTGCCCTCGATGAGCCACTACGCCGCGCCGCTGCGCGACATCCGCTATGCGCTGTACGACGTACTCGGCGTGGAAGACGCCTTCCGCCACCTCAAGTTCGAGGACGCCGGCCGCGACACCATCGACGCCGTACTCGACGAGGCCGCGCGCTTCTGCAACACCGTGCTGGCGCCGCTCAACCAGGTGGGCGATCAGCACGGCGTGGCCTATGACCAGGCCAGCGGCGACGTCACCACCGCGCCCGGCTTCAAGGAAGCCTATGTGCAGTTCTCCGAAGGCGGCTGGGGCGGGCTGGTGGCGCCGGCCGAGTTCGGCGGCCTCGGCCTGCCGCACGTGCTGGGCATGCCGCTGGAGGAGATGATCGACGCGGCCAACCTGGCCTGGGGCAACTTCCCGCTGCTGTCGCACGGCGCGGCGAACGCGCTGCGCCTGCATGGCGAGGACTGGCAGCGCGAGGTGTTCCTCACGAAGCTGGTGTCGGGCGAATGGACCGGCACCATGTGCCTCACCGAACCGCACTGCGGCACCGACCTCGGCCTGCTCAAGACCAGGGCCGAGCCGAACGCCGACGGCACGTATTCGATCACCGGCACCAAGATCTTCATCACCGCCGGCGAGCACGACCTGACGCCGAACATCGTGCACCTCGTGCTGGCGCGCCTGCCGGATGCGCCGGCCGGCAGCAAGGGCATCTCGCTGTTCCTGGTGCCGAAATTCAAGGTGGCACGCGACGGCAGCGTGGGCGAACGCAACGCGCTGCGCTGCGGCGCGGTCGAACACAAGATGGGCATCCACGGTTCTGCGACGTGCGTGATGAACTTCGACGGCGCGCAGGGCTACCTCATCGGGCAACCGCACAAGGGCCTGATGGCGATGTTTACGATGATGAACACCGCGCGCCTCGGCGTGGGCCTGCAGGGCCTGGGGCTGGCTGATCGCGCGTTCCAGAACGCGCTGCGCTACTCGCGCGAGCGGCTGCAGTCGCGCGCGCTGTCGGGCGCGAAGTTCCCGGACAAGCCGGCCGACCCGATCATCGTGCAGCCCGACGTGCGGCGCATGCTGCTCACCTGCAAGGCGCTGACCGAAGGCGGCCGCGTGCTGGCCTACCACGCCGGCCTGCAGGTGGACGTCGCCGACCACGGCGCGACCGAAGAAGAACGCAAGGCCGGCGACGACCTGCTCGGCTTCCTCACCCCGATCGTCAAGGCCTGCCTCACCGAATGGGGCGTGGAGTGCGCCTACCACGCGCAGCAATGCTTCGGTGGCCACGGCTACATCGCCGAACACGGAATGGAGCAGCTCGCGCGCGACGCACGCATCACCACGCTGTACGAAGGCACCACCGGCATCCAGGCGCTGGACCTGATGGGCCGCAAGATCATGCAGCTGCAGGGCGCGGGGCTGAAGGCGTTCCTCGGCCTGGTGCATGGGTTCTGCGAGGCGCAATCGGGCAACGAGGCGTTGGCGGAATTCGTGGCGCCGCTGCGCGAGAAGGCCGCGGAATGGCAGGCGCTCACGCTGGAGATCGGCAAGCGCGCGATGTCCGACCCGGAAGAGATCGGCGCGGCGGCGTACGACTACCTGTTCTACTCGGGCTACGTGGCGCTGGCCTACTGGTGGGCGCGCAGCGTGGCCGCGGCGGATGGCTCGTCGCAGCCGCAGGCGTTCAAGGATGCCAAGCGCGAGACGGCGCGCTTCTACTTCGCCCGCATCCTGCCGCGCACGCTCGCCCACAAGGCGGCGATCGGCAGCGGCGCGGCGCCGCTGCTGTCGCTGGACGAGGCCGCGTTCGACGCCTGACTTGCCCGGGCGGGCGACGGGCGCCTCACCCGTCGCCACGCGCGGCTACGGCATGGCGCCATTGCATCCGTCCCGGGCCGCCGGGTTGCACTGTTGCGCAAGCGTCATCGAATCGGGGTATGCTCGACTCCCGATGGAGCCTGACACAGCGCAGCTTCGCGTGGTCCGGACCGGAGTCCAGGAGGCTCCGGGCGGGAGCGGTTCCCCTGCCGCAACGTCGTCCGCCGCACTGGCCGCCGGCGCCCCCATCCCCGATACCCTGCCCGTCCGCCTCGATTCGGTGCGGCTGCTGTCGCTCGACGCCCACGGCCGCGCGCTGAACTGGATCAGCTGGCAGGACGCCGCGTGCCTGTATGCGCGCGAAGCCGTGGCGTGGACGCTGGGCACGCCCTGCCTGAGCGTGCACGGCGGCACCAGCCGCATGACCGGCCTGCAGAGCGTGCTGGACCTGCATCCGATCATCGCCGCACGCGGCCACGTGCGTCCGCAGGCGCTCGACCCCACGCCGGCGCTGACCAACGCCGCGCTGTTTGCGCGCGACCAGCACCTGTGCATGTACTGCGGCCGCAGCTATGCGCGGCAACTGCTGACCCGCGACCACGTGGTGCCGCTGTCGCGCGGCGGGCGCGACACCTGGGAGAACGTGGTCTGCGCCTGCTTCCACTGCAACTCGCGCAAGGGCGGACGCACGCCGCAGCAGGCCTCGATGCCGCTGCTGGCCGTGCCGTACCGGCCGAGCTGGATCGAGCACCTGATCCTGTCGAACCGCAACATCCTGGCGGACCAGATGGCATTCCTCAGAAGCCATCTCCCCAAGCGCAACCCGCGTTCGGCCTAGCGGCTTTCCGCTTCCCGCGCGCGCGGCGCGTCGGTCCGGTCGCGGCCGGTTGCCGGCGGGCGGGTACATGCCAATGCGGTGCCCGCCATGGCCCACCTGCCCCTTTGGTCACGCGCCGCGGCGCGCATCGCTGGTTTACACTGCGGCGGACGCCCTAGCGAACGCCCGCGATGTCACTGACCATCGGCCTGGCCGGGATGGACCCTGCGACCGAAACCGCGCTCAAGTCTGCGTTTGCCGAAGCCAACGAGCGCTTGTCGAGCCATTGGCGTTTGTTGCCGGAAGCCGAGGCGACCCTCGTCGTGGTCGACATGGACAGCATGTACGGGCCGATGAGCTGGCTGCGCCTGCATGCCTCAGGCAAGCGCGTCGTCGGCCTGACTTCGGCGGCGCGCACGCAAACCGACTACCGCCTCGGCCGGCCCTTCAGCGCGGACAGCCTGGGCGAACTGCTGCGCGAGATCGCGCAGGAATCCGGCATCGCGCTTGCGCAGAAGGACCAGGCCGTCGCTGCGGCACCTGCGGCAGCGGAGGACGTCGCTCCCGCCCCGTCCACGCCCGCGCAGCAGGAGGAAGCGCCCGCCGCGGGCACCGATACCTCCGTAACGCCACCCGAAGCCGTCGCCGCCACGCCGCCGCCCAAGACCGCACCGGACACGGAAGCGGAACCCGCAACGGCCGCCGCCCCCGCGCCCCCGTCCGCCCCGGAGCCGACACCGGAACCGGTCGTGGCTCCCGTGCCGGTGGCCGCCGCGCCGTCCACGCACCGCCTGTTCGACTGGTTGGTCGAACCCGGCCGCCTGCAGGGCCGCCACCGCTACCGCTTGCCCAGCGGGCCGACCCTCCTGATCGACACGGTGGAGCGCACCTACCACGGCCCGGCGGCGCTCAAGCCGCTGGCGCAGTACTTCGAGGGCGACGTCGCCGCGGACGCCTTCGAGGCGCTCGACGACGCCACCTGGGCGCGCGAAACCGCCGCCACCAGCCCCGCGCAGCCGCTGGCGCGCCTGGTCTGGTTCGGCGGCCTGCTGTCCGGCGCCGGCCAGCTGCTGCCGGGCGCAGACCCCGCCGGCCGGTACCGCCTCACCCGCTGGCCGCAGACCGAACGCGAGTTCCCGCGCCACTTCCGCATCGCCACCGCGATGATGAAGGGCCCGGCGACGCTGGCCGAAGTGGCCGCCGCCAGCGACATCCCGCTGGCCGAGGTGGTGGACTTCCTCAATGCCAGCCTCGCCACCGGCTATGCCGAGGCGGTGCCCGAGCCCCCGCCCGAGCCGACCGAACCGGCCAAGCCGACCGGCCTGCTGGGCCGCCTGCGCCGGCGCTGAGCCCGCCTGCGGCCGGGGCGTGAACGCGCCCGCGGCGGCGCAGGATTTACAATGCGCGCATGATCGACTCCTCGCGCTATCCGCGCCTTTCGCGCATCGGCCAGCCGGCAGAACTGCGCCAGTTCGACGAGGCCGAACTGCCCGCCATCGCCGATGAACTGCGCGCCTACCTGATCGAGTCCGTCGGCAAGTCGGGCGGCCATTTCGGCGCCGGCCTGGGCGTGGTCGAACTGACCACCGCGCTGCACTGGATCTACGACACGCCCCACGACCGCATCGTCTGGGACGTGGGCCACCAGACCTACCCGCACAAGATCCTCACCGGCCGCCGCGACCGCATCCACACGGTGAAGCAGAAGGACGGCGTGGCGCCGTTCCCGAAGCGCGAGGAATCCGAGTACGACACCTTCGGTGTCGGCCATTCGTCGACCTCGATCTCGGCCGCGCTCGGCATGGCCGTGGCCAATGCCGCGCTCGGCAACGAGCGCAAGGTGGTGGCCGTGATCGGCGACGGCGCGATGACCGCGGGCATGGCCTACGAGGCGCTCAACCACGCCGGCGGCATGGACGACGAGCCGGACCTGCTGGTGATCCTCAACGACAACCGAATGTCGATCAGCGAGGCGGTCGGTGGCGTGACCCGCATGCTCGGCCGCATGACCGGCAGCAAGACCCTCAACGCGCTGCGCGAGGGCGGCAAGAAGATCCTCGGCGACAAGCGCAGCAGCGGCCCCGCGCGCTTCGTGCGCCGCTGGGAGGAACACTGGAAGGGCATGTTCGTGCCGTCCACGCTGTTCGAGGAGATGGGCTTCCACTACACCGGCCCGATCGACGGCCACGACATCAAGGCCCTGGTCGCGACGCTGAAGACGCTCAAGACCATGAAGGGCCCGCAGCTGCTGCACGTCATCACCACCAAGGGCAAGGGCTACGAGCTGGCCGAGGGCGACCAGATCGGCTACCACGCCGTGTCGCCGTTCGATCCCAGCAAGGGCGTGGTGGCGAAAGGCGGCGCGAAGAAGCCGACCTATACCGACGTGTTCGGCGACTGGCTGTGCGACATGGCCGCCGCCGATCCGAAGCTGCTCGCCATTACCCCGGCGATGCGCGAAGGCTCGGGCCTGGTGCGCTTCAGCAAGGAATACCCGCAGCGTTACTTCGACGTCGCCATCGCCGAGCAGCACGCGGTGACGCTGGCCGCGGGCATGGCCTGCGAGGGCGCCAAGCCGGTGGTCGCGATCTACTCCACGTTCCTGCAGCGCGGCTACGACCAGCTGGTGCACGATGTGGCGATCCAGAAGCTCGACGTGCTGTTCGCGATCGACCGCGGCGGCGTGGTCGGCCCCGACGGCGCCACCCACGCCGGCAACCTCGACCTGTCGTACCTGCGCTGCGTGCCGAACATGGTGGTGATGGCGCCGGCCGACGAACGCGAGTGCCGGCAGATGCTGAGCACCGGTTTCCAGTTCAACGGCCCGGCCGCGGTGCGCTATCCGCGCGGCACGGGCCCCGGCGTGGCCGCGGGCGACGCGCTCGACACGCTGCCGATCGGCAAGGCCGAGGTGCGTCGCAAGGGATCTCGCATCGCGCTGCTGGCGTTCGGCGCGCTGGTCCCGGCGGCGGAACAGGTCGGCGACGAATACGGCCTGACCGTGGTCAACATGCGCTTCGTCAAGCCGCTCGACCGCGCGCTGATCCTCGAACTGGCGAAGACGCACGACGGCTTCGTCACGCTGGAGGACAACGTGGTCGCCGGCGGCGCCGGTTCGGGCGTGGCCGAACTGCTGCAGGCCGAAGGCATCACCCTACCGGTGCTGCAGCTCGGCCTGCCAGACGCCTTCCAGCACCATGCCAGCCGCGAGGACCTGCTGGCCGAGGCCGGGCTGGACGTGGCTGGCATCCGCGCCGCCGTGCTCGCGCGCTGGCCCGCGCTGGGCGAACGCGCGCGCAACGCCGCCGCCGGCTGAGCCGGCACCGCGCGCCGGCGCCTCGCCGGCGTGTGCAGCCTCAGTCGCTGCCGACCGGCTCCGCCATGGGCGGTGCGGGCGGCACGGGCGCCTCGACCACGTAGCCTTTCGCCGCCAGTCGCGCGAGGTAGCCGTCGGGCGACAGCACCATGCCTAGCGGGAGCAGCGCCACGGTCGAGGTGTTCTTCTCCAGCGCGTCTTCCGCCGCCGCCACCCACAGGTCGTCGATGCGCTGGCGCACGTCGCCGAAGCCCAGCCGCTGCGCCAGCCCGGTCTCGGTGACCGCACGGATGCAGGCGGTGTACTGGCTGTCGACCGGCAGCGCGCGCAGCGTGTCGACATCGCCGGCGGCCCAGGCGTTGGCGCGCCGGCGCATCGTTTCCAGGTCGCGTTCGATATGGGCGAGGGTCTTGGCGAAGCATTCGGTGTCGGCGAGCGCGGTCTCGTTGAACTCGCGGATCGCGGCCTTGGGGTCGTCGATCTTCATGCCGAGATTGACCGCCGTCATCGGCACGTCGTGGCGCTTGGCCATGCGCGTCACCGCCTTGCGCACGATGTCGTCCTGCTCGAGGTCGGACTTGCGCATTGCCGCTTCGTAGAGCTCCTGCGCCGCAAAGATCGGGCGCCACTGCTCCACGCCGCGATCGTTGCCGAGGTAGCGCTGCTTGAGCGGCTGCCAGCGCGCATAGAGGTCGGCCGGCACCGACTGCGCCAGCGTCCTGCCATCGGGGTTCCTGCGTGCCTTGAGCAGCGAGGGAAGCAGCAGCATGCCGCGGAACATGCCGATGTCGGAGCCGAGCGTGAACGATGGCGCCATCAGCACCTGCTGCGCACGCGCGACCAGCGACTCCACGCCGGCCGATTCCCACTCCATGCGCCGGGGCAGCGGCGACAGCGTCGCCAGCACGTACAGCGTGTGCCCGTCCTTGCGCACTTTCCACAGGCCCGGGCCAGGGAGCGCGCCGGACACCACCACCGTCTCGTGGTCGACGATGGCGGGAGGGCCGTTGGCCGCCTGCGTCGTGGCGGGCGGGTCGCCAGCGGCCGCCTCCTGCGCGCTGGCGGCGAACGGTGCGAGCAGCAGGAGGCAGGGCAGGAGCCAGGATCGCGGCATGGCGGGCATTCCGTTGCGGGGAAGGGCGGCGCAGGCGTCAGTCATGGACTGCTTCTCGCCGCGCAAGTTCCGCGGCGAGCGCACTGCCGGGGTCGAGCAGTTCGAAGCCTTCCCACACGAACCCGGGCGCCACCGTGCACATCACGAGCACCGCCTCGTCGTCGGCATGCGCGGACTGCCACACTCCCGCGGGCACGAGGCACGACACGCCGCCGCCGAGCGGCGCAGGGCCCAGCCGCGTACGCGAGAACCTGCCCGCGCCGGCGTCGAACAGGCGCAGTTCCAACGCACCGCCGTGCTGCCAGTGCCAGGCCTCGTCGCCATCCACGCGATGCCAGGCGCTGGCTTCGCCGGGCGCGAGCAGGTAGCGGATCGCGGTCATCGCCGGACGCCGACGGCCGTGCACCTCGACCTCGCACGCCGACGCATGCACGCGCCGGTAGTGTCCGCCTTCCGGATGCGGCGCCAGCCCGTGCCGTTCGATCAGTGCGCGCGTGGTCTCGTCCATGCACGCACTGTAACCCGCCCCTCAGTGATGGGTCGGGCCGGCCGCCGGCGGCTGCGCGGTGATCGGGCGTACGTCGAAGCGCACGCGCCGTTCCCCGGCATGGGCGAATACCAGCGTCGCCTCCACCTGCGCGCCAGCGACGAATGCGTCGGCCCTGGGCGCGATGAACATCAGGTGGTAGCCGCCGGGCTTGAGTTCCACCGTCGCGCCGGCGGGCAGCGGCAGGCCATCGGTGAGCTCGCGCATGCGCGCCATGCCGTCCTCATGGCGCACCTCGTGGATCTCCACGCGCTCGGCGGCATCGCTGCGCACCGAGACCAGCCGGTCGTCCGTCCCGCCGCCGTTGCGGATCGACAGGAAGCCGCCCGCCACCGGCGCGTTGGGCGGAATCTCGCGCGACCAGGGCAGGGTCAACTCCAGTTCGCCGACACGCTCATGGTGCTCGACCTCCCCGCACCCGGCCAGCGCCACCATCAGCATCACCATGAGACACACCGTCATCCGCTTCATTTCTTGTTCTCCAAGTCGTGATTGATCGTATCGTCGTCCAGCAGCGTGAATGCATGCCTGTCATTGCGTGCCTGTGCGAGCCAGGCCATCCCCAGCGTGACGCCCCAACCCAGGATCCAGGCCGCCACGCCTGTGAAGAACAGTGTCGCAGGGCTCATGTCCATTCCCCCCGCTTCCACTGCCCCACGCGCGCCCAAGTCGCCTCCAGGATCCACAGCAGCGCTGCCGACAACGCCAGCAGCGGCAGCAGCAGAAACATCAGCGCTGCACCGATGCGCAGCCACCACGGCCATGCCGTACGTGCACGCGGCGGCACGCCGAGCGACGTGGCGGGCTTGCGCTTCCACCACGACAGCACGCCGGTCAGGCACAGCCACGCCAATGCCAGCGCAAACGTCGTGTTGACCCACGGGCCGACGCGGCCGAAATAGCTGGCCTCGTGGATGTCGACGCCGGTCGCCACCGCCTTCGCCATCAGCGGGAAGCCGGCCCAGTCCGCGCGCTCCAGCACCTTGCTCGCGGCGCGTTCCATCAACAGGTAGCGCTCCTGCGACGAACGCGCCTTCACTTCGCGTACCGAGACCGCCGAGCCCGGCGGGCCATCGACCATCAGGAACAGCAGGTCGCCGTCGAGACCGTCGCCGCGCGCGACGTCGAGCATGGCCTGCAGGTTCGCATGCGGGTTGCCGTGCGCTGCGCCGTGGTGCGCGCCTTCGCCGGTGAACACCGGCGCGAATCCTGCCGCGCGCGGCGCCTGCTGGTCGAGCGCCTGCATCGCCGGGCGCAGCACGTGGCCGCCCCAGAAACTCGTCCAGGGCATGGCGGTGCACAGGAACAGCACGATCAGCAGCGCGAACCAAACCGCGACGCAGGCATGCAGGTCGCGCCAGAAGGTCCAGCCGCCGCTACGCAGCCGCGGTACCAGTGCGCGCAAGCCACGGCCGTCGCGCGGCCACCACAGGTAGAGGCCACTGAGCACCATCACGATCGTCCAGCACGCGCCGATCTCCAGCAGCCAGCTGCCGGCATCACCCAGCGGCCAGCCCCCGTGCAGGCTGCGGCTCCACCCGACCGGCCACGCGCTGCCTTCGAGGTTGCCCAGCAGCACGCCGCGATAGGGATCGACGAAGGTGGCCAGCGGCAGGCCGCGAGCGTCGGTGAACAGTACCTGCGTGCTGCGCAGCGGATCGGACGACACCCGCACCGCACCGACGGGCTTGCCGGCATGGAACTCCCGCGCCGCCTGCACTTGCGCATCCAGCGACACGCGTTCGCCGCGCGGCTCCACGAAACGCAGCTGCGCATGGCGATGGTCGACCCAATGCTCAGACCACAGGTAGAGCACGCCGGTCGCCGATTGCCACAGCACGAACGGGATCACCAGCACCGCCGCGAGGAAGTGCCAGCGCCATGCGCGGCGGCGCAGGTCACCCTGCGCCCCCGGCACGGCCTTGGCTTGGCCGGCCACGGTCAGAACCTCAACCGCAGGCCGACATACACGGAGCGCGGCTCGCCCGCCTGCAGCAGCGCATCGCCGGCGTTGGCGCGGTCGCGCACGGTGAGCAGGCCGACGTACTCCTCTCCCAGCACGTTGCGCACTTCGCCGAAGGCCGACCAGCGCGCCTTGTCGATGCCCACGCGCAGGCCGAGCAACTGGTGCGACCCGACCCTGTAGGTGTTGCTGAAGTCGGCATAGCGCGCGCCGACCAGATCGAACGTCGGCCCGGCATGGAAGCCACTGTCGTGTCGATACATCACCTCGCCGCGCACGATGTACTTCGGCGCGGCCGGCAGGGTGTTGTCGCCGTAGAGCGGATCACCATCGAACGAGAACGCGTTGTACGTGGCGCTGACCAGCGGCTCGATGCGATGCGCGCCGCCGGCCAGCGGCACGCTGGCGCCGAACAGCGTCTCGATGCCGGCATGCACGCTGCGGTCGATGTTGGACGACAGGCTGGTGCCCGGCGCATCCGGGTCGTCGACGGACAGGATCGCATCGCGGATGCGCGCGTAGTACGCCGACACGTCCCAGTGCCAGCGCGTGGCCTCCGCCGATGCCTGCGTCGAACCGCGCAGGCCCGCCTCGACCACGGTGCCGTGCATCGCGTCGAGCGTGGCGCCGTCGCCGCGCACGTCGTCTTCCAGCTCGAACGTGGTCGGCGCCTCGTACAGCCGGCCGAGGCTGGCGTAGGCCTCGCTGCCGCCGCCCAGCGTGCGGATCACACCGAGGCGCGGGTTGAACGACGCGTAATCCGCCTTCGGGTTGCGCAAGGCGCCCGTCGCCACCGTCGTGTTGCGCACGTCGCGGTTGGTGAACACGCCCTGCGCGCCGTAGACCAGCGTCCAGTCGGGCGCGAATTTCCAACGGTCGACGAGGAACAACTCGACGCTCTCGGAGCGGTTGTCGACGATCGTCGACAGCCCGTTCCTGCGACCGCCATCGTTTCGGTACAGGCCGCCGGTCTCGCGAGTGTCGGCGAGGTTGATGCCGGCCAACACGTCGTGGGCGCCGAGGCGCACGCTGTAGCGCGCCATGCCGGCCACGGTGCGCTGGTCGGTGTTCTTGAGCAGGCTGAAGACTTCCACCGGCGGCAGCGGACCAGGGCCGTCGAAGTCGACCATGATCTTGTCGACGATCGGGTGGTAGAGGTGCTGGTCATCCCAGGACACGCCGAACTGGAGCCGCTGGCGGTCGTCGATCCGCCAGTCGCCCTTCGCCGCGAGCCGGCTGGTGCGCACGTTGAGCTGGAAATTGCCGGTGATCGCAGACGCCTGTGCCTGGTAGGGGTCGGCATCGAACTCGGCGCGGGTCAACGGGCCGGCGAGTTCCTCGTCGCTGTCGATGTAAGTGGCGAACACGCGCAGGTCGAGATCATCCGAGACCTGCCAGCCCGCGTTGGCGGACACGCCGACGCGGTCCTGCCGGCTGTGCTCCCGATAGCCGTCGCGGCCCTTCGCATCCAGCGTGACCTGGCCGTCGTAGGCGCCGGAGACACCGCCGAAGGTCAGCCGTCCGTTCCACAGGCCATGGCTACCGGCGGTGAGGAACAGTTGGCTGCCGGGGCTGTTGCGCGCGGTGGCTGAGGTGAAGTCGATCGCACCGCCAAGGTTGCTGGCGCCATAGGTCAGCGCATTGGCACCGCGCGCGACCACAACGTGTCGCGCCGACATCGGGTCGATCGCGCGATTATGGTTGTTGCCGTCGGCGGTGGTGACCGGCAGGCCGTCCTGGAACAGCTTGACGCCGTTGCCGTCGTAGTTGGTGGCATCGAGGTTGGAACCGCGGCTGGAGAAATAGACGGCATCGCCGCCGGTGCCGCTCTCCGTCCACACCCCCGGCACATAGCGGAGGGAATCGGACATGTTGTTGACGGCGCGCGCGTAGAAGGCATCGCCGTCGACCACCGTGACGCCGCCGGGCGTCAGCGCGCGCTCGGCCTCGAGATCGTCGCGCGTCCCTCGGACTTCGACGGCGTCGAGGGTCGTGGCCTGGGGATCGGCCTCGACGAGCGCGGAGGGGCCAGCCAGGCACGGCAGTGGAATGGACAGCGCGGCCGACACGGCCACGGACAGGCACGACGCACGCAGCGTCGCGCGGAAAGGCATCGACATGGGATCTCCAAAGCACAAGGGCGCGGCACGACGGCCGCGCAGGAATCAGGAAGGCTTGTGGTTCAGAGCGCGATCGGCGGCGCCTGCGATCCCAGTCCGCGCGTGTTGCGCGGGGATCGCAGCAAGGCCGCGTAGGGTCGGAGCGTCGCCGACAGCGACGGCCGCAACGTCAGCAGGCACAGCAACAGCAACAGCACCGGCAGCGGCGTGGCCAGCACGCAGTAGCCGCAGACGTCGTCCATCGCCGTCATCGGCCGGTCCGGCTGCTCGCCCGCGATGAACGGCGACACGTCCACCAGCTGGCTGCCCACGCGGGTGCACATCTCCATCAGCACCGGCGCCGTCTTCGCCAGCGTCGACGCCAGCACCCGGCTCACCGTCGGCGCAGCCACGGTCAACAGCACCGCCACCAGGGCGAGCCACGCCATGCGCCTGAAGCGGGCGGGGTTAGGGTTCATCGCGATCGATTGTATCGGCAATGCGCTTGCCGGTGGCGTTCGGCGCCTCTCCGGCCCGCCTGCCGAGCGACGTCGGACAGGAGGGCCCGAGTGGCGGCCTTTCAGTAGCGCAGGTCGAGCTTGAGCCACGCGCTGCGCCCCGGCTCGTGGATGCGCACCGGGTCGGCGGGATAGCCGAAGTCCGCGCTGCCGGCGAGGTTGAGATGCTCGGCATAGGTGCGGTCGAAGACGTTGTCGATGCCGGCGGTGAGCCGCACGCGGTCGCTGAAACGATAACCGCCGTTGACCGCGAGCGTGGCGAAGCCGGGGGTCGGATCGAGGTCGCGTCCGACGACGTTGCCCTGCATCGGCGCCACGCGGTCCTGCGAGGACACCACGCGCAGCAGCGCGCCCACGTTCCAGCGCGCGTGCTCGTAGCCGGCGGTCAGTCGCGCTTCGAGGGGCGTCATCTGCGGCAGTGGCGTGCCATCGTCGCGGTTCTCGCCCCAGGCCCACGCCACCGTGCCGCCGAGCTTCCAGCGCTCCGCGGGACGGAACTCGACGCCGGCTTCGGCACCGTGGATGCGCGCGTCGACGTTGCCCACGCGCGTGGTGGTGCCCATCATCCCGCCCTCGGCATAGGTGAACAGGATGAAGTCGTCCACGCGCCCCGCGTAGGCCGAGGCCCAGGCATCCACGCGCGCGCTCCGGTAGTGCACGCCGACGTCCAGCTGGATGGTGGTCTCCGGCGCGACGCCCGCGAACGCATTGGCGCTGCCCATCGGCCCCATGTCCGGCGAGAACAGTTCCCAGTAGTCGGGCATGCGCTCGCTGCGCCCGATGCCGGCGTAGGCCTGCAGGTGGCGGCTGAACTCGCGCTCGTGGCGCACGAAGGCCGACGCCAGCGTCTCGCTGCGGGTCTGGCCGAACGTGGGATTGGGCATGCCCATCATGCCGGCCGTGGCGCGCCGGTCCGTGGCCTCCGCGCGATCCAGGCGCGCGCCCGCGATCCAGTGTTGGCCCTCGCCGGCATGCCAGTTGCCTTCGCCGAACACGCCGCGTTGCGCGAAACGCGCGTCGGTGTCCCACGGCTCGGCCAGGTACGCGCCCCGCCCGGCCGCGCTGCGCTGGCGATGTCGGCCGTCCTGCGCATCGATGCCCAGCGTGGCGTCGAAGCGCTCGACCGACCAGCTTGCCGCCACGCGGCCACCCACCGTGCGGCGCTCCACGTTGGCCGCCATCGGCATCGGCATCGGCCCCATCTGGTTCGGATCGCGCAGCGTGTAGTTGTCCATCACGTGGTCGGCGGCGTTGCGGTAGGCACTGGCTTCGATCTTCGACAGCGCGCCGTCGAAGCCGCCCTTCTCGAAACGCAAGGACTGGCTGTCGCGGCGGAACTGCGAGCCGTCCATGCCCCGCCCGGCGTAGCGCGCTTCGCCATCGCCGGCGCCCAGCGACAGTTCCAGCAGGGTGTCGTCGCCTGGCGTCCAGCCCAGCGCGGCATCCGCGTTCCATTTCTCCCATGACGAGGGCACGCGCTGGCCGTCGCCATCGCGGTAGTCGTCGGATTCGGAGCGGTTGCCGCTGATGCGCGCGTAGCCGACGGTCGTGCCGGCCTCGACCGACAGCACCTGGTCGTTGCGCCCGAACGATCCGCCCAGCAGGCTGCCGCGCGCACGCACGCCGGGCGCGTCGAAGCGTTCGACGTCGCGCTCGAAGCGCACCGTGCCCGCGGATGCACCGGGACCCCAGAGCACGGTCTGCGGCCCCTTCACCACGATCAGGCGGTCGAAGGTTTCCGGCGAGACGTACGACAGGGGATTGTCCATCCGCGCCGGGCAGGATCCGGGCATGGCACCGCCGTTGGTGACCAGGTTCAGGCGCGAACCGGACAGGCCGCGCAGCACCGGATCGCCATTGGTGCCGCCGTTGCGCAGCGCGCCGAAGCCGGGGATGGTCTTGAGGTAATCGGCGCCGTCGCTGGCCGGGACCGGTTGCCGCGGCAGGCGCGGGTCGGTGACCCAGGTGAGCGGCGACACCGGCGCGACACCGGTGACGACGACGTCATCGAGCGTCGGCGCATCGGCGAGAACATCATCCTCGGCGTGCGCGGCACGGGACAGGGGCGACAACAGCGCGGCCGACACGGCCACGGACAGGCACGACGCACGCAGCGTCGCGCGGAAAGGCATCGACATGGGATCTCCAAAGCACAAGGGCGCGGCACGAC